>Ga0335074_10000371_pt1 | contig 65812 bp, 53 predicted proteins | sample Lox_Sample_23_FD_206715 | JGI IMG/M metagenome (GOLD analysis project Ga0335074, IMG submission 206715) | Soil microbial communities from Loxahatchee National Wildlife Refuge, Florida, United States - Lox_Sample_2.3 | ecosystem: Environmental > Terrestrial > Soil > Wetlands | place: USA...
TGACGCCGAGCAGCGCCACCGCGAGATCCGCCGAGGTGAGCGCGATCAGCAGCGCGACGAGAAGCGGACCCGTCATCCAGATCAGCTCCTGCACCACCGCCTCAAACGCGTAGGCGGTCTCGCGCACCGCGACGTCCTCGAACAGCTCCCGCAGCATGACTCGCACGACCGGCGCGATCGGCGGAAGCAGCGCGCCCGCCAGCGCGGCGAGCACGATCAGCACCGGTGGGCCCGCGTGCGCGTCGGCCGCGACGACGAGCAGCGCGAACACGACAGCCTGGAGGCAGGCGAGCGGGGCGAGCACCCGCCGGCGTCCGACCTGATCCACGAGCCGACCGAGCAGCGGCGCGCATCCGGCGGTGGCCAACGCCTCGGCGCCGACGGCAAACCCGGCGATCGCGTAGGAGTGGGTTGCGCCCCGGACGAGGAGGAGCACGGCGAGCGGCGCCATTCCCTGCGGAAGACGCGCCACCAGGGCGCTGGCGAACAGGCGCGCCGCGCCCGGCTGCGACAGGACGGGGCGGTACTTGGACAGCAGCTTGGATCTCGTCGGCGATTGCCGCCTCATGCTCCCGAGCCTACACGGGCCCCTCTACGATGACCCGATCTTGAGCCGCGACGTCCTGACCGACCTCGACGTACTGGACCGGCTGGTGAAGCCGAGCGAGAAGGATGTGGTGGACATCGGCTGCGGGAGCGGAGCGCTCGTGCGCGCGCTGGCCGGGCGCGGCGCGCGGGTGACCGGTGTCGAGATCTCCGAGGAGCAGCTCGCGCCGGCGCTTTCCGGGGACGGCGCAACGAGCGCCCGGTATCTGATCGGGACGGCGCAGCACCTGCCGCTCGACGACGCGACGGTCGACGCGGCGGTGTTCATGCGGACCCTGCACCACGTGCCGCCGGCCGAGCTTCTCGACGCGCTGCGCGAGGCTCGGCGGGTGCTGCGAACCGGCGGGGTCGTGTACGTCGCCGAGCCGCTCACGCAGGGCGACTACTTCGAGCTCACGCAACTCGTCGAGGACGAGCTCGAGGTGCGAGCGGCCGCGCAGGCCGCACTCGATCGAGCCGGGCGCGCCGGCTTGGAGCGGGCGGCCACGTTCGACTATGACGTACGGCTGTGCCTGGCCGATCTGGCCGCGCTGCGCGCGCGGATCGTGAGCGTCGATCCAGCGCGCGCGGACTGGTTCGACGCTCGCGAGGACGAGCTGGCCGACGCCTTCGCGCGGCTCGGCAAGGCGGGCGAGCGGCCCGGCGAGCGGTGCTTCCTGCAGCCCATGCGCGCCGACGTCCTTCGGCCCGTAGATTGACCATGAAGCACGACCGGCAGCGCGCACTCGTGATCGCGGTGGCGCTCGGGGCGCTCGTCGGCGGGTGCGCGCCGTCACGTCGACCACGAGCACGCGGACCGCGCGCGCGAAGGCGGCCGCTGCGATCCCGCCCGGGGACGTCGCGGTGGTGGCGGGAACGCCAATTTCCCGAGCCACCCTCGACCACTGGATCGAGGTCGCGGCAAAGTCCGCCTCGGGCCAAGCGCCGGGTATGTCCACGGTCGCCCCGACCGATCCGCCGGCGTTCACGCACTGCATTGCGCGGGTCCGAGCGCTCACGCCCAGTCTCGCCAAAAGCCGGGCGAACGTGCTCAGGAGGGTGAGACGACGGGCCTTCCGGCCCGACACCTACTGCATCGCGCTGGTCGCGATGGCCGATTGCGCCAATCCAGGATCCACCGGATGACCCCCCCCGGCTCGTCAAAGAGCGAGCTCGTGGGGAATCGCCGCGGTCAGACTCTCGCTCCCGGTGTCGGTTACGACCAGGAGGTCCTCGACGCGCGTGCCGCCCACCGGCCTGACGACGAGACCCGGCTCGACCGCGACCACATCGCCCGCGATCAGCGGCTCCGCACCCGTCCGGCCGAGGCTCGGCGCCTCGTGAATCTCGAGGCCGACGCCGTGCCCCAAGCTCGCGTAGAAGCCGTCGCGCAGCGTCTGTCCGTGCGCCTGGGTGCGCGCCGTCGGGTGCCCGGCCGCCTCGAACATCTCACACACTAGGTTGTAGAGGTCCACTCCGGGGATACCGGGTCTGACCGCCGCGCAGGCCCGTTCGTGGGCGTCGATCACGAGGCGGTGGATGTCGGCGACCCGATCGCTGATCGCGCCGCGCACGAACGTGCGCGTCATGTCCGCCCAGCAGCCCGTCTCCTCATCCCGCGGCCACAGGTCGATCAGGATCGGCGTATCGGCCGGCAGCGGGCCCGCGCCGGGGTAGTGCCCGATCTTCGGGTCGGGCCCCATCGCCTTGACCATGATGTCTGGTGGCGCCGGCGCGCCGGCGCGGGCGCACACCTCGCGGATGCGAGCGCGCACCGCCTCTGAGGTCAGCCTCTCGCCCTCGTGCCACAGCTCCCCGCCGCGTATCTCGGCTGCGCGCAACGTGGCGGCGGCATCGCTCACAGCCTCGACGGCGGCGTTCGCCGCGCGCCGGATGCCCGCCATCTCGAGATCCGTCTTGTGCCGGCGCCGTTCGGTGAACACGACCTCGTCCGGCGTGAGCGACAGTCCCGCCGCGCGCAGGCCGTCGGCCAGCCCGAGCGGGAAGTCGAGCGGCACCACCGCATCCTGGATCTCGAGTGCCCGCGCGGCGCGCAGGCAGGTCTCACGCTCAACCTCGAACCGCCCGAGGCCCTTGGCGACGAGCTCGTCGCGACCGAGCTCGTTGACCAACACGCGCTCGAGCTCGGGCGCCACCAGCGCGAGCCTGGCCTCCTCGAGCGAGTTGGTCACCACGGCGCGGCGGCCGTTCGCCTCTAGGTACAGGAAGGGATCTCCGATCGCGAGCGGGACCTCGTGGCGCAGCTCGGGTGAGGACGCGGTGCTTCCCCAGATGAGGACGTTCACGGTCCGAAGCTTGTCACGACCCGGCCGACGTAACGTCGACCGGCTGGAGCTGGAGCAGCTCTCTGGGCGGCTCGCCCAACAGCAGCCACCCCGCTTCGTCGCGCACGACCAGCTTGCGCTTGGCGAGCTCCGCGAGGCCGGTGCTGACGCTCGGCCGGCGGGCCGAGACGAGGTCGGCGAGGATCGAATGCGTCACGCGCATGGGGACGAACACGCCGTCGGGGCGGACTCGCCCCCACCGATCGGCCAGGTGCCAGAAAAGCATGTGCAGGCGGACCTCGACGCGGGTGTGGTGAACGATGGCCGTCGTCGTGGCCAGGTTCCGCGCTCGATCGAGCGCCCGCGCCACGAGCCGTCCGGTCAGCTCCGGATAGCGCGCGAAGCGCACGGCGGCGTCACTGTCGAGCACCGCGATGCGCGCGGTCTCGAGCACCCGCCAGCCCGAGGTCCGGGATAGCGAACTCTCAGCTCCCTCGCCCTGCCACGGCCGCAGCAGGTCGCCCTGGCCGAGTAGCTCGGCGCCGAACCCGCCTTCGATGCCGACCCGGCGGATCAGCAACCCAGCCAGGACGAGCAGTCCGATGCCGTTCGGCGTCATGTCTTCCCGCTGCCCACTCCAGGTCCCACGCGGCAGGACGGTCATACCGGCCACACACTCCTCGATCGCTGCCCGGCGCTCGGCCGTCGGGACGGCATCCGCCAGATCGGAATCCTCTTCGAGCACGCGGCACATGCGTACCCGCACGAGGCGGGTCGTGTGGGGTGCAGACAGTCGCGCCGCGTGCGCCGCGGCGGGTTTCAGCGAAGAGGAATTGGGGCTCGTACTCAGTTTTTACCGCTGAAAGCAAGTGGCAAAACCACTGATCGGGGGTCATCGAGCCCGTTCTGGTAAGAGGACTGACGGTTTTGGCCGCGCGGCGCCCCGGTGACGGAGCCCCGCGGCCCGATCGTCCTACGACAGCACGGCGGCCCGAGCGCGCGCCGCCTTGACCTCAGACGACAGGGTGGCGACGTCGTAGACGCCGTAGTGGCGGCGGCCGTTGATGAAGAACGTCGGCGTGCCGGACACGCCACTCTGGTCGGCCGACTCCATATCCTCGGCGATCCGCGGCGCGTACTTCTGCTTGCGCAGAGCCTCGCGGAACTTGTCGGTGTCGAGGCCGAGCTCGCCGGCGTACCCGATCAGGTCCCTCACCGAAAGCGCGTCCTGGTGGGAGAGCAGCAGGTCGTACGCCTCCCAGAACTTGCCGTGCGCTGCCGCAGCCTCGGAGGTCTCGGCCGCCGCCTGCGCGTAGGGATGGACGTCGTTGAGCGGCAGGTGACGCCACACGTAGCGCAGGTCACCGAAGTCGGCCAGCAGCTCGCGGACGATCGGCTCGGCCTGCCCGCAGTACGGGCACTCGAAGTCGCCGTATTCCACGAGCGTGACCGGGGCCTCTTCCGGCCCGCGAATGTGATCGCGCTCGGGGTCGACGGGGACGGCCAGGTCGATCAGCGTCGGCGCGGTCCCGAGGATCGCCCGCAGCCTCAGCTCCTTGGGCAACAGCCTCGTCGCGTGCAGGACGATCCAGGTCAGGGCGGACGCGCACACCGCCGCGGTCAGCACGCCGAGCTTCGCCTCCTCGAGCTCGACGCCGTGGAAGGCGAGCGTCGAGATCAGGATCGACACGGTGAAGCCGATCCCGGCGATCGCCCCACCACCCAGCACGGAGGCCCAGCCCACCGGCGGCCGCACCCGGCCGTGGGTGAGGCGGGTCACCAGCCACGTGCCGCCGGTGACGCCCACGGGCTTGCCGACGACGTAGGCGATCGCGATCCCGAGCGTGATCGGCGAGCCATAGGCCACCGACAGGAAGTGGCCGGTGATCACGATGCCGGCGTTGGCCAGACCGAACAACGGCACGATGATGTAGCTCGACAGCGGGTGGTAGAGCTGCTGGAGCCGTTCGTTGGGTGAGATGGCGGTGCGCACTCCCTCGCGCACGGTCTGGGCGTACTCCGATGTCGGTTGCTCGCGGAACAGCCGGAACAGGTCGGTGGCCCGTTCGAGGTCGGCGCGGCTGGCCGGATACGCGACCGCGACGAGCCCGATGAGCACGCCGACGATCACCGGGTCCACGCCGGACTTCAGGAACGCCACCCACGCGACCAGGCCCAGCGCGGCATACACGGGACCGTTGCGAACGCTCCTCAGGCGCGCGACCACGACCAGCGCGAGCACGCTGAGGCCAATCACGAGCGGGACGACCTTCAGGCCGGTCGTGTAGGCGACGATGATCACGATGAAGGCGACGAAATCGTCGGCCACGGCGACGGTGAGGATGAACGTGCGCACGGTGGCGGGAAAGCGCCGGCCCACCAGCGCCAGCGTGCCGAGCGCGAACGCGGTGTCGGTCGACATCGCGGCGCCCCAACCTCCGGCGGAGCTCCGGCCCGCGTTGATCAGCAGATAGATCGCGATCGGAACCGCCATGCCGCCGAGGGCAGCCGCCGCCGGCAGGGCCAGACGGCGACGGTCGCGCAGCTCGCCGAGGTCGAACTCACGCCGGGCCTCGAGCCCGACGATCAGGAAGAAGAACGTCATCAGGCCGCTGTTGACCCACTCCCGGAGATCCATCGAGATCCCCGACTCGCCGAGGCGAACGCTGAGCTTGGTCCCCCACACGCTCGCGTACGAGGACTGATCGATGTTCGCCCACAGCAGCGCGGCCACGATGGCGCCGACGAGCACCGCCGCCCCGCCCGTCTCGGTGCGCAGGAAGTCGCGAACCGGCGCCTCGAGGCTGCGAAGCCACGCCGTTTTCCCCGAGAACGGAGCGGGGGCGGCCTCGGCCGTTATCGTCGAATCGGTCACGCCGTTCAAGATAACGGTGGAACCGCACTTCTTACCTGAGCGCGCCTATCCGTTCGATCAATAGCTCGAGGAAGCGATCGGCGTCGATGTCCACCGCCGCGTGGCAGTTCGGGGCCCAACCCATGTGGTGGCGGAGGTCGATGTTCGTCCGCCCGCGCGAGCGCTCCGGGCCGGTGTCGATCGCGACGCCGCAGTGGCGGGTGGCGAGCAGCGTCCCGTCGATCACGTGCGCCACCGCCACGGCGTCGTGGACCGGCGCGCCGTCCCAGCCGTAGCTGCGCCGGTGAAAGTCGACGTAGAAGTCGAACATCTCGGCGACCAGCGTGCCCGCCTTGCCGGCGGCTCTCAGGCGAGCGGTGTGGGCGGATGTCATGAGCGCTCGATGGGTGACGTCGAGGCCGACCATGGTCAGGTCCACCTGGGCCTGGAACACCCGGTGGGCCGCCTCGGGGTCGGCCCAGATGTTGAACTCGGCGGCCGGCGTGACGTTGCCCTCGCCGATTGACCCGCCCATCAGCACGATCCGCTCGAGTCTCGCTTCGAGTTCGGGATAGCGCGCCAGCAGCAGAGCGACGTTGGTCAGCGGTCCGGTCGCGATGAGCGTGACTGGGTCCGCGTGGTCCGCCACCGTTGCGGCGATCCAGTCGATCGCGTGAATGCGCTGCGCCGGGCGGGACGGCGGAGGCAGGCTCGGCCCGTCCAGGCCGGTCTCGCCGTGCACCTCGGGAGCCGTGTGACGTTCACGAACCAGCGGGCGCGGCGCGCCGGCCGCGACCGGCACATCGTCGCGGCCGACGTGGTCGAGCACGCGGATGGCGTTGGCGGTCGTCTTCTCGAGCGTCTGGTTGCCCGACACCGTCGTCACGCCGAGCAGCTCGAGCTCCGGGCTGGCCAGCGCGAGCAGCAGCGCGATCGCGTCGTCGTGGCCCGGATCGCAGTCCAGGATGACCGCGGTCATGCGGGCCTAGAGATCGACGCCGCGATCCGTCAGCCAGTCGCGCACGCTGTCGGGCGGATCGCCCTTCCACTCGGCGCGCGCCGTCATCCGCAGGATCTTGTCCGGGTCGTCGTGAAGCTCGTCGCGGCGGTGGGCCAGGTAGAGGATCGTCGCGGCGGCCATCGAGACCGCGGGGTCGCCGACCTCGACGTCGACGCCCTCGAGCGCGATCGCCATCCGTTCCTCGAGGTTGTCGATCGCGGTCACGGGCTCGTCGGCGTCCTCGAACTGGACCAGCAGGTCGGACACGCGCTCGTCGGTGGCGCTCGGGTCGACCACCTCGACGGCTCGCCTGGCCACCTCGAACAGCGTTATCGGCTGCGGGTTCATTGGCATCGCTGGGATGATGTCACGCGACGAGCGCCCGCGACTCCTGTCCGGAGGGGGTGGACGGCCCCACGGACGCCGGCGAAGCCGGCCCATGATCGGGCTGGGCGGGCAGCCACGCCAGCGCCATCACGGCGCCCGCGGCCGCGACCCCCGCGGCAACCAGGTTGGCCGTGCTGAACCCGTGGAAGAAGGCCGTGCTGGCCGCGTGGTGGACCGCGGCAGCCAGCTCGGCGTGTCCGGACCGGGCCAGCTTGCCGGCCAGGGTCAGCGCGGAGCCGACCGACGCGTGCGCGGTCCCGGCCAGCGTGCCGGGCAGGCGAGCGGGCAGCGCTTGGGTCAGACCGCTGGCGTACAGCGAGGCGTAGACGCTGCCGATCACCGCCACCCCGAGCGTCCCGCCCAGCAGGCGGGTGGCATCGTTCACGGCGGAGCCGACGCCCGCCTTCGCCTGGGGGACGACGCCCATGATCGCCTCGGTGGCGGGCGCGCTGGTGAGCCCCATTCCGATGCCGAGCACGACCATCTGCGCCGCGATCGTCGCATAACCGGTGCCCGCCGACGCGCTCGTGACCCACAGGTAGAAGGCGGCCATCGCCAGCAGCCCGGCGGTGACCACGAGCTTGGTTCCGAGACGGACCGCGAGCCTGGTGCCGAGGATCGAGGAAGCCGCCACGAACGAGGCGACCGGAAGCAGGCGAACGCCGGTGGACAGCGGCCCGTAGCCCTTCAGGAACTGGAAGTACTGGGTGACGAGGAAGATGAACCCCGACAGGGCGAAGAACGAGATCGCCACCGACAGGCTGGCGGCCGTGAAGCGGGGGTTTCCGAACAGGCCGACGTCGAGCATCGGCTGATCCGTGCGGCGCTCCCAGGCCACGAACGCGGCTCCCAGCGCGGCGGCTAGGGCAAACCCACCCAGCGTGCGCGCGCTTCCCCACCCGTAACTGGGCGCCTCGATGATCGTGTAGACGAGCAGCGCCACGGTTGCGGTGGAGAGCGCGAATCCCGCGCGATCGATCCGCCGAGCGCGCGGATCGCGCGAGGTGGGCACGCTCCGGGCCACGAGCATGCCCGCGAGCGCGGCGATCGGCGCCATCGCGAAGAAGATGCTCCGCCAGTCGAACGCCTCGAGCAGCCAGCCGCCGACGATCGGCCCGAGCGCGATCGCCGCTCCCGTGATCGCGCCCCACAGCCCGATCGCCCGGGCCCGCTCGGTCCGCTCGGTGAACACGTTGGTGAGCAGCGACAACGTCGACGGGAACACCATCGCGGCGCCCGCGCCCATCACGCACCGAGCGACGATCAGCTCAGTCGGGTCGCCGGTCAAGCCACCCGCGAGGCTGGCCAGGCCGAACACCGACAGTCCGGCCAGCAGCATGCCCTTGCGGCCGAGACGATCCGACAGGCTGCCGGCGGCGAGCACCGAGGCGGCAAACACCAGGTTGAAGGCGTCGACCACCCACTGCAGCTGCGAGTCGGACGCGTGCAGCTCGCGCACGAGCGAGGGCAGCGCGACGTTGACGATCGTCGTGTCGAGGGTGATCGCGAAGGTCGCGAGCAGCAGCGAGGCGAGGATCAGGGGCTTGCGGTGCATCAGCTCCTCCTTCCGGGTTGGTCGTTGACGGAGTTCTAAAGCATAGAGACAAGAAAATCAAGTAGATGAACTTGATTCTTGTCCACACGCTGCTACCGTTCGTCCCGTGAGGTCCTACGGTGAGTACTGCGCGGTGGCCAAGGCGCTTGACGTCATCGGCGATCGCTGGACGCTGTTGATCGTGCGCGAGCTGGCGCTGCGCGGCGGCTGCCGCTACACCGACCTGCGCAAAGGGCTGCCTGGAATCGCGACCAACCTGCTCGCCGAGCGGCTGCGCGAGCTCGAGCAGGCCGGGATCGTCAGCCGCGAGGAAGCGCCGCCGCCGATCGCCACGACGCTGTTTCACCTCACGCCGCGGGGCCAGGAGCTCCGCCCCGTGATCGACGACCTGTTCCGGTGGGGGCTTCCGCTGATGACCGAGCAGAAGCCGGATGACGCCGTGCGGAGTCACTGGCTCGCCGGAGCTCTCGAAGCGATGCTGAGCGATCGTTTCCCCGAGCAGCCGCCGGTCGAGATCGAGCTTCGGACCGGCGATCAGCCGATCGTCGTGAAGGTCGCCGGCGGGACCGTGCGAACCTCGTCGGGGGCCGCCGCGAGTCCCGGCCTCGTTGTGACCGGCGAGGCGAGACCCATCATGGGGTTGCTCCTCGGGTTACTGGAGCCAGAGGATGCCCAGGCCGCCGGCGTCGAGTGCCGGGGCGAGCTGCGCGTGCTCGACCGGATCCTTACGCCCCACTCAGTCCGAGCGATCGACCTCCGTCGATGATCAGGACCTGGCCCGTGATCAGTCGGGTGGCGGGGTCGGCGAAAAACGCGATCGCTTGGGCCACGTCCTCGGCCTCGAGCATCTTCCCACCCGGGTAGCTCGCGGCGAGTTGCTCGAGCCGCTCCTCTCCCAGGTCGGCGAGCATCGGCGTTGCCACCGGGCCGGGGGCGATCGCGTTGACCATGATCTGGCGCCGCGCGAGGTCGATCGCCAGCGTGCGCGTGAGCCCGACCACGGCTGCCTTGGACGCGACGTAGTGGGCGTGATCGCGTGACCCGAGGTAGGCGCGAGAGGCGATGTTGATGATCCGCCCGCCATCGGGCATCCGCTCGAGCGCTGCCCGCGTGACGTTGAACAGCCCGACAGCGTTGACCTCGTACATCCTGCGCAGGTCATCGCCGGTGATCGCCTCGAGCTGCTTCTCGCCGAAGATGCCGGCACTGTTGACGAGCACATCGACGCGATCGAGCCGTGCGATCGCGGTCTGCACCGCCTGCTCATCGGTGACGTCGCAGGTTGCGGCCAGGCCCTGGCCGCCGATTGATTCGAGCGTCCGCACGGTTCCGTGCGCGGCCTGTTCGTCGCGGTCGAGCGCGACGACATGCGCTCCCTCGGATGCGAGCCGGATGGCCGCGGCGCGGCCGATGCCGCTGCCGGCGCCGGTTACGAGGACGCTACGCGTAGTTGGGGCGTCTGACATCACCCGTGATGATGCTGATCCCGGCGGCGCGCAGTCCATTCTGCACGTGCTCGAGCGTGCAGACCTCTTCAGGATCGAAGCAGCCCCCACCGGGCGGCGATGCGGCTATTGAGTCGGCGAACACCACAGCGCTCCGCGCCGTGTGCACGAACTCACCCCGGCACTGGACGGTCCAGACGCCGAGCCGGCGCTCGCCGCGGATCGCCGCGATCCAATGTGCGACCGGCTCGTCGTTCGCCACGTGGTCGCCGCCTGACATGCGCGCGCGGATCAGCGACTTCGCCAGCCGGCCCAGGGCGCCGATTTCGTTCAGTGTCACCAGCCACTCGTGCGTGGCCGGCTCGACCACGCAGACGTACGGACGCACGCGCCTTCCCTCGGCGATGCCGCCGAGCCAACCGGCGTCATCCTCGCCGAACCCGACGCAGAGCCGGTCGCCGAATGGCTCGGGGAGCGGGACGCGGACGGTGCGGTGATGCGCGACCGTCGTCAGACCGCGGTGCACGTGCTCGACGCTCGCCGGCCCGCGGGCAGCCGCGGCCGAGAAGGTGAAGACCATCTCCAGCTCCTCCGCGTCCGGATGTCGGCGCAGCAGGTCAGCAGCGGCGATGGTGGTCACGCCGGGCGCCAGACCCGCGTTCATGAGCACGGTGCCGCGGGCGCCGCCGGCCTGCGCCCTCAGCTCGCGTGTCGCGGCCGCGGGCAGCGTCGCGATGTTGATCAGGGTTCCGCCGTGTTCGAGCACCAGGCGTTCCGCGGTCAGCTCGCGATGCGGAACTGTGTTGACCACGAGGTTGTGGTGCTTAAGCGCATTTAGAAACGACTCGGGCCGGTCGAGATCGATCTCGATTTCCCGAGCGCCGGCGTCGGCTCCACGAACCCCGGCGCGCACCTCCCAACCAGCCTCATCGAAGGCCCGCAGCGCGAGCTCGCCGAGCACCCCTCGACCCCCGATGATCAGTGCTCGCTTGACCGATCGCCTGTCCATGACAACAGCCGCCCTCTCCGTGTCCCCTCGGCCTGAGCCTACGGCGGGCCGGCGCGGTTGGCGAGGACCAATCCCGCGCCCAATGCGTGGACCAATCCGGTCGTGACCGCTACGGCGTCGCCGCGGTTGCCAGCTCCTGGACGGCGCGGGGGATCGCGGTCTCGACGATCAGCCCGTAACCGAGCAGCAGGGCGGGCGGAAGGGACCCAGTCACGGCGCAGTCCTGGTGCAGCGTGTGGATCGCCACGCCGCGCCCGGCCGCCGCGTCGGCGATGGCGTTCTCGTCGGTCCCCTCCGGCAGCCACGCGATCAGGTGAAGGCCGGCGGCAGTGCCACCGACCGACGCCTGCGGCAGCCGGTCCTCGAGCGCTCCGATCAGGGCGTTACGCCGGGCCTGATAGCGCCGGCGCGTGCGGCGCAGGTGGCGGTCGATGTCGCCCCGTTCAAGCAGGATCGCGTACGACGCCTGCACGAGAACGCTCGGTAGCGCGCGGGCGACTCCGTGCTGGGCTGCCATCTCGCCCACGAGGTGACTCGGCACGAGCACCCAGCCGATTCGCAAAGCCGGTGCGAGCGTCTTGCTCGCGGTTCCGACGTACGCGACGCAATCCGGGGCGAGGCCCTGGAGCGATGCGATCGGCTCGCGGTCGTAGCGGTACTCCGAGTCGTAGTCGTCCTCGACGACGAGCGCGCCACGCCGCCGGGCCCAGGCGATCAAGCGAGTCCGGCGCTCGGGCGCGAGCACCGTGCCCGTCGGGTACTGATGCGCCGGCGAGAGAACCACCGCATCCACATCGGCGCGTTCGAGCTCGTCGACATCGAGGCCGTCGCGGTCGACCCTTATCGGGATCGCCTCGAGGCCGGCCTGGACGACCGCCTGGGGAATGGGAGCCCAGGCCGGGTCTTCGACGGCGACGCGTCGCGCGCCGCGCTGGCCAATGGTCTGCCACACGATCTCCATTGCGTGGGTCGCGCCCGCGGTGATGAACACCCGGTCGGGGTCCGCGACCGCCGCGCGAACGCGGCCGAGGTACGTGCTCAGGGCGGTCCGGAGCTGGCGCAGCCCTCGCCGCGAGCCGTAGGTGAGCGCGACGTCGGGCAGCTCTCGAAGCGCGGTCGACATGGCCGATTGCCAGTCGCGCCGCGGGAAGAACGAAAGGTCCGGGATGCCGCTGCGCAGGTCGTAGCGGATCCGTCGGGCCGTGGCCGACGAGGCCGGCGCCGCGGGCGGCTGCTGGGCGAGGCCGCCGGCGATCCTCGTCCCGTCTCCGGCGCGCGCCACCAGATAGCCCTCCGCGACGAGCTGCGAGTAGGCCTCGACGACGACGCCCCGCGAGATCTCGAGCTCTTCGGCGAGGAGCCGGCTCGGCGGCAGCTTCGCGCCCGCGCGCAGCCGACCGGCGCGAATCGCGTCGCGCAGCTCGCGCTCGAGCTGGGCGCGCAGCGGCTCGGTCCTGTCCAGCGTCAGAAGGATGTCCATTGGCCTGGTAGCGCGCGATGCTAGACGGGGTTCTGACCAGGTCCAAGTGGGCGCCGGTCCGTGTTGGTCCTGGAATCGCGGCGCCGATTGGACCTTGCCGTAGGTCCAGGGTCCGCCTACGGTGACGCGCATGAGAGCGCTGGACAGCCACATCCGTCCCGATCTGATCGACACGATGATGGACCTCTACTGCGATTGGCGAACCGAGTGCAAGGAGGTGGAGGCGGCCTACAAGCGACTTTCTTGCGCCGGCGCCTCCGACCGCACCGCGGCGTTCGCCGCCTACACGGCCGCGCTCGACCGCGAGGAATCGGCCTGCCGCGAGTACGAGGCGCACATCCGCCTGATCACCTCGCGCCGGACCGTGGAGTCCGGTCCCTTCCCTCGGCGCGGCGACAGCCGCTGCCGGTGACGGACGGGCTATTTGAGCAGCTCGAGGGTGAGCGACGAGGGCGCGGAGGCCGTGCGAGCGATCGTGTAGACGCCGCCGGCGAGATCCGGGAGCTGTTCGGGAAGCGGCGTCAGGTGCGGCGTGTCGGTCGTCGAAAGCGTCAGCCGCAGGCTGTTTCCCGCGGGGATCGTGACGAGCGTCGGGAAGATCTGGATCTGGTACTCGGTCACGGTGCCCGGTGTGACGGGCTTGGCCGACGTCTCGGTATACGGGTGGTAGGGGAGGATGGTCATGCCGCCCGCGGTCCAGTTACGGTTGGCGTTCACCGCGCGCAGAGAGCCGAGCAGGGCCCCTTCGGTGAGCGGATAGGACGTGCCGTTCGGAGTGACGTCCTCGAGCTCGGCGACGAGCTCGGTCTCCGACGTCGTCGAGCTCGCATAGACCGTGGCATCGATCGGGCCGGCGACCGTCTCGGCGTGAGCCAGCGGAGCCGTGGTGTAGGTGGTGGCCCACGGGCCGATCTGCGTGGCTCGGTCGTCATCGGCGCACGGCGCCAGCAACCCGGCTTCGCCGGCTGGGACGGACAGACCGCCCATCGACCACTGATCGATCGACCGGCCGCATGCGGCGCCGCTCGGGCTCCAGACCAGGGTGTCGCTGGTGGAGACGGGGGCGGACACTCCGGTCGAGCCGAGGACGGTGCCGAGCACACCGCTGACGGGTGACGGTAGGGAGACGGGAAGCGTCCCTTGGCTTGAGCCGCTGGTACCCGCTGTCGGTGCCGAGCCGGTGAGAGTCCCGCTCGGGCCGAAGTACAGACGGGTCGGGGTGGCGCCGGTGAACGGGTACGTCGCGGTCTCGTCGAACTGGCCGCTGCCGAGGTCGTAGTAGTGCAGCGGCGTTTTCGTCCGCGCCATCCCGGTTTTCTCGTGCTTGAGCCAGGTGTCGAACCACTCGAGCTCGAGCGGGTCGACGTCGACCGAGGAGCCGTTGAGGTGCTCCCAGGGGCCGACGATCAGCTGATAGCGCCCGGTCGTGCGCTGTCCAGACGCCATCGGCGCGGTGACGCTGCGACTGTCCCACGCGTTCTGGAGCTCGGCGTAGTTGAGCGGCTCGCCGTTCTGGAAGATGTCGAACTCCCCGCCGACCAGGTAGGCGGGGATGTGGTTGGCGACGACCTTCGCCAGCACGTTCTGTGGATTGCGGTCCTGCCAGTAGGAACCGTCGTAGGCCTCGTCGCCGCCGGTCAGCACGTTCTCGGTGGTGGCGGCGTGGTAGCTCGCCAGGCCATTGACGTGATCGGTCTCGATGCCCGCGAGGTCGGAGAGAAGGCTTGTGTCGCTCGCCGTGTCGGTGATCGGGTTGGTGGTGTTGAGCGCGCCGGTGAGCCCGAGGTAGGTCTCGCTGAACTCGAAGTCGAGCAGGCCGCCCATGAACGAGGTATCGCGATAGATGTCGTTGGCGCTGACCATCGGGAAGATCGCCTTCAGCGGCGAGTGCGGGCCGACCGCGCCGGCGAGCAGCAGCTGATCGATGCCCAGGTAGGACGGGCCGTAGGTGCCGACTCGGCCGTCGGAATGCGGCAGGTGCGCCGCCCACTTCAGGACCTTGATCGCGTCCTGCTGCTGGACCGGATCGAACAGCCCCCAGCTTCCGTTTGAGTCGCCGGTGCCGCGCACGTCCTCGACCACCTCGATGTACCCGCGCTCGGCCAGGTAGTCATCCGCGCCGCCGGTGGCGCTCTCGCCGCCGGGCGAGGACGCCGAGCCGGGATCGCTCGAGCCGCCCTGACCCTTGCCGTACGGCGTCATCGTCATGAGCACGGGAAACGGGCCCTTGGCCGCCGCGCCGGAGGCCGTGGTCGGATAGATCTCGTTGACCCGGATCGTCGTGCCGCCGGCGCCCTTGATCGCGATGTCGTTGATCGATGCCGTACCGTAGACGGCCTTCTCCGGCGTCCAGTGGCTACCGGGCGCGGAGCTCGCGGAAACGACGCCCGCCGGGAGCTCGGGATCGAGGCCGACGAGGCTCGAGGAAGCTGACTCGACCGCCGGCGCCCCGGCCGGTGGCGGCGGCTCGACCGCGAGCGCCGGCGCGGAACCTGCACCGGCGCAGACAGCGGCGACCGCCATAGCCAGAGCCATCGGTCGGCTCCGCTTGCCCCTGCCAAGGAGGCCACGAATTAGACGCATCACCCGCATGACGCAGCACACCGGATACCCGGTCGTTGGATGTTCTAGTCATCGAAGCGTGCCGGCAGTACGTTGAGCCACCCTTCCACGGGGTCGTGCCGGGCGACGATGTCCGCGACGACCGCCGAGACGTTGTCTCTGCTCCCGGCATCCAGTGCCATCGCCACGAGCTGCTGCGCGGCGTCCTGCGGCGATCTTGTCCGCAGCGCGACCGCGATCTGGTCGTCTGTCAGGTAGTCCGAAATGCCGTCCGAACAGAGCAGCAGCCGATCGCCGAGGCGGGCCCGGTGCAGTGCGGGCGCGCCGATCGCGTGCTCATTTCCATCGAGCGACTCGAGCACGACCGACCGCTGCGGATGCCCGCGCGCCTGCTCACGGGTGATCGAGCCCCGGTCGATGAGCTCCTGCACCAGGCTCTGATCTCGCGTGAGCTGACGCAGCTCCCCGTCTCGAGATAGATAGGTCCGCGAGTCGCCGACGTTCGCGATCACATAGTCGCCGTCGTTGGACAGCGCGACCGCGGTGAGCGTCGTGGCCATGCCGGCCCACTCCGGGCGGCACTCGACGAGGAAGCTCAGGGCCGAGTTTGCTTTCTGTAGCGCCCCGTGTACGGCGACGTCGAGCGCGCTCGTCAGCCGGCTTGCCTCGAGACTGATCATCTCGTTGATGGCGCACCGGCTGGCCACCTCGCCGGCGGCCGCCCCACCCACTCCGTCCGCGACCGCGACCAAACGCGGAGAGCAAAAGACCGAGTCCTCGTTGTTGGCGCGACGCCCGACTTCGGTCCACGCCGCAGCTTGCATCGTCAGCGCCGACATGGTCCACAAACTATCGCCGTTCGGACCGCGACGGATTCGAAGCGGTCACATATGGGTACCAGCGCAAGGTCCAGAAGTAGCCGTGGGTAGGGGACGGCCGGGTCACTCGCGGCATCGAGATCGCTGGAGGTCTTACATGTCTAAATCGTTTCGCCTGCGCCGTCCGTCGGCGCCCTTGATCATCTCGGTCGTCGCGCTGTTCTTCGCGCTCGGAGGAGTCGGCTATGCCGCCGTCGCGCTCCCGAAGAACTCCGTCGGGACCAAGCAAATCCGTAACAACGCCGTGACGTATCAGAAGATCGCGCCGGGTACGGTCGGCTCGGCCCGGATCAACCAGTCCCTGGTTCAGACCCGGGTGACCGGTACGTGCACTGGTACGACCGGCGCAATCGGCGCGGTCACTCAGTCCGGCCACGTGACGTGTAATCCGAGCGCACCGCAGGAGTTCGGCAGCTCGTCGACGGGAACGGCGGTGACGGGAACGGCGGCCACGGTGGCGAGCCGGTCACTCGCCGCAGGAAGCTATCTCGTGTTCGGTGAAGCGTATGCCGACAACACCGGGGGTACCGACTCAGTGCTCACCTGCACCCTGTCGGTGCCGAGCGGCTCGACCCAGGCCCGGACGGTGACCGTACCGGCAGGGCACCAGGTCGCCCTGCCGATCAACCTCGCCTCGACGGCGCCCACCGGCGGCGCGACGTCGACGCTCGCCTGCACGCAGACAGGCGGCACCGCCGTCAGTGTTGACGGTCAGATCAACGCGATTCAGACCGCGAGCAACAGCTAGCCGCGGCCCGCTGCTAGCCGCGGTCCGCCGCTCAGCGGCGGTCCGCGGCGTGACCCGGCCCCGGGCGTTGCCGGGGGCCGGGTCACACTGATTCTTTGATCGCGTATAGCCGGATTCGCGGCCGCGCGTTGTTGACGTAGCCCTTGGGGTTCCACAGGTCAGCCTCGTCCTCGGGCTGGGTGGCCGCAGAGGAGTCCCAGGCGCGCACGAGAAGCTGATGCTCACCCGGCGCCAGGTTGAAAGTGATCCGCCAGTGCCGCCACGCCCACCGGCCGAGGTCCTCCAACAGCTCAGCCTGGCTCCAGCTCGCGCCCCCGTCGAGCGAAACGTCGACGCGGGCAACGTATCGGTCCCCACCCGCGAACGCGTAGCCGCACACCTCGACCGGCCCGGCGGCGACTGTGCCCCCGTCGCGCGGGGAGAGGACCTCTGAGTTGAGTGCGACCAGCCCGAGCGGCATCCCAACGCCGGGGCCGGGAGCTCCGTCCGCCGGCACGAGCCGGTAGACGACGTGCTGAAAGTAGCCGGGCCAAGGGTCTGAGCGCAGCTCGATTCGCTCGACCCACTTGACGCTGCGCGCGCCGATGTAGCCGGGTACGACAACGCGTAGTGGGGCGCCGTGCACCGGCGCCAGCGGCTCGCCGTTCATCGCCCAGGCGAGGAGGACCTCCGAGCGCCGCGCCTTGTCGAGCGGGATCGAGCCGCCGAATCGCTGGACGGGCTTTGCCTCGGGACACAGGTCCGCGCCTTCGAACGCGACATCGGTCGCGTCCGGGACCGGTCCGGCCAGCGCGAGCACGTCGGCCAACGGAACGCCGGTCCACGTCGCGGTCCCCGTAGCACCCGGTCCCCACGGAGCCTCCCCCCGGATATCGCGAACGGCGATGAGCCCAGCTCGCCGGTTGCCGGCACACTGAAGCGTCGCGGTGATCGTCCGCTCGCGAAACGTCTCACGTAACGAACGGAGCGACAGGCTCAGCTCTCGCTCGACCAGACCGTCGACCCGAAGCCGCCACTCGTCGGGGTCGATTTCCGGCACCGCACCGTGGCCGCGAACGTAGAACGCGTGCGTGTCGGTGATCGGATCAACCAGCGACTCCACGCCGGTCTCGGCGTTGAACGGCTCGGCCTGATGAACCACGAGATCGTCGCGCTTGCCGAACCTGCCCATCACCCCAGCTTATGCGAGTCCCAATCCACCCCCGCGGATCGCATCGCGAGCGGTGAACGCCGCGTTCCGGGAGTCCGCCACACTGTCACGATGTCCACGCCAACCGACAGTGGCGAGCTCCTGGCCGGCGCACTGCGCGGGGAGGGCCGGCGCATCCACTTCCGTCGGGGCCAGGCGCTGTTCACCGAGGGCGACCTAGCCGAGCGCGTGTTCGTCATCGAGCATGGCTGGGTCATGATCTCGAGCATCGCCCCGGGTGGACGCGAGATAGTGCTCGGGGTGCGTGGGCCGGGCGACGTGATCGGTGACCTCTCGGCCCTCGACGGTGCCCCTCGGTCGGCGACCGCGCTCGCCATCGGCGACGTGGAGGCGACAGTCGCGCCGGGATCGGCGCTCACGCGCGCGCTCGCGGATGCCGCCGCGGCGATGGAGCTGCTCCGGATCCTCGCCGCGCGCCTGCGTGACGCCGACCGTAAGCGGTTGGAGTTCGCGGCGCTCGACACGCTTGGGCGCGTGGCGTGGCGGCTGCAGGAACTCGGCGAGCGCTTCGGCGAGCCGACGGCCGAGGGGCTCGAGGTGGAGCTTCCCCTCTCCCAGGAGCAACTCGCGAGCTGGTGCGGGGCATCTCGCGAGGCCACGGTCAAGGCACTGGCTTCACTGCGCTCCCTCGGGTGCATCGCCACGGGTCGGCGCAGCGTGCTGATACGCGACGCCGAAGCGTTGCGACGGCACGCGCTCGGCGGCGTGTAGGCGGCGGCTCCTCGCTCTCTGGCGACTGCGTCAAAGGACGCAGAAGCAGCGGGTCAACGGACGTGGGCGGGGCGGTCCCGCGGCGCGACAGTACTCGACACAAGCCCGGACGCCACAGCGACAGACCAGCCGGGACAACTCGCCGCCAGGCCCGCCCCACCCGAGGAGACACGCCATGTACACCCAGCTTTCCGCCCAGACGATCTGCACCCGCCAGCACGAGACCCGCGAGTGCACGATCCGCCCCGACGCCGCCGCAACCCCGAGCAGCCGCCGCATCCGCCGGCGCGCCGCGAAGGCCATCGCCGCGCTCGGCGTGTGCGTCGCCGTGACCACCGGCGTGGCGATCACCGACGCGAGCGCAACTCCCCGGAGCCCGCGCAGCAACCACGTCTCGGCAGCGCAGCTCGAGCGCGAGATCGCCGCGCTCCGCAGCGTCGGCTTCGTCCCGGCCCAATGCGAGGCGCGCGGGACGCTCATGACCAACTACCACACCGGCCAGTCGGTCCTGCTCAGCTGGTAGCCGCCGATCGCCTCCGCTCTTGTCCGTGCGCACGTCATGGGACGCGAGCTGTCAGGACCGAAATCCTGACGTGCTCGGTGAATCCGGCGGGGCCGAGCGCGCTGCGGATGCGCTGCTCGAACTCGCCGCGTCGCTCGGGCGCCGGCAGCTGGTTCTGCGGTATCGCGGAGTAGAGATGCCCGATCACCCACTCCGGATCCAGCTGATCATCGTATTCGCGTAGCACCGTGTCCTGCACGTCGGTATATCCAGCGGCTCTCAGGGCGTCCGCGTAGAGCTCGCGGGAGGCCGGATCGGTGCCGCACATCGACGTGAGCTTCGTGTCAAACCACTGTTCCAGCGCGGCGCGCACAGCCTTCGAGGAGGCGGTGTCCTGCTGCCAGAGCGGAGTGCCGTTCGCGAGCAGGGCAACACCACCGCCCGGTCGTACCAGCGACCTGGCGGAATTGAACAGTGACACGTGATCCATCAGGTGAATCGCGTTGCCGACGACGATCGTGGCGACCGACCGGTCGCCGAGGAGCGCACCGACCGCGGCCAGTTCCGCGTCGGAGCCGAGCACCCAGGCGATATTCGCCTGTCCGTTCCCCGCGGCCTGCATCGCCGCGCGTGCGAGCATCTCCGGCTCGGGGTCGATCCCCAGGACAGCTCGAACGTACGCCGCGATCGGGATCGCAAGCTGGCCGGTGCCGCAACCAAGGTCGATCACGGTCGCTTGTTGATCGAGCCCGAATCGGTCGCAGAGCCAGCCGATCGCCGATGCGTCGTATCCGCGGCGGTACCTCGAGTAGTAGCCGGCAACCTCGCCACCGAACGCGGCAGACATGAGGAATTCAGTCTGTCAGACGCCGTCTCGCGCGCCCCAGGCACAGCGGCACGAGGGCGACCGTGGCGAGGACGAGGCCGCTCAGCGCGAGCAGCTCCGGATAGTCGCCGTAGCCGTCGAAGCGGAACACAACGTGGTCTGGGCCCGCCGGCACGTCGACCGCGACGAGCGCCGGTGCCACCATCCGGGTCGGTCGCCGTCGGCCGTTCACGGTTGCCGTCCACCCTGGGTCGTAGGAGGCGCTGAGCACGGCGATCCCGGGACGGCCCATCTGCACGGTCGCCGTGGCCTCGCCGGCGTCGAGGTCGGCGTGTTGCGCGAGGATCACGCCGCCGGAGGTCCGGTTTGGCGCCGCAGGTAGCCGGCTAGCGCCGGGATCGGCGGACCCGTAGCTGACGCCGAGGTATGCGCCCTCATCGGCCAACCCGGAGCGAAGCAGCGGCATGCTGCGGGCACCCAGGTCCGTTCGGTTGGCTGGTACCTGGCCGATGATGCGGCCGGTCTGGATGTAGCCGGCCCCGGCGATCGTCCATAGCGCGTAGGGGCCGGCGCGCATCGTCAGCCGGGCCGGGACCGCTGGTTTGTCGCCGGCGGGAAGGATGAGGTAGCGGATCCCGAATAGCCGGTAGTCGGAGGGGTCGCGGTCGTCGAAGTAGTACTCCGGGTCGGTCATCAGCGACGCGGTGCGTAGCGTGTAGCCGACCTCGTCGACATCGCGGCTCTCGAGGTACTTGAACACGGGCACGGCGCCGACGGTGAAGCCCTGGCCCCAGTTCGACGGCATCCCGGCGTACGTCCGCCCGCCGCCGTCGCGGTTGATCACGGCGATGAGCCGATCGAGCTCGGCGCCTTCGGTGTCATCCGCGCGGCGTTGGGCCGCGATCGCCGCGCCGTCGTGACGGTCGTAGGTGCCGAGCTGAAGCCAGGCGGGCGCGAGCACGACGATCGCGCCCACGATCGCGACGATGGGCGACAGGCGTGGCGGCCAGCGCCGGATCCGGTTTTGGGCAAGCCGTAGGCAGCGGGAACCCAGCCACGCCGCGCCTCGGCCGGCGAGCAGCAGCGCGGCGAGTTGCACGCCCATCATGAAGCGGCGGAAGAAGAGGTCGCCGCTGCCCGGGATCACGTTGACAAGCGACCCGAATGTCGTGCGACCGAACGCGAGGAGCAGGCACACGCCGAGCGCGATCAGCAGCGCGCGGCCGTCGACGTCCGAGGACCACGCAAGCCAGGCCAGTCCGAGCCCGACCGCCGCGAACACGGTCACTACGGGCAGCCGTCCGTGGTCGAGCAGCCCGCCGGAGACCAGCCAGTCGAGCACCTGACGCGCGCCGTAGCCGTTGACCAGCGGCGTGCCCTGAAATGCCTCGTTGATGGCGGCCCAGTTCCGTTGCTCGAGCAGCGGGAGGATCACCCACGCCGACGCGAGCAGCGAACCGCCGAGCACGATCGCGGCCCGCCGCAACCGGGCGGCGAGCGGTCTGCCGGCGACCAGCGGCCAGACGAGCAGCACCGACAGCGCGAGGTAACCGGTCTCGAAGTGCAGCGCGACGGTGAGTGCGGTCAGCAGCACCGCCTTGAAGTAGCCCCGGCCGTCACGGATCGCCCGCCAGCTCAAGCCCCACGCCAGCGGCAGCGTCCACTGCGCCCACAGCTGCGTCCAGACGCCGTATCCGGTCCATACGTAGGCGTGCTGCTCGTACCCGACCCCGGTGACGCTGACCAGGAACGGCGATATCGCGGCCGACGCGGCCGCCCCGGGGCGGCCCGCCCCGAACATCCGAGCCGACAGGTAGACGCTGATCGGCCACAGTGACAACAGCAGGTACAGCGACCACCGAAACGCGACGTCGGGCCCGGTCAACACACCGACCGCGCCGGTCAGGATCGCGGGGAGGCTCTGATAGTGCAGGAACTGAGGCGACCCCTCCCCGAGGAACGGGAACCAGCTCGAGAGCGGCAGGTGTCCGGCGCGCAGCTGTGCCGTCGCGAACCGCACCATCTGCTCGTGCAGCGAGCTGTCGTTGAGATACGGCACCGCGAGCGTGAGCACCCGCAGGCTCGCGAGGTTCCAGGCGACCGCGGCGGCGACGAGCAGCCACGGCCAGCGCGAAGCGGTCCGGCCCCCGCCATGATTGGGAGGCCCGCCCGCCCCGCCCGCCCGCCGGACCGCCAACGACGGTGTCGCCGACGCCCGCGCCGCGCGGGCATCGGCGATCGTCACGGAATCAGCCGTTGCCGGTGTTTCCCGAATTGCCCGAGCCGGTGTCACCCGTGACGACGCATGAGACCAGGTGGAAGGTGCCCTCGGCGGTGTTGCCGGCGCTTTCGCCCGCGGAGATTACCTCCGTGCCGTTGGAGCCGTTGAGAACTCTCACGACCGGGCCTGACGCGCTCGGCGTCCGGGTGCAGGTCACCGGGCCACTGACCGATGCCGCCCCGGTTCCCATCCGGATCGAGATCTGCTCGTGGGTCCCCATCGCGGCGAGCTTGGCGTTCACCTGGGGTAGGTTCTGATCGCTGGCGTAGCTGAGCTTCACCAGCACTGAGCCGTCGCTGCTCCGCGTGACGGCAAACGCCGGTGGGGCCGCCGCTCCTCCGGCGCTCAGGGCGAGCACGAGCGCCGCGCCGATGCCGGCGAGGCCGAGCGTGCCGCCCGCGATCAGTCGAGGACGCGGAACGCGCGTGCGCGCCGATTTCGATTTGGTCGACAGTTCGCGGTGCGCCGCGCGATTGAGCTCGGCGCCGAAGCGTTCGAGGCTGGGGGGAATCGGGGTGGTCATGCTTCCTCCTGGGGAACGATATGGGCGAGGCGCCTGAGAGCGCGGGAGACCCGCAAACGCGCGGCTGCGGGTTGGATGTCGAGACGGTCGGCGAGTTCCTCATAGGGCAGCTCGTCGATCACTCGCAACTCGAGCGCTTCACGCTCGCCCGGCGGGAGAGCGTCAAGCTGACGCTCCAGGGCCAGACGCGGGGAGAGGCGCTCCTCGACCTCGGTGAAGCCGTCTTCGGTGGCGAGGTCGAGCGGCAGGCCGAGTCGCTCGCGAGCACGCGTCTCGATCTGATCCCGCCGGACGGTGTCCGCGAGAACGTTGCGGGCGATCCCGAGCAGCCACGGCAGAGCCAGGCCGTCGTGGTCGTCCCGGAACCGATCGATGCTCAAGAGAGCCCGCGCGAACGTCTCGGCGGTCAGGTCGCTGGCCGCCCAGGCGATTCGCCGGGACAGCCATGCATGCACGTCGCCGACGTGCCGGGTGTACAGCTCTGAAAAGGCCGACGGATCACGCCGCGCACGCTGAAGCAGCTCAGCGTCGCTCGGCGTTCCGCGCTGGCGTCGTATTGATCTCACATCCCGATATCGCACAACCCGTCGTATTTGTATCTCGCGATTGGCGCGCGTGGCTCGATGCCGGCATCTCCAGCCCGACGTGATGGCCGCTTCGCGATCGTGGCAGCGAGCGCCGTTAGGCTTGGTCCGTGTCCGCGCCCGATTTGCCCGTTCCCACTTCGGCGCATTTGCGCGGCGAGCAGCTCTACGGCGACGACTTCACGCCGGAGCAGGTGCAGCAGTGGTTCCGCGATGAGGCCGAGGCCTACTTTGAGATGTCCGGAGATTCACAAGAGCCTGGCCGCTACGGGTACCGCGAGCTCAATCGCCAGGCTCTGTTCCGGTACATTTCGCCGAGTTGGCGGTTCCATCACGCCCTCGGTTTCGGTAGTGGATACGGGACCGAACTTGCACCCCTGGCCGGCCAGATCGAGCGAGTCACGATCGTCGAGTCGAGCGACGGATACGGACGAGATCCGGCATTAGTCATGCCGACGGCGGTGGTCCGTGCGGACCCAACCGGGAACATAGCGGTCGCGAATGATTCCGTCGATCTAGTGACTTGCTTCAACGTCCTCCATCACATTCCGAACGTCTCACACGTGCTTGGCGAGTTCGCACGGGTGCTCTGCTCCAGTGGGCTCCTGTTGCTGCGTGAGCCCACGACGAGCATGGGAGGCAACTGGGGAACGCGTCGGCCCGGTCTGACGACTCACGAGCGCGGCATTCCGCCGTCCTATCTTCGCGACAAACTCACAGCCGGCGGATTTGAGGTCGAGCATGACACCTTCGCGATCTTCCCCCCGGTCCTCAAACTGTGGCGGCTGGGACCCGCGCCTTACAACTCTCGCGCTCTGACGTCGGTCGATCGCCTGCTGTGCCGGATGCTGGAAGCGCGCTGGCGCTACCACGCCGTCAGTCGCTGGCAGAAGATTCGACCCACCGAGATCGCAATCCTGGCCAGACGAACGTAAACCGATCGAGTCCTGCACCGGGTCAGCACTCAGGACGGCTAAGGGTTCGGCGGTGAGGATCAGGGTTGGGATCGGGGTTGCCCCTGATGCCGTCCTGGCGGCGGCGAGGGATGATCATCGCCATGACGCGCACCGCTTCCCGCAAAGAGTCTCGGAGCGCGGAGCCGGTCAGAGGAGATTTCGAATGTTGATGCCGATTGTTTCCCCACTTGGCGACTGCCCCACCGCGCACCCGTCGCGCACGCCGTGCGGGCACGCTCGCCATGTAGGAACTTGCCCTACCTGCCAGCGCGCCGCGAAACTGCGCTTGGAGGCGCAGTTGGGGGCGGCGATGGCCGCTCGGCAGGCGTGGGCAAGACGAGCGCTGTCCCCGCGCGCCGCGTAGCAGACCCGGGCGCTCATTGACCGCAGCAGCTCCGGCGGGGCCGACCCAGATTATGGGCCGGCCCCGCCGTCGTTACTCGCCGGCTGGCGTCGCTCTCACGCGCTCACACGTCCTCCGGCCAGCCTTTCTCGACGGGCACGTCGACGAGGTTTCCCCACTCCGTCCATGAACCGTCGTAGTTGCGCACGTCGGGCTCGCCGAGCAGTTCATGAAGGACGAACCACGTGTGCGCCGCGCGCTCGCCGATTCGGCAGTAGGAGATGATCGAGGACCCGCCGGTCACTTCCTTGATCCCGTAGAGCTCGCGAAGCTCATCGGCCGATTTGAACGTTCCGTCCTCGTTCACGGCGTGGACCCACGGGATCGATTTGGCACCCGGGATATGACCCGAGCGCTGCGCGGCCTCGTGTTCATAACCGGGCGCAGCGGCCACGTCGCCGGCGTATTCCTGGGGCGTGCGGACGTCGACCAGGACTGACGGCGTGTCCAGAGCGAGCAGCACCTCGTCGCGCTTGGCCCGGATCCCCGCGTCGCCCGCGGTCGCCGAGAAGGTCGAGGGCGCGTGGTCGGGCAACTCTGAAGTCATTGGCCGCCCCTCGGCGATCCACCGTTCGCGCGGACCGTTGAGCAGCTTGACGCCGTCGTGCCCGTAGTACTTGAGGTACCAGTACGCATACGCGGCGAACCAGTTGTTGCGGTCGCCGTACAACACGATCAGGTGTTCGTCCGAGATTCCGCGCCTGCCGAACAACTCTCCGAAGCTCTTGGCGTCGAGAAACGTCCGAGCCAGATCGTCCTGCAGGTCCTCGCGCCAGTCGAACCCGATGGCTCCCGGGATGTGGCCGGCGGCGTAGAGCGTGGAGTCCTCGTCGACCTCGACGATCCTGATCGAGGGATCGTCCAGGTGCTGCTCGAGCCAGTCAGGCTCCACGAGCACGTCGTTTGCGTATTCACCCATGCTGTCTTCGGCCCCGACCGCCTGCGCAGATCCCGCGCGCGGAACCCGACCCTACAATATGGTGATGGCCTTGCCGGGGGCCGAGAATCTCCTCGAGCGCGAGGTTGAGACAGCTGACCTGCAGCGCGCGGTCGATCATTCCGGCCACGGCGTGGGTCGCTTGGTCGTAATCGAGGGGCCAGCCGGGATCGGCAAGACCAGCCTCGTGCGCGCGGTGCACGAGCGTGCCCGCCACGCGGGTATGAAGGTTCGCGTCGCCCGGGGATCGGAGCTCGAGCAGAGCTTCGCCTTCGGCGTGGTACGCCAGCTGTTCGACTCGCTCGTCGCGGCCGCAGACGAGGGCGAGCGCACCGAGCTGTTTGCCGGGGCGGCCGAGCTGGCCGCTCCGCTGTTCGACGCTCACGCCCTCACGCACGAGCACGGCCACGGAGACACGATCTATCCGCGGCTGCACGGCCTCTACTGGATGTGCTCGAACCTCGCACGGAGGCGTCCCCTGGCTCTGTGCATCGACGATGCGCAGTGGGCGGACGAACCGTCGCTCGCGTTCCTCGGGTTCCTGGCCCGCCGGCTCGATGAGCAGGCGACCCTGCTTGTGGCCAGCGCACGCTCGCCCGAGACGGGTGCGACCGGTGTCCTGAGTGAGCTGCTCGGGAATCCGGTCGCTCGTGTGCTCAAGCCACGCGAGCTCAGCGCCAACGGGGTTGCGCGCATGCTGGCGGCGCCCGACGGCCGCAGCGTGGATCAGCAGTTCGCGCAGGCGTGCCACGATGCCACCGCGGGCAACCCGTTCCTGCTCCGTGAGCTGCTGCGCGAGCTCGACGAGGCCGGGATCGAGCCGATGGCGGCGAATATGTCGCGCATCGCGTCGATCGGGCCCCAAGGACTCGCGGGCGCTGTGCTCATGCGCCTGGGACGCCTGTCGCCGGCCGCGCCCGCCCTGGCCTGCGCGATTGCGATCCTTGGCGACGGGGCTGGGATCGGCGCCGCCGCCGCACTCTCGGCGGTGGACGAGCGCGACGCGAATGAGGCCGCCACCGCGATGCTCACGAGCGACCTGCTCGCTCACGATTCCGGACTGACCTTCGCGCATCCGATCATCCGGACTGCGATCTACCACAGCCTCCTCCCCGCCGAGCGTGAGCGTCGCCACGCCCAGGCCGCCAGGCTCCTGTACCAGGCGGGCGCGCCGGCGGAGCAGGTCGCAGCGCAAATCCTGCTCGCCGATCAGATGAACGAGCCGTGGGCGCTCGAACAGCTGCGGCTCGCGGCGAGATCGGCGGTGGCCCTCGGCGCGCCCCGCAATGCGGTCGCCTACCTCGAGCGCGCGCTGAGCGCGGATCACGACCAATCCGAGCACTCCGCGCTGCTCGTGCAGCTCGGGCACGCCGCGGCACTGGCCGGCTTGAGCGACGCGCCGGCCCACTTGGAGGCCGCACTCGCCGCCACGTCTGACGCAGACGAACGGGCACGCGTCGCGATCATGTTGGCTCAGGTGCTCAAGTTCACCGGCCGCGCCCCGCGTGCCGTCGAGATCCTGTCCAACGTCGAGGCGGGCACGAATCGCGAGTTGGCCGACCGCGTCGAGATCGAGCTGCTCAGCACCGTGCTCGCCAGTCGCCGCGCTCATGAGCTCCTCGCCGGGCGGGTTCGTGAGCTCCGTGGTGACGGAGCTGCGCCCGCATCCGAACTCGAGCGATTCCGGCTCGTGGTACTCGCGTACGAAAGGGTGCTTCAGAACCGGCCCGCTGCCGAGATCCTCGAGCTCATCGACCGCGCCGACCCGCAGCTGGGACCGGTCGACGAGCGAATCGTGGCCAGGCCCGGACTCGTCGGCGGAGGCGCGGCCCTCATCTACTGCGACGAGCTCGACCGGGCCCGCGCCTGGTTCACGGGTCTGATCGAGCACGCCCGACGCCGCGGATCGCTGACCGCCCTCGCCATCGGACTCAGCCTGCGGGCCGAAATCGACTACCGGCGCGGTGACCTGCACGAGGCGCATGCCGGAGCAACCGAGGCGCTCGAGCTCAGCCTGGTCGTCTCGGATGCGACGCGGTTTCTGCTCCAGTACTCGATGGCCACGATCAACAACCTCGCGGTCGAGCAGGATCGCGAGCGGGGCGAGCTGACGGCTCTGCTGAGCCAGACGGACGAGAATCTCGATGTGGATGCGCGTCACGTGGGCGTCCTGCTGAACAGCCGTGCCCGCTTGCTGCTCGCGCTCGGAAGGCCCGAGGAGGCACTCGCGCAGCTGCTCGAGCTCGGCGAGCACGGCGGCGTTCCAGGCACCGCTGCTCCTTCGTTCATCCCGTGGCGGTCCAACGCCGCCCTCATCGCCCACCAACTCGGTGATCGAGCCACGGCGGAGCGCCTGGCCGAAGAGGAGCTCACGCTGGCGCAGGCGATGGGCGCGCCACGCGCGGTTGGGATGGCACTGCGCGCCGCGGCGTTGGTCCAGCCGTCGCCGTCCATCGAGCTTCTCGAGCGCTCCGTCGAGCTTCTCGGGCACTCCCCCTCGCGGCTCGAACACGCCCGAGCGCTCATCGATCTCGGCGCCACCCTGCGCCGCGCCGGCGCGCGCTCGGCGGCCCGGGCGCCGCTTCGTGAGGGGCATGACCTCGCCGTCCTCAGCGCGGCTACGCGCCTCGCCGAGCGTGCCCGCCAGGAGATCGCCGCCACCGGTGCCCGGGTGGCGCCGGCTCGGTTGGCGGGCGCCGCCTCGCTCACTCCGAGCGAGCGGCGCGTCGCCGAGCTCGCCGCTCAGGGCCAGTCCAATCGCGCTATCGCCCAGACACTGTTCATCACCGAGAAGACGGTCGAGACCCATCTTCGCCACGTCTACGACAAGCTCGACATTCGTTCACGCCACAAGCTGGAGGCGCGGCTGATGGAACCAGACGGGCAGCCGGTGTGAGACGCATGGCCGTCGGAGCTCCGCGAGATGCCCCGCGGTCGGGGGGCTGCGGAATGCCCCGGTCGGGAGTCTGCGGAATGCCCCGGTCGGCGATCTCGCTCAGCCATGGATGTCGAGGCGCTCGGCTAATTGCCCGCGACCGCGATGAAGGCGGCTCATGATCGTGCCTTCCTTGGTGCTGAGTGCGCGCGCCGCCTCTCGGTAGGAGAGCCCCATGACGTCGACCGCCACCACGGCCTCGCGGAGCGGGTCGCTCAGTTCCTGCAGCGCCCGATAGACGTCGTGGCCAACCATGGTCCGCTCGATCGGATCGATCGGACCCTCGATCTCTTCGATCGCGTCTCCGGCCGCGACGACCAGCGACGCTCGCCGGGAGCGCCCCTTGCTGATCCACGTGTTGCGCAGGACGCGGAGCAGGTAGGGCAGATCGCCTTCTCGCCGGATGAACCGGGGGTGGCGGAGCACCCGCTCGTAGGTGTCCTGGACGAGATCCTCGGCCTCCTCGCGCGAGCCGCATAGCCCGTACGCGGCGCGATACAGGCGGTTGACGTGCGAACCGATGGCTTCGGGGTCGAGCCGACGTCCGCGGTCGTGCCCGACCGCTTCCGGTCCGTCTGGGGCGCGGGCGACGGCGGAGAGAACGTCAGGTTGGTCTATGGCCTGGAGCATCAGTCGGTACCAGCCGGGACTTCGTCAGCTGGCGATGATCATCCCGGCGACCCCCCGATGCCGCATCAGGGATGCCCCCGATCTTGCCCCTGATGCGGCTCCGGCGCTCCGGCCCAGCGGGCGATCAGTGGGGCTCGAGCGTGTTCACGAACGAGGGGTTCGGCGTGCTCTGACGAACCGTGTCGAAGTCATAGAAGGCGCCTGGAGTCGCCCCCATCGTCCCGAAGCCGACGCCCGCGGCCTCGAAGCTCGTGATCGCGCCCTGCGGGTCGGTGAAGCCGACGGTTCCGTTACCCGGTCCGTCGGCCTGGTCGACCTGGTTGTACTTCATGAATGCGCGGTCGTTCGGTTGCAGCCCCAGCGCCTGGCGGGCTAGGGCCCGGTGAACCCCCTCGTTCCCGACCAGCTCGGCGCCGACCCGGGCCAGGTAGGGCGACCTGCTCTGGGCCCAGATCGTCGTGGCCACCAGGTACAGGTCGATGCAGATCTGCTCGCCGACCACCAGCGTGGTGAACAGCGCGGTCGGGCTGGCAAACACTGCATCGGGCACCCAGATCTGATGAGTGGCCGCGCGGCCGCCGAACTGCCGGGTAAGCACTTCGTAGTGATCGAGCTCCTCGCGGGAAGCCGCGCCGACCGTGTCGATCGCCGCCTGCGGCAGCTGGCTCCCGAGCTTCTGGAGTGCCGTGGTCGTGACGACCGTGGTCAGGACCTCGATCTGGGACGCGACGTTAAGCACCTCTTGGGTGCCACCGTGCGAGCGTCCGATCCGCGCGCTCGCGGCGGGCGCGCCCACGAGCGCCGCGGCAAGCGCGCTGGCGCCGCCGGCAAGCAGCAGCTCACGACGCGACGCGCCGCGTCCAGGTTCCGACCCGCTGGCACGGGAGACGCCCTCTGAACCGGTGCTGTTGATCATGCTGGGCTCCTTTGCTGTGATGAACCTTGCCCGTCAGGTTCATGAGACGCTCCGGCAAGCCCGGATATTCCATTCTTCGCGTCGCTAACGGTGAGGCGGAACGCAAACATCTGGTCCACGCCCAGGCCCCGCCTATTCGGCAGGCACTGCCGGGCGGAGGACATATCAGGGAGTAAATCGGGGTCATCCCTGATGCGAAAGCGAGCCGCATCAACCAGAGTCAGCGCGGCATCACCACCCGGTCCCAAAGCGATCAAATCGGGGCACAAGAATGGACGAGTCCACGAAGCAACTACTCGTCGAGCGCGAGTGGCTCGAGCGGCTTCTAAACGACAGCTCGACCTGGATCGTTGGGGATGTCGATGCTCGGGCCCCCAATCTCGAGGGGCTCGGATCAGGGCTTTCAGGTGGCGCGACGATTACACGGGTATCGCAGTCGTCCAGGGGCGCCGCGACCTACACCGTGGGTGACTGGCACACAAGAGCCGGTGCCGAGGCGGCGTTCGTCGTCCAATTCGGTCACTGGCTGAGCGAATACCTCGGAGTCGAGTCGCTGGCCCTGGCCCGGCATGAACAGTGCGCTCGAGGCTGCGCGCGGCAGACCTCGCGCGAAATCGACGGCTGGGGTCGGTGCTCTGCCTGCCCCGTTTGGGTCGACGGTCGTCGTCACGAGTTTTTGAAACACGAACAGGAGGCTTAGATGGTTTCTGGACCGCTGGGGCGTTGGATACTGGCGGCTGCTGTCGCGGTGGCGTTCGTGTCGATCAGCGCCGACCCGGCGCTCGCACAGGTGACTGCGACGACGTCCTATACCGCCGCGGGCGACTATTCGTTCACCGTGCCGGTCGGCGTGACCAGCATCACGATCACGGCGATCGGCGGCGCCGGGGGCGCATGTCCCGGCGGGTCGGGCGGCCAGGGCGGATCGGCCGGGGGCACGGTCCCGGTCTCAGCTGCCGAGGTGCTGTTCGTCGAGGTGGGAGCCAGCGGCGCGTGCGGTAACGGCGGCGCGGGCGGCTTCGGGGGTGGCGCCCCGGGCGGCGCGTCCGCGACCGGCGGCGGAGGCGGCGCGTCACTCGTGAGCGCTGGCATCCCCGCGCCGGGGTTTGACTCGCTGTTGATCGTTGCCGGTGGCGGCGGCGGATCGGGTGAGGCCGGCGGGAGCGGCGGCAGCGCCGGGTCCGCGGGCGGCTCCGCCGCCGGCGGTGGAGGTGGTGCCGGCGGCACGAGCAGCGGAGGATCGGGCGGAGCAGGTGCCGGGGGCGGCGAGTCTGGCACCTCGGGCACGTTTGGCATAGGCGGCGCGGGTGGCGCGGGGAACCTGGACGACGACGGCGGCGGCGGGGGCGGCGGCGGCTACTACGGCGGCGGGGGCGGGGGCGGCGGCGGGATCGGCGGCGGTGGAGGAGGCGGCGGATCAAGCTTCATCACCCCGTTTGCGACCAACCCGACCGGACCAACCACGACGACGAGCTCTCCCAGCGTGGCCCTCACCTACGACGCCCCGACCGCGACCGAGAGCACGACCACGATCGCGTTCCCGGCAGTCGAGCCCCAAGGCATCGCGAGCCCCGAGCAGGATCTGACAATCACCAACAACGGCTCGGCACCACTGGTCGTCTCGGACGTCGTCCTGGGCGGTGCGAACCCCGGGGACTACCTGATCGACAACCAGTGCCAGCTGGCCGTCTCGCCGACCGATAGCTGCACGATCGGGGTGCGCTTCGCTCCTCAGACCCAGGCCGCGAGCTCGGCGACCCTGACCCTGCTGACAAACGCACCCACCGCGCCCCCGGCCGTGATTCTCTCCGGCACCGGCGGCAGCCTGCCACAGGGACCGGCCGGACCCGCCGGCGCGACCGGCGCGACCGGCGCGACGGGCGCGACGGGGCCGCCGGGGGCCACGGGTCCCCAAGGGCCTGCCGGCAAAGTCGAGCTCGTGACCTGCAAGGCCGTGTCTGAGCTCGTGAAGGAGGGCAAGCACGAGGTCAAGAAGACCGTGCAGAAATGCACCGGCTCCCTGATCTCCGGGACCGTCACGTTCACGACCACCGGCTCCCCGGTCACCGCATCTATCACCCGGCGGGGTGTCGTGTACGCCACCGGCGAGCGTCTCGCTGCCGGCGACTGGGGCACCAACGTCCTGCTTAGACCGCAACGGCCTCTCACGCGCGGGCGCTACCTGCTGAACCTGCGCGTCCACCGACACGGCCGCATCACGACCGAGCGCGATTGGATCACGGTCAAGTGACAGGCAGCCAACAGCAAATGGCCGGTGAGAGTGCTTATTGGATCGCCCCCTGGTGCTCGCATCGGTGGCGGCCGCTATCGGACGGCTGGACGGTGATACGGACGCTGGCGCTCGCGCTCGCTTTGGCCGCAGGCGTCGGATTGTGGGGAACGGACAATGCCTGGGCCAATACCACCACGACCGCTTCCTTTACAACCCCGGGGATTTACTTCTTCACGGTTCCAGTCGGCATCACAAGCATTCAGGTTCAGGCCACCGGCGCCGCTGGTGGAAGCGACATCTACACCTGCCCGGGAGTTGGCGGCATGGGAGCCACGGTGAGCGCGACGCTAGCGGTCTCGGCGGGCCAGCAGCTACAGGTTGGCGTTGGCGGCGAAGGTGGCGCGGGTGCGTGTGGCCAAGGCTCCGGCGGAGCCGGCGGCGTGGGCGGCGGAGGTTCTGGAGGCAGCGCCCAGGTGTCGATCGCCGGGGCGGGCCCCGGGGCAGGCGGTGGCGGCGCTTCGTGGTTTGGCATGTTCTTCCCCGGCTCAAGCGAACTCGTGGTCGCCGGCGGGGGTGGCGGCGCGGGCGGCGTGGACGGCGGCGACGGCGGGAACGCCGGCATGCCGGGCGGTCCACCGAGCTCGGGGTCGGCGGGTGCCGGTGGCGCGGGCACGGCGACGGGCGGCGGCGCCGGCGGGGTTGGAGACACCTGCGGCAACGCTTCGGCGGGGCAGGCGGGCTCGTTCGCGGCCGGCGGCGCCGGCGGCAGCGGCTTCAACAACACCAATGGCGGCGTCGGCGGCGGTGGAGCCGGCGGTGGCTACTACGGAGGCGGGGGCGGCGGCGGCAGCTGCCTCAACAACTCTGGCGGGGGTGGCGGCGGCGGGTCGAGCTACACGGGCGAGAGCGCCTCGAGCGTGACGGGCCCGTCCGTGACCCCAAATGCGGCGGAGGTGCAGCTGACCTATGCCGCGCCCACGGCGGACCTGAGTACGCAGGCGATCAGCTTCACGGGCACCCAGCCGCTGGGGATCCCGAGCCCCGAACAGGACGTCACGGTCACCAACAACGGATCCGCACCCTTGGTCGTCACTGACACCACACTCGCTGGCGCGAACCCGGGCGCGTACCTGCTCGAGGATGCCTGCCAGTCGCCCGTCAACCCGGGCTCGAGCTGCGCGATCGGCGTTCGTTTTGACCCTGAGAGCCAGGGGCCCAGCTCCGCGACGCTCACACTGCTGACGAATGCCCCGACACAGCCCGCGCCGATATCGCTCTCCGGCCAGGCCGGGTCAGAGCCGCAAGGGCCGTCCGGGCCGGCGGGGACGACGGGCTCGGCCGGGCTCCCCGGGGCACAGGGCGCCACCGGCGCGCAGGGTTTGGCCGGCGGGAACGGCGTGATCGAGCTCTTGAGCTGCGCACAGGTCAAGAAGGTCGTGTTCAAGACCATCGGGGGCCACCGTAAACGGGTCACCATCACCACGCAGATCTGCACCACAAAGACGATCAGCGGATCCGTCACTTTCACCACCACCTCCCTCCCACGCGTGTCCCTTTCCCGCCACGGCGTCGTTTACGCCTCCGGCATAGAAACGTTCGGTTCCCCACGCCTGACACTGACCGTGACGAGCGACCACGAGCTGCCGCGCGGCAAATACACCCTCACTCTACGCACGCGCGCGGACCGCGCCGGCCGGGTCACCCGCCGCACACTCACTCTCTGCTGAGGGGCGACCCCCTGTCGCTGCTCGCTAACCCGCGGACGGCGTCCCCAGCCGGCGGGTGTCCCAAAGCGGGCACCATGAGAGGACCGACGGAAACGACCCGCCGCTTCGATTGTGGGCCCCGCGGTAACGGATTCAGGTCCATCGCCGAACCGATCCGGAGCGAGGGCGCTGTGCTCTTCCGCGAGGGCCTGGTCTCCGGCGGTGAAGTCGTTGAAGACGGGCACCCTGCCAGCGGCGATTCGTGGCGCGGTCGACCCCGACACACCTCCGTCACGTTCGGGCGCGCGGCATGGGTTGTGTCGAGGGGACATTCCGGGGTAGCAGATGGTGGTGAACAACAGCCGGGAACGCAGGAGCAGCGAGGCGGCACATGCGGCCATGCGGGGCGCGATTGCGTCCATGGCGATGACAGGAATGCGGGTCCTCACGGTCTCGCTTGGCCTGGTCGACCAGCCGCCCCCGCAGCAACTCGCGGGAGGAGAGTTCCGCGGACGCCGGCGCGCGGCAGTCGAACTTGCCCACTGGGCTGTCGGCGCGGCGGCCGGTGCCGGCTATGGAGCGCTCCCTAAGGCCTGGCGCAAGCGGTCATGGACCGGGCCCTTCTACGGCCTGGCGATTTGGACGGGGTTCGAGGCGACCGCCGCGCTGCTGGGCCTGCCTCACGCCGAGGGTGGGCGACTCAGCCAGCGGCTTGCCATCGCGGGCGACCACGCCCTCTACGGCTTCATACTCGACGAGACGCGGCCCGCGCCACAGGGCTGACCCGAGGAAATCGCGACACGACCACAGAGCGCGGCGACCGCAGGCCGACGGATAACTCAGTCGTCGAGGCCGGCGTACGACCGCACAATCCCGATCGCGAAAGAGGTCGTCGGGTCGTTGTCGAAATGACGTCTTGCCCAGCGACCGAGGGATGGGACCAGGAACGCTGGTTACGGTGGTGGATCCGGGGTACCTCGGGTGAGGGCGGCCGCAGCCGTCGGTCGTCCTTGAGATTGCACGACAGACTGAGAGGGAAAGCGACGTGGCAACACAAAACACAAGCGTGACGCTGGATCAGGCTCAGGCCATCATCAAGGCAGCGCGGGCGAAGGCGGACGGCATCGGAGTCCCGATGAACATCGCAGTGGTCGACGCGGGGAACAATCTCACCGCGTTCTCCCGGATGGATGGAGCGTGGCTCGGATCGATCGACATCGCCCAGAGCAAGGCCTACACGGCTCGTGCGTTCGACATGCCCACTCGCGAGCTGGCTCAGATGGCTCAGCCCGGGGAGCCGCTGTTTGGGATCGAAGGGTCCAACCAGAGTGTGATCATCTTCGCCGGCGGAATCCCGCTGACCGATCATAAAACGGTCGTCGGCGCTGTCGGGATCAGCGGGGGAACACCAGATCAGGACCACGAGGTGTGTGAGGCCGCGGTGGCGGCGTACAACTGACCGCGGCTTGGACGGCAACTGACTGCGGCTCGGCCGGGATCGCGAGGCCGGTCCCATCCGACTTGACGGCACGCCTCTCCCGAATTTGAGCACTCGGACTCTTCGACGGGAACCGTGCGAGCAGCTCACCGGAGTCATCATTTGTGTCACGCCGTGCTTGCTCGTCCTCGTCGATGACGGCTTGGCGGGAAATAGGAGGTCACCGTGAAGAAGGTATTGGAGCTTCTGCTGTGCATCTTGCATCCGATCGCCGTGATTTTTATCTGGGTAAACCTGGTGGTACGCAGCGATATGGGACTGATCGCAAAGCTGACCTGGGCCGTTGCGGCAATCGTTCCCTTTTTTCCGTTCGTATACGTCCTGACGGGAAATGACTTTCTATGATGGCGCCCCTCTGGTGTGCTGCGGTGATTCAGCCGCCCTCGGTCGTGGCTGTCATTGTGTAGCGGGCGACACCTTCTCCCAGAGCTCGTTGAAGGAGATGCTGTCGTAAAACGCCGTGCCGTCCACGATCGCTCCTTCGCGGACGGTCATAAACCAGGCATAGGTGTTTTCGTACCTCGTCCCGACCCTCGTTATTCCTGAACCGTCCCAGAGGACGATGACGGTGCTGCTCGTGTCGTCGGCATACTCGCCGCGGATAGTTACGGGCCGGAAGGGCTGCTCGGTGCTGAAGCGTGCACCTAACGGTGCGGGGACCTCGTCGATGAACTCCTGTTTGTTGGCGTACTAGCGCGACGCCGCCAAGTGCCCGACGATTTCCCACGTCATGTCGTCGGCGAAGATGCTCGTGACGTAGCCCGTCCCGTTGGACCACGCCGCGAATGCGCCTTTGACCTCGATAGATTCGTGGACGCCGCCGTCGAGGCCGGCGATGAGATCCTCGGGCCTCCAGCCTAGCCAACGGTACGCTCATCGTGCTGACGGCACACCGATTCGTGCTCATAGGCTTAGCTCACAGCCCAGCCTTAGTCGCTGAACCCGGTTCCGGCGCGAATGGGAGGTGCGTGGCGACGCGGGTCCTTTGGTAGGCAAACCGCTGTATACAATCCCTATCTTGGCTTGTGCGGGGAGCGGGCGATGGATCAGCACCGCACTCAATGGCGCAGGTGGGAGTGGAAGCCTGCGTGCTTCTCTCGTATTGGTGTTCGGGGTGTTATCTAAGCGGTCAGTGTGAATGTGATCGTCTGTGGGGCGTCTGTGTGGCCGCTGATGCTCGCCGTAGCTGAGAGCTCGTAGGTGTCGGGTTGCAGGGTTTGGCCAATGATGCCGTTGAAGGTGAAGCTGTTGGCCCCCTGCTCGCCGTTGGTCGCGAGGGCTCCGCGCAGTGAGACCAGCCGGGAGCAGGGGCGAAGGTCCTTGTGCGTCTCCGCGACGCAGCGGCCGTCGACGAGACTTCCGGGCAGTTTCCTGGCGATCGTGATCGCGACGTGGGCCGGGACGTTCAGCCGGTAGGTGATGTGCAGGCTGACTGGGCGGGTGCAACCGCCACGGTTCCGGTTGGCGCGGGTCGCGGGAACGCAGCGGCCCTTGACCAGCCGGCCGGCGAGCACGAACTTGCTCGGCGAGACGTGCAGCGCGGAGAGCACCGGCAGCGCGGAGGGCGCCGGCGGCGCTGGGGCGACAAGCGTGTTGGCGGCCACAACCATCTCGGACATCGCCCCACCACACCCAGAGTCCGCGACGTCGTTGTTGTTGTCCCCGCCGTAGTTGGCATACCACCAGTAGTCGCCGGGGCTTGCCGGAGTAAACCCTACGGCCGGGTGATAGGTTCCGCTGCCAGGTACGCTCGCGGTTCCGAGTGTCGTCCCGCCCGAGCCGCAGGAAGTCGGTGCCACGGACTGAGGTCCAACTACGGTAAAGGTGATCGTTCCGCTCGGTGAGAACCCCGAGGACAAGCTCGCCGAGATAACCGATGCGGGGATCGCATCACCGGCAGCACCAGAAGACGGCGCATGGACCGAGATCGACGGCGACGCCTTCCCGATCAGTACCACTGCCGCCGACAAGGCCGAGTTGTTGTCGGCGTCCCCGTCGTAGGTCACCACCCAATAGTCGCTGCCCGCCATGGTCGAGGTATACGCTGTCGAGGTCGCGCTCCCGTTCGACAACGGCTCCGTATCGGTGAACAATGGCGTCCCCGACGCTCCCGTCGCGGTCGAATTGGTGTAAAGCTTGAACGTCACCGCCCCCGACGGGTCATAGCCACCTGAGACCGTCGCCACATCGGCGATCGAGGAGCCCACCGACGCCGAGGTCGGCTTTGGCGAGGTCGAGATCGACGGCGATGCCTTCTCGATCACTACCGGCCCTGATCCGGTCCCGGTGGAGACCGCGTTGTTGTTGGCGTCGCCGTTGTAGGTCGCCACCCAATAGTCACCGCCGGTCACGGTCGGGACATACGCGGCCGAGGTCGCGCTCCCGTCCGAGAGCGACTCGGTATCGGTGAACAAGGGCGTCCCAATCGCGCTCGGATTGTTGTAAAGGTTGAACGTCACCGTCCCCGACGGGTCATAGCCACCCGAAATCGTCGCCACGTCGCCAATCGCAGAGCCGACCGGTGCCGATTGCGGATCCTGGGTCGTAGAAATCGACGGCGTCAGCTTGGTGGCGTAGCTGATCGTGATGACCCCGTTGCCCGACTGGTCGCCGCCGTTCTGCCCGGGGTTGCCAAGCTGCCCGGAGGCGAACCCAGAGGCGCCGCCACCCCCCTCTTCGTCGCCGCCGCCGCCCCCGAAGTAGCCACCCCCGCCTCCGCCGCCGCCGTAGGTGCCGCCGGCGCCGCCGCCGCCCGTACCGGGAGACGGATCTCCCGTGTTCGAATTCCAGAAGGCCGGGCCGCCGCCGGAGCCCCCCACGCCGGAGTCTCCGCCGCCCGAGCCCCCGGCGCCGGGCCCTCCCGGAGAAGCCCCCCAACCACCGCCGGGGCAGCCTGCCGTGGCGCCGTCGTCCCCGCCGCCGCCGCCCGTGTTGGAGTTGTAATCGCACGATTCGTTCCCGGAACCCCCACCGCCGCCGGCGGCAAGCACAAGATTGTCCGAGCCGTCGAACACGAACGACCCGCCGCCGCCGCCCGAGCCCCCGTACGTACCGCCGTAACCCCCGGAGCCGCCCCCACCATAACCACCCGAGCCGGCCGCGAAGAGACCTCCACCAGCACCCTGGCCGCCCACCAGGATTGTCAGCGCCTCACCCGGGCTGACCGAGAGTGCCCCCGACTCCTCGCCACCATCCCCCCCGTCTCCCAGGACGGAGTTGCCGCCCTGCGCTCCCCTGACATCTAGCGTGACCGAACTGACGCCGCTCGGAACCGTGTACTCCTGCAAACCTCCGGTGTAGGAGCAGGTGAGGACCGCGGTCGCGCCGCTGATTTGTGTACCCCCACTACAGGCCGGTGGGCTCGCGAGAGCCGCCGGGCTGGTCGCCATTAGCGCGGCGAACGCGACGATCGCCGAGCAAACGACGCGCCAGCGATAACCCCCGGCGAGAACAGCCCGGCAATAGACCACAGCCAGCCGATAACACAGCATGCCCAGCATCACGTCACCTTTCAACTAGCGGGAAGCGCAGAGATCGCACCCATCCTCGCTCGGCAACGACGAACCCGCATCGGGGTCATCCCCGATCTCGACCCCTATATCCCGGACGACCAACCCCTGAGCACAAGGGCCACGGACCTCAGTACAGCCGTGCAGGCGTGGGTAAATCGAGTCTCCCGACTGGCTTCGGGCTCCAAAGCCCGGGCGCCGAACCACACGACGAGACCGTCAAGCGCGCCGAATATCACCCGCACATCTGACACGCGTACCTCTCGACCACCGGCACCTCCCTGGAGGGCATCTCCACGGAGGAGATCATCGACGCGGTGCACGGCCGGAGAGCACCAGTGATGCACGCCAGCACCGGTCTGGAGCTCTGACGGACCCTGATTCCGCGGGAGCGCCGCGGCGCTTCCGCCCGGACGAGGCTACTCCAGCGAGAATCGCCAAGGAGTGTCACCGTGGCCAGTTCATCCGGGTCGGTCACCGCTCGCGCGCGGTCAGCCGCGCCCGAGAACCACGCGCGTCGCTGGTCGTAGCTCGCCCCGGCGACAAGCTGGTCAAACAGTTGGCGCACGACACCGAACTCGAACGTCAGCTCGAGCTCGGCACGGCGTGCGGCCGCACGTTCATCCCGTTCTTCCGCGCGAGCTCACATCCGACGGAAACGACGCTTGCCTTGCCGATTCCCGCTGGGCCCTCGATCAGCACCAGGCGGCCCGCCCCATGCGAGGAGGGTCCACCGCGCGCTGAATGTGAGCTATCTCCAGCTCCCGCTCCAGCATGCCCTGCGCCACCCCGGATGGCGCGGCGATGGGTCGATTCTAACCCCGCTCCTGTCTGGGTTTGATAACAGGACGTGGTTCGCGGTCACGGGACTTAACTTAATTAAGAGAGGTGGACCCGGAGCGGACTGTGGTGCGGCCCGGTCGGGAACGCCGAGATGCGTACCTCCGGCAGCCGCAGCTTCAGGGTCCCGCTACGCCGCGGCGATGACGGTGGGTGAAGGCGGTGCCCGCCTGACGCCCGGCGTGCGGCTGCCGGTCCGAGGAGAGCGCCCCGGTGTTGGCCCTGACGCCTCCGGTGAGCAGCAGCAGATCGGCTGCCGCGCTGCTGTGGGCCGGACGGCTGCCGCAGCGCCAGAGCATCCCGGCAGACGGGACGGGGAGCCGCGGTCGGCCTGCTCCTCGACGCCTATCGCAGCAGCGGCGGTCTTGGCGGCGTCGTGACCGCTTTGGCGCTTGCAGCTGTTCGACACCTAGCTAGCGTCTCGAGCCCCAGTTGAAGACGTCCGCCCCGGATCGCACCTGCGCGCTTCTGGCGAATACCACGTCGCTCGTGAAGAGCGGAGCGACACCTGCCTTCGTGCTCGCGCGAGTGTGGCCGGTTGACGATGCCGGCGTCGCTGCTTGTGTCCCGGAAGAAGCCGTGTTGCGAGGTAGGCGAAGCTTCGCGATCGCTGCTTCCTCTACTCAAAGCAGCGGTCGCGATGAGCCGAGCCGCGGCTCCTCGCGTGACGCGAATCGCACCGCGCACTCGACTCACGCATCGCTTGTTCGCTTGATCGCGGCGCGATCGCCCGCGATACTGGGGTTCGATACAGCGAACCCTAGAGGGGACTTCATGAAGTATTACGTCAGCCCGACACCGGGTCCGATGCCGCCGGCTCCTGAGCTGTTCGACGCGGCAATGAGCTGGGTCGAGGGTAAGCTGAATGACGGCACGTTTGACTGCGTGTACGGGTTTCTGGAGGGGGGCGGGTTCAGCATCGTCAACGCCGATTCGCACCGCGATGTACTCGACATGATGGCCGCCTATCCGTTGTTCGGGCTGAGTGCGTGGGCCGTGCGTCCGGTGCTTGAGTTCAAGGAGGGGGTCGAGACGATCCGAGCGAAGCTCGTTGAGGCCCAGGCCGCAATGGCCGGCCGGTGAAGGTTCTCGACCGATTTGATGTTGTCTAGGCCTGACACGAGGGCCGAGCTCTAGCGCGGCTTAGGCCGGGCGACCCCGATCGGCCACGCGCCTCCCGCCCACAACTGAAAACGAGACCGCCGCAGCGAAACTCTCAACCGCTGGTTCACTGACAAACGGTCTAACGAACCGTCCAACGCCGAGTCGAGCCGTTAGGTGACTGCCCAGCGGCAAACGGCGTCCTCCCCGGTCGGAGCGGACCGAAAGTAGCTTCCTACGAGCGAAGCCGGACGAGCGCTTCTCCAATCCCGTGGCACAGCGTGCGTCGTAGAAGGCCGACCACCGAACTCCCGCTGGTCGTCTGGTGGCGCCTCGCCCGGTGTGTCGTGTCAGTCAGCGACCTTGGTCGGCACGACGAGCCGCGTTGCCTTGACTCCCGGGCGGGTGATCGCGAGCTCGAGTGTCGCGTTCACGCTTCGGCCCCCGCCCGGGAGCAAAGATTGCCCGGCTGCGCTGAGCGGCAACCGCAGGGTCTTCGTCTGGCCTGAATGAACGGAGCGCTGCCCGCTCGCAAGCGTGACTCCCTTCCGTGTCACTCGCGCGGTGGCGTGGCAGATGCCGGTCGGAGCCTCACACGTGACCGGCAGCTCGAGCACGCCCAGCGGCTGGACCGTCAGGTGCTCATAGGCAGCGCCGGTCGGCGCGAGGTCGGCCACGTGCAGGCCGCTGGCGTCGAGCCAGGTTACGAACCCGTTGCCGTTCGCGGCCACGGCGACGCGTGCGTCGTCCAACCCGGCGTAGCCGAAGCCGATCCGGGCCACGTCGAGCCCGCTGGAGAAGTGAGCGCCGCCGTCGGTCGAGATGAACAGGCTGAGGAGATGGCTGTCCCCGGCGACGTCGGGCCACACGGCGGCGAGTTCGCCCGTCGTGTAGTTCTCGCCGAGCCCGCCGGAGTCGGGGTCGAGCCCGCTGGGGTTCGAGACGTGCGCGAGCCGCGTCGGGGCGCCGAAGGTGTGGCCGGCGAGACCGTAGCGACGGATATCCACCGCGGTCGGAGAGCCGTTGCGAGCCGACGGTGCGTCGCCCGAAAGCAGGAACAGCCCGGCCGCGCCGCTCGCGAGACGGGGTGACTGGGCGCCCGCGATCGTGCTCGGCCCGTCCCAGTTGGCGGAGTCGTTCGCACCGAAGTCCCCGCTCATCGTGCAGGGACCGGTGGGCGCGCTCCAACGGAAGAACTGAACCCTGCTCGAGGTTCCGACCGAATAGGCCTCGACCTCGTCACCCGGGGTGTCCAGCGGACACCCCGATGTGCCCCCGCGCGCCCAGCCAAGCGTCGTCTGATCGGTGGCGATCCCGGCATCGGGCAGGCCGCCGTCGTCGAACCCGAACCACTGCGCCGGGATCCGCCCCGGCGTGACCGTCGTCGAACTCGAGACGGAGCAGGGCTCGCCGTAGAAGTCGAAGCTCCAGGTCGCGAACGGATCGGCGGAGCTCATCTCGAACTCGATCCCGTTCGGACTGAGCGTCGAGGTTCCCTGGCTTCGGTCGTACTCGCCGCCGAACGCGTTAACCGGCAGCACGTCATCGAGGCCGGTTGCCACGTTGCAGGTGTCGGTGTAGTCGAGGCCGTCGCTCAGGGCCGCGTTCGAGGGGCCGATGTATGCCGGGCCGAAGCTCGCCCCCCCGTCGGTCGACTCCCAGATGACGAACTGGCTCGAGTCGTAGCTCGGGGCGACCACGAACACCTCATCGGACGGACCGAGGATCGTGAACGGCGTGTCGGTGGGGCTGCCGTTGTACAGGCTCGCCGGCAGGGTGATCGGGTGGGCGCACTTGCCGGCCCCCGGAGGCAGCTTGCAGAACATGTCGACATCGCCGGCTCCAACCTTGTGCAGCCAGGCGACGTATCCATTGGCACTCTGGTCGACGACCACGGGGCCGATCGAGTCCGCACGACGATCCAGCGTGAACTGATTGGCCGCGGCGGCGGGACCGGCAAGCACCGCCAGGAGCCCGAGCGCGGCCACCAGCGCGGGGAGTTGGCGGGCGAAACTTCGACGACGCAGTCGCATGGTCAACACCTCGTTCGGTCTCACCGTCAGCAGGGGCCTACGTACAGCTCGCGGATGTGCAGTTGGGGCGCGTGACCCGGGCGACGACGGTCCTGCGCCGCGTGATCGCGGTCCCCTTACCGCCGGGCCTGGCTCCAGCCGGGCCGACGTCTGCCGCGACGTGGTAGGTGTTCCCGGCAGGGCTGGTCGCCGGCAGCGACACCTGGCAGGTGCTTTGGCACGCCGTTTTGAACGTCCCGTTCACGAACACGTTGACGACAAGGCCAGCAGGCGACCCGTCGTTGGCCGTCGCCGTGACGATGACCGGGGTCCCGGTTGAGTTCTGTGGATAGGAGGTGAGCCTGAGCGCCCACGGAACCGCCCCGATCAGCGGGATCCGGAGGTTTGATGGGGTCAAGACGAGCGTGCTCTCGGGCTTGCTCCAGACACTCACAGGTCTGAATGCGACGAACATGTCGCAGGCGCTGCCCGGCTCCAGATACGTCACCTGGAGAGCGCACGTCCCGATTCCCCCGCCGACGATCAGGGGGACGATCTGGAAGTCCTGGGGAGTGCTTCCCGAGATCTGGTCGCCGAGCACGGATACGCCCGCGGTGCCGAAGTTGTCGATCTCGACGCCGTCGCCCGGCTCAGATATGTGGTGAAGCGCCTCCCTGGGGAAGATCACGGGATCCGGGAATGCATGCAGGCTCGGGCCGGATTCGGCTGAGACGCCGCCGGCCTGCACCAGCAGTCCACCGCCGGCGCCGATTAATATTGCGACCATGACCGCTGGTCGAGGTGGTCGGAGCAATCTGGTAGGGATCAGCATTTCGTCGGTTCCTCTTGGGTCGCGATCCTTGCCGAAGGCGGCACGCTTGGCGTCAGGCGCGGCACCTGAACTTTTGACTGACGACGGCGGGACGCCGGGCGCCCCGCCCAACCCGTCTGCCATGACATCCGAGGATTAGTCGAGGATCGCGAGGCCGCCGGTCGCGGTTACCGCGCCAGGGGTGGCGATGGTCGCCGTCGGCGGCAGCACCCGGGGCGGGAGCGGCTGCGGGTTGATTGCCATTGCCGCCGGCGCGAATGCTCCGCCAAGGCAAACCGTGGTGACGGCGATCAGGACGAGCTTGGTCCTGATGTTTGCGCTGATGCGATTACGAGGTGACATTTCGCAACTCCTTTGCATCGAACCGCTAGGTCACGTCAGAGAGGCGGGCCCAGACGGAATTGAATGTCCCTCATCTTGGATGCCGGGGGCCGGTGCGAACAGCCACCCTAGGGCTGGACTTCGCTCACCAGGTCCTCCGCACTCAGGTTCCCGCGGTCGATCGCGAGCTTCACCAAGCGGGCGCGCTTCTGGTTCTGCGCCAAGCCCGAGATTTCGAACTTACCGAACAGCGCGCGGAGGTGCGTCTTCACCGCGTCCACGGAGATGCTCAGCTCATCCGCGATCTGCTGATTGGTGGCGGGCACGCCGGGCGTGGAGCCGGTCCGGGACGGGAGACTGAGCGCGACCAGGACCTTGCGTTGCATGCGTGAGAGCTCGACAGGTGGCCGAGCTTGCGCCGGGACGAAGGTGGAGGAACCTTCGTCTGACAGGGCCCGGAAAACAAGCGGTGTCCGGCCAACGCGAATCCGGTCGCCGCTCGCGAGCCGACGCCGACCGCGGACCCGCTCGCCGTTCACGTACGTCCCGTTCGCCGACAGCCCATCGTCGGTCAGCACCCACGCGTCGCCGACACGGTAAAGCTCGGCGTGCACACGCGAGACCTCACGATCCCAAGACAGCCGCAGCTCCACTCCCGTGCCGCGGCCGATCCGCGCCCGCTCGGACGCGGCATCAATCACGAACGTGCGCTGGATGCCGTGCCTGTCGCCGTAGACGAGAAAGGCTGACACGCCACCTCTGCGCTCAGCCATCACCGCCACTGGCCACCTGGCTTCGTCCGCGAGCGGAGCCAATCGGGTCATCCCCGCTCAGATCGCCCGCGGCATCGATGGCGGGATCGGCCCCGCGTCGCCACGCGTGCTCGACCAGCGCCGAGAGCTCGAGCCACCCGTAAAAGGCATGCGCAGCTCCGGATTGATCGAGGAGCCGGCCCCGGATTGGTTGGCCGGAGTCGAACTCGAGCGTGATGCGGTCAGCTACGGGCACGGGGAACGTCCCGATGATCTTCGACACGGACGGATTTCGCGTCAGGACTGGGACCTGATTTTTCCGAGCGTGCGGGATAGTGTTCGTCCGATGTCGAGGGGGCCGACGTTCGCGACTCCGGACGACTTACTCGAGCGCCACGATGAGCTCGAGGAAATCGGGCTGGCGCTCGCGAAAGCGCTTGCGAGGGAGGGGCGGGTCCTGCTGATCGAGGGGACTGCGGGCATCGGCAAGACCGCGTTGGTCCGGGCGGCGCATGGCTGCGCGCGTGAGTGCTCGATGACCACGTTGAGCGCTCGGGGTGGTGAGCTCGAGAGTCACTTCCCCTACGGTGTGGTGAGACAGCTGTTCGAGCCCGCGTTACGCGATACCGCGGACCCGGCGCGGCGCAAGCTCATGTCGGGTGCGGCGGCTCCGGCGGCGGCGGTCCTCGGTCAGAGGAGTCCCCGCCCGGCTCGCCGACCGGCGTCGGACACGGCATTTTCACTTGCCCACGGCCTGTATTGGCTGACGATCAACCTCGCCGGCCAGGCACCGGTGCTAATCACTCTCGACGATGCGCACCTGGTGGACGTCCCGTCGGCCGAGTTCCTGGTCTACCTGGCGCGGCGGCTCGATGGCTTGGCGGTTACGGTCCTGATCACCTCGCGGCCGGATGAGCACACAACCGAGTTCGACCTCTCGGCACATCTCGCTCATGCGGCCGTACCACTCGCTGTGGTCAGGCCTGAGGCACTTAGCGAGGTGGCCGTCGCCAAGCTCCTCACCAGTGGACTGAAGCAGGCTCCCGCTCCAGCATTCACCGCTGCCTGCCACACGGCGACGGGCGGTAACCCGTTCCTCGTCCACGAGCTGGCGGCGGCCATCGCCGCCGAGGGGGTCATGCCGACTGATCAGGCTGCCTCGCGGGTGCAGCGAGTGGGTCCCGTGGCAGTCGCGCGCAGCACGGTCATGCGCCTCGGACGGATGTCGCCGGATTGCGTGGTGTTAGCGCGCGCGACCGCCGTGCTCGCCGGCGATGCGGACCTTCCGCGCGGGGCGACACTGGCCGGCTTGGATCACGATCAGGCGCTTGAGGCCCTCGATGCGCTGATCGCACAGCGGATTGTCCGAAACGAAGGAGGCCTCGAGTTTGTACATCCTGTCGTACGCAACGCGATATACGACGAGCTGGCACCGGGGAAGCGCTCCCAGTTGCACCGCCGTGCCGCTGACCTGCTGCTGGCCGAGGGCGCGGAGCTCGACGCGGTCGCCGGCCATCTCCTGGCGAGCGAGCCCGCCGGCTCGCCCGAGTCGCTGGCCGTTCTACGTGACGCCGCGTCGCTTGCGCTGTCGCGGGGCGCTCCCGTGAACGCCGTTACCTACCTGACGCGCGCGCTCGCCGAAGGCTGCGAGCGTGAGTTGAGAGCGCAGCTGTGCTACGAGCTGGCGACGGCGTCGCGGCTGGCCGGTCTGCCGACGACGGTCGATCACTACAAGGATGCCCGCCGCCTGGCGGGCGATCCGGTGCTCCGCAACAGCGCGGCACTGGAATTGGCCGGGATGCTAGGCATGAGCGGGAAGTGGAATGACGCGGTGGTCGAGGTCGAGCGCGCATTGGACGATCTCGGGGATCGGTCACCCGAGCTGGCGATTCGTCTCGAGCGTCTCCGCGCCGGCACGGCGGCGTACGACAGGCGGCTGGTCGGCGAGTTCGACCGCCGCCTGCCGATCTTGCGTGAGCTCGTCGCACACGGTGGGGCGGCCGCACGGTCTCTGGCGCTGCTGCTCGCGGCAATCGGCTCGATCCGCGGCGAGCCGACACCAGAGGTGGTGGCGCTCGTCGAGCGCGGTTGGGATCAGGGCGGCATCTTGAGCGCCGAGGGGGAGGAATGGGCTCCGTCACAGGGGCTCGGGGCGCTCGTTGCCTGCGACGAGCTCGAGCGCGCTCGCACGCTCGCCGGCGAGCTGCTCGCTGCGGCGCGGGCACGGGGCTCGCTGCTCGGGCACGCCGTCGGAACCGCGTATCAGGCGTTCATCGAGGCACGCGAGGGACGCCTCGACGCGGCCGAGGCCGACATCCGCGCCGCGCTTGAGCCGGTCCTGGAACGTAGCCTGACCCTCGCGGTGCCGTCGTTCCTATGGTTCGGGCTCGACGTCATCATCGAGCGCTCGCAGGCGGAAGACATCGGGGCGGTCAGCGAAAGAATCGAGCTCGCACCGATACAGGACACGCTGAGCGGCGCGTACCTGCTCGAGGTGCGCGGACACGTGCGATACGTCGCCGGTGATGCCACCGCGGGAATCCAACACCTGCGTCAAGCCGGCGAAATCTTCAGGACACTTCGCGTCGGCAACCCGAACGCGTCCCAGTGGCGCTCGAGCCTTGCGCTGATGCTCGGCCATGAGGACTGCGAGGCGCACAGCCTGGCACGCGAGGAGCTCGCAGACGCGATCGCCACCGGCAACACCCGGGCGATCGGGGTCTCACTGCGCACGGTCGGGCTACTCGAGGGCGGGGCGTCTGGTGTGCAAACGCTCGAGCAGGCGGTGAGGGCTCTGGCAGGCTCGCCGGCGCGCCTCGAGCACGCCCGCGCCCTGGTCGAGCTTGGCGGTGCGCTGCGCCGCAGCGGCCAGCGGGCCGCGTCTCGCGAACCGCTACGCACGGGGCTCGACCTGGCCGCCGCCGCCGGAGCGACGCGCCTGGCCGAGCGAGCACGCGACGAGCTGGCAGCGACTGGGGCTCATCCCCGACGGATTCGCGTGACCGGCCGTGACGCGCTCACACCTAGCGAACTGCGCGTGACCCGGCTCGCCGCCACGGGCCACACCAACCTGGAGATCGCCCAGGCCCTGTTCGTGACGCCCAAGACCGTCGACACGCACCTCACGCACGCCTACGCGAAGCTTGGCATCTCCTCACGACACCAGCTCGCCGGAGCCCTCGACCGGGACTCCGACCAAGCGTCTCACGTCGGCTAGCGACGGCCCCAAGCAGGAAAAGATCAGGTGCCCTTCCTGATGCGGACATCGCATGGGACGAGAGACGATCTCGCCGTGAGCGCCCAGCCCAGGTGGACGGGGCGCGGTCACTAGTTGAAGGCAACTATCTGCGGCGCCTCTCGGCTGACGGCGAAATCGCAGCCGAGAGGAACCACGAGGAGAGCTGGCTCCATGAGCGCACCGAAGCGCATATCCGTATCCATGACGCTGTCAGGGATCCTCGTGACCTTACTCATCGCCCTCACCGCCTCCACTGGGAGGACCGCGGTGGCGGGAGGAGCGTCGACGCTCACGCCCGCTGCGGTCACTGGAGGAGCGCTGACGCCGGCACTCGCTGCCACGCAAGGCAAGCGGCTCCTCCGGCCTCCGGCCCGACCCGGCTGCTACGCAGCCAGAGACAGACATTGGGTCAGGGTGAAGTGCGACAGCAAGGCTTTCATTAGGAAGCACCTCCCCCACCCGGAGGTGCTGGCCGGGGTCGGCGGGACGCCAGGCGGCAGCCCAAGCAAGCCGACCGGCGCGGCGGCCTTCACGCTGAGTGTCCTGCTCACGGTCCCGCTCGTCACCGGCTCGGAAACCGACTCCATGGTCGGTTCGAACAACTACAGCCTCCAGAACAACGTCTTCTTCGTAGGCAACAACGCCGTCGAGGACGGTGTGCAGTTCACCGACCAGATATCCGGAAGCTCCAACAACGTTTGCGTATGGCAGATCAACCTCCCGTCCCAGGACTATCTCTCCAACTGCAATAGCGTCCCGGGACTGGCTGGTCCTGGCACCCAGATAGAGGGCTGGTACGAGGACGGCGACCTTGGCGTCGCGGCGGCAACCAACGGTGGCTCCAAGGCCATCGCCGTGATCGTGCCCGACAAGTACGGATTAGGAAGCGACGACCGCTGGAACAACGATAGCGGCGCCATCCTCGGTCTGGGTGGGGGCTCACAAGCGGTCTTCACCGGGACCGAGGAGGAGTTCCAGATCCTGTCGACCAGCTGCCTCGACGACGCTGGATTCATCTTCTTCTCGGTCTTCTGCAGCGCGCAGAAGGTCAAGCCGCACGCCTTCGTCGGCTACTCGGCCGGCCCGATGACCGGAGGCTTCAAGACACTCGAGACCAACAATCTGATCCCGGTCATCGGCAGCCCTCCAGCCCACCTTCCGTCGCTGTTCTATGCTGGAAACTTCGTCACCTGGACCACCTACGTGGCGTCGACGACCGGGAAGTGCTTCAGCGGCTCGCCGCCGTTCTGTCGATGAGCCGACCAGGTCGCTCGATCGTGCAGAGGGTGAGCGCATTCCACCCCCAGGGTGGCTATGCAGGGGACGACTGCGGGGTCACCATGACCTGGTCGCGGCCGCTGCACTGGTGGCATTGCCGGTAAGAGCAGTCGAATCGAGGGAGCAAGAGATGATCTCTGGTTATCGCCAACGTCCAGCTGCAGCCACAAGACGGGCCGGGAAGCGTGAACCGTCGAGGCTCGGCCTGCGCAACCTCGCATCGCTCGTGGCAGCGTTGCTCACGGTGGTGGCGTTGGTGCCCGCGCTCCCGACGCTCGTGCCTGCCGCCGTCGCAGAGCCCGCGCCAGCGGGATCGCGCTCGACAATCGACGATCTAGCGCTTGGGGTCACTTGGCTCGCCAACGCCGACCTGCCGGCGACGATGAAGCTGGGACTGACGAGTCAGATCGACGCCGATGGGTCGATGACCTACCGGACCGCGGTCGAGTGGGTCCGCCGATTGAACCGCCGCGACTACCTCGGCCATCGCAACTGGACGCTGCGGTGACGCCGACCCCTTATAAGGACAAGGGATGCGCCAGGTACAACGGCGCCAATCACAACAACTTCGGGCTCGGCTGCACGAAGGCCCCGCTCGCCGCGCTGTACCACACAACGTTTGGGCTGTCATGGCCGGACACCGCGGTGCCGATCCCGGACACGACGACGGGTCCGTTCAACGACTTCCAGCCGTACCTGTACTGGACCGGCACGGCGGCGCCGGACGGGACCCAGAACGGATACAAAACGGTCTCGTTCAATACCCAATGGAGCGGATCGAACACGTTCAGCCACTCGATGTACACGCTTCCGATGATCGATGGGAACCCGTTCGGCGCGACGGGGACGACGCTCACCGCTGTCGACGGGGGCAGCGCCGTATTCGAGCCTGTCGCCGGGGGCCACGGTCTCACGTGGCTTGCGGACGCCGACTATGCCCGCACCCAGGCTTACGGCCTGGACGTCGACAGCGACGGATCGATGGATGAGCCGACAGCGGTCACGTGGGTCAACGAGCTGAACACTCACGCGCTGCTCGGCAAGACCGGCTGGGCGCTGCCGAGCGCCACTGAGCTCAAGCGCCTCTACGGCGCCCTGGGGTTGACATCGCAGGAGCCGGTCGTGCCCGTTCCCGACACGACCGTTCACGGGTTCAACGACATCCAACCGTACCTCTACTGGTCGTGCGCGGGAGCAAGCATCACCGGTCCCTGCCACGGCGCGCCGAACCCGCAGAATCAGCAGTTCAGCTTCTCGTTCGGGAACGGTTTCCTCGGGACCGACATCACGCAGAATCTCCTGTACGTGATGGTCTACTACCCCAATCCCGTGGTGCGGTCGAAGCCGCCGATCACCTGTCCGCCGCCGAGGTCAGGATCCACCCGTACCTGCGTCTGAAGCAGAACGTGTCGCACGTCTTCGGCAGCGACTGGCTGCTCGGAGCGCTGCTCGACAGCCGGTGCGGCTTTCGACGCGGCAAGCGGTAAAGCCCGCGAGGGCCCAGGAGCGATGCTTGCAGCCGCCGCGGTCCTTAGTACGCCCACCTCGTGCGGTGCTGGGACCGCTTGGGCGATGAAGGAGACGCGGTCGCGTGGCCCGCAATGTCCGAGAGCGCAAGTTCGCCGGACGGCTCGCTGGTGGCCGCCTTGGTGGCCAGCGGTCCCGCGCTGGCCCGTCGGCCAGCGCTGCAGATTCGTCGAGGCACAACAAGGACCGGGATTGTCCGAGGAGAGCGGTGTCCGAAGGCAGCGCCGCCGGTGGATCCGCGCTCGGACCGGCAGACTGTCGTCTAGAAACGTCGGGCGGTCTGCGGCCGCGGGGCAAAATGTCAGCGTGCGGGCGGGGCCTGTCTGGATGTGGTGCTTGCGCGCGTCGGTGCTGGCATGGGCCTCGCTCGTGCTGATCGGACCGGCAGCCGCATCCGCGAGGCCGGCGGTGGCGGGACCGGTGACCGGAACGGGTCCCGTGATCGGATGCCCCGGATGCTTTGCGCCGGTCTACAGCGCGGCGAAGGTCACGTCCGCTGTGGACGCGGCGTACCACGAGTTCACGGCGAGCACGCTCGTTCACGGGATGGCGGTCGCGGTGATCTCGCCGCTGGGCGACGGCGCGCTGACGACGACCACGCTCGAGTTCGGCGACGCCAAGATCGAGGTCGGCAGGACAGGGCAGACGATCGCCACACCGGTGACCGCGAGCACCCAGTTCGAGATCGGGTCCGAGACGAAGGTGTTCACTGGGGCGCTGCTGGCGCAGGCGGTCGAGCAGGGCGCTGTGACTGAGTCCGAGCACGTCAACAAGCTCGCGCCGGCCGGGGACGTGCCGGCGGGCACCGGATGCGCGCGCGCGATGACGCTCAAGAACCTCGCGACCCACCGCGCGGGGCTGCCCGACGACCCCCCTAACTTCATCCACAGCTCGACCGGCCACCGGACTTACTCCAGCTCGGACCTGTTCACTGGGCTTGCCGACACGGCGCTGCTGTTCTGTCCGGGCAGCGGCTGGTCCTACTCGGACTTCGGGTTTGGGCTGCTCGGAACCCTGCTCGCGCAGACCGAGAGCACGCCGTTCAAGACCGTCACGTACGGCGGCCTGCTTGATGCCCAGATCACCGGACCGCTCGAGATGACCGCGACCGAGCTCGAGCCCTACCCGACTCCGCCGAGTACCCTCGCGACGCCGTACACCGCGACGGGCGCCGTCGGCTGGGATTGGGACAACACCGATGCGATGGCGGGCGGGGGCGGGTTGATCTCGTCAATCACCGACATGGCGACGTTCGTCCGCGCACAGCTCGGCGACGGTCCCGCGGCGATCGTCAAGACGCTGAAGATGACGCAGGTCCCGGTCGCGCCGGGAATGACCGGCGACAGTTACTTCCACATGGGCCTCGGCTGGCAGATCTACTACCCCGAGACTGGCATCCGCGGCCACCTTCTGTTCAAGAACGGCGGCACCGACGGGATGAGCAGCGCCACGTTGCTCGTGCCCAAAGAGCACCTCGGCGTGACAGTGCTCTCGAACGAGCCGACCGGACCCAACAAGGTCGCGTTTCAGATCGTCGAGCAGCTGCTCGGCGCTCCGCCGGTCAAGACCTGAGCTGACACGGCTGATCGCCAGCAGTCAGCAAGCACGGAGGCGGCAGCGCCAGCGGTCAGCGGGGCAGCGTCATGCCATCCCGAACCAACCTCTCGGCCGCTGCTGCAAAAGGCGTGGAGCAACAACGCGCTTGACCAGTTGGCAACGCGGTCGGGCTAGCCCTGCATCCGTGGTCGCACAGGCATCCTGGAGCCTGCCGCCTGCGACTGTCTCAGTTTGCGCGGCGAGCAGGAGGTTCCGCGGGACGGCTGGTCGCCGGTAACGGCGTGCGTTGCGCACGTGGCGAATTGCGCAACGGCCCGTGCGGGTGTGTCGCTGCCCTGTTTCGTGGTCGGGACGCGCATCGGCGCCCACCCGATCCCGGTCCAACGCGGTGATTGACGTTGGCAGTGCCCGGCGGTAGCCTCGCTCGCGAGCAGTGCTCGCGCTCGCAGCTGTTGAGCGGGCCCGACGGGACTGAGGAGAGGAGCGGAACTGTCCGCAGGTTTGCTGCAGCGCTCGATGTGCGTTCTCGGTTCTGTGCTGTGCGGTCTGGTCATGGCGGGCTCGGCCTCGGGCGCGTCTGGACCGGGGCCTGTCGGGTCGCAGAGCCCGTCACTACGGACGATCCCCGCCGCTCTAACGAGCTGCCCAAATCCGGACGCCAAAAAGGATGGAGCTACCCCGGCTACAGGAGGACTGGACCCTGACCAGCTCGCTGCCGCCTACGACCTCTCGAGCCTCCGGAACGCGGGTTACTCCGGCCAAGGTCGCCGCGTCGCTCTGCTCGAGGTAGGAGACAGCCTCGACACGACGCGTGATCCGACGAGCTTTCCGTCCTTCGCAAACTGTTATCTGGCGAGCACTGATGTCGCCGCCGCCCCGACCCAGGAGACGGTTCCCGAGGGCATCCCTCTGCCGCCGGCCGGGGGTGAGTCCACCTTCGATGCCGAGGTGGTCGGCGCGATCGCTCCGCAAGCGCACATCTACGTATTCGAGAGCGCTCATGGGACCACGATTCCGGGGGCGCTCCCAGGACTGCTCACGGCGGCGCTGAACCCTCGCAACACCCACGGCAAAGAAGTCAATGCGATCTCGATGTCTCTGGCCTATTGCGAGGCTGGGTGGACGACTTCTGAGGTTAGGCGGCTACAGGCTGTGCTGCGGCGCGCCGCGAGCCTCGGCGTGTCGGTATTCGCGGCTGCCGGCGATGCCGGGTCAGTGGCTTCCTACACCTACTATCCCCATGGCTCAAGCTCCCCGGGTGTGCCGGTCTGCATCGAGGCCCCGGGAGCAGCCGCGGACACACAGCTGCCCAGTACCAGCCTGGGGGTGAACCTTCCGGCTAGCTCGCCGCTGGTCACCGCGGTGGGAGGCACCGAGCTGCAGATCAACGGAACCGTTCCCCAAGCGGGGGCTCCGGCCGGCGGCACGATCACCGACGAGCCGGTGTGGGACCAGCCGTTCACCCCGACCTCGACGCTCCCCGCCCCGTTCACCTGGGCGGGCGGTGGCGGACAGAGCAATCTGTTCACCGTCTCGCAAGCTCCTTGGCAGCGCGAGGTCGGGCAATCCGGGCAGGAGAAAAAACCCGACATCTCCGCCCTCGCCGGCTCACCGCAGTACCTGTACGGCGGCATCGGCACGAGCGGTGCTTCGCCACTGATGGCCGGCTCTATCACGGTGCTCGACGACTACCTCGCGGCGCAGCACGCCAAGCCGATCGGACCGCTCAACCCAACGCTCTACCGGATCGCTGACAGCATGTTCTATCACCAGGTCTTCAACGACGTCGTCCACGGCACAAACGACACCGTGGGACTGGGATGTTGCACAGCGGGCGCTGGTTATGACGAGGCAAGCGGGCTGGGATCGCTCAACATCGCGGCACTAGGCGCCACGCTCCTGGCTCACCCCCGGCTGGAGGTCCCGTGGACAACCCTTGAGCTCGCCGCCTACCCGGCGAACTCGACCGGGATCCCGGAAATAGTCAGAGCCACAACCAACAACGTTGTCACTCGGACTCCATACCACATCAGTATCTATGTTGACGGCAAACTGGTGGCGACCTGCAAGACAAGCGTTTGCTTCGCGTCGCTTGCTCCCACCCCGTCGTCCAGGGCAACCACTTACGAGGTCACCGCAGATGTCGGCCCCGCCGGGGCGAAACCCTTCGGCAACCAAGCTCTGGTCTCAGCGAAGAGAAAGGTGTCAGTCCACTACACCCGCCCCTGTACACCGCCCCACTGCAGCTAGTTGCGCCCAGATTCGATGGCGAACCTCGCGGAGACCGGACCAAGAGGTCCTTCTCCCCGGAGCCGACACCCGCTTTCAGCCGCGGACGCGCATCTCGAGGCGGGTGGCAACGTACCCGCTTGGCGCGGGTAGCGTGCACAGCGCCGGTGGGCCGGTCTGGCCCGAGACCGATGCGGCGGGTGCTAGCAAAGCGGTGGAAGCCTGCAAGCGCGAGAGCAGCCACCCCGCCGACCGCTCTCTCGCTGCCGCATGCGGACAGCTGGGGCAGCGTGCCGAGTGAGGCTCTCACTTCTGCTTTCGCAATCGAGCAGCCTGCCGCCCGCTCCGCCCCCAGCACTAGGTGTCCGATGGGATATGCCGTCCGCCTGTTGCCGACTCAAGAGATCGCTCCTGATCGAGCGATGACCCCGCCTAACCAGCAAACACCCCCGGCGTGGCGCGGGCCCGGATGCCCGTGCGACGCCGGGGAGCACCCTGCCGGACGCAAGGCTGGAAGCGCTGCACCTTCCCGCGCCTAGCCGAGCGTGCGCTTGCCCACCGGCCGGACGAGGCCTGCGACTACCAGGACCTCGACGACCCCACGCACTGGCCCGACGCCGATCGCACGCTCTGAACACGACCGTTGCGGAGCCCAAGGCGAACATCCCCGCCGTCAACAGGATCGCCGGTAGCGCCTGTTTGGTCGCGCTCGGCGAGGAACACCAGCCGCGCGTCGACGGCGCTTCGAAACCGCCGGCGGGCCATCGCCGGCTACTACTGAGCCGACGCGGCGTTGCGCTTGGTCGCCATTGCAGAAGCGCGCGGAAGCGGCCGCTGATTACGAAAGCGCTCGTCAGCGCGGACTCCGTCGGACCGGCGAGATGGGCGATGGCGGAGGCCGCGGTCCCCGGGGATGCCGGTTCGGACGGTCGTCGAGGGCCGGTTCGGGATCATTGTCGAGTCGATTTGCGGGATCGCGGCGGGCTCTCGCGCGCCGGATGCACGTCGCGTCAGGCGCCCCTCGACACGGTCGATGCTGCGGCGGACGCGGACTCTGCGCCGGGTGGCCGGGAGGGCCCCCAAATTGTCTTGGGGCCCTCCCGGGTCGATCCGCCGTTACCGGAGGCAACTTCGCGCGGCTCCCAGGCAGTCGTAGTGCGCCGGGGTTCCGACACCCGCAGTACTGGTGGTGCCGCCGCCGCCCACTGGGTTGAGTGCCGCGTGCACCTGCTCCGAGCCCAGATAGCGGACGTGCGGGGTGGAGTCCGCGGCGGCTTGGGCGGGGGTCGCCGGGGTGGCGATGGTGGTGTGGTTTGCATTGGTGAGCGCGAGGATGACGATGCTCACCGCGATGGCGAAGAGGACGCCGAGCGCGGTCAGGAGCGTCCCGGGTCTGATCCGGGATCGGGGGGTGAGGTGGGGGATGCTCTGTGGTGTTGACATGGTGTGCTCCGGTTGGTTGGGGGCCGCGGTGCGGCCCGGCGGTGGATCGTTTCTTCGAGCTCGTGCGGGCACTGTGCCCGGCGCTGCTTGCACCGTGCTGAACGGCGGCTTGCAAAGCTCTCGCAGCCGCTGCGGGGCAGGTGGTAGGCTCGCGCGGCTGGTCGACGGGACCGTGTGGAGCGATGCAATTTGGAATCCTCGGCCCACTGGAGGTGGCTGACCACGGGGGTCGCCGGCTTGGGCTGGGCGGGCGCAAGCAGCGTTCGGTGCTGGCGATCCTGTTGCTGCGCGCGAACGAGCCGGTCGCGCCGGAGTGCCTCGTGGAGGAGTTGTGGTCGGGGCGCGCTCCGGCCAGCGCCACGGCAAGCTTGCAGGCCTACGTGTCGCGGCTGCGCCGTGCGTTGGGCGAGGACGGGCGGATCGCTACGGCCGCCGGTGGGTATGAGCTCCGGGTCGCACCGGGTGAGCTGGACCGCGAGCGCTTCGAGCGGCTGGCCGGGGAAGCCGGCGCATCGGTTGCGTCGGGGGACTGGGAGTTGGCTTCTGGGAAGTTACGTGAGGCGCTCGGGCTGTGGCGCGGCCCGCCGCTGAGCGACTTTCAGTACGACTCGTTCGCCCAGGCGGAGATCGCGCGCCTCACCGAGTTGCAGATCGAGGTCGTCGAGCAGCGGGTCGAGGCGGAGTTGATGTTGGGGCGGGAGACGGGGCTAATCGGCGAGCTGGAGGGGCTGGTGCGCGAGCATCCGCTACGCGAGCGGCTGTGTGGCCAGTTGATGCTGGCGCTCTACCGGGCCGGCCGCCAAGCCGACGCGCTGGCGGCCTATCGGCAGCTGAGCGGGGTGTTGCGCGAGGAGCTCGGCCTGCAGCCGGCCGAGCCGTTGCGCGAGCTCGAGCGGGCGATCCTGAGCCACGACCCCTCGCTCGCCGCGCCTGCCGCCCAATTGCCATCCCCTGCGGCGGGTCACCTTCCCGTCCCGGCCACGCCGTTCCTCGGGCGCGGGTGCGAGCTCGCCGAAATCACCGCACTACTCCGCGGCGCTGGCGGACGGCGGTTGGTGACCTTGACCGGAGCGGGAGGGAGCGGCAAGACCCGGCTCGCGCTGCGTGCGGCCGAGGAAAGCGCCCGAGATTCGCGACAGACGCACGCCGCCGCGACCGCGCTTCTCATTGAAGACCAAGAGCAACAGCGCGGTCGCTCTGGCCGCTCGAGGCGCAGACCGGCCGCAGTCGCTCCTCACCCCAGAGAGGCGCGGACGCGTGTATCGCGACCTTCGCGTGAGAGGGCGCACGAACGTTCCGCGGATGTGCGCCTCTGTCAACCGTGAGCTGTAACACCGGACTAGTCCAACGGCGACGATGGGATCGCGTCGGTGGGCTAGCCCATCGAGTGGACCCGGTGCGGCTCGATGGTGAGCAGCAGACGGGTCTGGTCACGACCGCCGTACCACGGATACGGCGTCCCAAGGTACCGCTGAGCCAGCTGCTCGATGTGCTCGGCGGCGCCTTCGGTGCTGAGGCTCACGACCTCTCCGCGCACGGAGTAGTACCGCGACGCGTTAGTCGGGTCTGACACAGCGACGGCGACGCGCGGATCTCGCCTGATGTTCTTTACCTTCTGAAACCCATCCACAGTGTTGATGAGGATGTGCGAGCCGTCAGTGTCGACCCAGGTCTGCGTCAGCTGAGGCGAGCCGTCGGACATCGAAGTCGAGATGAAACACGGACTCGCTTGGCGCAGCAAAGCCAGCAAGCCGTCGGGGAGATTCATCGTCACTGGCGTCTCCTTTCTGGCCGGGAGTTTGATCCTATCCGCATCGGCCGCCGGCCTCGACCGTGTGGCCAGGATCGGTGCTACGCCGCACCATTGACATGCGGGCGCCGGTCCGAGCTGACGATCGCTTCAGTCAACGGGACAGCGTTCGGCCAGTGAGCGCAAGAGCGACTGAGCAGCCACGAGGCGACGACCTGATCGCCTGGCTCAGACTGTCCGGAAGGGACAGTGAACCGGTTGCCTCGCTGGTGGCTGCCTTGCTCGCCGAGCAGAACACCGGCAAGTCCGGGGCGCCCAGCTTCATCGGTCCTCCTAGGCGGCAGCGTCCGGCGTTCCCGTGCCGGCCGCCTGTGCCGGCTCGCCCGTAGCGGGTGGGAAGCCCCGGTCGATCGTGTCGGCCGGGGCTTCTGTGTGTCGGACCGGAGGGAGTTTTACGGCAGCGGCGGGATCGTGTTGAACACGCCCGACGGGGTGACCGCACCCGCTCCGTAGATGCCCTGCGTCCCTACTGGGCTGGTGCCCCCGACATAGGCGTCCTTGTTGAACAGGTACAGCGGGCGTCCGTGGTATGTCACCTGCTGGCTGCCGTCGGGCCTCACGATGACCCCGATGGCACGCTGGTCAACGCCGGGCCCGGCTTCGGGCCAGCCCGAGGTTAGGACCGGTGGCCAGAAAACGGCGCAGGTCCCCTGACACGCGCTCTGGCGGCCCCACCATTGGCTTTCAAGGTGGCCCCACCAGCCGCCGTCGTCCCGGCTGAGGGTGTAGACCGGGAAGGTCGCGTCCGGGAATGGGGTGTAGTCATCGTCCATCCTTGCGGCCAGTACGGTCTCCTCGGGTCCGGTGCCGTCGAGCGGAGCGGTCTCAAGCACCAGCTCAGCCTGACCGGCTGCCGGGATACCGCCGCGCGGATTGAGCAGGTACCAAATGCCTGGAGGAGTGGTGACTGGATCATTCTGATCGGCGCCTACCGTGTCGCCGGGGTTTGTGTCCCGGAAGAACCGGTACAACGGCCAGCCGCCGTAGGTCACCTGCTGCACCGTCCCCAAGCCAGGCAGGTCGGTGCGGGTGACCGTTCCGAGAAGTCTGGGGTTGACCCCCAGTCCGGCGATGGGAGCGCCCTCGGTCAGCAGCGCCGGCCACAGGACGGTGTCGCAAGGCTTGTTCTTCACGTTCGGGTTGTCGCTACACGCGTACGGCGCGCCGGTCAGTGCGTGCAACTGGTCTGAGGTGAGCAGGTACAGAGAGCAACCCTGGTAGGCCCCCGAGCCGATGACCAGGACCCTGCCATAGTCCGGCGTCCATGTGGCCGAGACGGTCGCAGGACCGGTCGGTGCGGTGGTCACAGAGTCCGAACAAGGACTGGTCGCGGCGCTCGCGGGCGAGCTGAACAGAGAAGCTGTGCCCACGTAAGCGCCGGTAGCGGCCAGGGCGATCACGACCGCGCGTGCGATCTTGAACCTCATCGTGACCTCCTATCGTGTGGCGGGGTTGAGGTGTTCCGCCGGTATCGGGCAGCAGGCGTCTGGATCGATTCTGGTTCCATCTCGCTCCTTTTCGAGCGCACCGCTCGATTTGGTTGGTTGATTCTTTTAATGGGTAGGGCAGTCCACGCTCAGCGTCGCGCCTTGGAGCGCTGCTATCGGGGACGCGTCGAGCGCCCAGAGCCGAGCTTTACTCGCCTAATTGCCGGGGTAAATGGCGAAGCCGGTGAGCGTGTCGGTGATTGTTTCGGTGGTCGTGTCGATCGTTGTGTCGTCGGTACCGGTTCCGTGCAGATCGGCGTAGCGGCCGGTGCCGCCGACAATCGTCCAACGGCCCAGGACCGTCTCGGTGCCGTCTGGGTTGGCCGAGACGAACTCGCCGTGGAGGTGGATCCTGATCGTGCCGTCATGACCGGTCAGGACGGAGTTGATGCGGATCGTGCCGAAGTGCCCGTCCTCTTGAGGCGACGTTTGGTGCACGGCAGACTGGTCGACCAGCGCGAAGCTGCCGGTGATCGCGCCGTGGGCGATCGAGGTTCCCGTAGAGACGGTGTAAAAAGTGGTTCCCGGCCCGGGTGTGACCGAGACCACCTGCCGGGTGTTACTGAAGCTGATGGCGGTCGGTGTCCTCGCGGCGGCGGCCGCCGGTAGCAGCGCCGCCAAGCTCGCTGCCGCGACTACTGCCAACCCGGCGAGACGAACGCTGATGGCCTGACTCGGCGCCCGCGCCGTTTTCGATTTCATCGCTCCTCCTTGTCTGTTGTGGTGGCTGGCTTGTGGGTGATCGCGGATGGTGGGTTGGTGTCCAGCTTGGCCCGGAAGGCGAGCAGCAGGGCGTCGTCGTCTGAGAGCGCCATGCCGTGGGCTTCGCGCGCGTGACGCTGAACCTCGGCGACGAGCCCGTCCTCGTCTTTGGCGCGGGCCGTGAACCCGCAGTCGCATTGGAGAGTTATGTCCACGATTCCTCGCGGCGACGGTACGATGGGGCGTCTAGATCGAGGCAAGATCTGGGCAAGAAAACAGTTAGGGGCCGGTGCTGAAGGTTTTCCTCGCGGGTCGGGTGGTCGTCGAGTCCGACGGAGTCGTGATCGACGAGCGGGCCTTTCCGGGCCGGCAGGGACGGTTGCTGTTTGCGTATCTCGCATGCGAGGACGGCAAAGCGGTGCCGCGAGGCGAGCTCGCGGAGGCGCTGTGGGGGGAGGAGCCGCCGGCGACGTGGGAGAAGGCGCTCAGTGTGCTCGTCAGCAAGCTGCGGGTCGTGCTCGGGGGAGACGGAATCGATGGCGCCAGCGCCCTGACCGGGGCGTTCGGCTGCTATCGCCTCGAGCTACCTGAGGGAAGCTGGGTCGATGTCCTGGCCGCGGCGAGCGCCACGGCCGAGGCCGAGCACGCGCTTGGTGCGGGCGACACGGAGATTGCGAAGGCCAACGCGTCGGTGGCCGAGTCGCTGGTGCGGCAGCCCTTCCTGCCCGGGGATGAGGGGGTGTGGATCGAGGCGAAGCGCCGCGAGCTCGCCGAACTCCGCGCTCGCGCGGTGGGCGTTCTCGCCGATGCCTGGCTTGGCTTAGGGAATGGGCGCGAGGCAGCGCAATGGGCGGAGCAGGCGGTCGCGCTCGAGCCGTTTCGCGAGAGTGGACACCGACGGTTGATGCAAGCACACATCGCTGCCGGCAATCCCGCCGAGGCGCTGCGCACGTATGATCGCTGCCGACGGCTGCTCGCCGACGAACTCGGCACCTACCCGTCCCCCGAGACGGAGTCGATCTACCGCGCTCTCCTCGAGCCTCCGTTTCCGCCGGCTCAAACGGCGCGTTCCCGGGCGCCTCCCGCCGAGACCCGAGATCACGAGGGCGCGGCTGTGGCGCCCCAGCGCTCGATGGGGCTTGCCCGGAGCCCGCGCCTGCGCCTGCGCCTGCGCCTGGACGCGGCCTACCCCCCCGGGCCGACCGGCTCCTCAGACGTGCCGGCGACGGGTTCGGCGGTTCGCCCTCGGCGCCTGGGACTGGCGCTCGGAGGGGTCGCGATTGTCGCGCTCGCGGTCGTCGCCGCGGTGGTCGTGGCGAGCCGCCCGCACGCGGGCCCCGCCGTGATCGCCGCCGATTCGGTCGGCGCGATCAGTCCGTCGAGTGGCGGGCTAATTGCAGTCGTGCCGGTCGGCTCCTCGCCGACGGGCGTGGCGGCCGGCGCGGGCGCGATGTGGGTGGCCGATTACGACGCGGGGACGGTCTCCCGGATCAACCCGAAGACCCACGCGGTCGAGCCGATTCCGGTCGGGTCAACGCCTACCGGGATCGCGGTCGGCGCCAACGCCGTGTGGGTCGCGAACAGCTATAGCGGGACGGTGTCGCGGATCGACCCGGCCGATGACAGCGTCGCGTCGATCACAGTCGGCAACGGTCCGAGCGGGGTGGCGGTGGGCGATGGCTTCGTGTGGGTTGCCAACAGCAGCGACGGGACGCTCAGTCGGATCGACCCGCTCAGCGACACAGCGACGACGATCCCGCTGGGCGGCGCGACCGAAGCGGCTGATGTTGCCTTCGGGGATGGCGCGGTGTGGGTCAGCGACGCCGCCGACGGACGCGTGCTGCGCCTGGACCCAGACACCAACCGGGTCACGAGTATCAATGTCGGCAACGGTCCGAGCGCGATCACGGTTGGCTTCGGCTCTGTGTGGGTCACCAACAACCTCGACGGGACGATCTCGCGGATCAACGTGCACACGAGCAAGGTGACGGCGGTGGTGCAGGTCGGTAGCGGTCCAGATGCGATCGCTGCAGGCGCCGGCGGGGTGTGGGTAGCGAACGAGTTCGACGACACCGTCGTCCGGATCGACCCGGCGACCAACGGGCTGGCGCGGCCGATCCCGGTTGGCAACAGCCCACGCGGGCTGGCGGTCGCGGGCGGACTCGTCTGGGTGAGTGCGGAGGCGTCCGTCACACACGTTCCGGCGAGCGGCCCGGGCCTCACCCGGCCGACGAGCCCGAGCGGGACCAGGACGTCGGGCGGCACGGTGTACTTCGCCGAGGGCACCGGCTCGACCCCGTACTACATCTTCCCGATGTTCAACCTCAACGACTGCAGTCCAGCCAACGTCGGCCAGCTGATGGACATGCTGTACCGACCGTTGTACTGGTACGGGAACGACTACCGCCCCACCGTCGACTACCGCTATTCGATTGGCCAGCCGCCGGTGTTCTCCGACGGCGACAAGACGGTCACGGTCAAGCTCAACCCGTACCAGTGGTCCGACGGCGAGAGTGTGACCTCTCGCGACCTCGCCTTCTGGATGAACATGCTGAAGGCCAGTCCGGCGACGGAGTGGTGCACCTACGTGCCCGGGTACTTCCCAGATCTGGTGACGAGCTACTCGGCGCCGAACGCATCGACGTTCGTGATGCACCTCGATCGGGCTTACAACCCTGAATGGGTGCTCTACAACGTGCTCTCGCAGCTCACGCCGCTGCCGCTGGCGTGGGACCGGACATCTCTGTCGCAGCCGGCGCCGAGGTCTGACAACGGCCACCTGCCGGACACGACGAAGGCCGGTGCCGCGGCGATCTACAAGTTCCTCGACGGCAAGGCCCAGGCGCTCGGCAGCTGGGCGTCGTCGCCACTGTGGAGCGTGGTCGACGGCCCGTTCAAGCTCCAGAGCGTCACGAGCGCAGGTGAGGTGACGCTGGTCCCGAACCCGTCCTACTCGGGCTCGCCTAAGCCGACGATCTCAAAGCTCGTCGAGCTCCCCTACGCCACCGATGCGGCGAGCTACATCGCGCTGCGTTCGGGTGGCCCGAGCGCGGTCACGGTCGCGAACCTCCCGTCTCAGTACACGTCGGCGATCCCGACATTGACGTCCGAGGGGTACGAGCTCAACCGAGCCGCGAGCTACTCGTTCCAATACTTCCCGCTGAACCTCAACTCGAGCGCCACGACCTCGCCCGGCGGCGAGCCGGTGAGGTACGTCTTCCGGCAGGAGTACTTCCGCCGGGCGTTCCAGCACCTAGTCGATCAGCAGGGTTGGATCACCGCGTTCTTTCTCGGATCCGCCAACCCGACGTGTGGCCCGATTCCGCTCTCGCCACCCAGCCCGCTCGCCAACCCCGCGATCATCTCGACAGCTCCGTGTGCGTTCTCGGTGGCCGCCGCCGCCCAGCTGCTGAACGCCAATGGCTGGAACGTGGTGCCCGGCGGGACGACCACGTGCGTCACGCCGGGGACCGGTGCCGGCGCGTGCGGCGCGGGGATCAAGGCCGGTGAGGGGATCTCGTTCATCGTCGACTACCTGTCGGGCGACGCCACGGTGCACGAGGAGATGAAGGACCTAGCCGCGCAGGCGAGAAGGGTCGGTATCAACCTCTCACTCACCACACACCCATTCAACACCGTGGCCGGCGCGGCGAACCCCTGCACGCCGAACCAGACGACGTGCAAGTGGACCGCAGAGAACTGCGCCTGCGGCTGGATCTACGGGCCGGACTACCTACCCACCGGCGAGGATTTGTACTTCCCCGCCGCCGCCAACAACGTTGGAAGCTATAGCGACCCGAAGATGACGCAGCTGATCGAAGCGAGCATCACCGGGCCTCCCGACAGCGAGGAAATGGCGCTGACGGCATACGACAACTACGCCGAGCAGCAGCTGCCGGTGGTCTTTGAACCCACGCAGATCGGCACCTACTTAAGCGATGCAGGGACCTTGGTCGCGAAGAACCTCGGCGGCTACGCCGCCAACGCGCTTGGCCTAATGAACCCCGAGGACTGGTACTTCACCAGATAGCCGGCCCGGCGCGCGACATCGGCCCACTCGCATCACCTGCGACACACAACGGCGGCTCTGCGGCCGAACCGAACCTGGACGAACGAGCGCTCTCGGACCGAGTGGGGCGTCTTCTGCGAAAGGTTTAGCAGCATCGGAGCCGTCGGGAGTCGTGACACCGCTACATCCGCCCGGCAATTCGGAAGCCGCCGCAACCGAGCACCGCGACCGGGTGAGCGCACCCGTCCGTAGTCTGGGTGGGAAACGTCGATCTGGTACGTCGTTGTCCACCGAACTCGTCGAAGGATAAGGCGCCTACTTGGATCGGGGTCTTCCTGTCATTGCGCTGGTTCCCAGGATGCCTCGATGATGTAGCCGTCCGGGTCTCGGCATTTGATGCTGACGTAGTCGGGCTCGTCCCACTCCACAATGAGCGACATTTCAATCACACCGATCGTCGCGGCCCCGCGCTGGCGTGACGATTGCATTCACGCCAGCCGGCCTTCGGATGCGCCGGCGACCGCGCCTGCGCAATACCGCTAAGGCAGTCGGCCCGGTCGTCTCCGGGCTCACGACCGCGCGTCAGCTCGTGCGCGCCTGATGCTCCAAAGAGACTGGTACCGGCTCACGAGATCGAGAGAATCAAGTCGGTGTCGTCGAGCTCAACCGGCAGTGCCACCTCCAACGACCCGCCAGCGACGGGGGTGGGCCCTACAAGCGTCGCTGCTGCGCAGCGTGATGAATTGGGACGGCAACCGGGACGTGGGGAACATGGCTGGGGAACATCACGCCCATCCGTCGAGACTGCCTGACAACAGATGTGATCGATTTGCAGGCGTTGACTAGATGGAGCCAACGGGATTCGAACCCGTGACCTCCTGCTTGCAAAGAGCCAGAGGGCCGATTCAGCCGTCGGTCAGATGCCGATTTAGCCTGGAAACGCTGGGTTTACCTTAAAGCTGGAGATCGTTTGAAGGCACGATCGCGGCGAAAGAGGCTTCCATCAGGCTTCCATGCCGGACGTCGGTGAAGTCCGATATCGGGGTCGGATCTCGAGCATCTCCGCAGGGACGACGAACATGTCCAACGCCTCGCCGCTTACGTCATCGGACACCTCAACGAGAGCAGCGTCGTCGTAGATGCTAACGGCTGTCCCCACGGTCCCCTCTGCCCAGCCGCCGACGCGCTCGCGGAGCGCGACCACATCGTTCTCCTTGATTGCGTGCTTGACGGTTGCCATCCTCAGACCACTGTAGTCGTGATGTACGCCGTGATCAAACGCGGCGCGTCGCCGTCCCAGCGGACCTCCCAGGCAGTACGCACGTTGGCAACGCGGTCAGCGCGTTCACGCAGACCGCGAACGGGCACGATCACCTCGCAGTGCATCCCATGCTCTCCGCGATCGCGGACCTCGGTGATCCGGCCTGATCGAGCGCCGCTCAGCAGCACGTCCGCCAGGTAGTTCAGATCGGCCACCGTGATCCCAAGGATCGCCGCGAATCCTTTGGCTTTCGGTCCCCCTCTCG
>Ga0335074_10000372_pt1 | contig 65805 bp, 57 predicted proteins | sample Lox_Sample_23_FD_206715 | JGI IMG/M metagenome (GOLD analysis project Ga0335074, IMG submission 206715) | Soil microbial communities from Loxahatchee National Wildlife Refuge, Florida, United States - Lox_Sample_2.3 | ecosystem: Environmental > Terrestrial > Soil > Wetlands | place: USA...
GGCGCTGCAGACACTCGAGGGCCATTCTGACTCAGTCAGCTCAGTAGCATTCTCGCCGGATGGCAAGCTGGTGGCGTCGGCATCGTACGACAAGACAGTCAGGCTCTGGGACGCAGTCACAGGAGCGGCGCTGCAAGCGCTCAAGGGCCATTCTGACTCAGTCTACTCAGTAGCATTCTCGCCAAATGGCAAGCTGGTGGCGTCGGCATCGCACGACAAGACAGTTAGGCTCTGGGACGCAGTCACAGGAGCGGCGCTGCAGACGCTCGAGGGCCATTCGAGCTTAGTTAGCTCAGTAGCATTCTCGCCGGACGGCAAGCTGGTGGCGTCGGCATCGTACGACAAGACAGTCAGGCTCTGGGACGCGGTCACAGGAGCGGCGCTGCAGACGCTCGAGGGCCATTCGAGCTTAGTCTACTCAGTAGCATTCTCGCTGGACGGCAAGCTGGTGGCGTCGGCATCGTACGACAAGACAGTCAGGCTCTGGGACGCAGTCACAGGAGCGGCGCTGCAGACGCTCGAGGGCCATTCTGACTCAGTCAGCTCAGTAGCATTCTCGCCGGATGGCAAGCTAGTGGCGTCGGCATCGTACGACAAGACAGTCAGACTCTGGGACGCGGTCACAGGAGCGGCGCTGCAGACGCTCAAGGGCCATTCTGACTCAGTCTACTCAGTAGCATTCTCGCCGGACGGCAAGCTGGTGGCGTCGGCATCGTACGACAAGACAGTCAGGCTCTGGGACGCAGTCACAGGAGCGGCGCTGCAGACGCTCGAGGGCCATTCGAGCTTAGTCAGCTCAGTAGCATTCTCGCCAGACGGCAAGCTGGTGGCGTCGGCATCGTACGACAAGACAGTCAGGCTCTGGGACGCAGTCAAGCTGGTGGCGTCGGCATCGTACGACAAGACAGTCAGGCTCTGGGACGCGGTCACAGGATCGCAGCTGCAGACACTCGATCTTGGTATAATGACCAGAACCCTTTCATTCTTTACTTCGGGCCAACATCTTAAAACGGATAGGGGAGTGTTACATGTAAACTCTCTTGAGTCATCCACAAATTCTTCAGAGCAGGTGCGTCCTCTATTTGTGTCAGATGATTGGGTAATAGAGGAAGGCAAGAGTATTCTTTGGCTTCCTCCTGACTATCGAGCGACTTGCGTAGCTAACTGGAATGGAATGGTTGTGTTGGGACACTCATCAGGGGGTATGTCATTTCTCGAATTTGAGGAAGGGTTAAAGACTGTATAATTAAGAAGAGTAGGTAGATGATTGGTGAGGTTATGATAGTCTTTGTAATAAGCGCTCGCTTCGGAAGTTACAGACGGTAGTACAGACGGTTTCCGGGCCCAGAACAGGCGTACGGGGTGACCGAAAGCCTAGATCCGAACCGGAAGCCTAGATTCGAAGCAAGCTTCGGGAGGACCGAAAGTCCCGGAACTGGCCGAAAACTTAGAACCTTGGAATAAGCCAAGTCTACGGGAACACTGAAGGTAGTCTGCAAGCCACTACAAATTGGCATACTAGTACATACCTAAGAGCGCTGGAGAAAAAAGATAAATAGAGAGGTTAGGACCTCTTTGGAAAAGCAAGCTTGAGTTTTTCTTCGCAACCAGCACTTACAATATATCACTTTTACCCTGCACTACACTATCCTCATATATCTAAATTTTCGTGCTACGCTACGCTACGCTGCGCTACCCCATCGTATTGCAATCCCTCCTGCTGCTCTCTAGCTCGCTAGCTATTACAGTCTTACATATATATATTATTTTCTTCACATCTCTATTTCATAGAGGGTCAAAGGGGAGCGTGTGCCTATATAGTCGTCGTGTTCGCCACTCAGATTCTTGCATCTTCTACAAAGTCTCCTGAGTCATTGCTTGAAAATAGGCAATACAGTACACTAGAGGGCGGCAAACTTTCCTAGTCACGTTGCCAAGCGCAATACTAAGTGTCTGCTGCTCAACTACAAGGCGAAGTGGCAACTCACTTTAACATTATGACCAGCGCTAGCAGGGAGAGTGCCGACCCGCTCAGGCTACACCCTTGTAAGCAGAGACTAGATATCTCTGGTGACGGTGCATCCTCTAAAGATGCAGTACAATATTGTAAGTTTCAAAGTTGGATTATGGAATCGCACCCGATCTATATTTTCAGCAACCTGTTGTACTTAAGACGAGGTGAGTTCATGACAATAAGTGGCGGAAAAGTGTAAAGTATAGATAGTTTTATGGTGTTGAGGCAATTCGATTGCCGGCTTAGGCTTATTGCCTGTGTTTAGTGAGATGAAGCCTGTATTTAGTAAAATGGAGCCTATATCTATCAACGCCCTAAATTTATGGGTCTTATATGACGTACAACCCTAGCCACGAGATCCAATGAAAGGACTGGTCTTATATGCGGGGGTGGTTGTGGCGGTTTGTCACATGTACGCGGCAACTACCGCCTCAGCCCCTGACTACGGGGCCTCGACGGCTCCGATTAACAAGGGTGACGCTAGGGGCGGGTAGGCAATGGGTATATAAGGGATAACTGCCCTTCTAAAAGCTCTCTTTTACTGTCTTTGGCTTAGTATCTTTGATAAGTGTAATCTACAAAGCTCCCTTCATATTGAGTAGCATTTTGTACGTGCCAGTGGTCTTATATACCAGTTCATGCGGTATATATTTCCTTATATGCATGTGATCTGTAAATGTGGGTTTTCTATACACCCTCGGAACTTTTCTCTACATAGGCTGAGTTGTTACCCGAGTAGTCACGGCCTCTCAGTGATAAAGAATTAGAAATATTCCGCTATGAAACTCTTGAAGTGGATATGTGCAAACAATCTTTTTCTATAAACGGTATATATATCAGCTTTCTCATGAACAACCCCTCGAGTATTAACGTCAGGATCATGTATATCACATTTTTGTGTAAGTAAAAGTGCTTCCGAGTAGCTTCACTTGTTTACCTTCCCGCACCACTAGCCATATAATGTTCTGAGTATGGATTTTGATCTTCAGTGATTTCAATCGGTCTTGGAGCCCTCCTGTTATGAGCAATTTGCTCGGCCAACGCCGTTCTAGACTGACCTGCTGTATATGGATTGGTATCATAGGGATTCGGACTCGTTGGAACACGGGATGCATTTTGACTCATTGCTGGGTTCGGGACCCAATTGTTCTCATCAGGGGCATCCTCGACTTGCGAATCTCTACTATGCCGTCGTTGCCACCAGCGCATAAGAAGGAAGATAATGCAGCCTGCGATGATGGCAAAAACCACGCCAGCGGCAACACCGACGCCGGCCTTGAATGCCGTTGTCTGTGTGACTGGGGTAGAAGTGTCGAGAATTTGCTGACTTGTTGATGTAGCTGTGCTAGAAGACGCAATACCTGTAGTTGAAGCTACATTTTCTGGGGAAGCTGATGTTGAGATGCTTGAAGAGTGGGAATTTAAAGGTGAAGTAGAAGACGATATTGGAGTCGCTGAGGTCGATGAAACAGTCGCAGACGCAGATGAGCTTTGCGCTGCTGAATTTGAGACTGCCGTACTTGTATGTTGCAGCCCGACCACACCAATGATGGTTTGCGCAGTGCCTTCCGAGACTTGAAAGGTTCCCTCCCCAGTGCTGCAATTGCATATTCCATCTTCGCTGTCTGGCTGACAGCAATACTTATTGTCTCCACACGGTATAACGGAGCCATTGTTTGCCGACACAGGATCGTCTATCGCAAACTTTAGTTAGCGTGTCGTGGTCGTGTTTTAAAGAACCGCTTGTAACTTTTTGGCAAAAGGGTTAACCTAGGTTATATCAAAACTTACTGAGACAAAAATCGCCACACGCTGTGCTATTCCATAGAGGGTTCGTACAGGTTCCCCGGATGGAGGTTCCCAGTGGCAAGTCCGATGAGACGACACTGGGATCCGTAGCGATACATAGGTTGTTCGAGAAGCATGTCCATCCGGTAGGACAACAAAGAGTAGTGTAAGCATGTATGTCGCACGGGAGCTGGTCCTTGGCCCATGCGCCACCGGGATAGTAGCATTGGGCTTGGGCGATAGCGATGTTGCTCGCTGCCGCGAGCCAGAGGATCAACATTCGAGGCTGTACGAACGACTCCATGATGATCTATTCCACGTCCTGCATATCGCATGTAATGCAATGCGCTTGTATAATATTTAGAAAAGATGGAATTCTTTGGACGGAGAAAGTGGGTTTTCAACTCGCGCGCTGCAAGACACGTCCGCGACAGAGAGCCCACGCTCAGCCTTGGGCGTTGTTTTCTGCCTCATCCCACGGAGGACACGCGGAATCAATCATATTTCTTCGAGTCACAGCCCCCACAGGAAGTGAAAAACGAGGCTGTAGGGCGCATTCGTCAGCGGCTACTGACTTGCAACTCGCCTCTTCTGTTCCAAGTTCCCCTTCAATAGCGTTCTGTGGCTTGTGATGTGGTGATTGACGTGCTGCAGCGTGAAGGATTCTCCTGCATGTCATCATCTTCAAAGGTCCCCAAATATATGTCAATTATGTACTATCTCATATCAAAACCGAGTTATTATGGGTGGATGACTTGCTACACGTCATATAATCACCTACCGCAATTTGGCCTCGAAAACTGTATTTCTGGGGCTTCAGATTTCCGACAAGGCTGGCAGCCTTGCTGCAAATGGCCCCGAATGGGGCTTTTCTCGCATTCAAGTGGACGCAATCCAGGCAGGCAGACTTCGGGGCGAACTCAATCCATGGGACGAGGCCACGGATATGCCTATGTGGCTTCTCATCATTGGATAGGTTTATTGCGCCGCGTTACGACCAAGTTACCAAGGTTCGTTATGACCTGATGTTCACCGGCAGCCTTGTGGATTTTCCATGACAACTTATAGTACCAAGATTTCCCAAACTAAACCTTCAACATGTTTGGTTGAACTTAACTTGTCGCTGAGAAGAATACCACCGCCGAAACAGACAGTCACACAGCGAGTATACATCTATTTGTAGGCTTTAGTCGTCACTGACTTCTGTGAAGGCATCAATGGCTTCTCACTGGGATTCTCCCGAATCCATTCAGCGCCCAGGATTTAGGCCCAGGAGGCAGGAGCCACACGAGCGGGAGCCACACGAGAATTTTGACCCTTTCGGCGATGAAAACGAGGATATACCTGGACCAGAGGCCCCATCGGTCAACGGAACCAGCATGGAAGCTGTTGTGATACGGAACGGCAGAACCAGTGTATCCAGTAGTGGAGACCTAGTTCGACGCGCTGGTCATCGTGATGTAGGAGTTCTAGAAGTGCGCCAAAGAGTGTGGGAAGACATCGCGAATAAGATGCTTCCTCCCGAGGAGTCGGAACTTATGGTGAAGTTACTGGAAAAGGGGCCGGATGAGCGATCCCAGATAACTTATATCGAGGGTGTTATGCAGCCACATCTTGACGAGAATGCACCGGTCCCTACAGTTGGCCTCACCTTCCTTCCAGGCGCGGACAAGCCGCAAGTGACGCGCCTCGAGCAGACCAATATGGCTGGCGGCGAGCCCGACCAGAAAGACGCCATGTGGCGTGCTAAAACAGCAGCTTCATTGCTAAAAACTCACGAAGTGACGGCAGAGTTGTCTGTCGTGCAGAAATACAATACCCGCGATGTTCAAGCCCTCGTGAAACGAAGTAAAAGACCTCCATATCCAGAACTAGACGGCGATTCGCGGTCGCGAGGACGCGGTCATCGAAGCTCAAACAGTACAGCCGTGGTGCGGAAAGAGAAGGAGAAGGAGAAGGATACCGCTCGCGAACCCGTTACGATTGACAGCGACCGTGTCAGGATTGTCCACAATCTCCAAGACTGGGCTTGGGACCTGCAAAGCACACTGATTGAAGTTGATGGAAGCTCCTTGTTGAACCTGATTGTCAATTACAAACATCTTATCTCTCGGGGTGGACCAGAGATGAGCTTCGACGAGACGAAGAAGCTGCTTGACGTGATGATTGAGGACGCCCGCCGACTTTGTGTGCGCAGTCCCGTGCTCTTCCGCATGTCGACTCGCAGCTACATCATCCATTCCAAAAACACCCGATACGGCATCAACCACCGCGAGATGTTCCGTACGCTTACAACGAGTCAGGGAATCAAGGAGATCATATCTCTTAGCGCCTCATACTTCAATTCTCTCGACCCCGCAGGCAGCAGCGATAAGACGCAGGAGATCATCCGGCCGCGCTTCCTTCAAATGATTGTCATGCTGCTGTCACTGCTCAACGACGATGACTTGGCTGAAATTGCCGACTTTCTGGAGGCAACGTACCGGATTAAAGCTGATCGAAAACACCTCGAGATGCTCTTCCTGAAGGTTATTCCTCTGATGTCGATAAACTCCAAGGTGTTTTTGAAGTCATTGATTCCTCTTCACGAAGGCTTTCCACTTCCGCCGCTAGTTAACGATGCTAAGACCTGGGATACTTTCGTGCAACGCATTTTGAAGGACGGTTATCTCCTCCCTGGAGCGGCAGAGTATCTTGGCCGGGAAACAAAGTCATGGATTGTGAAGTGGCCAGAAGATGGTTTCAGAAACACGTTGGTATTCAACAACTTGCAGTATTCATCCAAAGAAACCATGTCGTGGACGATAAATGATATTCCCGCAATCGAGATCCACCCAGAAGCCTCTCTCAAGGAAGTCCCTGTAGAGTTCACAGACGGTGAGCTGTATACCATTGGAAAAGATGACCTTGATCGGATCACTTGCTTGACTCCTGGTACCTATAATGTCCAAGAAACCATTGAAGGCGGCCGAAATTACGACCTTATGATCTACGAATACCATATCAACGCCGACTTAAACGAAGCAATCCGAAAGACAAATCTACTTATCGCAAAAATCAACGCACTTACTGGCTTTATTAAGAAGGGCATTAAGAACAGGTTCACTAGCGGCGGGGGACGCGACATCAGACTCCTCACCGAATGCAGAAACTCAGGCCGTATCACGAGGAGTAAGGCGGAGCTCCAGGACAGAGTTTTAGCTATAGCATACAAGATTGAAGGGCGCAAGATCACCACTAAAGATGCTCGTCGTACTATAATAGGTGATATTCGCGAAATGAGACGGTCTCTTCAACAGGTTGAACGTCGCATTACCGAGATCAGTACACCGAACGCAGATAAAACTCAACTCCGCACTGAAATGAGGGAAATTGAAGGTCTCATTGGCCATGCTGAGCGCGCTCGAAATGAGCTTGACGAACTGGCCATATTATCGGATGAGCCGATTGTAAAGGTTCTTACAGGAGGCATGGGTGAGACTGGAGCTCCTGTCTGGTTTGATTACCATGCTTGGGCGATTTCCAATTCCAGTGACCGCAATATGCATTTTGTAGCTAAGCGCGCACTTGTCCAACATGTTCAATGGATTTCCGAAGCCAATATTGCGGTTACGCTGCAGGGACATGAGTCTAAATATTATGTGACTCCCTTGCAGCCTGTACTCGAATCTCAAAGGGCAGATGAAATCAAGAGCGGTGACATTGCTCTTTTGGCCGGCAAGTACATGATTCTTGCAGACGCTGATGATGGGGACGGAGAAGACTTGCCGCTATACATGTCAAACTATCTCAAGATCACGAGCGTAGAGGAAATCAGCATCAAGAGACGTGGAAGGAACAGAGCTCAACAAGCCAATCCAAGCGTGGAAACCCTATTTCGTTAAAAGTAATGAGGTTATGTCATGATTTTCATTTTGCGGGAGGACTCTGGCAATAATATGCGGGTGCTACTCCCTTTGTATATCGCTAATCACTCTACATATTTTCTATGTTAGTACGGTCGAAGATTGACCACTGGATTACTGAGTATGCTACAAATGATAGTCTTTGAGGCAACGTCTAAATATGCCTTAGAATACCCATTCCATCACTGAAGTTCCATGAACAGTTTCTTTATCTTCATGCCAAGGCTCAGCAATAGTGTCAAGGCTCCTCTTGCGATTGTCATCACATATACCTTAAGCTCTGTTTTCTCCTCATCAGTCGCATATTCTAAGCCAGGTTCAGCGTCTCTTCCTAAAAGACGCATTGTTACTGGTAGGCTCTAGATCGTGAGAGGAGGCCATAAAGGGAGCACAGATACGCCAATTGCCAAATCCGTTTCATTCTTCAATGCCACTGTCATAGCTGTAATATGCTCGGCTGCATTTCCAACAATTGGAAGTCTGATTAGGCCGATGAATACTTCAGAGAGGCGTGTATCAGCAACCATAGCATCGATAGTGTTGGCGGGGAAGAAAGCAGAGATCGAGACATGGGCAGAGCATGTGAGAAGAAGCGTAAGTGAGGCTGGGCGACTGATGTTGGTCGAGGCGAAAGAAGAAAGCTGCAAGTAAGTTATAGCTTCGTACAGGGGCAAGCAACTTCGGGTTTTTCATCTTACTATAAAAGTAGCAAGGTTTTCCATAGTTTAAGACTTTTTAGAGGAGACCCGCATAGCCTTAAGCTTAAACAGTGTAATATTAAAAATAATATTAATACTCTTTACGAGATAATAAACTTCAATTCTTCTCCCTTAACGCCTTTGCTCTATATATGAATAAGGGACAAAAAGCTAAGGCGAATGAGTTTGTAAAGCAGAAGGAGAAGAGATTGCAAGAGGAGGTATTGCAGCAAAAGCTCTAGTATGATCTTAAAAAGGTAAATGTCACTGTCTTTATCATCACTAGCGGCTGTATAAGCTATGTGTAGGTTCTCGACGTCACCGTCAATAAGATTATGAAACAGTATATTAAGGACTTTGAGGACTAGTTGGTTGACAAGCACTTTGACAAATGGAAAGCCAGCAAGTTTAATGTAGAAGAACGAAGGGTTCTCTTAACAGAATAGGTAGGGAAGGCTTAGGTGAAACTATATAAATATTACTAGGATGCTATTATCAAGACCTTCTAGAACGTGGGGTTATTCCTTCTACCTAACAGTTTAAAAGATAACTTGCTTAAAATCTAAGATCTCTTAAACATTATAGTTGAGGACTAGCAACAAGCTCCTAACAGTACTGCCAATAACCATACATCTAACGACGTTAGCAATTCTATTAAGGTAGATGCTAAAGATGTGGCTCTTGTATACTGCTTAGGAGATGGCTAAGGAGGAGAATGAGGAGGATGTCACTACGGATTTAGGGGACGAATCTGAAGACTGCTTCGATAGTGATTCACAATCTGATTTTGATAATGACGTTGATGGTGATGAGGATGAAGAGGACGAGAATATGTGATTTATTAGAGCTAACAGGTTATTTGGTTAAAAAATAACATATCTTTATTTTCTTCATTATATATGTTAAGACTCATGCAGCAAACTGCTCCTATTTTACCTTAGAATTGCTATGGGGGCAAGACATTGAAATTATAAGACCATGGTCTTATAAAATTATAGCCGAACCATCGATGCAACAGGACATGTTCTTATTGGTCAGTATGGTCTTATCCTGGGGGGGGATCTAGTCCGACAGATTATACGGTATTTGGGAAGAATAATATACGAAGTCTCCATTTTTACACCAGAGATGCAAAGTTCCCAAAAGTACTAGAATCTCATCTGCTCCGTAGGCGTAGGGTAGAGATAAGCGCCGAACCTATTTCAAAGTTAGTAAATACATCTAGGAGCCGATAAAACCACTATAGCACAAAAACAAAGATAAGCACCCACCCGACAATGATGTAACAAGCGCACAACAGCCAGCCCTCAAGATAATTCGTCCTTCCATTCAAAATCACTACGACCACTACCCCTGCCGCCGCCACCAGCGTCACCGTCTCAAATAAGCTAAAATACAAAGACATGTCCTTCCCCATCCCCCACCCCAGCAATACCACAGCCGGCGTGACACATAATGCAATTTGAATTGAGGATCCAACAGACACGCCGATAGCGAGGTCCATCTTGTTCTTCGCCGCAACAGTCATGGCGGTGATGTGTTCAGCGGCATTCCCAGCAATGGGAAGAATGATCAAGCCGATGAAGGCTTCAGACAGCGGCGTGTTCGCGACCATGGCGTCAATGGTGTTAGTGAGGAAGAAGGCCGAGATGGAGACGAGGGCGGAGCAGGTGAGAAGGAGCGTAAGGGAGGCGGGTCGACTGATGTTAGTCGAAGTAGAAGATGACTGGGTGGTGAGGTAGTCTGCTGGTTGATTCGGAGATATATTGTAGGACAAGAATGGGAGGGCAGAGGCCCGGGATCTTGAGAATGGCCTCTCATTCGTGGAAGGTCTGGTTTCTGTAATGTGGTTGATCGGAGATACTCGACATCCATCATCGGAAGTCTGCTGGACAAGTTCAGGCTCGTTTACAGTATTCGATTTCGATACCGATGCATTGCAGCTTTCGATAGAACGTAGCTCAATAGTATCATTAGAAGCAGAGCTTGGATTAAAGACTCGACCGTTCCTGTTGACGAACTTCATAGGTGTTGGATTAGATGAGCTGGTAGAGGTCCTGGGGGAATCAACACTATAGTTCCGTTGTACAGGAGTTTCGACATCGGATTCCGGCTTGGAAAGCTTTGCTGGTATAGTTCTGGTCAAGTATGCATGTGACTTGAGATGGAACAGGAGATATAAGATATATATGATCAGTAGGAGCACAGACGATGCTCGGCTGAGTTTCAGCACTGCTTGATCCGCCAGGTCTGGGTCACGGAAGGAGTAGTGGAAAGCACTCTATAAGCAGCCAGTATTAGGGGTTATCCAGAAATCGGTAAGAGGAAGACTCACTGGTATAAGCATGCTAAAGACAGACAAGGCGAGGAGACAAGCTAAAGTCTGCGCGGAGGAAGTATTGTGTTCTAGTTCTTGATACTTTATGCTACCAACTAGGACTGCGGTGCCCAGAATCAAGAGCAGGTTCACAAGAATTGATCCGAGAAGAGCAGCTTGCACGATCCGAATATGATCGTTGGCCAGAGCCGAGCTTTATTAGTTAGTGACGGTTGGCCAGCAGATTAGGACTAGAAGCATATTTACATGCTTGTGCAATCAGTAATTTGCGGACTACGTTACTCCAATTTTCGAACTCACAAAATAATCATCTCAATCAAGTTGCCAAAGCTGATATTTAGGAGCGCCCCAACACTGTCTCCCATGTCACGTGCGATGCACTCCGTGGCCAAAGTCAGCAGATTCGACAAGGGGATTATTGCCAAAGCATTTGATGTGAACACAATTGGCGCATTAACCTCTGCTAGGTATGTTATGTATCCAATGGGAACAAACACCAAGAATAGATTACTCCACGAGTAGGAAAGGATCTGTCGCACTGTTCGAAGGAACGAAGGGCGTACTTCAGGAGTAGTTGAGGCCGGCGTATAAGGTCCAGACACTCGTCGTCGCGATCCAGCTTCCGCAACTGGGATCTGGTTATAGCCAATATTTGCATCGTTCCCTCTTCTACCTTTCATAATTAACCAGGCTCCCCATACTCGAGCGCGGTCTTGACAAATACATGTAAATGTTAGCCGCAATACTTGCGTTCACGACATGGGAAATATTCAGAAGCAGTCTTACCAAAGAGCTCTGACATCTGACTTCCCGAAGTCCTGTTTCAAGAGTCATCAGCTGGATATAATCTAGTGTTTGGCTGCGAGACGAACGGTTGTCTATGGTTATTCTGTACCTGTAGAACGAAACCCTTTAGCGCAGACTTGCTGGAGGTGCTCAGGTCTTACCTGACCGCCATGCTGTCCGTATGCATGACTTCCCCACTCCAGATTACCACTCTGCGCAGAGTTGCCAGTGTGGGAAGCATGGAACGTTGCATTTAGTCCATCCGCGGTTTCGTCGGGATCATCGTTTTCGGGAGAACCAGGTTCTTCGTCGCCAAGGCTGAAGCTAGTGCCGGCACCATTGATTTTGGACATACCCAGCAAAAATGAAGAACAAGAGACGTGAGATGCTGCTCCGTGAATATATGAAACAAGACAGCTATATCGGCTGCGATGAATAGAATGAATCGAAGAGGAAGATCCCCACGCCGAAACGCACGGGATTTCTGGGTATGGTGGGTCTGACTACCCGTTGGTAACGCCAATCAAGGAAGCCCGAGGCCTGTGTGGACTGTATGCTGACGGCTGACCTAGACTATCTTGGGACTAGGCGTCGTGATCCCTCGGCACGCGTCTGCCGCCAGACAGGGGGAAATGCCTCATAATCGATTCGAATTTCCTCGTCTGAGATTCCAATACTGTACCATTCCAGAGATTGGGTCTCTGCTGCAACGCGACAAGTGGTGTTTATACTATTCTGGGAAGGATGAAGATGACAGGACAGTGGCTGAAACATGAGGCTTGTCCAATGGCGTTCCTGCATCCTTTCAGGTAAAATTCGTCTTTGATTTCAGTTCAAAAGCTAATCGATGCACATTTGGTGAAATCATGTGACCAGAATCCAATAGCTTGTCTACATCTTTTACTTTTTGCACGTCCATTGATCAATATTTTCTCAGTGATCAGAAGCCCAACTTGTACATGAGACTCAGTCATTACCAAGGTAAGGCTGCTGGTTCAACTTGGTCAAACACATGTTAAATCCGCGCAAAAATGCCTCATCCCGTGACGCTTGTTTCATTCAGAAGCTGACGACTTCAGAATAATACCCAAATCAATCAACGCGTTCTTTATGATTTATTCCCAACCCAAATATATGTCTTGATAGGATGATATCTCGTTGTTTTCGACTAGGTTTCCCCTGGGCGAGGTTCTTCTCGCTAGAACCACTTTGAAGCAACTCCCAGTTGCATCTTTTGACTACGGCCTCGCGTTCAAGTTTGAGCGATTTCTAGTCACGTGTGTGTCAATTGAACATGGCAATCACACGCCGTGCGCCCGATGGGCCTGTCCAGGACGACGTTAGCGACAGCAGAATTGTGATATCGATCGCCCTCATCATCGCTTTAGCTGCAATCATAGCATGTCTGATGTGGGTGAAGCGCCGAATACGGCAGACCACTCCTCTAGCCGTGCCACTCGAACATCTTCCTTCGCATGAGGAGCAGCGCCGGAAAGGCATCGACAGTTATTTGCTTCAATCAATACCAGTAATCACATACAGAGCATCGCTGGAGTCTATTGACCACTGCGGAGGATCAAAGATTGGCGATTCCACAGAAGGGGCCCAAAGCGATGGTCCATTCAAAGGAACTGTGATGGTGCAGGCCCAAGATGATAAAGGCGAGTTGCCAGTCAAGAATCTTAATGCATCAATCAAAAACATCGACACGCTATTGGACGAAGACGCTGCCCAGGCCAACCAACGAAGGGGATCAAGGCAGAACTCCAAGACTTGCTCTATATGTACCGAGGATTTTGTGGAGGGCCGCAACGTTCGGATACTCCCTTGCCGCCATATCTATCATAGGCGCTGTATTGACCCATGGTTGTTAGATTTTGCAGGCACGTGTCCGTTGTGGTACGTTGCTCTCATGTGAAGATTTTATTGACGACCGAATTTTAATTCATTTGGGAATATCTAGCCGGATAGCCTTGCAGGATCTTGTCCCATCATTAACTCAGCCTTTACGACGGCCTGAACCAGTTGTGCTACCTGTTGAAACAGCGCCTGCACCCACACCTGCACCGCTAGCTCGTGTAACATCGCCGCGCCACATCTTGGGGTTTTATAGAACGCCACCATTGGCAAATAGAACTGCTCGAGATATGTTCATCTAGGGAATCTATCGGGTCAGGAATTGGTTTCATTGCGAGTGGGGAATTTTTGATCGTCTTGGTGGCTAATAGAATTAATGTTGCCAAACTTTGCTTGTATCTATACTCTTAATTTATTAGTTCAATCGGAGAAAGAAGGCTCTCTTATGCAGAAGCAGCGAGACACAACTTTTCAGTTAAGGCCACGGCGCCATCACGCAAAGCGATTGTTTCCTCGCGCCACTGGAATATTTGACTCTCGCACATCACGTAAGAGCCATCCAGTGCCATGTATGTCGAAATCTGCATTTGAAGTTGGCACAAATAAGATGGCACACTAATGGCAACGTATGACAAGATGATGGAGAACTGAACAATTACATCAACCTAAAACAATTCATAGAAGAATTTTTTGGTTCAATTATTCTATCGATCAGCCAGCTCTCGTCATATAATCTATCCTCTAACTTATAAGTTATTCAATCAGATTATTAGTATTTTGACGAAACAAAGTTCCGTCCAAAGTATCCCACTCGAAGCTGGCCGCATTAACATAGCCAATATTCCACTCGAATTTTCACCGAAAGTCCGGAGCACCAATGCATATTCAGTTTGAGCCAATGAGAGGGCCTGGTTATTGATAGAGGTAGGACCCTAAGATTTGGACTCCAAATATATCAACGTCTATGTCTATTCTGCAGCCATTCCAAATTGCCACTGCGAACATAGGTACCGTGCCGGCTGCTACCGATGTTGACGTCAGTACTTAGACATTGATTAGTTGGTGTTACACCACAGGGCCATTTATCATCTGTGGAGGTTCCTTAACTCCGCTTCGTTAAGTCATCTTCTGCTTACTAAATATGTTTCGGATTTTAACGAATTTAGAGACGAGAGGGCCTGCAAGCATGGTGTAAACTATGCGTCGACCATATTTAAGGTAGATGGCAACGGCTATCCTTATTTAGGCGTCATTCACTATGGAGGCTACATTGAAAATAAGTCTCTCTTCTCTGTTCACTGCGCTATCATCTTTACGTCACTAGCAACAAATCTTCCAGTCATTTCCACTGCTTTGTCTGGGGTTAGAGTGCCTTCCAATGGAGTGGCATGGCTGACCACAAAAGCCATGCCAGACCTCTTGAAGTCAAATCCCCTCCTTGCATTTTCCTGTGAGAATGAGATAGTCATCAAGAATGGCGCTGTAGTCATCAACCCAGTTGACTGGGCGATACAAGATATGAGCCAGGCCTTATTCGCTTGGATTACTTCAGGCATCCTCGGCGCAGACGTGGGGTCCTCGAAGTTGGCAGTTAGGCATTTCATTTCAAAATAGGCGATCGTGTTCTTGGTAATGCAGTTGCCAATGAATTTCGACTACGTTAAGAAGCTTGGTGCCAGCCGAGTCGTTGACTACAACGGTCCGACTATCGCCGATGAGTTGATTAATGCGCAAAACAATTGCAGGCGCTATTTCAATCGCTAATAGAACCAGCGATAACAAATCGTTTGCCGACATGTGCGCTGTTGGTAATACAGCTTCTGAAGCCTGCTTGCATGTGGTGGATAAGTCCCGCAAGGAAAAATTCGTCTCTATAGCCTCACTGGTGCCTGATAAGCTGTCCAGCGGCGTTGGCCCTAAGTTCAGCTCTGCGAGTGACCTCAGGGACAACGAATTTAACAAAGTTATTTTCGAGGATTTCCTGCCAAAGGCAAATACATCTCGGCTCTGGATCCGCAAGTGGCCGGAAAGGTTCTTGAGTACATCTAAACTAGTTTTGACATTTAGAAGAAGGGCATGTCTGCTAAGAAGGTAGTTGTTTCCCTGTAACGTCAGAAAGTATAATAGGGTGTAGAAAGATGGTGTACGGGATTGTTAGAAAACTCATGTAATAGAAGCACTACGCGATATGCATGTAAGCGATTTGATGTCTACAGTAGGTCAATAAAACTCCCAAACATACATTCACACTTTGAAGCTGTACTAAACCGAAAGGAGAAAAGAGATCAAATCACACCCCAAGCGCGATCTACAGGAAGGCATATGCCATTGATCATCTTCGCCTCATTAGACGCGAGAAATAGAATCGCATTCGCTATGTCGACTGCTGAAATTTCTGGGGCAGTGCCTGGAGGTGTCTGGAGGGTAAGGATAGGCCTGTAATTGCTTAACTCCCCTTCTTTTGGATAATTATGGATATAAGATTGCACTTACTTCAACATCTCGTATGCAGCAGCGTCGAAGGCTCCCTCGGACACGGAATTGTGAAGGTTTGTTGCGAAACCTGTGAGGACTTTAGCCTTGTGGATAATGATTGATGGCCGCCATAGGAAGAGGCGATGGAGGTACATACCACCGGGAAGGACGGTGTTGCATCTTATCCCTTCGGAGTGGAATCGCCAGGCAACGTTTTTGGTTGCGCCGATCTAAGGAATTCGTTATTACTTCATACGGTACTTGAATAAATTTATCAGGTTTCCCCATAATCTATTAGAAATACTCACTAGGCCATGTTTGCTAGCTGTATATGCAATTCCTGCGGCGGCACCACTCACGCCGGCCTTGCTGCTAACATTGATAATGCAGCCATTTTTCTTAGCTTTCATGAAGGGCAACACTTCTCGCATCATCTTGATTGGAGCAGTCAAATTGACAGCAATTACGTAGTCCCACTCGGAGTCCGTGATGGTATCTGCTGAAGAGAAGCTATCGAAGACGCCCGCAACATTTGCAAGAACGTCAATTCGTTCGCTGTTGTGGTTCAGTAGAGAATCTGGAAAAAGCAGGTACAGTAGCAAGGCAAGTGATTGAAAATATGTTAGAGAACATTAGCCTTTAAAACAAAAGTGGTACTCACCCAAACTCGGCAACACAAATCCTCAATGCCGTTTCACACTCCCCTGGCTTGGTCAAATCTCCCAAATGAAAATGAAACCTCCCCTGAAATTGTCCTCCATCCAGATTATCCAAAATTTTGTATTCGAAGGCATTAATGTCAACGCCGAAGACTTGGTACTGGTGTTTGAGAAAAAGAAGCACTGTTGCTAGTCCGATGCCGCTAGAGCAACCAGTGACTATGACGACTTTACCATAACCAGTGAGGTCTATCATCCTTGGGCTTGTGCTTTGAATGGAGTGATGATTGGAAACTTTCGAAGAACTAGAATGTAAATGAAAACTTTCAATTCTAGTTATACTCCGCTTTATAATTTGACTTCGGGACCAGCCGAATATGCGAATAGTCATACGATATATAGTCCAGATCCCCTATCTTATCTGACCCGACTTCCCCCCTTTGGAAATCCAATACCGGCGGACCTTAGTGCTTAGGCTGATCATACGACTTTCACATAAATCCGCATCGCCTTATTATAAATGTGCAGCTATGAATCGCCACATTTCACAATATTAACAATTAAGATTAAGATTTAGCCATAAGGAATTTATCGTTCACTGTTCTGAGACGCAACACGCCACATGCCACCCGAGGCTGATGGCATGATCATTTCTTTGGGGTTTTCGAAATATAATAAGGCAATCTACGTGCTATTTGCATTTCCAAAATAGTTCTCTAATTATATCCTTTCTACTCCTCCCTTTGTGTGACGACACGAAAATCAGGTCTAAAATATTAAGAATCGTTGACTTCACTCTGACTTATATACTAGCGGGCTTAATTATACTGAACTAATTGGTAGTTTGAAAATAACCGCTAACCACCCGTAAGCTATCGTGAAATATTTAGGGCTAAGTGACTTACAAACGCGGATTATTGTTTGAATAATGTTAGATTCAGTAGCTCATCATAATCAATTGGACCTCGGGAGAATGACCCGATTCTATTATGAGCCCGCTTGAGATGTAGCTAAATTATGCTGGTCCTGCCAGTGAACTTCCTTTTGGCTAGTTGATGGCTTCCCGACCAATGGCTTCTGATTGGTGGATGGTGTGCACATGGGTCTTGGGCTACCTTCAACGAGGTATGCGTCGCTTGATTCTGCCCTTTTAACTAATTTTTCCATCATCTTTTTTAATTCCCCAGCCTTTATGCGTTCGGCGGGATCAGTTTTTAGCATGGCTCTCATTATGAAGTCGAGTAGCTCGTGGATCACCTCTGAGCAGTTCTCGTGGGCGTGGAGGCCATTTACCCAGTGTACTACTGCTTCTCTAACTTCTGCATCATTCTCCTCCGTGATTACAGTGAAGAAATTGTCGTCGTTGATTTCGCTGATGGGTCTGGCACCTCTGCCTCGTGCGTCGGCGAATTCTGATATCTGTTCCTCTCCCTTAAGCAGCCAGGTAACAAATTCTAGGAAAAGACATCCCAGGCTCCAAATATCGTAGGCTCGAGAGACAGGTCTTCCAATCGTGCACTCTGGCGGCTCATAAGTTAGCGAACCGAGAACCCTTCTAGGATCAATCCCAGATCGGGAATCTCGACCGTGAAATCTTCCCAAACCGAAGTCTGTAATTTTTAAAACGTCACTATCTTTAAAATAGAGGAGATTTTCCGGCTTGATGTCTCCATGGCGTCCAAATTTCTCCTCGCCTGCCTTCACACTGAGCTTTCCTCCGCTTATTGGAGTTCGAAGTTTATTCTCTACATTTAACTCGTGCTCCACCTGGAAATGGTGGATAAGACAAAGAGCATCCGCAATACCTGACATCTGTTTGATAGACCAAAGGACAGTTTTCTTATCGAAGTTCGGCATTGCGTTCTTCTTCCAATAACCTCTCAGATTGGAATCCGCGCATGGAAATATCAAGTGGTAGCTGTTCTTCTTTCGATAACTTGCTAGTAGCTGGATTAGATGTGGATGGTTCTGCGGTCCAAGGGCAACAAGAATGGTCTTCTCCTTTAAAAATTCGATCCTATCTTTGGAGAGAAGCTTCTTATCTGCAATAAGAGGCTGGCTTTCCTGCATGCCATTAGCAATAGACTTCAAAGATATCATACGGTTTCGTACAAGTGATAAAGACTTAGCCCAATCCCAAAAGTTGTGATGTGCCGGGTGTATGCGACGGGCATTTACTTCACTATAACCGCCAATTTTCATGTGAGGGATCCCTTCATCCTTTTCCGCATCCTCTTTCCCATCCTCATCTCCGTGCTCTTCTATACGACTGAAGGGTAAGATTTCCTGATCTTCTAGGTCTCGACAATCAAGGCACTTCTTATCGAACACTGGCGACAACATCCACCATTGTGTGCGGTCAAAATCTTCTATTTCCTTATTCTCCCACCCCTCGAATGCCTGAATGCGTTGATTAGGGTTCTTCTGCCATAGTGACCATTGACCATCCTGCCTCCTCACGCGGAATGGGAGGCTTTGGTCACATATGCCGCTATCCAAGAGAGAGCAAATCGCTGCACCCTTTCGATGCAACGCAAGAATAGCAAACAATTTCTTTGCAGACGTCTCGGTTCTTTCGGCATACGTTCGGGCTTCGGAGGCCTTCATTTTTGGATGCCCATCAATGATTATTTCCTCGATTATTGGAGTGGTGATTAGTTTTTTTTGTTCACTTAATGGTACGAAATAAGTGTAGTCTTGAAGGCCGTCCCATCGTGCCTCGCGTAACAGTCTGTCCAATTGCTCGCTAACATCGCTTCTCCGCGACGAGTAGCCGAAAAACATCGTCACAACTGCTGCAAGTAACCGAAATACAAATGCCATACGCCTCTAGTGCAGGCGAAGCTTAGAAGCTGATATCAGACGATTATCCTTGTATTGTCGCCACCTAGAACAAAATTCACTAACGCACAATTAAATCATAGTGTTTTACTCACAGTGGGGCTTTCGAGCATTCGATTTTTGATCAGTTGTCAATTCCGAGGTGCTAGCTTTAGCGATTACGGCGGAATGGATTTTGGATTGTGAAACGGTGGCAATAGTGTGAAAAGTTCAATTAGGGTTAGCTTAAGCGAATGGTTTGGCTATTAACCTTTGTCCTGTGTGGCAGCAAAGAGGCTGTATTATAGTATTATACGATCGATTAGAGATGCGCTCAATTGCGAAACACGTATTTCATAGCCAAGGTAACTCGGTGAATAACGCACAAACCTTTCTCTTTAGGCCAATGGTAAATATGAGGCTTTCTCGGTGAGCCTTGCTTACATTTAGTAAGGCGGTGAGGTGGCGAAGCCCTTCCCCGAAAAACAAATTCTTTGACTGTTAGCCTGACATCATGCCCACATGAGGTTCTAAATGCCTCTTCACGACACTAGTTTCCAGGCCTGTACCCTACTCCTCTTTTCTTTAGAGTATGCTCAATGGCCTATATGATCTTTAGTCCATTGTAGTAGTAACCGGTTGCGTGTCGTGTTTTAAACCGCGTGAAAAATACCGCAAAGGCAGTTCTAATGGCCGTATGTTGCCTTAATTGTGAGGAAACTGCAGCGACCCCGGTTTCAACAACAATTGGGGTATATCTCTGTCTGGAGCAGTGGGAGCCCGACTTTTGGGATGGAATTTTTACTCAATTAGTCACAAGTGGTGGCCTTATGTCCAGTTTTCGCAGGTCAGTTCAATGGTTTTAGTCCAGAACATCTGCTACATTGTAACAATGTAGATTATTGCTATCGATTACTACAAGGTTTGTAGCCAAGCACGTGACGAGTTCTTCAAGTCCACCATCACTCTTAGCCCCTCACCGTCACAGCGCACAAGTCGAGCTAAGAAAAATCCCAAGTCTATCAAGAATATCTTTATCCAAGAAACAATTTTATATTTTATAGCAACAGTTGTGAATGACTTATATATAATGCTTAAGGCTTTGACCCTCTGCATATATTAGTTATAGAGTACTTGTCCAAAAGGTATACACAGTTTAATTTATAGGTTGGACTTGTAGCTAGGCTCACATGGCTTGACTGCAGTTTATGCCTTACGTATTAGATGTTCGTCACCCTGCACTCGGACTCCATCGGCAATGGAAATAAGGCGATTCGAAGAGATTTACCTTGGTCTCGTGTGGAAAGATGGAGCATTGTTTTAAGATCCGCTGGACATCTTAGATGTACTCATGATATTATCAAATAGCGTTCTTACCTCCTAAGCACAACACGATAGCGAACTCGCTGGAACCTTTAGATTATATCGATTGGATAAGGTACATGTTTATTCACAATCAGTTCTTGTGCATCAAAACCAGGAGAACAAGCAGGAACTTATATAAATGCCAGAATTGCAACTTGCTATAATCCATGAAATTCACCAGCAGTATAGAATTATAGTTCTTTCTTCCTTCCGTTAATTGATCATGTCTTTGGGATTTGGCTGTTTTATATTTGATGGCAACAATCGCGCGCCGTTATATTAGTGAGTGCGTTATCCACACACTAACACAAATGCTATACCCAAGGCTCTTTCGCTATTTCCATCTATCTTCATATTAAACAAAACGGGGTAACAGGAAAGACTTCCACAAGACAAAATACTATTCATAAGCATCTCTTAACCAGTCTTAGCATAATACAAGAGCAGCTCATTTAATCCACAAGGAGAATTCGAAAAAGCCCAACAAGAACGTCATTTCATCTTTTTAGCGAGAATTTTCCCATTTATAGGTAATCTTACAACGTGATTGCATATCTGGCATTTTCTCATTGAGAATTACCCTAGAGGTCGTATTAACGAGAAAGTCTCTTCAAAGCATGCGTTTTAGGAGTGCAGAAGCTTTCTATTTCATTATAAAAACGACTCAATTTCAATGAAATGTCACGTGTGATATCAAAAATGAATTCCGCGTCAATTTAGACGCATTTATTCGTGTAACGTATGCGATCCTGTTAAGGGTATTCCTGGCCTGGTAACCCTAAAGGTATCGTAGCTAAGCTCTATCTTTTCCTATGCACCCTCAGGTCCCTTAACTGATCCTGGCAAGTATTAGCATATTCACACAAAATCTCGATAGCAATGGTAGGTACCTTAGTTAATATCCTCGAACCGCTTGAATTATCGGCATAGATCTTGTATTGGTTCAACCGTAACTAAAGAGTGTTAAGCAGAGCAAGCATATATCTGTTCTTCCGCTGCTAATACCTCGATCCGAAAGTTGCATTTTCCTTCGCTCTCGCCGTACGTGTCTTTCAGAAGTTGTATCAATTTTCCCTGATCCACAAACTCAGCTTGAATGATCTGCACGAGATCTTCTGGACCGCTGGACATTGTTATGTGCTTGAGATTCGAATAACTCAGTGAGATGCAAAACGAAGGATATATATCAAAGAGATTCAAACTATGTACGCGCTCAGAGTCAATTCGTTTTGTGGATATGGGTTATTTGGTTGAAATTTCCGGTGATATCGAAATGTAATGTGGGCACGCGTACCATAAAGGGCAAAATTCTCAGCTGCCCTGACCTTGAAAATCACCTACATGCAACTAAGAGCTGAAGAGATAGTGGGAGATTTTAACTGCCATGTACTATTCGTCCTTTACCTCTCGTGAATGTGTAACTAATCTACATTGGGGGATTGGTTAGATAGCGTAAGGCACCGAGCTAGGCAAATTGATCCCTGGTACCAGACAAACCCTGCAACTACCCAAACCCCACCGTCTGCTCCAACACGAAGTACGTAAAATACCGACTAAGCTGTCCACAGCTTATTCTTTTGAAATGCCGAGTGGGCCCATTAAGGCGAAATCACAACGTCTGTTCAACCCCATCCAAATTAATGACGTGAAACCCGCAGTGTCAGATGCGCAAGTTTCCTTTTTGAGTCTTAACAACACTCAGAGCCAAAAAGCCCTGTGTGGAGCCTTTCTCACTGAGGTCACCAACTTTCCAATGGGCGGAGCCGAGGTAACCCTGGAGTAAAAATTCGACGTGCATCTGCACACCAGTGGTTGTGGATGAGTATATATCGGCGGCCATTTGGCACTACTTAATCCGCTATCGTATTCATAATATGGGTATCTAAGAATTTGGTAGAGATTTATAACAAAAAGAGTGTCGCCGCCACCCCAGGGATCCACAGATTATTATATTAACCTGATAGCGACGTTCGCCTTGATCTCCCAAATTCGCGCAGATGCTGAGTGATTTGCGGGATGTGATGAATTGAAGCGTTACTGTTATTCTCCAAGAGCGAGGCTGGAGATTACAAGTGTAGCAAGCTGAGTGGGCCTTCGTATATAGCCGGTGAAAGCCTTATGACAAGCTAGTGCAGAAGCGGGGAGCAGTAGGCTCTCTACTCGCTAATTGTACTTAGCTTTGACTTTATAGTGATGTAATACAATATCTCTCTTTGCTCTTCTTAACAAAAACAAATATTTTGCTAAGTTTGGGTCTGAATGTAATAATAAAATGTGAACATGGCTTGGTATTGATTACTGCCTATTAAGTTATCACTTAAACCGCTACCGTATCATAGATTGTGTCGCGATGCCCATCCTCAACGCTGTACGCTGAAGAATCTCTTCTGCCTCAGAATATCTGCTTACACCAGCTTCCGCAGCTGAATGACGAGAGACGTGCAGTTTGAAAGCCAGATGACAAGGTCCCTCGCAAAGTGCCTTTCGAATCTTCACTCACTACATCTTCAATCCTCCATTGGCCTCTCTACATCTATCTGCTCTAAACAGTCACCACACATGGCTCTTCGCTAGCAATGGTGAATATAATACACTCGCGGCCTATAAATAACCAGTAATAGCGCATGAAAAGATAGGGTAGAGCCATGATTTGGGGTGATCAGGCAATCCAAATACGTCCACATCCTTGGTTGTACGTCGTGAAACATGCCGAAAACGTGTTGTCGAAGTACAAAGGCTACATAGACCCAACAAAGGCGTTCTCTACTATTACTGGGCCTTGCGGTAGCCATGTTCCGTATGTACTCGCTCTTTTAAGAAGACCTGGAGTTCCTGCAACACGACCGACCAGATCTGTTGCGTTGTTGGACAGAGTCACTAGTGAAGGACCGGAATTCTCTTGGTTCGAGAAAGCCACACTCTTCCTTTTTTTCTTGGGTGGATCAGCCAATATAGGATTCGACTTGGAGTTTACATCGCTTTTGATTTTTTTCTGCCAGGGTATCGGTTTAAGTAGGTAGTCTTCATCTGCGATCGCTCTTTTTAAGCATTCTGTGAGTCGAATGAACAACCACCTCGCTGGTACGCGCATCCTTGAATTAGGGAGGAGGACATCTTCCATTATAACATCGAGGAGTTCATGTATTACAGCAGAGCACATCTCATGCTCGTGGAGTTGTTGAACCCACATAAGCACTTCCTCTCGTACAACAGCATCATCTCCAATGATCGTAAAGAAGTGATCATTGATAGCTGTACTTGTGGCGGTTTTGCCTCGAGCACTCGAGAAGCCTGCAATTGCCACTGAACCTTTCAGAAGCCAAGTTATAAATTCCAAATACAAGCAACCAATGCTCCAGATGTCATAGGCACGGGAGACTGGCCTGTGAAGTTTGCATTCCGGCGGTTCATAAGTAGGAGAACCTGCGATTTTATCCCAGGGTACTTTCGAGCGGGAGTCCCGACAGTGAAACCGCCCCAAGCCGAAGTCTGCAAGCTGCAAGGTGCCGTTCTCGTCTTCGCTTTCTGGGATTTGCCGAAACCACAAGATGTTTTCCGGCTTTATGTCTCCATGGCGCCCAAATAGCTCTTCATGTTGCTCAACAAACGGTTTAGCATCTTTATGCAAACGCATCTTACCTTCTACGGTTAGCGGATATTGCACTGGGAAGTTGTGTATCGATTCTAATGCATGTGCCATCCCAGCCATTTGCTTCAGAGACCACGACACAGTTGCTTTGTCAAAGCTAGGCAATGGCCTATCTTCCCAATATTTTCTTAAATTGGCATCCGCGTATCGAAACACTAAGTGATACTTCCTTTTGTGTTTGAACGTAGCTAAGAGAGTGATGAGGTGAGGATGTTTCTCCTTGGAGTCTAGTGCCTTGAGAATAGTTGCTTCTTTTTGGAATTCTACCTCGTCTGAAGAGAATAACCTCTTAACAGCTACTAAGGGTTCGTTCTCCTAATTTATGTTAGCTTATAACCGCATTAAGTACAGATAGAGTTTCATACCTCTAACTCTATTCGCGGCCAGAAATTGTGATGCGCTGGATGAATTCGGGCAGCATAAACTTCGCTATACCCGCCTTCCTTTTTCTGCTCTGTGTCTGAGTTTGTTGTGAATGGGATGAATGGCAAAATAGTGGCATCTTCTAACTCGTAGTGTCCTTTATCTTCAAATATAGGCGAAATCATCCACCACTGGATTCGATCAAATTCCTCAATATCATTATCGCTCCAACTTTCGAATGCTTTAATAACCTCGCCCGACTTTCTTTGCAACTCAAAATCTCTATTCTCGTTTCTCCTTCTCTTAAATGGCAAGTCTTTATCCGAAACTCCTTCACTCAAGAGGAAGCGTACTTCTGGCCCTTTCTTCAAACACGCCAGAATTGCAAAAACTTTTGGAGCGATACGGAAAGCTTCTTCAGCAACATGCCTAACCTCGGCTAGCCCGATATTATGGTCTCTGTCCCGGATTTCCTTCTCGATATTGGGAACAGTGATCAACGATTCTTGATCACAAATTGGAACGAAAAAGGCGTGTGGGCGTTGATGACATTCTATCCGGGTACGGCGTAACCGTGCACTCAACGAACTACCGGCCGTTGAATCTTTGCTGCAGGACGAGTCTCTAGAAGTACTACTTTGTGAAGAAATCGAGGTGCCTCTCGAAGACCGCGACGACCAAACAATAGGCGATAGACGATTGCCATTAGAGGCCTGAGTAGGAGGTTCGATCGATAGTTGGGGTTTTTGCGTTGCTTTTTGAGCTGACTCTTCGTCTATGGATGCTCGGATTGGGGCCTCCCACACGGACTCGCTTGTTCTGGTAATAGGTGGTAGCAAGTCGATTGGCGGCCAGTCGATCTGCTCCGGGTCTATAAGTGTTCGGATTGGTGCCTCGTTTGCAGACTCGCTACTACTGCTGGTGGGTAATGGCAAGTCGATTTCCTCTGGCTCTGTAAATGTTCGGATTGGTACTTCGTTTGCGGACTCGCTGCTTGTGGTAATAGGTGGTGGCAATTGGGCTTGGATCGTCTGCAGGCTTAAGGCCTTATCAAACTTCTTCGCATGGAGTATGTTACTCGCTGAATTTTCCTCGGGCTGTTGCTCTGGAATTGACTTCGGCGAATGGCGGGGACGTCGGAGTGCAATCCGTATCCGCTGAACCAGGCGCTCAATTAACATCATTTAGAAGCTGGGCTTGGGACAGAATGGATAAATGGGACTATATAAAATTCTCACGAGAGATGCACTGATCAGGGTGTTGCAGAGCCCGACATTATCCGAAACTTATACAGCAGCGTGGTACTCTAACAGACTGCAACTTATAAGGCACAAAACATAGCTAATTCTTGGATTTTCCCTTCTACAGTGACCACTACGCCTCCTCCGGTGCGCCTTGAATGTCTCAGATGAGCAGGGTCAATTCACCGAATTTTTCTAGAGCCGCAATGCAAGACGAGGCATGGCGTTCGCAAAGCGCAAAATTCCGCTCATACTGTAAGCCAAGACCCACCCCTCAGTGGCTTTGGTTATGGGTGGGGGCTTAGCTGGTGGTGTCTCTCGTATTCGGTGAAAGGTGTGATGTGGAGTTGGCTGTTGGTTGGGCAAAGATTGGACACTTGGGTGCTCTATTAGCCTCGCTAGAATCATGCCCTGCGCGGAGCCTAACCAAAAGGACCCCATCCACATCCTTGTTTCGCGATTATCAGCACTTTTACGAGAAATACAAGCATATCATTTCGACATGGAATTTATATCAACCAAGCTGTTTATTTTTCTGGTGTTTTATCCGTCACAGCTGTGGTAGCAGAGACCACGTTCCATTGCAGGCGACTTCTCCTTTCAAGATCAAGTGATCGTTGCCCCCTCCTCGACGATAGTATTAGTAGTAGTATATTCTTACACCAATTGGGCCGAACGGCCATGCGGGTCTCCTATAGCTAGCTAGGGAAATACCATCTGGGGAATAAAAACCTACCTATAGTTCTGTTACGCACTCATCGTTGGTTCTATGGTAACTAACAGCCAATGATTTCATATCCTGGCCGTTCAACCACTACCTCTCTAAGACGAAGCCCTAGCCCTAAAACCCACCCACAAATTCCAGCTTGTAGAACCCAATCCCTTGCACCAGCACCATCGTCGTAGCTGCGTGTCTAAGAATGGGTTACAAGCTTTTCCGTTTGTTTAATAGATTGTTAAGTGTCGCACTTTATAATTGAGAAAATAGAACGTGACAAAGTGCGGAGTAAGTGCAGTCCCTCCCAATGCCAAGTTACTCCCAAGGACAGGAGCACACCGTGGCTAAGGCTATTGCCCCTGTGAACCGGAGCCGCGAGAATCAAGTCAACCCTTTCTAGCCACCCTTTTAATAAGACCGTCATCTCAAGCAATAGCCTTTTGCAATTGTAGGATCGGCATACCCAACTGAACTAAACAGCCAAGCTGGTTGTAACTCTTAATTCAGAACAGTTAGAGATTTTTATACCTCGCCACCGATATAACCCTTGCCGTATACGTGATAAGCCCACGCTAGCAAGCCTTTTCCTTGTCTCGAATTTTCGCATCGTAGGTGGCGTACCATGAGATTTGTGTGGGAGGTAATGGCCACATCCAAGACAACACAAGGCACCTAACTACTCTTCTTAGCTCTAGGGACCGTACGAAATCCCTAGGTTCCCAGCCTGCACCACGGGGAGGTGAGAGTTGTCATAGGCCCCTTCTCGATGATAGAAAGGACCGGAAACTGTTGTAATATATGATTTTCTAGATATATGGCTGGTTAGGGCGGTTCGGACTCCCTCGGCGTTCGTCCGGCGGAGGTCCACCGAAAAATAATTGTGATATCTGTTAAGGGAATGATACAAACCGCGAGAATCCAGGCATTTCCGGATACTACCAAATTGCCGTTATCGTCAGTGTGTACGAATTAAGTTGAGAAGAAGTTCTAAATTTCAGCATATCAGGTTTCGCAAGAGAGGGAGCTACCTCATAGCAACTACTGTGGAAGGTAGATATATAAGATCAATGATTGCTAATGTCTTAACTGCCGCTGCATCTTTTGTGCTCTGCACTTATAGAGCAATTAATTAAGCCGGAAAATTTCGAGAGAGAGATTCACTTGCAGTTAAAGTAGCATTGATTTGCTCTGCTCTAATTTCGATTGCTCCGCTACTTCTTTCGTTTGCGCTGCTATTTATTTTTCGATTGCTCTACTACATTATTTAGCTGGATTGCTTTTTTGTAGCTTAGTAAATCTGATAGCTGTTTGTGCATTAGATTTACAGATTCTATCTACATATATTGAATAATAAGGCACGAAATCCACTAACTAAGTAGTGCAATTTGCTAGTTCCTTTAGAGCTTCCGTTTGACATAACCCTCTACTTCTTTAAAATACTCACTGAATTCCTCTAAAATCTAATTATAATCACAGTTGTAGCTTATTTTCCTATAGTCTCTCTTACACTATTTTCTGCAATAGTTGTTAATGAAAAGAACTTTTGTTTATATTATTACTTTTAACTATAACATGTGCTCCTAGTTAGCTAAAAATTTCTTTAGAAAGAATGCTAAACTCTTATTCAAGAATAGAGACTAAATGAAGCTTAAATCTAACTCGCATGTTCCTTTAAACCGTCTTCTAACTAAGTCATATTCCAGCCATTCAGTCAGGCTATCTGCAACAAGTAGCAGATAAATATTCCATGGCCTAATTGCATGACTATTTGCAACGCTCAATTCGAAGGACCAAGAGAACTGCGCTTCAAAGTCCTAGGATGGTACGATGAATATAAAGGTTGAGCTAGGCTTCTTGGGGGGGACTAGTGATAAATCCTTAAAATCTACAGGAGCGCTCAATTTGCGATACACGCTTGTCCGCAGGCACGATCATGAGGACTGTTCGTCTTCAAGCTCTCAACCATGGAGTTCAACGCGGCGAAGTACGCAAGCTGATTCTATTCTTACATTAATACTATGTCTTCCGTTCAATCATGGAAAATTATCGCCGAAGAGATAGCTAGATAAACCATGAATGTCATTAGCATCAGACTCAGATCGAGCCCTAATCCCTTGAAAGGCCAATTCATTCAGCTCAGTCTTCCTTCCAAAAGTAAATGTGGCTTTCCAAAAAGTGTGAGACTCCATAGATGAATATTAGATCTTGAACTCGCGAGATAAGTCTAGGGATGTGTAAGTTCGTTCTTGACATATGATGAAGAATTGCGATGAGTTCTCTGAATCCTAGATGCCGAAAAAGGTTAAACGTATCCTCTTATTTTAGTCCTAATGAAACAACATATGCTAATATAATTCCATTGCAACAACTCAACTACGATAAGACTATAGTAACAAGACTGTAGTGACAAACATGCGCGGTAAGACTATTGTCGTAACACAATTGCAAAACTAACGCGATATTAGCGTGAATTGGATGGGACGAGTTCTCATATATGTCTTAACGCCTTGATCTGGTACACATTGCTAATATCTTAATTCTCTTCAATCCACGTAGTCTTTTTATCTTCCTCCGTCTTCTTGTAGCATTTGTGAACTTGCAACTGTGACTTCCTTTTCCAGGCTTTGAAAGATCCGTCGTTTTCTCGTCAACCTTCGCTTTCAGAATTGGGATGTCTTCTAGATTAAGGTATGAGGCCATGATGAACCCTGGAAAGTTATCTTCCTCCCGAGAATTTGTATGCTTGAATTAGTGTTTGTGTAATCTTAATTGATGTTAGATGAAGCATGAATTGTGAATTAGAGTAATGGTCCTGAGGACGCAAGGTTGAGTGCAGTGACCCGCCTCCAATCGAGGCGAGAAAGCATCACGCCATACTGTACCTGCGTAGCTCCTTCAGAAAGGTCTCAGCACTGCCCCGATTTTAGCACATTGTCTGCGGCAGACTCAGTCACTTTTAGCGTCGCCGGCCCTCCAATAATGTTTGCGTCATGCACTACTGTAACCGATGCAACTTTTACAACCTTGAGGCTGCAGACTTTAAGAGGTTGAAATGAATCTGAGTGGTACATTAGCGGGGATAAGTGGAGATCGACCACGTCCTCCCAAGGTACATGCGGTGAAGCCCTGGAATTCGCTATCGAATTACACGCGGACACCCACGGTAATGTCTATTCAATAGCGATGGGACTATCGTATGAAGAACGACAGGCAGTCGTTCCGCATCGCCATCATGAATTTGCTTTCGTTCGTGGCGGTTAAGTCTAGCATTTGAGTTCATTAAGAAAATATTGATTTTGTCGAGTTGTGTGACTGGCGGTACGCATTAGCCCTGTTGTCTTCACCGAATTAAACAAGCAACATTGATGGCACCGGTTTGGGCAAATTCTAGGGAGTTTCCAGTGCCTCTCACCCCAAAAAGGTAGACTATCCACCCGCAGTCGACAAGTGTCGGAGCCTTGCTACTTTGATCTTACATCAAATCAGCGCACGAAACTCGTTGATAACTATTAAGGGACAGTGGAGTTCACCAACGAAATCAATTGTTTCAAGGGGCGCGACAAATTTCGAACCACCTAGAAATATATTTCCACCATAGTCCATAAGCCAGCGTGACCATCCTTCAATTTGACTATCCTTCAAATGTGACTATCTTCTAACGTGACCATCCCCAGCGTTATCATTGTTCTAGTAATACGAACTTTAAACCTAGGTATAACCAAAAACCAAATGAAACACCTGGTGCCAACCTTCTCGCGGTAACCTGACTTTGAACTTTCTCTATTTCTAACCTAATATAGTGGCCTCGTCTAACTTCATGTCGAAAAGTCCAAAAGAGCTCCTTTTCAACGTCTCCAGTATACCCGACAGTCCTGAATCTGATCCTGTTAACATTTAGTCTCTATATAGCTCTAGGTCTAAATGTCGAGTTTCAATACCTCAGTCAGGACGGAAACGTCACTGACGTGCACGGAGGGATAAATCTTATAGCGATTGAGTCTCAGCTAATAATATGCCTCAGTTAGTAAGGATTCGATTATTGGTGTTGTTCAATGGAGGTCAATCTCTCACCTCGACGCGAAAATTGTTCTTTCCATCGTCGGATGTCCCGTACAAACTTTTCAAGAGGCTTATCAATTTCTGCTGATCCAGATTCTGGCCTTCGATTATTTGTTTTGGATTTGGACTGTATAAATGGGATGCCATATTCGACAGTTCACAACGTTGACAATAACAAAGTATGAGAGTCTAAATTGAGAGTTATTAGGAAAATAAGAAATTATCAAATGATTTAGGCGGATTTTAAAGTTAGATAATTCAATAGAAGAATGGCGCAAAACTAAATATTAATACTATAAAGTAACAATGCTTGGGCAGCTAGAACTACTTATCTTGCTTCTTACGCCTTGAGTTAGCCCTTTGAAAGCTGTTGCTAGGAGGACCACCGAGAGGCAGATGTTCAGCCATAGATTAAACTCATAAAACTGGCATCGGGAAGCTTAGCCAATCGAAACTTTAAAGATGCTTAGGACTTTATGCACATGCAAAGGATGTATTCTGAAACTTGGAAAGCAGGGCACAGCGGTTACTCAGGACAGACTCGGGCTACTGTATCTTTAAAGCGAGGCGAACAATCCGTCCAGCTCATTCGTCATACGTTCCTTGGGCGCAGGAGTTAAGTTGCTCCTTGTGGCTGTCAGCGAAAAGATGCTAGCGCATTCACGAAAACGGGTCCAGTTGTGGCAACGATTGGACTAGACAGACACAGACCTGAGTTAAAGGATAGGCATCGAGATAATCCATTTCCCTCTCCAAACCTATAAATTTACCCAAGTAAGCCACGTATGCCCGGAGAAAGCCTTGCGACAACACCTAGGCTCTCACCTCAGCAGCATATGATTTTGGGGGGAAGAGCCTTGCCAGGAGGTCTCTCAGCTTAGCCTTGTCATGTAGCGAGGCTCGACTACGATAACAGGTGACTGCCTCGCTGATTGCCTTAGTGGCATTGCGTTTCTTCGGGAAATGTTGCCGTAAAAAAGAATTAAAAGTTGTGTAATGAATGAATGAATGAAGAAGGAGAAGATATGCTGGTCTTTATGACCACGAGACAGATCTAGAATATGCGGGGCGAGTGTAGACGATCTACTGTAGCTTATCTTGGTTGCTAATCGCCGTAGCCCCGTAGATAAGGGAGTCGTCTCGTCGGTTACGGCAAGGGCTCACCAGGAAACGAAGTAGCGAATAAGATCTCGACACGAATTTTGAGTCACCCGCTTTAGCAAAACGTTGAAACCATGAATTTCTATCGTAAGCACTATAATCACGAGAAAGCATGCACGTCTCTGCCTGCTTGGTGTGTTTATGCAGGCCAGATTAATCGCGACAAACTAATTTTTGCGCCCACCCTTCCCGCTTTCCTTCTTAGGTGAGGCGATCCGTTCTGTGCTCTACCCACTTCTGTTTCGAGCTGGGAGACGTTAGGCGCTGAAGGCACTCAAGACGCAAGACGTCTGTGACAATTATAGGTCCAAGCATTCTATCTTCGTCTCCGCCGTCCTTGTCACCTTCTGCAATAGTGTCAAGGGTGTTCTCTTGTTCCTGGGCAGATTCAGCTACAGCACGTGCTAATGCTTCCTCGCTATCTTCCGTCCGGTTGAGGTCGTCGTGTTAGTAGTCGCCACAAAATGATCAGGGACATCCTTAATCTTAAGCAGCTCCTTGTCCTGGAGGCTATTAGGGTTTAAAGCTAAACATACATTTTGAATCATCTTGATGATCGTGTCCTTGTATTCTGAGTGGAATCTCATCCATGCCCTTGCATCTCAATGCATTGGTAAAATTCGGCATTCTCTTAAGTTATATTTCTCTTGCTGCCATTGTTAATATTGCGGTCGTGGTGCTCTTCTTGATAAAGTCCTTGAATGGTTTGATCCGGTAAACATCGAGGACTTATACCATTCCAGTACAGCCTCCAGGGATGACAGAGACAGTCGTCTTCTGTACTTTAAGAGCATGACGGACGGCAGGAGTTAGATGCAATAAGAAGGCACCAAGGGCAAGAAGACGAGACTCTTGCTCAACCCAAAGGTTGAGTATGCTGGGTTGGGGGGATATATCCTAGTGAAGCGTAGTGTCTTCGTTCGGGTAAGCCTTGGAGTTCCGATGCACGTCGACACCATAAGCGCACTTCTTTTCTTCCTCCTTCTTTCGACGGTCTCCCCTTTATGTGGCTGCAGAAGAAGGCCTTATGGCCATCATGAGGCCGCATATCGATCATGGTGCCTTTTTGAACGTGCCACGAGAGAAGCTTGTCGAGAGTCCCGACGACGCTGAGGCCTACTGGCACTAGAAAATACGGAACCCGGATCTGCAGAACGTAGTAGTACGAAACCTCCGGCTATTAAATCACCATATGGGGAATCCGAGACTTCGGACTCTCGGCTCCGAAAGCACACGACGAGGAAGACAGCGAGATGGACTCCCCACTCGGGCTGGCCGCTATCAAGGGCCTCTTGAGCATCGTTCAGGAGCTTTTGAACTGAGTCACTGATCTTGAGGCTGATGAGAGCGACCGAGTACTCCTAAAGGCATCTAACGGCGGCCACTTCGACGCGGTGAAACTGCTTCTAGAACAGGTCATTGATCGTTCCAATGCCGTCCGATGTGCACTTGGGCCTGCTGCACGCGGTGCGGCGCAGCCGCGAGGCCATCGTGCAGGTGCTTCTCGAAAGCGACTTCGACCGCTACTCTCGCGACAACGACGGCAACACACCGCTGTACCCGGCCGCCGAGGAGGGCCATTTACATGTCATAAAGGTGCCGACCAAAGCCGGGGCTGGCGATATACCACTGCGCATCGCTGCAGAAGACAGCAACGAGGAGATCTGCAAGGCCCCGGTGGACGCCAAGGTGAAGGCGGACGTCTGCAACGGAGACAGCCCTCTCTCCACTGCTGCGGGCCGTCATTCTAGCATTGCCGAGTTTCTCAATGAAAATGGAGCCGACGTGAATTAGAAGGCGGGCCGCATCCTTGTGCCTTGCGGGCCGCGGCGTGAGCTGAATCGCCATTGACGTTCTGCTTCAGCATAACGCTAAGGTGAATAGATTCAGCAGTAGGTTCGGCACCGCCTTAAACGACGCGGTCTAGAGGCGGCATCTAGATATTGTCAAATTATTGTTAAAACACAGAGCAGACTCAAATATTCAGGTCGAGGGTGTCACCATTTTAGCTGCCACAACTGAGGATGATGGTTTGGATTGTTTAGGCATTGTTAGACCACAATGCTGACCTGAGTATCGTAGTCAAAGAGAACGACACTACTGTGCGAATGGTCTCTTGAAGAGGGCTGGTTGATATTCTCAAAGCCCTGTCTAAAGGGGCAAATCTCACGACAAAATACAATATCAGCCAGCTGTTACTTGTGTACGCGATCGGATGGGTCAGCAGCAGTACTGTGGACTACTTACTTAAGTGCACATCGACGTAAGCGAAAAAGGGGCTGCAGATAGAAGCACCCTCGCAGTTGCCATCGTACGCTAGAAGGGGGGCTTGGAAAAGCTTCTCAAAGCTAAAGCCAATCCTAACACACAAAACTTAGAACTAAAGATGCCGCTCAACCCGTTACAGGCAGCGGAAAGACATGAAGCTAAGCAGGTTGGGGTGCTGCAGTGGGTGATGTTGTAAGACTAGAGATCTAACTGGGGCTGGGATTGGCTGGCTATTTATGCCATAATCTACAGAGGGTGATCTCGGAGAAGCTTTTTTTCCTGCAAGGAAGCGCAACACGGATGAAGGGAACCCCATAGAACACGTTAGAAGGGTTTGCGCTTGCAGAAAGCCGGAAACTTCTCGTAACTGCCCATAAAAGCCCGTAAGGCCTTGTAAGAAGCGTGGGGTGGGGCGACGCTATAGCTGTATTTATAGAGAGGGAGATGTGACCAGATGCGGAGTTCAATCGCCCAGAGCACTGCGTTCTACACCAGGAATGGGAAAAGTTATCGGTAAGTGGTGTCACCCGCGTCTCTAGTCCTAGGTAGATCAATGCCGATAAATGCGCCTAAGTTTTGTCAACAGGTTTTGCTTTCTCTAACATGAAGAGCAAACTATACCCAGCTGTGTCCGTGAACACGACAATAACCGGAAGGTCCAACAGCAGAAGCATTCAATATTTTGCATATGCCATCTATAATGAGTTGATACTATTTCTCCGTTTATTCTGCGAAGTGATGCCGTACGAACTCTATTTAGGTTTTCTAAGGGTATAGCTTCTATCTAGTTGCCGACAGACTACATCTATTGTACTTGGCTACCGCATATAACGCTTTATGGAGCTTTCATCACCAAGTATCTATCGTCAGTGCCCGGTGCTTCCGTCGGATGTTTAGCCAGGAGGCCGTCTGCTGCTGCCTTTCCTAGGTCTGCCACAGAACCACAATTCAAAATCTCAAGAATGCTGATGTCGAAGCCAAACGTTTGCCTCCACCAGGTCCGGATTTCAATAGCCATCAATGAATCCACGCCAATAGCAGAAAGCGATGCTGAAATATCTAAGTCTTCTTCCGGTTTGAGCATCAAATTAAAGAGCTTCAATCCGATCTCTCGAGCAAGAAAATCTACGCCAGCCTTTTCTCTGAGAACTGATGGATTGATAGCACTGTTTCCAAGGAAAAGCTTGAGGCCCTCATTCGCAGCCCCGCCTACGGACACGTGAACGGTCTCCAGGTTTTGATAGATACTCATTCGAGAGTCCATCTTCCAAATAGTTCGGTTGGCAGGATCGGAAAGAGGCAGGGTCGATCTCAGCCCTATAATCAACTGACTAGGGTTTGTGAACTCCGCAGAATACCTTTGCGTCGATGATTTACTTGAAGGTGACAACGAGAACTGTGGTCCAGACCTGGCAATAGCTAACTGCAACGAGTCGAGCAAGTCTTGCTCTCGAAGAGTATACGACCCAGTTGCCTTGAATTGCTGGAGGATGGCCGGATTTTGGCTAACAAATCCAACATCTTCTATAACCCCAATATCTAAGACGGACGCAGGTAGTCCAATCCGATGGCGATATTGAACGAAACTGTCCAAGAAAGCGTTTGCTGCAGCATAGTTACTTTGACCCCATTGACCTACAATTCCAGATATCGAACTAAACAGAACGAAGAAATCCAACTGCGTTTCCCGCAAAACTTCGTGCAAGTTCCAGGTGCCTTCAACCTTTGGTGAAACTGCAGCTTCCCAGTCCTCGTACTTCATCAGACGAAATGCTTGGTCCTGAAAAGGCAATTAGTTCTATTTTGTGAGGGTGTATAAGATGTGAGATACTAACCCTTAGAACCATCGATAATTGGATTACACCTCTGATAGGTTTCACCGCCTTGTCCACGGCGTTCTGGACATCAGCGAGGCGCGAGACACTACCAGCAAAGGCTTGCGACGTGCATCCTTGACTAGAAAGCTCTTGGAGGAATGTCTCATCATCAAAATTTCCAGCTGACGGTGAGAGATAGATGAGGTGTGTTGCACCACACTCAACCAACCATGTGGAAACAGCCCGTCCGAGGCCTCCAAGACCACCGATTAGGAGGTACGAGGCATCCGGTTTAACGGAGAGCGTGTGAGCCACGGCGTTAGCAGGCAAGTCATTGGATTCCTTCGGCATTTTCACGACTATCTTTCCAATATGCTGACCTTTCTGCATATATCGGAAACATTCCTGGATCATGGAGGCATCAAAAAATTTGGTCGGTTTAATTGGCTGAATGGCGCCGCGTTGGAAGTATTCCACACACTGTTCGAGCAGTCTGTGGATGATCTGTTAACAAACATTCTCTCAGTTGAGCAAACGTCCACTGACCTATTGCAGATTTCTGGCCTGTCTATGCAGACCTGGGCTAAATCCACCCCGCAGAACGATCTATTGGCTTCAAATAGATCCATGTTCAACTTACCGAACCCAATAAAGTCTCGCTTTCCAATTTCGATCATCTTGCCGAATTTAGCTACGCATTTCCACGATGCGTGCAGAAGCTCGCCAGAAAGAGAGTTAAGGACAATATCAACCCCCCTGCCACCTGTTTTACGCATCAAATCCGATAAGAATGATGCGTTGCGAGAATTGAAGATCCTTTTTCGAGGGATATCAAACGTTTCAATGAGATACTCAACCTTTTCTTCGTTTCCCACAGTTGCAAAAATCTATAATACTTAGCATTAGGATCTGGCATCAATAGCATTACTTAGGCCTACTTGAGCACCGATCATTTGGCATATCTGAATCGCCGCTATACCAACGCCTCCGCAAGCCGAATGGATCAACACACTCTGGGAATAAAGTTAGCATGATCGATAAAGCATATTCATTAGTCCACATACATGTCCTTTCTCAAGCCTGCCCACATCCATGAGGGAATATATAGCAGTCCCATAGACACATGGCATTGTAGCGGCATCTTCAAAACTGAGTTCGTTTGGTATCTTAGTGCAGAACTGGGCCGAAGTTATCAGTCGTGTTGAGAAGCACCCGGTCGCCAAGACCATGACTCGGTCTCCGACTTTTAAGTTCTTGACGTCCTGGCCAGTACGACTAATTGTGCCCGCACCCTCCAGGCCTAGGCCTTTCTTAGTTGCATCAATAATCCCCATAGCGGTGAGCACATCCTAGATATGTGAGCTAGGAATTTCCCAGCGGAGGTGTACATACCTTGAAGTTCATCCCGACAGCTCGAATGTCAATCTCGACTTGATCTCTGGCTAAACAGGCCGCCTCTTCCTCGGTCCATCGAAGAGTTTTCAATTGTCCATGGTTTCCTATCTCAAGTTTCTTTACAGCCCTTTCTATGACCGGTTGGGAAAGTTCACGTGTCACAGAAGTCCAATGAAACCTGCTAACTCTAATAACACCATCAGAGAGAGCGTATTCGAAATCGGGGTTTAGTATGGAGTCTCTGCTGCGAAGTTGGAACTTCTCAAAGACCTGGAAGAGAGCCTGCCATGTTTGAGAGCCAATATTGTCCACTTCAAGTGTCGCAAAATCCAGTGATAGCTCTGATCGTATCGTCCTTGCCATACCGATAGCCATAGCATATCGAGGATCCTCAGAAGCAACTTGCACAGATCTGGTGAGCCAGAGGATACCAGATGACTCGAGGCTCACTGTGAACAGCTTGAATGCCTCAAATCTCTCAGCGCTGATATCGTGGAAGAAGGGTGATTCCAGATCTAGTAACGATATTACATCTTGGTTAGCTGTGGGCTTCTGCTCTAACGTGCAGAAATCGACTCCATATCCCTGATTAGTGAATTGAGCCTCTACTTGACTTGCGATATCACCGGGTTGATATAAGATTGTGATCCTCTTTGGGATATTCGCGATCTTCACTGGCCTTGCAATAATACTTGCGTTCGTTTGATAAGGCTGCTCGTCGTCGTATATCACTGCCTCTGTTCCAGAAAACCCTGCTGCCCATAATTCCTTGTTCCATCTCTCTTGACTCACATATGGCTGATCTGGTCGGCCGTCAGCCTCTCCCAGCCACCAGCCTGGCAGAATTCCCTGCAGTGTTGTTAGTAGTCGTTCTAGTTTGCTAGAGTGCATGAATAGGTTAGACTACCATGATATAATTTATCCAAAGCAGAGCTAATAAATGTTAAAACTGTAAATCCGCAAGCAAGTGACTCAGAAACTTACATGGACACAGTTCCTGAAGGAATAAATGGCCTTTGGGGTGCAGAAGCTTCCGCACATTCTGCAGTGTTTCACAAAGGCACGGGGTCGCATGCAATACCTGAAGCATCGATCAGACCTCTCTAGTAAGCAATGGGCAACATTAACTTACATTAGCGGCCAGAACCAAATCATACGACTCTGCTTCAAACCCCTGCTCAATTGGGTCTTTAGTGATGTCAAGCACGGCATACTCAATATTAGAATAGTCCTTAAATCTTTCCTTCGCGGCAACGAAGAAGCCAGCAGAGATATCAGTGTAGGTGTATGTTGCATACATGCGTTCGCCGTAGGAGGATACGAGATTGCCGAGCAATGCAGAGGTCGCTCCACCGGTTCCAGCCCCGATTTCCAGGATCCGCATAGTGGGCTTGTTGTGAGACAAAACATGGATAAAATCCTTACAGTTTTTCAAATCCATATAATTATACAAGTCGGTGAGGACATTGTCTTGGAGCAGGCCTTCTAGGGGATCTATGACTCCCTCGAAAACCGCTTCAGAAAGCTCAAATACCCTGAAAACGGCAGTAGCCGCTGCTGCTGCCTCTGTAGAATCCGCCTCGCGTCTCAGGCTCCTTATGAGATCCAGGCGATCCCTCTGGCTAAGATTTGTAAGATCCTGGCTGCCTTGCACAATATCATATAGACCTTCTCTTGCCCGAATTAATTGGGCATCCAGCCAGATACGGTATTTGTTCAAATATGTCGAGTCTATCGAGAAAGACTTCAGCTTGTGGCTTGTCTCGATCATGCATAGCAGACTGAGTTTTTCAACGAGTAGAGCAAGATCTTTTCTGCTAGCGGATGGACAGATTAGGTCTTTTGGATTGATAAAGTCGATATCAGGCAACCACTCTAAACGAGCTGCGGCATGGCGGTCCGTATTTTCAAGAAGCCCATCACTGTCTAAGGGTGACAGCTTGACACCCTTTGCGCAGAGTACTATTTCGCCAGCGGCGGTGCCAACTGCATCACCGGTTATTGCCCCTCTTAGTGTAAAGGATGCATCGACTTTCATTTCGATTGGCTCTCCGGTCCGGCGAATGTATAGCTCCTCAATAGTTACGGGCATAGCGAGTCTGCCAAAATGACGGGGCATGCCGTTGGACGCAGCAACACTGAAGAGCTGGATGCAAAAATCAATTGTCGTTGGGTGGAGCTGATAGGTAGACTCATATGGCCCGATTCGATTCAAGACAGTAGCAACTGCACTCCTTGAGGCTGTGTCCGCTGAGATGTCGGACAATCCCCTGAATTCTGGCCCATAATTCAAACCCACCTTCCTCATCGCCTCATACCATCGAGGCGATGGGACCAACCTGGGAAGATCCTCAATGGCAGGTGGGTCTATTTCGTGATCTGAGCCGCCTCTGATCTGACCCACGCAGTGCTTTGCCCAAAACGAACCGGCATACGAACTAATGGTAAATTCGAACCAAGCTGAGTCCAGCGTATCAGTGAGGTGAACGGGACGGAGAGAAGTCATGATCTCAGTATCTTCGCCTTCGCGTAACACCAGTGCTGTGCCAACAACGGTGTGGCGCATGCTGAACGAGATCTCGTCAAAACCTATCTGCCGGACAGCCTCACCAGCCATACAAATATATCCGGCAAATGGAAATACCACATCATCGTGTATCTTGTGGTCTCGAACCCAGGGAATGTCGTCTATGTGAATGATGTTCCTCCAAGATGGCTCAAGATCATTGCTTTCTGCCGTACGAGAGCCTAGCAGATCATGATGCGGAAACTTGCGCAGTCTCCAGTTTTTGCTGAGCCGACTTTCGCACCAGTATTCTTCTTCATGGTGCCATGGATATGTGGGAAGGTCTGTTAAGACCACCCCGTCAGGATTCAACGCAACGAAGTCGATGGGCACTGCCTTGACATAGAGTTGCCCTAGAGCCGTCAAGACGCTTTCAGTGGAATCCTTATCACAGTGAAGCATTGACACATAGGCACTTTGGGACCCTGTGGCTTTAAAAATTTGCCTCAGCGGCCCAGCCAGAGCTGGGTGAGGTCCAATCTCAAGAAATAGCTGATCTTTTGCCTGGTATTTCAGTATGGTGGTAACTGCAAGGCCGAAGAGCACAGGAGATTCTAGGTTTTTCTGCCAATATCGTGCTCCTAGTTCGCCTTGTTCCATAATTTGTTGACCTGTTACGCTTGAGAAGAAAGGCACAAGTGGCCCTATGCTTTCGGTATCCTCGATAAGACGTCTGTAGATATCTCCTACAGCACGCATGTGGTCTACATGTCTAGTAAGAGTCTACTCCAAAGTAGGGTCACAAATACATACGCGAATGATACGCTATCCCCACGGGCAGTCTCCTTGTAAGCACGCCTGGTTTTCCTTCCATGATTTTTGCCAACACAGTGTCAAGCTCTTTCTCGTCTCCGGAAATCGTTGTACTGTTATGACTGTTCTCGCACGCAATCACCACGCCATTGACGAGGTACTCAGCCACATCATTCCGACCGAGCCCAATCGCTGCCATGCCTCCTGGTCGAGTCTGTTTCTTGGTGATCTGCCCGCGATGATATGCAATTTTAATTGCTTGTTTTGCGTTGATTGCACCAGATGCATATGCTGCTGCAATCTCTCCACTCGAATGTCCAACAACTGCCTTTGGACGGATCCCGGCACTGGCAAGTACCTCGACAAGTCCTACCTGTACGGCAGTGCACAGCGGCTGGGAAAACTCGGCTCTATAGATCTGACTTGTTTCTTTCGGTTTAAGAAGCTCGTCCTTAATACTCCAAGGACATGGCTGGGGCAGTTGGGCCAAGACCTCCTCCATCTCGGAAATGACATCTCGAAACACAGCATAATCCTCCATCAGCTCTTTGCCCATCCCAGCCCACTGGGCTCCTTGTCCTGTGAATACAAAAACTACATTTGGAGAAATACCGGACTTGACGAATTGTGAGATTGCTGGTTGTTCGCTGCCATCCGTCACGCAGAATGCTCTGTGGAGGAGATGTTCTCTTCGAGCACCTAATGTGTACGCAAGATCGCGTATCTTTGAAGGTTGCTTTTTAATATACTCCTGGTAGTTCATAACTAGTCTTCTGAGCGAGTCTTCATGGTTCGCCGAGAAGACCAGGAGCCGAGTCGTCTTGGTTGGCTCTATAACCTTTGGTGATACACCAAAGGAAGCTGCTGAATCTAGGATGACCTAGGAAGTCTTATCAGAACTATTCCATTTAATATTAGAGGCAAACGTACATGAGCATTTGCTCCGCCAATGCCAAATGAATTAATACTGGCTCGTTCCCGCCGATTTTGGGGCCAAGGAGTGGCTTCTAAGGGAACTTGCAGGCGCCTCGTCTCGAAGGGAACTAGAACCGTCAGCAAGGCATGCCCTCGTCAGGTAGAATATCAATTCACTTTTGGGATTCGGTTTCGAAAATTTGATATTGGGTGGTATTGTCTTGTTTTCAAGTGCTAAGACTGTCTTGATAACGCTGCTTATCCCCGAGGCGCCTTCCGAGTGTCCTATGTTCGGTTTCACCTAGAACGATTAGCTTGCTCAAGCAACCAGGATTACTTTCCTCATACCGAGCCGATGTACACACCACTATCTCCAAACACGTTGGCAATAGCATGGATCTCTAGAGGATCCCCAATCGGAGTTCCTGTTCCATGGCATTCAATGAACGCTGTCCTAGAAAAGTCTTCAAGACGCGCGACACTGTACGCCCGCCGAATCATTTCCTCATGGCTCTCTGAGCTTGGATGTGAAATGCCTGGTGTCTTTCCGTCGCAATTTGCGGACGTGGCTCGGATTACAGCACGAATTGGATTGCCATCACGGATTGCATCAGAAAGTTTTTTGACATATATAGCGTTGATTGCTTCGCCTCGAGCATAACCGTCGGCTGTGGCATCAAAAGTTTTGCATGAACCTGTTGGGGACAGAACCCCTTGCTCGGTCATTGCTATTGTCATTGTGGGCGTCAGAACCATGTTAGTACCACCGACTATAGCCGATGCACATTCACCTCCGTATAACGCCTGGCAAGCTTCATGAAGACAGATCATGGAGGAGGAGCAGCCCGTTTTGATCGTCATACTAGTATAATGTTAGCATATCAAACAAATGAGGAGCTGAATGCATACCTTGGCCCCTTCAGGTCATACTCATAAGATACTCTGTTGGCCAAGACGAAGTCACCCGAACCAGTGATGCGGTACATGCCCAAATGCTGTGTATCTTTAGCACCAAGATCGACCCAGTCTTCCCCAAATGTCCCGACATAGCAGCCGATGGATTTGCCTCGCCAATTTGCCTCTCCAGCGTTTTCGAAACACTCCCGAGTGACTTCTAGGAGAATCCTTTGCTGCGGATCGAGCTTCTCTACTTCGTTCCTGTTCATTGAAAAGAAGGAGGTGTCAAGGTGCTCGAGTTTCCTGTCCTGAAGGAAGTAACCATATTGGGTCTTAATTGTACCTGTCTTGCCGATCGGGCTGTAGAAGGCATCAACATTGAAACGATTCTCGGGTATCCGACATTGAGCATCTTTCTTGTTTACGAGAAAGTCCCAGAAATCTTCTGCATTGCTGATGCCACCGGGAAGACGCATGGCCATTCCACAGATTGCTATTGGGGGCGGCCCTAGGTCAACATCACTTTGGTCTGGAACTTTGCTGTAGCTGCAGTCCGTATCATTTGCGCCATTGATGCCGTTTGTGCCATTAATGCAATTGGTATCGTAGGTAGTGTTGTTGATGCCATTATTGGCATTAATTCGGTTTATCCGAACAGCACCATCTACAGAATTAGCGAGGCCAGTACTGTTAAAACTGTTAAGGCAGCTCATATCATTCATACCCTCTTCGTGCCTAAGGCTGCTCGGAATGTCCATTTATTTAGTAGGAAGCTTGGTTGAATATGTTTCTCTTGAGAAATGAAGCTTGACGTTAATTGCGGGAAATATTTTATAAAATGGATGATGTCGATAGATTCCTCCTAAAGAGTAATTATCAATTAGGAAGCTACATGACGCTACTGTAACCTTCCGCCCACCCGTCTTCCCGGAGGTCTTGGCATCTTCCTCTAAGGGTTGAATGGATACTGATAATACTAATGCTGAATTTGGATGGACTCCACATTTTCCGTGTACTTTGTAAGCTCCAAGACCAGGTATTCCCTTGCATGGGAATTTTGGAAATTGAGACACCCTAACTTCTTTCGGTTAAGCTCGTAGCAAGGCGCTGGAACTTTATGTTCCATAGTGGATTTCGATAGCGCGATTAGCGATAAAGGGTCGCTAGAGGGTCTCTACACATACAGCATGTACACGCTGAAATTTTGGTGGTCCAAGCTCGAGCTTTACCGAAAGAAGTTAAGGTGTCTCAATTTCCAAAATTCCCGTGCAAAGGGGTAGTTGACAACGTATATCTCACTTTGTCCTACCGCGGCACAACCTGCACATATCATTTCACCCCCTGTAGTCCATGACATCATCCTAGGAGGTCAGGCCTATTGTGGTTAGCTTTGCGGCTAGCTGCGCCGCTGATTCGTCGCTACAATTAGGCCCCTTTTTCCTCCTCTATGCCTATCTCATATTCTCTCAGTGCCTCTCCCTCTCCCTCTCCCTCCCTCGATCCTTCCTTAGCATTATACGATTCTCTAGTATTTCGCTGAACTGCGTGGGCGCCGAATGACGCAACTCCTGACAGAATGCTTAACGATTCAGTTCCTGCGCTAGCCCGAAGGGCGGGCTGAGTTCCCTTGTCTTCATTGTCTGGAATTATCCGTGCATTAAGAATTCATAGAGCTGCTTGGGTATTCTCGGATCGCATTCCTTGCTATTACGCCATTTTGTTGCGAATATCCCTACAGGACAGGAAAAGTTATGGGAGATAACGAAGTCGCGCATTAAGTCTTCATGCACATCCTAATACAGCAGGGAAGCTTAGTATATGTAAGTCTCCGTGCAAGAGATAGGGATTTCGGTTCCATTCATATTAACGAGTTTCCTTTCAGGCAGATCGGAGCCGGTTTGCAGATATATTGTATGTTTCATGTTATAGTATCAATTATGGAGACGGTAAAGGTACGGGCAGTTTATGTTTCGAAAGAATGTATATGTTAATGCAGAACCAAGATTATTTCTACTTCTAACATTTGAAGTATTACAATCTATTTTACTAGTACCTCTACTCTTATTCAGTTCGTTTCTATTCGGCTTTAAAATGGGAGAGGGAAAACTGGTCATTCAGCGATCTGAGAATGGATTATATATATCGGTCATTATGTCTCTCCTTAGCGCTGCAAGCTGGTTCTGCGACCGCCTCTTCCTTGAGCACTGTACCTGGCTCACGGGCGGCATTGCTTGCATAGTCTTCGCAACCATCCTCGCCGCCATCGCTTCGTTCCTTCAGCAAAAGAAGATAAAGCGCTTAGGGGCAACAGCACCCGTTGTCTCGTACTGGGCGCCTTTGGGTAGGAAACTTCACCATAGATCTTTGGTTTATACTACCATTCTTACTAAATACGCAGGCCTGGATTTGGTATTCAAGTCTACAAGCGCTCTGGTGTCTCATCAATTCTTTCCCTTCGTGCGGGACCTATTGATCCGCCATGGCCGCACAGCCGAACTTCACATGATGGGCGTGCGGGTGATTCTGACAGATGAAGCGGAGAACGTCCGAGCTATACTCATGAACCAGGTCTACTCTATTCCTTCTTTGTAACTACTGAAGGTAGTATTAATGTGGTCGGTTGTGCTAGTTCTCTGAATATGCAAAAGGGGATACGTTCCACTCAATATGGGGTAATATCCTGGGCAACTCTATCTTTACATGTGGGACTTGCCTTCTCTTATTTAATACCATACTTCCGCTAATACGTAAGTCCCCGTTTAGCCGATGGAAAAGAATGGCTAGCCAACAAAGCAATATTGCGTCCACATGTACGTGCATGCAAGCATCCTTTTGGCTAACCCTTTGGTTTGACAAAGCTATCAGATGTCAAGAATCCGCGCAGATGACAGTTCTATTTTCGAGAATCATTTCTCTAGGCTCGCGGGTCACTTCTCGAATGGGGGCCAGCCCATCGATGTCTATGATATTATGGATCGATGGGTCCTGGACATTGTGACGGATATATTTTTCGGAAAGTCTATAGAATGTTTATCGAAAGATGAGCAGCCTTTCCGGGACGCCGTAGATGATGTTCTTCGGTGGAACACGTTCAAGACTCTGTTTGGGTAAGATTCCAATGGATGATCAATAGTTCCTCGTGGCTGAAGAAGCTCTCTGAAAACAGATCTGCTGGCACTCTTCTCCCCGACCGATTGATTGGTAGTGCGCTAAAAGCTCTGCAAGAGCAAATGGATATCCATGTTACCAAGGCTCTTCGAATGGACAAGAGAAGCATAGAATTCAAGCCCGAGAAAGACCGCAACTTGATGGAGTCACTGGCTTTGAAGGAAAGTAGTGCGAAGGTACGCGAGATAATTACCGAAGCCCTACTCAGTCTTGACTGACGCACTGATGTTAAAGGGTATCCAAGACCACCTCATTGCTGTTATCCTAGCTGGGAAAGATCCTATCGCCATCATCTCATCGTGGGCCCTCTACGAGCTAGCGCAGAATCCAGATGTTGTCCAAAAGCTTCGAGCCGAAATCGGATCCACGTGCGTTCCAGTTCTCTGCTGTTTTCTGAATGGCGGGATTAATTGATCTTAAACAGCATTGGTTTTGAGGAACCCCCAACCCAGGCGCAAATAAAGAATATGCCGTACCTTTCCAACATCGTAAAGGAAGTAATGCGGTTGTACCATCCCCTTGGCTTCAACGTCCGCGCCGCTAAGCAAGATACCACGCTACCAGTTGGTGGTGGACCCGATGGCAAACTTCCTGTTGGTGTGCCGAAGGGAACCCTGATCCGTACGTATGTCCATGCCTTTTGCTTCTCAAGTTCATTGCTTGTACCTGGTTTATAACCCATAGCTGAGCATTATTGTCACTGCAACAGTCTACTCAGTCATGTCCCTCCAACGTCGCCTCGGCACCAACGGCCTGCCTCTCGACGGCGACTCTTTCGACCCTTCCCGTTGGGATTCGTGGAAACCCGATGTATGGGACTTCATTCCCTTCAACCACGGCCCGCGCATCTGCCTAGGTCGTGCATTCGGCCAATTCGCCGTCGAGTGGGTTATTGCACGGTTGTTCCAGGTGTTCGAACGTATTGAGCCTGGGGATGAGCTGACACAAAAGCGCGAACAGAGAGTGAAGATTGAACTGAATACAAAGCCGGCTGATCCGGTTTTGTGTAGGCTCTTCCGGGCGGAAGTCCAGAGGGTAGCGTTGGCAGGAGGGTAGCAGTTTCTGACGATTGTAGTACGAGAACATTAATTGAGGCATTGTGCCACAGTCATCCATCTTTATTTGCTGCTGTTATAACATCTGTCTAAGAAATTTATCGGACTTACTCTGCCAAACCTAATTCAAAGGTAATGGTATTTGGGTTTCCAAATGCTATTAAATCCGCTTGAAACGGAACAGCGAGAAGGGCATTTGCTGCTGACCGCCCATGGCACATTCTGGCCCACTTCTTCTTTCCGGACGAGTGGATGTTCCTGTCGGAAATATTAAGTGGGGTACTTAATTCGCGTCAACAAAGTCTTCCTCGCAATCGCATTGAAGGATTTATGCTCGGCTAAATCAAAATTTCCCGTCCTCGGCACTGCTAGGTCCACAGGTAGTGTCAGGCCAAATAAATATTAAGCAATTCCGTCATACTCACCTTGATAGCGGTGAAAATCGGCAGAGAGCAAGCAGATCTACTGGGGCTGTAAGGCGTGGGGTCTCCTGTTGACTTGTCGCTGCATAAGTATCCATGGGTGTCCCTGTGAGGTTATGTATCAGAGTTGAGAGGACGTAGCGATTATGGAGCATTTGTCGCATGACGGGTTTAGGTGTGTCTCTGGATGGCTTTGGTAAAGCAAAGCCTTATTTAAAACTTTGGGTCGTCGTCCATCTTGTGGGATAGAAAGAAGGCTCGAAGAGAGCTTAAATGATCCTTTATCATATTTTTCCAGCATGGAGTCGCCATCTATATCTCCTAATGGGGAGCTCATTCAAAAAGATGAATCGATACCGCCAGATTCCTCGAATCTTGCTGACGCGGAGCAAGTATCTGACTGGAAGCCTCAAAAGAACGAGTATATGGTAATGTACTCGATATCCATCATATCAATGATGATTGCACTTGACGCCACGATTCTTGTCCCAGTGCTTCCAGTATGTATGCAGAAACTGGCGCTAAGGCTCAACTGATTTGCTAATACAAGTAATAGTCCTTAGCCGAAGAGCTAGGAGGAACGGCAACGGATACGTTCTGGGCTGGGACTTCGTACCTTCTCACGTGCGCGGTATTCCAGCCTCCTATAGCGTCACTTTCTGATATATTCGGACGCCAAGCGCTTCTCCTCTTGTCGTTAGTGTTCTTCACAGCTGGAAGTCTGATAGCTTGTCTCGCTCATGACTTTACGGTACTCCTTGTGGGACGCTCTGTCCAAGGTGTTGGAGGAGGGGGGATCATTACCCTCGGATTGATCATTTTCACAGACATTATTCCTCTCAGACACAGACCGAAGTGGACAGGAATGGTCCAGTCTGCGTGGGCTTTGGGCACAGTGTTAGGACCATTGATTGGGGGGCTATGTACACAGCATTCGACATGGCGCTGGGTATTCTATATCAATTTCCCCTTTTGTGGCTTCGGTTTTGTAGTCGTTCCACTTGTTGTGCGGCTGAGAATGAAAAGAACTTCACTGAGAGAGAAGCTTCTTCGAGTTGACTGGGTCGGGAGTATATTGTTTATCACTAGCACCACCAGCTTTTTGATTGCAATCTCGTGGGCGGGGGTGGAATTTGCTTGGAACAGCTTCCAGACCCTGGTGCCTCTTATTCTAGGAGTTATAGGAGTAGTTCTCACGATATTGTGGGAGCGATGGGGAGCAAAAAAGCCCTTTCTGCGACAGAGCCTGTTTTACACCACGTCCGCAGTGGCAGCATATGTCTGTGCCATTGCACAGGGTTTGTTGGTTAGCATTTCCGAAGAACATTTCTAAACAGAGTCTCAGCTGACCAAACCTTCATAGCTCTATGCGGATCTTTATTATCTTCCATTTTACCTTTCCTCAGTGAAGCAAAGGTCTCCTGTTTTAACAGGCCTGGGTCTGTTTCCCATAACATGTGCCCTTCTGCCTGGCAGTGTCGTCGTCGGAATTGTCATCACTCGAATCGGTCGTTTCCGCTGGGCGGTCTGGGCGGGTTGGGTCGTCACGACTATTGCTGCTGGTCTACTAACCCTGCTGGACGTCGATACCAGCACAGTAACATGGGCGGCAATTTTCGTTGTTGTTGGCCTCGGCCACGGTTTGCTTCTCAATTCGCTGAACTTCACGGTGCAAGCGAATGCACAGATACATGACGTTGCTTTCGCCGCAGCCATGTATGCGTTCCTGCGTTCAACAGGAATGGCAGTCGGCGTTACAATAGGGGGAACAGTGTTTCAAAATATGATGCAACAAGAACTAGCAAATGAGCATATTCCCATCGATATCGCTAAAAATGCTGAAGCATATATTGCGATTCTAACAACACTTCCTGCGACTTCAGCGCTCAAGCAAGGGGTGCTAAGAGCATATGTCCGGGGCTTCCAGGGTGTATTTGAAGTAATGACGGTAATCAGTGGGTTGGGGCTTCTTTCAAGCTTGCTGATTGCCAGTCGTACGATGGACGAGGCTATAGACTCAGAACATGTGCTAGAAAATGGTGATAACGAAAAGGCCCCCAAATTGGGCCACACAACTATGGCTCCCGTCGAAATAAGACGAATCGAACTTGACCTGAATTCGATTCGACAGATTCGATTTGACAATTTATTTGATGAATTTTAATCGAGTCTAGGTGGGGTTTGATTCGATTTGGGTTTGACAGAATTTGACGCGATTAGGTAAGTCACGTACATATAATATTAGCAGCGGATGGCTTATCTTCAGGCGGTTATGCCTGACACTTGATTGATTGTATATTAATTGACATAACATCCAAAATGCTCCGGATGCTCACCTATATGTAGAGGTATCCCAGCCACCTCAATTATTAGGTAATTACCCCATACTATCCCCGGATTACGTAAGCACATCCCGACAGGGTTCAACTACAAAGTTGGTCATGTGACGCTGGGCAGCCATATTAAGACCCCTGGCTCACCACATTCCCAATAACCTAATTCTTAATTGGTTAAATTGCGTCGGCTTTCGACACACAGAGGGAAACTCCTTTGTAGAACGACATATTTTATAGCCTAGGGTCGCATATGCGGTACATATTATGCCTAGAAGTATTTGCATAATAGTTCATTACACCCCAGACCAATCTGTGCAATCGTGTGTCGGCCTGTAGGATCTATTATCCACTGTGGTTATACTCTGATCCAAGGCACCAAAAGACCCAGAAACATCAACATCACACTGGCTTTAGGGGTGGTGTCTGTAATTTACTGTCAGATGTAAAGTAGTTTAGATATGGAAAAGTCCATTGATTACTTATTACTAGTGTAGTGGGGTTCCGTGGTCCCCTATAAAAATCACATGATTAGAGCCCGCACTAGGGCATCGATGTATTTGTCATGATAAAACCCTGTCAAGGGGTTGTTTGATAGCTGGCTTACCCCTAATCCTTGCTGAGAGGGCGAGGCACCACTATAAGTCTATGGGCTGGTCCCTCTTCCATGAGATAACCTAGAATCAATACATTCAATAATCCTCATGTTCGTGTGCTCCGCCTGTAAATCTCAACAATATTTAGCTAGCTCGTAGACTACCTTCGAGCATAATCATTCCTTTATAGTTATCTTTACGGGCAGGACAGGTTTTACAGGTGTTTTACGGGCTTTACGGATACAGACTAGATTTACGGACGATATACGGACCTTTGGACAGAGATTTCTTTACGGACACAGAATACAGTTGTTTTTTTTGTGTGTTTTGCTTCGAGCTTGTACGCTGACCTACCCGTTGCCCTGACGATCGTGCACTTAGACGGCACACCCATTCTACGAAGGCAGGCGGCATTGAAATCCGACCACTTTTTTAACCGACGAACATCGAATTCGCGACGAGTCGCAACAAATTGGCACCTCATCCCACTAACAAATTAGTATTAGAATTAATTATACTACCTTGAAACTCATCTCTACCCTCATGTTCAATAATTAAAGTGTTAGTTGCAGCCATTCTTGTGACCATTGCTCGTATCTTATTTTGATGAAGGTTATCCCATGAATCTCGTACCTCTCTATAATCTATCAACCTATTTTAATATGTTAGGGGCTCCCTAATCTATTGTAATCTAAATTCTCTTAGACATCCAGGCCCCTGCAATAGTATTAATATCAGGGGAGTTGCCTACATGCTGCAGAAGAGGAATACCCAATTGTTTCAAGCGTCGAAGTGTTCCATTGATTTGCATGAGACGGTAGCAAGAATGGCTGTAGCACTTCAATTATTAAATACAAGGGTAGAAATGAGTTTCACAGGTAGTATATTAATTCTAATACTAACTTGTTAGTGGGATGAGGTATCAATTGTGTCAGAATTGTCGCGAATTCGATGTTCGTCGGTTATAAAAAAGTGGTCGGATTTCAATGCCGCCTGCCTTCGTATCCCTCCACACTAGTCACACTAGATGTATGCGCTAAAATACGCAACAATTATAAACCCTGTGTTTCGCGGTCTAGGTTTTGCATCTCCGACGAATGATTAGGTTATATGCACCCGATGCAGGCGTCTTTAGGTATTGAGCGAGAATCTCGGCGGCCTCAAATCTTTCGTGCCCTAGCGATAACAGACGAGCTAAGCTTATATATACCAATTATTAAATATTCCTCTTTTCTAACGGACCTATTCCTCCTAACATAGGCAAGGTGGATTATCGAATCACGTCCGTACGCTTTGTGACTCTTTTGAGATTTCACGCGAAAACCCCACAGTTACAAACCACCACTCCCTGCGCCTAGGTTCATCCGCTTCCGCGTCTGCAGCCACCCGCATGAACATATGCGGGCACTAGCGATCTTGACTAGAAGACATTTTTCGCAATGACGTCAACTGGCTGGGTACTTATCAGGGTCGTGCATTCCGTGTATGACTAAATCTACAAGATACTGTATGTACATCCGGACCTGTGAGATCTGTCAATATGTAATAAATGCTTATTCCTTCGGCCCCACTTCACGTGGACCGTATATTACTGGGGAACCGGAGGTCTCCGACGAAAGTTATTTATCTTGACAATGCCGCCGCTGCTATTTTGACATGAATGACTAGAGTAGCGTACAGGCATGATAAGTCAAGAGGAGGAATTGACGTGAAGGGCGTTGAACTCCAGATTGTTGCCATGGGACAATTCCGGCGGGTTAAAGGGTTTACGTAGAATTATTCCAGGATTAAAAACGAGGCATGGGAAAAATTGATGTGAAGGACGTTAAACTTTAGATTGCCACCCTCGGACAATTCCGATAGTTGTTAGGGGTTGTCTAAAGAGCTATCGTAGATTCGTCCCCCAGTTAAAAACAAGGCATGTGTCCAGACAAAAATTGACGTTAGGGGTTATCTGAGGAGCTACCATTGGTTCGATCCCTAGCCAATATTGAATATCCTTTAATCTTGCCTCTTCCCGAAGAAAGAACGTCGGATCGTTGCTCAGTCCTATTTCTCTTACCTCCTCATCCTCCAAAACCAGTCGAGTTGATTGACTAAACAGTCTAATACTGGCAGATTTGTGCACTCAAACACAGCCCGTCATAATGAATCCGATGAAGACTGTAGAAGAGGCAAGACTACCAGTCCAATCCCCAGGGATAATGCTACGGCCATCAGGAGAGCAGATTAGTGAGAGCAAGGAATTACAGCTCGTTGATTGGGATGTTGACGATCCAGGGAACCCGAGAAATTGGTCTCGTGGCTTCAAATATTGTATCACTTTGCAATTAGGAATGCTAGCATTTGCAGCAAGTATCGGTTCAAGCATCACAGCACCTGCAACAGCTTCAATAGCCGCCTATGTCAACGTCAGTTATGAGGTTGCTGTCCTGTCTGTGTCACTCTATATGTAAGTCTTCCTGATCTCATGAGACTCCGAGCTGATAATCTGAGTAGTCTAGGATTCGCCCTTGGACCTCTATGCTGGGCACCAGTATCTGAAATATGGGGGAGGAGATGGGGTATACTACCAGCCATGTTCTTCCTTGGCGTTTCGTCTATTGGGACAGCTACCAGCAAGAATGCCGCATCTATATTTATAACTCGCTTCTTGGGCGGTGTTTTCGGCTCGGCTCCTGTCAGTAATGTCTCCGCTGCCCTTGCCGACATATGGCCGCCAGAAGCTCGCGGCTCTGCAGTAATTCTGTACTCAATTGCGGTAACTGGTGGACCAACTCTTGGACCAATTATTGGCGCAGCTTTATTGGTCAATCCTAGCCTAGGATGGCGATGGACAGAGTACATCGAGGCCATTTGGGCGTTCACAACTTTTGCAGTTTGCTTCTTTGCCTTGCCTGAGTCTTACTCTCCAGTGCTACTCAAAAGAAGAGCACAGAACCTTCGTATAAAAGGAGTCACGGACTGCTATCACCCACACGAGCGGGTGAAGCTGGATTTTAGAACAGTTATCACCAAGCATTTCACAAGACCTCTATTGATGCTTGTTACAGAGCCTATGGTCACTTGCATTGCATCTTATGCATCATTTGTATACGGAATTCTCTACCTCACACTTGAGGTCTTCCCAATCTGTTTTGAAGAAATCCGTGGAATGGCGCTAGTAAAAGCCTCCCTGCCATTTCTGGGACTCTTCATAGGCGTTTTGGCCGCTGTATTTATCAACCTGGCAAACCAACCCCGGTATCGCCAAATCTCAGCAGCCGCAGGCGGCAAGCCCGTACCTGAGGCTCGCTTTGCACCTGTTGCATTCGCAGGATTCGTATTTGTTGGTGGGCTTTTCTGGTTTGGATGGACAGCAGGCGACATCTATGTCAGCGTTTGGCACCCAATTGTAGCCTCTGGTCTCATCGGTGCAGGTTTCAATGTCATATTCAATCAGTGTGTTAATGTTCTTGTAGACACATATGGTATATATGCTGCAAGCGCAGTATCTGCTAACACTTTTCTTCGAAGCTTTATGGCTGCTGGTTTTCCCTTGGTTGCAAGACCTATGTTGTATCAAATGGGAGTCGGCCCTGCCATTTCAGTCCTTGGTGTTATCGCTGGTGCTATGATTGTTGTGCCATTTCTTTTTATGAAGTACGGTTCCGCACTACGGAAACGATCAAAGTTTGCGCAAATATAAATTTTGATCTAAGGTAGAATTAGCTCCTAGACAGTATAAAAGTAGTAGTAAATTTCGTTTCGGTTTCGACTCTCTCCCGTAGGACAGCTATGTCAATTTCAGCAGTCCAGCTGCCGATGAAGTTCCACTTCATCATGTGACCATGACTAACAACTTCATCTACTAGACGGTCTTCTATCTACGTCAACATACATATTGGTTTATAGAACTTTACCTCCGTCTTGATGATATATCAGGCTCCTCAGCAACCACTTCTACGAGCCATCTTATGTCCACAAGTACAATACTTCGCTAGTAAAGTCGCTTCGGCGACACGTCCATTACAGTACCTTGCTATTTGCGGAACCTAACGGTCAAGCCCCCGGTCGAAAGACGATTAGGTTGTAGCACATATCTTTCTGAGAATGCTTCACATCACGCAAAGTTTTTATACGCAAGAAGTAATATGATTCAGAACAAACTCTAGGAATCCCATCATCCTGGGATATTCTTCGCCTTTACTCCTAATAACCCAACCCAATCTAGTTTCCTGGAACTAAACATGGGACTTGGAATCTTACTCCTCCCCCCAATCTCAATTCCATCTATCTCCGAGCCGTCCTAGTGTGGTGGGGTTCCGCGGTCCCCTATAAAAATCACATGATCTAGGCCCGCACTAGGGCATTGATAAATTTAGCTGGCTCGTGGACTACCTTCGAGCAGAATTAATTATTCTTTTACAGTTATTTTTACAGGTCTGATAGGTTTTTATGGGTGCTTTACGGGTCGCTTTACGGGTTTTACGGACAGAGATTTCTTTACAGATACAGAATACAGTTGTTTCTTTTGTGTGCTTTAGCTTCAAGCTTGTACGCCGACCTACCCATTGCCCTGACGATCGGGCACTTTGACGGCACACCCATTCATTCCCTCCACACGAGCGGTCTGGACTAAGTATAATGCCACTACCTATTTCAATGCCTTCCATCCCATTAAAGAGGCCACTTGCTAGCATTGAAAGGTCGCTGTCGCTGTCCAATTCCGACTCCAATTCCCAGCATTAGGGGTCGTTCTCAGCTGTCGCATGCACAAAGGACACTTTTGGGAGGCAATTGGATTGAATTGAGTCTGCAGGATAGCTAACTATGCAAAGTGTACTATATAGGGGTAGTGGTTGCCAGAGTGATTCCTGTTGCTACAGTGATGCCTGTGCACGTGACATCAGCAGCCTTATCCCTTTGCATTTAGATTTCGGGAATCCAGACACGCTAACTCCTTTCAGTAAGGCTATTTCTTGGCAAACCCCACCAAACTTGCATAATGTCACGGGGAGCTCGCGAATCAGGGAAGATCAGGTGGGAAAAGCTCTTAATAATATCTAACTACGAGCGAGCTAGAAAAGGAGATTTCCTGGCTCGCTTAGATTACCTAGTTAGTCAATAGATCATCTAATCCTTAGTTCCCAGCTCTTGTCACGTGATCTCTTTTGTGACACATAACAAAGGAAAGCAACTTTAACCTTAAGAGATATATAATAAATCTATTAATCTACATAGTAATAGAATACATTAAAGCATTCTGTACACAAATTTATACTACAATGACTACAGACTATACTTGTTTTTTGTACATTCTCCGCTTTACTAATAACCTTCAAAGTCCTTCCTCTCTTTGTAACACAGCTCCACCAACAAAATACACAAGCTGCTCGCTTTCCTAGAATAAGTTAGTATATTCTAATTAGTTGAGTAAGCCGTATACTAGGTAGTATTGTGTTCTTTGTAACGTACGCTCGCTTTAAGGCCTTTAGTAAAGGATCTTGAAGAAGAGCTTTTACTACGAAAAGCCCTATGTGCACTACGCACCTTATCCTTTGTGCTGCCTAGCTTAGCTTTCCTTTAATGCTCTAAAAGGCGGAATGCATTAACAATTGTAGGGTCTAGCAGCTAATAGAATAAGGGCTTCTAAGGCTTTACCCTACGTTGTTAAGTAGAAATACCTGCTTGAAGTTGGTTTGTAATATCAACCCTACCTATATAATAATTATAATTATGAATTGCGCTAGGAATTAGTAGTAAACAAGTGTGTTCGTAAGGTTCTTTGCATCTTAAAGGTAGAGAGAACATATAAAAAGGTTGCTTTGTAATTGCAGCTGAAGTTAATGTTCCTTTAAGGCGTTTCCAGTTTCGTACAACTCATTCTGTTCTATTATGGATTGTAGTACAAAACCCAACTTTGTTAGAGTCCTACTATATAGAAATAAGAGTAGTAGGAACTACTTTTAAGTGCAAGGTGCCTTAAGCGGCCTTTCAATCATTAATATTGCTAAATACAAGTTTAGTTACTTAACGCCGAATAGTGCCACACGCTCTAATTCCTAAGCCTTTAAGCAAGCTAAAAAGCTTAGGGTTCCCAAACAGGTTGTTGCAGAATAAAGTAAATTGATAAGTACTATAAGGAAGAGTTTTTATAAGTTGAAAGACAGCTGCGTATATAGGACTAAGTGGGGGATGTTTCTTAAGTCTTACAGTTCCTATATATTAATATATTAGTTGGTATACATTTACAATAAAGATATATATATTAACTTACTACTTGTACGAGAATAGAATAGGAAATCCTATAAATATTTATAGTCACATAGTACCTAAATCTTAAACCCTTCTAAAACTAGCTTATTTTTCATTTTCAATGTGTGCTTAGACCTCCTAGAAAATGGAACTATCATTTCATTAAAACTAACGTTCTATCCTAGTACTACGTAGGCTCGGAACTTCGTACGAAGTAGGCTAGTAAGAGGTTCTAGCTTTGTATACCAGCAAGCTGTAGATAGAGAGGTTGAAGTAGGAGGAGGTGACACATAGAAGTAACACTTAATTTGCTGAAACTAAAAGAAGGTTATAGATTCTATTAGCTTATAAATAGTATTCCCACTCTTATCCCAAAAACTAACTGTATTTGAAGTGCCAATAATGCTAATATAAATTAATAAAGCAATAAAGATACGCATTTCATATAAAGTTATAGCTTTCTACCATCTTGCCTTCCCTGCCTTATTTTCCTTACACTCTACCTTCTTATATTGTGCATATGCATTGGTATTGTGAACAATTGTATCCTAAACCTTAGGGCCCCAGAACAGCTCGAAATAGTGGATTGGATGCTGTACATAATCAGGTAGAATTCGTACATCAAATAGCCGGGCAGGCTAGGACCTAGGGAGCTTTTCATAGGCTGGGTCTAGTAGTTCTACTCGAGTTTTGATATCAGCATGCAATTGAGCTAATTGGACAGTGTCTAATTGAGCTTGCAATTGAGCTTCTAGGTTCCATAGAACGTCGTTGTGGTTTTCGCTGAGTTCTAGTTCAAGGTCTAGGCTTGGCTCGTCTTCATCAAAGTCAGACCTGGCTGTAGAATCCTGACTGTTGGTATTCTGACTTAGAAGAGGTATCTGAATCACTATAGTTCTCCATAGTAATTAAGATAGTCTTCTAAAGAATGGTTACGCGATTTGATGGGGTAGAGCAGCTTGTGTCACCCTAGTCTCGCGATACACCCTTTACCCAAATACGTTTAGATTACGCCACTGTCTGGATTCCCGAAATTTCCATGCAAAGGGATAAGCCCTAGCTATAATAGCATTGTAAACAGTTAGTCTTCTAAGCCTTCTAACTTGTTGGATTCTTTAGAGTCTAAAGAATCCGACGAATTAGAAGCCCTAGAACTTGAATTGATACCTAAATCTTCATCCCAAGTTCTCTATTACTGCCCATTTGATACTATTGCATTTCTTTACGCTTCTAAACCCCTTTTTGAATTTTATTTTTTTAGGTCTTTTGTAAGACTGTCGGTCACATAGTGTCTCCAGTAGGGGAATCAACAGGTTATAGCGCAGTATTATTGTGTCACGTGAATGATTACGAGATACAAAGACAGGGCTCCAAAATGACAGTAATATTCAAGGAACTACCGGCTATCTTTTCCACTTCTATTGCATGTGCAGCTAGGTTGGGCGGTTCTTAGGAACAGAGTCATCAGCCTGATTGTAACTACTATTGTATGTGTTCCATGGAGCATTGAGTGCCTTGTAGCTACGATATATATACCCAATTGCTAAAGAGGGCTCTGCCCCCTATTCGGAGTCTCCGGTGCCTGCAGCCTGGGGCTGAATCGGGGTTCCCGAGTAATGAAAGCTGAAACTAACGCTAAATGAGAGAAAGGGAACGTTATATCCAATAACTTCTAGGAATGTCATTCTTTAAGTATGACCAGCATCAGCCGGCCGGAGAAACCACGCTCTGTAGCATTCTAGTAGCTATTAGGTATAATACTTTTAGTATAAGAAAGCTAAGCAGAAGAATTAGCTGCTTGCGCGTGTAGAGCAAGTATAGAATTAATATAGCACTTTCTCTTCTTTTGTCTAAGATGGAGAGAAGAACTAAGCAGCTTACAGAGAGTGATGGCGGACAGGTGTGTGTGTGGGTGTGGGGGGGGGGGCTTAGCATATGCGTTAAGGGGCTGGAGCGGACGCAGAGATAAGGGAACAAGCAGATTAGTAGATGGAGCAAAGGAAGAAGCAGAAGCCAAATATGGGGGTCATTAAAGTAGTCATACATTTTGTAAAAGCTACAGGGAGATTTCAACCAAGAACGACAGTAGATGATACAGGTTAGAGAGAGATAGAGAAGTAGGAAGCAGTCTCTGATTGCACCTACAGCTACAGCTAGGTCTTCCAGCTGAGTCTTACAGTAACTGGAGCAATAGGAAGCACCAGAACCGTGGTTAGCTTATAGCTTTCGTGGCAAGAAGCTTACATAGTAAACAAACAGACTAACGAACTTGGCGATAGAGGAATAGAGGCCAATGAGGAGCATAATTAACATCTTCTCAACCTATTGCACGATTAAAATCTAGCAGAGAAGAGTGTGCATCTAGCGGGGCTGCCAGACGAATTGGTTTAGCCTTCTATTTATCTTCCACCAAAACTATAGACCATCTGTAGCAGTCTCTAAAAGCCACATCGCGCTGCTTCCCATAACTATAAATTAACCTCCTAAATGAGATTCATGCCCCCTAGACGGCCAGGCTACTCAAGGTGGGGGAAAATCACCCCTCCCTCTCTCATGCCTCCCTCTCCGCCTCCGTCAACGCAAGAGCGTTATTATTCATCGCCTCGCTCACAGTACTCATTCCACCAGGCCTGACCCTCGGACTTTGCGCCGTCGCCGTATTATTTCTTACTGCTTCTACTACTTCAGATGTGAGAGTATCGATATGGACGTCATCTGCGCGACGCCGCCGGTGTTACCCCAGCTCGCGTAAACGTCTGCGGAGAGTCGTTTTTAGCCGTGCGTGTCAGACAACACAAATGGGAGTTCGTAGATTAATGTTAGTCGAGGTCTCGTTCGTGCCTAGATTTAGCGTAGGTCCCTGTTTGGATGCCTATAGGAGTCACTGAACAGTGGCTTATTAGGCAACAGATAGAGCACATAGAGCATATATACTGGGGCGGTGGCCCAGTGTCGTAATGATAAGGCTTTTGCTCCCTATGCTTCCACGCTCCCTGTCACAATTAAACCATAGTTATTCTGTGGGTCACCTAAGGAAGCTGTGCGGGAACGGCCTTTGTTTAGCTATGCGAATCAAATAGGCGTGTTAGTAAAACTTTCGTACCATGAAAGCGGCGAGAGACGGAATTTGTATAAGCCGCACCTTAACACTCTGCATTGTCTTCTCGTGATCAGTTATCCGCAGCTATTCATCACGCCACCCAAGATCATGTGGAAGGGATTCTACTGCTCGGCTAAATCGAGCCTGTCATCGGATGAGATAGAACAAATAGCCTTGGTGCACATGGAGAAATAATCAGAGAATTGTCTAATTCAAGCTCGAACCAATACCCCGCAGCTTCAATCCGTGTGTTGCCTCTAAAAATAAAGACTGAAATCGTACGAAAAGCGCAAGACAAGCGCAAAACTGCCCAAATTAGCCGTGCGGGGTTTCTCAATAAATGTTACGTGGACAGTATTATACCAGTAAGCAGGCAGTAATGAAAACTGCGAGAATTTCAATCTGACTCTCAAGGAAAATTCACAGCAAAGCACTCCGCGATGCGCTCTATCTTCATCACAAGCGTCACTGCTCTCACTGCCTTCCTAGGCGGGACCTGCGCCCTCGGCATCAACTGTAGAGGAAGTGGATTGTGTCCTCTAGCTACTTGGAGCAACCCAAGCTCCGAGTCGATAATTCAAATCCTACGCGATGCCGTCTGGGATTCCGCAAAGGACAACTCGACTAGTTACAACAGTGGCGACCACATTATCTGCGTCTCGCAATCCCAGAAGATCACCATCTCCATCGGTGACATCTTTTGGCTCAGCGGCAGTATCGGCACTGGCGGCATCTGTCTCTTCCCGCAGGGCTGTAATCTCACGCTCGGGCAGATTCGCCCGCTTACTAACGCCATCCTTGAGCATGGCTGCAAAACATGCGGCAGTGTCCCGATTCACTTCGTCGACGAAGGGAGCAATGACCCGAGCGATGGCATATTGACTTTTAACTATGTTTCAAACCCTTATTGTGACGGGAATTGCATTTCCGACACTGGAGAGCCAAATTCAGCTCCTAGTACAACGACATCGGCTATTGCAAGTATATTTTCCCTACTCTCTCCACATGAATATTGCTCTAATGTCTCCTGAGTCGCAGCCTCCACTTCAGTACTAGTCCAATCACCGACAGGCTCTTCAGCGCCTACGGTAACTGCAACTGTGACAGTTTCACCTAGCTCCTCTGCTATAGGTCCATTGACAAAAGTATCGAACGGCCTCCTTTTGTGCGTGTTCCTTGCCACAGGTATCATGCAACTCGTATGAGAAGGTAAGGCCATGCGCCTGACATGAGATCGCTTTGAGGTGACGAGGGATGGAATAATCTCTACGAAGTACTAAATATGGCTTTCGACAGCAGACCGCTGAGCGGTAGCTATTGGGGTGTATTTATAGTCGTCGAGAAAGCAGCGAGGCCCGTACGAGCGGGCGTTCCCTAATTGGGCGGCCGCTAAACTCGAGGTGACAGACCGCAATACTAAGATAATATAAAAAGTTTGTAAATAGCATTTGTGCTAATCTATAAGAATTAAGCTATTGACTAAACTAGAGCATTGAAAACGTCAAATTTTTTAATTAGGTGCGGGCTTGGTCGCGTGGTTTGCTGGCGCTGAATTGGTCAATTTTTCAAGTAGGTCAACAGGGTGCAGCAGCTCAACCTTCCCTCAACTTAGTCTGGATGCCGCCTGTCTGTTCCTCACGGATCTGGAACTCTGGGTACAAGACTAGCTCGATGATTAGCTATTAGCGATCGGGATTTCCCAAATACGTGCACGCTTCTAGCACTTTGCAATGTGGCATATACTCTAGACCCTAAGCCATTGGACTGACATACGAAAACCGGGCACAAGGCCCACTACTTATAGACAATAGAGTAACTATTCTACTTTAAAACCTCTACGTTCGATTGCCATGTACGGATAGTTACAGTTCCGTTCGGAGGCTTGTTACAAATCGTGGTTGCAACCTTTATCAATTTAAAGAGGGGCTGTTGAGGCATTATATCTCAGGTCACTGGAACTGTAATCTTCGCAACAAGAAATTTGTTCTAATATAGCACATGCTCTAGACCGAAAACAATCGGATTGTCCTCCTGCAGAAACCTAGGCAAAAGGCCCCTACTCATAGACAAATATAGTAACAATTCTAACCTAAAACTTGGGTTCGATTGCCCATTTAGTGACGTAGTAACTAAAAGTGGCAACGCCCAAAAGCGAGGTGCCATTCGTAATTATGGAGGAAGCGGCGGACCTTATGTAAGGAAGGGTTACTTGATCGAGTTGAATTAATAAGAGTAGCGTTTCGTTGAAGACGGCAAGAGTAACTTACAGAGGGGGATATTAGTAAGCCTTATAGTCCTATACGAACTCCTCTTGCATATCCTAGAACTTTTTTTGGCTTTCTGGGGAAAGATCCAGGTTCATCTCCAGTGATAAACGGCTAAAACTTGATATTGTTGCTTCAACAAGAGGAGAAATGGCGATAGATTTATACTTACAAGACGTAAGGACTCCTGTGACTTCGTTTGAGGTCACAGTAAAACAGCAAGGCGCTAGATTATGGCGAGCTGGCAGCAAACTACACAAATAGGGGCCGAAGACATATGAAAAGCATGGCTGCGCCAGAGGAAGTTGTGATATAAGCTCGAGAGCAACTACGGAAGACGCTACTCGACGGTAGAATGCAAGCAAACTAGAAGATAAGGGTGGATAAGAACAGCGCAGCAGCGATATATAGATAGAGGTGAGGAAAGGCAGTGTCCGAAGGCAAGTTAAGCGAGACGGAATGTGCAAAGAGCGCTACTATCGCTTGGTGCACGTGAAGAAACAGTCCGTAGGAAAGTCTACAGAAGGTCGGGAAGCAGAGGAGAAGGAGAAGGGAAGTGACGACCCAGCCTGTTAAAATATCAGCTCTGACCAATCATTGGTGTTCATACTTAATCGAGTTTGAACTGGTGCTGCGGAAAGACCTTGACAAATCCCGGACGAAACGCTATAACTAGGATGCGAAATAGCATTAGGGCAAACATCATCCAACCTGCTGAACGACGAATATGTCGACCTGTTGTCACAGACACTCCAAATAGGTCTGCAAGGAAGCTAAGGTGAAGACTAGGAAAAAGCGGGATCACATTGATCAAGTAAAGAGGAGGCCCAAATACCGGCTTCTGAAAGCCAGGAACAGGAGTCGCGCCTAGCCACTCCGCCAAACTCACACTCAAGGCGTGGAAAATTGATTTCGTGCCAGTGTCGACATGAAATGGAATGGTCGGACTTGGCCAAATACAAATATTGATAAATTCACTGCCATTGGCCTAGGTGTCAATACAGCAGCATGCCACAGAAGATGTTTCTAGGGCCTGGTTTCGTAAAGGTCAACGAGAAGAGATATATCACTTATATTCATACAAGCTTGCCAATGTCCATGGTCAATTTTATAACCTTACGCGCCTGTGACCTAGTTTCTTTATCGTCTAATGGCATTGGATTTCACTCTGCTAATAGATAAAGACACAGGATTTTGCCACTTATTCCCCCCCACCTGCACAAATTCCTAAAGCTAGTAGACATCTCATCTAGTGAGGCGTAATTCCAGAGTTTCCGCAAGTGCTTCTGCAAGCATGATCTGCTGTGTCTCCCGAGAACTTCTCTTGTATCAAGTCTCTTATAACCAAATCCAAAATCTTGTAGAGTCAAACTATGCTAGGATGGACATTGATAATGTAGCAAATAATAACATCCAAGTTACCACCGAAGTCGGATTTGTTTTTAATACTAGTTTACATTAGTATGGGGATGGAAGAGGATGGCAGTGGATGGAGGAGCGTAAATAAGGAGAATTGTTATCATAGTATTATATATTCGGGGCGCTAAGCTAGAACCGCCAAGAAGGACAATGCCATATTCTATATAAGATCTCAGTATAGACCACCAGCTTTCACAGTTCTTCTATCTGTGAAACATTCCTCCACGCTGCCTCTGTATCGCCTTGGAAGCATTATCCTAATCAGGATAAACCTCCAGAGGATACAATCCATGGCGACCGTAGCAGTTCCTATGCCATGCTTTCGCTACTGAGATGGAGACTCCCCATTGCTATCAAGCTGATCTTTTTGCTGTTCATAGCTTTAATATTGCAGATACCTGTTTAGTCGAAGACGCACAGAATTCATGGCAATCGAGTCTTCCAATCGACGAGGGTATCAAGAAATCTCAACACAACGCTCAGCAAAAATCCTTTACTGATGGAGGAATGGTGTTTGAAAGGATAGATGGGACCAAAAGATCTTGCGACGCCAAAATTGCGTTGCTCTTATATGAAACAGGTCACATCAACAAGTATTGTCTTATCCATTGCTTGTGTGATCTTGATGCCCGGTACACCTAAGCTAGGCGACGAATGTGGTTCGGCGGTGATTGGAATCAATGGGCTAGGGTGATCGACGTCTGTAGGGAAGATTGCTAGTAGAGGGTTATTCAAACACGTGTACTCGGCCGGGGCGTTAGTCGTCAGGGTTGAAGTACATACATACAAATGTCAGGATGAAACTGTTCATAGCTCATCATGTCAAAAGCTCAAATTCTCCTCTCATGAACTTCCGAGATCATTTATATCCTCATGAGATAGACCTACAGTATGGTCCTAGTTGACCAGCATCCCACTGCTAGAGACCAAGAGATCGGTGGGAGAGGTGAGGCGATCGAATTAGAAGTCGTCAGGCAACGAGCTGTTGTCAGGTAAAGAACTGCTCCTAGGTGGAGCTAGATCGTGTAGAGGGGGCGGCACCTCAAGGAATAGACCGTCTTCAGGGTAAGGCTCGATGGATGAGTTAGCGTTGATCGAGGAAAGCTGAAGGTATAAATTTGCTCTATCGGGGCAGATTGAACCTCGTTTCAGAGGGCAGCTTCGCATGTTATCTGGCCTGGGACTGCCTACCATGGCGGTGCTGTTGGTGGAATCTGTGTGGCTCGACTCCTTGACGATGCTCCTTCTCGGTCGCTGTAAACGGGAATCTGCATAACTTCCTGACTGTTGAAATCGTCCGGATGAATGTGATGCAGCGGATCTGTTCCTTTTGTTGATAATATTCTGGGTAGAGCGTTCATCAGCTCTTCTTATATGTATCTTGTTGCTGATTGTAACGTAAGTGTTTGTGCTGGCACTCGTCTCTACTTGCAGATCATTGTACTTTTGGGGATTGTTGTTTCAACAGTCGTTGGCTGAAGTATCATCGAAAATCGTTTCAAGGTATCCAGAGATAGTATCGTGTGTTTGGGAACAAAGAGTGAGGATGTTGCTGTTGAAGGCATTGCCGCTACTAGAGGCGTCATCTTCGGGTGTCGTCGCGTCCAGAGTCATTGCGGCCAGAGAAGACATGGCTTCGACAGGCTTAGACGGAATCAGAGTCATCAGCGCGAAGGTTGCGATATGTTGATAGAAGATCTAGTTCGATGATCGGGTCAGCAGATCCACAACAGCAACGTATCTGGAATAGAAGAAGAAGCAGAGTAAGTGGATGTGAGGATCTCACCAGTCGAATGGATGAATTCGTAAACGAAGACTCGAATCAGGAATCTGCGACTGCGACTGTGACTGCGACTGCGACATTGTAATACAGGGAGAATTGGAATAGTTTAAGGAAGGGGAAGCAAAGTAGCAATGAATCCTGGGGTGGAAGTGATAGTAAGTTAGAGAGAGAGTTGTAGAGAGGGGCTGAAATTGAAAACGGGTAACTGATAAGAGAGCGATTGCGGGGAGTTGTTGCCTTATATGTAAGGCATACTTGCGAAAGAGAGGGTGGGATGCTTAAATGATATCGAGATAAAAGTGTAAGAGAATATTTGCTTGCGAACGCTTTAAATATTTCTCAATCTTTCATAATTCTCTTCATATTAAGTAATTAGTTGCAAAATTCCTTTATATTCAGTGCGAATACCTTATTAAAAAAAAAAAACTTTCGCACACACTAGAATCTAATACCTAGTCTTACAAACCTTAAAACCATACGAGCAGATCATACAATGGCTGCTCGACCAGCCCCAGCTGGGGAAACGCTGGCGTCAAGCCAGTGGAGCCCTAGGGGAAGTCAGTCCAGCAACGCGTCGTTTGGCGACACGACCAGCTCAGGCCGTACGACCCCATCTAAACCTACAGAGTGCTTGCAGACCAATATAGAGGCAGACATTAAAACAATCACTGCCTATCTTGTCAAAGAGAGAGCCCCAGAGGCAGTGCAAGAAGCCTTAGGGCGCATCAATGACGCGTCACAAACGAAGGGGCTTCGTACGGTGGATGATGTGCTCAGGAAGGCTGAAGCAGTTCGCTCTAGCTAAACGCTTGCTGTTCGACAGCGAGTAGCTAGCTAGTCCTCTCTCTCTCTTTGACAAGTAGGTGGCGGTGAGGCTACTTATTTAGTAATTGCAGGCTGCGAGTAAATTAGAGCTTCGTA
>Ga0335074_10000374_pt1 | contig 65743 bp, 61 predicted proteins | sample Lox_Sample_23_FD_206715 | JGI IMG/M metagenome (GOLD analysis project Ga0335074, IMG submission 206715) | Soil microbial communities from Loxahatchee National Wildlife Refuge, Florida, United States - Lox_Sample_2.3 | ecosystem: Environmental > Terrestrial > Soil > Wetlands | place: USA...
CCATTACCCGTGATGAGGTCGCGCACCTGGCGCGGCTGTCCAGGATCGCGCTGTCCGACGCCGAACTCGACCACCTGGCGCCCCAGCTTGACCAGATCATCACGGCGGTCGCGCAGGTCCAGGAGGTTGCGGCCGAGGGGATACCGCCGACCTCGCATGCGACCGGCCTGACCAACGTCTTCCGCGACGATGTGCCGATCACCTGCCTGACGCCCGAGCAGGCACTTGACCAGGCGCCCGCGGTGGAGCAGCAGCGGTTCCGGGTGCCGCGGATCCTCGGGGAGGACTGATGACCGAGCTGACCCGCATGACCGCCGCGGAACTCTCGGCGGCGCTGGCCGCGGGCGAGGTCTCGGCGGCCGAGGTCACCCTGGCGCACCTGGACCGGATCGCCGCGGTCGACAGCCGGGTGCACGCCTTCCTGCACGTCGCCGCGGACCGCGCGCTTGCGGCGGCCGAGGACATCGACAAAAGGCGCAGGGCGGGCGAGCCGCTCGGCCCGCTGGCCGGAGTGCCGATCGCGGTCAAGGACGTGTTCACCACCGTCGGCCTGCCGACGACCTGCGGCTCGCGCATCCTGGAGGGCTGGCACCCGCCGTACGACGCGACGATTACGGCACGGCTCAAGCAGGCCGGCACGATCATCCTCGGCAAGACCAACATGGACGAGTTCGCCATGGGCTCGTCCACGGAGAACTCGGCGTTCGGCCCGAGCCGCAACCCGTGGGACCTCAGCCGGGTGCCCGGCGGCTCGTCGGGCGGGTCCGCCGCCGCCGTGGCCGCTTACGAGGCTCCGCTCGCCATCGGCACCGACACCGGAGGCTCGATCCGGCAGCCCGCGGCCGTCTGCGGGATCGTCGGGACCAAGCCGACCTACGGCGGCTCGTCCCGGTACGGGGTCGTGGCCTTCGCGTCGAGCCTGGACACGCCGGGGCCGTTCGGCCGCACGGTGCTCGACGCGGCGCTGCTGCACGAGGCGATGTCCGGCTACGACCCGATGGATTCCACCTCCATCGACGCCCCGGTGCCGCCCGTGGTGGCGGCGGCCAGGCAGGCGGACGTGAGCGGGATGCGGATCGGGGTGGTCACCGAGCTGAGCGGCGCGGGCTACCAGCCGGGCGTGCTGTCCAGGTTCGCCGAGGCGGTCGAGCTGCTCGAGTCGCTCGGCGCCAAGGTCACCGAGGTGTCCTGCCCGCACTTCAGCTACGCGCTGCCCGCCTACTACCTGATCGCGCCGAGCGAGTGCTCGTCCAACCTGGCCCGGTTCGACGCGATGCGGTACGGCCTGCGGGTCGGCGACGACGGGGTCAGGGACGCCGAAGAGGTGATGGCGCTGACCCGCGAGCGGGGCTTCGGCGCGGAGGTGAAGCGGCGCATCATCCTCGGCACGTACGCGCTGTCCAGCGGCTACTACGACGCCTACTACGGCAAGGCCCAGCAGGTGCGCACGCTGATCATCCAGGACTTCGACGCGGCCTTCGGCCAGGTCGACGTGCTGGTCTCGCCCGCCACGCCGACCACGGCCTTCCCCATCGGCGAGCGGGCCGACGACCCGATGGCGATGTACCTGGCCGACCTGTGCACGATCCCCTCGGACCTGGCGGGCAACGCGGCGATCTCGGTGCCGTGCGGGCGGGCCCCCGAGGACGGCCTGCCGGTCGGGCTGCACGTCATGGCCCCCGCGCTGGCCGACGACCGGCTCTACCGGGTGGCCGCCGCCGCGGAGGCGGCGCTGGCCGGCCAATGGGGTCACCCGCTGCTCGCCGAGGCGAAGGGGCTCGACTGATGACGACGAGCATGGGCACGCTGGTCCCGTTCGCCGAGGCGATGGAGCGGTACGAGCCGGTGATCGGCCTGGAGACGCACGTCGAGCTGGGCACCAGGACCAAGATGTTCTGCGGCTGCGCGACCACGTTCGGCGCCGAGCCGAACAGCCAGGTGTGCCCGGTCTGCCTGGGCCTGCCCGGCTCGCTGCCGGTGATCAACCGGATGGCGATCGAGTACACGATCCGCATCGGCCTGGCCCTGAACTGCACCATCGCCAGCTGGTGCCGGTTCGCGCGGAAGAACTACTTCTACCCGGACATGCCGAAGAACTTCCAGATCTCCCAGTACGACGAGCCGCTGTGCACCGACGGCTGGCTCGACGTGCCCACGGGTGACTCAGCGATCCGGGTCGGCATCGAGCGCGTGCACCTGGAGGAGGACACCGGCAAGTCGCTGCACGTGGGCGGGGCCACCGGGCGGATCCACGGTGCCGAGTACTCACTCGTCGACTACAACCGCGCCGGGATCCCGCTGGTCGAGATCGTGACCAAGCCGGTCGAGGGGACCGGCGCGGCCGCGCCGGAGGTCGCCCGGGCCTACGTCACCGAACTGCGCGGCCTGGTCCGCGGCCTAGGCGTCTCCGACGTGCGGATGGAGGAGGGCTCGCTGCGCTGCGACGTGAACACCTCGCTGGCGCCGCGCGGCTCGGGCCGCTGGGGGACGCGGACCGAGACCAAGAACGTCAACTCGCTGCGCTCGGTGGAGCGGGCCGTCCGGTCCGAGATCGAGCGGCAGGCCGGCGTGCTCGACGCCGGCGGCCGGGTCGTCCAGGAGACCAGGCACTTCCACGAGGACTCGGGCACCACCACGGCCGGCCGGTCCAAGGAAGAGGCCCAGGACTACCGGTACTTCCCCGAGCCCGACCTGGTGCCCGTCGCCCCCGACGCCGGATGGGTCGAGCAGATCCGGGCCGCGCTGCCCGAGGCGCCGTCCGCGCGGCGCGCCCGGCTCCAGGCCGAATGGGGCCTGTCCGACCTCGACCTGGCCTCGCTCAGCAACGCCGGCGCGATCGACCTGGTGGCGGAGACGGTCGCGGCGGGCGCGTCACCGTCCGACGCCCGCAAGTGGTGGCTCGGCGAGCTGGCCCGCAACGCGAACGACGCGGGCGCCGAGCTGGCTAGCCTGGCCATTACGCCTGCTCAGGTGGCCCGTATCGCGGACCTCGTCGCGGCGGGCACCCTCAACGACCGCCTCGCCCGGGACGTGATCGACGCGGTGCTGGCCGGGGAAGGCGATCCCGACGACGTGGTGACCGCCCGGGGGCTGGCCGTGGTCAGCGACGAGGGCGCGCTCGCCACCGCCGTCGACGAGGCGATCGCGGCCCATCCCGACGTGGCCGCCAGGGTCCGCCAGGGTAAGGTAGCCGCGGCCGGACCCCTGGTCGGCGCGGTGATGAAGGCCACCGGCGGCAAGGCCGACGCCGCCCGCGTCCGCGAGCTGATCCTGGACCGGCTGAGTTAGCGGTCCAGGTCTCCTGCAGGCCCTGACCGGCGGTCGGCAGATCCCCGGATATTTACCGAACGGGCGGTGGCGCGTCAGCCGGGCAAAGCGGACCGGCGCCACGCGCCGGGGCCAGGGCGGAGCGGCCGGCGGAGCTGGCGGGACCGGTCGGCCCAGGCCGAGCGCGCCGACGGGGACGGCGCGCCGGCGTCATCTGAACGCGACAGCAGGACGGCGACCAGGGCCGCGATCTCCTCCGGGGTCGCGTCGCCGCGCACCACGCGCAGGACCGGCTCGCCCGCGGGGCGGTTGGCGTTCACCGGGAGAGTCACCACCGTCCGTTCGGTCAGGATAAGGGTCTTCGCTAGCCGCGGGATTTGCCTACGCTGATGCCGAACTCCCGGTGCACCCGCTCCCAGAACGCGTCCCGCAGCCATTCCCTGGCCTCCTGGTAGGGGCGCAGCGACAGGCCGAGTTCCTTCTCCGCGTCGACGAGCAGCTCCTTGTCGATCACCGGGGGGAGGATCGGGCCGGGGAGCAGGTCGCGGATGTTGTCGCGGCCGCGGGTCAGGATCCACTTCTGCGCGACGTGCTCGCCTGCCTCCTCGACCCGCGTCCGGTCGGGCCCGAGGCGGGGCATCGGGCCGGTGTTGGACGGCCAGCCCGCGGGCGGCGCCATGGCCGGGTGGGCGCCCGTCCTGGACATCGGCTGGGTGGGCGGGATCGGCTGGCTTCTCGTCTGCCGCTCGCCGAACAGCTGGGCCGGGGATGGCACCGCCGGCGGCGCGCCGATGGCCGGGAAGGAGCCGGTGTCCGCCCGGGCCTGGTCGGGCACCAGGTTCTTGGTGAAATAGGGGCGCAGGAACGAGGCGTCAAGGACGTCGACCGTGTCGGACTCCCACACCAGGCGTTCGGCCTGGTTGGTGCCGTACGGCGGTTCGATGCCCCACAGGTGCACGCGCACCCCGTAGGCCTGGGCCGCCTCGACCGCGGGCACCATGTCCTCGTCGCCCGCGATCAGGACCGCATCGGTGATGGCGCGGTGCCGGGCGAGCGCCTCCATGTCCGCCCTGATCTGGGCGTCCACGCCCTTCTGCTGGCCGCGGGCGTTCAGGTTGCCCAGGCGGAGCTTGACCCAGGGCATCTGGGCGATGACGCGCTGGTCGATGGTCGGCACCCGGTCGCGCGCCGCGTCGTACCAGTAGACCCGGAGCAGCTCGCCGCGGATGATCTCGTCGGCGTGCTTGGTGATGACCTGGATCAGCGGGGGCGCGTCGACGCGGAAGTCGCGGCGCGAACTCGACGCGAACAGCAGCTCGCCGGCGGCGGCATAGATGTAGCCGACGTCCACCATGACCGCGTAACGGGCCAGGATGGGGAGCGGGGCTGCGAATTCGGTCATCACCTTTGACTGTAGGCCAGCGGGGCCGGTGCGCGGGCCAGATATGCGTCACTTTTGCTGACTGATCGGATCGGTTAAGTAACGTTCAGTGCATGAAAATCGCTAGAGTGGTATATTTCCGTGTTTCTTGGGGGGCAGGTTCTGGCGCTTGGTGCGCAAGGTGCGCAGCGCGCGGGTGACCGCGGGCCTGGTCTCCGCGGGGCGGATGACGGCGTCGACGTAGCCGCGTTCGGCCGCGATGTAGGGGTTGGCCAGGGTGTCCTCGTACTCGGTGATCCGCTGCGCGCGAGCCGCGTCCGGGTCCGGCGCCGCGGCCAGCTCTCGCCGGTACAAGATGTTGACTGCCCCCTGCGCGCCCATGACCGCGATCTGCGCGGTCGGCCAGGCCAGGTTGACGTCGCCGCCCAGGTGCTTGGACCCCATGACGTCGTAGGCACCGCCGTAGGCCTTACGGGTGATCACCGTGACCTTCGGCACCGTGGCCTCCGCGTAGGCGTAGATGAGCTTGGCGCCGCGCCTGATGATCCCCTGCCATTCCTGGCTGACGCCGGGCAGGAAGCCGGGCACGTCGACGAAGGTCAGGATCGGGATGCTGAACGCGTCGCAGGTCCGCACGAATCGCGCCGCCTTCTCCGACGCGTCGATGTCGAGGCATCCGGCGAAGTGCATGGGCTGGTTGGCCACCACCCCGACCGGGCAGCCCTCGACGCGGCCGAACCCGACGACGATGTTCGGCGCGAAGCCGGCGTGGATTTCGAGGAACTCGCCGTCGTCGAGCACGCGGGTGATCACCTCGTGCATGTCGTAGGGCTGGTTGGGCGAGTCGGGGATGAGCGTGTCAAGCTCGGCGTCGGTCTGGTTGATCTCCGTGTTGTCCGGGCCCGGGCCCTGGGCCGGGCGGGCCGGCGGGTCCTCGAGGTTGTTGGAGGGCAGGTAGGACAGCAGGTCCCGCGCGAAGTCGATGCAGTCCTGCTCGTCCCTGGCCTGGTAGTGGGCGACGCCGGACTTGACGCCGTGCGCGTGCGCGCCGCCCAGGTCCTCGAAGGTGACGTCCTCGCCGGTCACGGTCTTGATCACGTCGGGACCGGTGATGAACATGTGAGAAGTGCCCTCGACCATGAGGGTGAAGTCGGTGATCGCGGGCGAGTAGACCGCGCCGCCCGCGCACGGGCCCATGATCAGCGAGATCTGCGGGACGACGCCGGAGGCCATGACGTTGCGGTAGAAGATCTCCGCGAACAGCCCGAGCGCGACCACTCCCTCCTGGATGCGCGCGCCGCCGCCGTCGTTGAACCCGATGATCGGGCAGCCGGTCTTCAGCGCGTGATCCATGATCTTGACGATCTTCTCCCCGTAGACCTCGCCGAGCGACCCGCCGAAGACCGTGAAGTCCTGGCTGAACACGCACACCGGGCGGCCGTCCACGGTGCCGTACCCGGTGACGACGCCGTCCCCGTACGGCCGGGTGGCCGCGATGCCGAAGTCGGTCGCGCGGTGCCTGGCCAGCTCGTCGAACTCGGTGAAGCTGCCCGGGTCGAGCAGGAGGCCGATCCGCTCCCGCGCGGTCAGCTTGCCTCGCTCGTGCTGCTTGGCCACCGCCTGCTGCGAGCCCGCGTGCGCGGCCGCCTCGCGCCGGCGTTCCAGGCCGGCGATCTTGCCCGCGGTCGTGTGCAGATCCGGGTCAGGCTCCCGGCCGGCCCCGGTTTCGGCGTCGGCGGCTTGATTCGTCATGGAGATCAGGCTAATGCGCGTGCGAGGGCGGCAACCGCGGGCCGGGTCGCTTCGTCTTGGAGGGATGAGCGGGGCTGCCGCTGATGCGCTTGGTCGTGAAGGGTGACTATGGGCTGGATGCGTTCCGGGCTGGTGCCGGGTGTGGCGGCCGTGGCGGCGGTCGTGCTGGCCGGCTCGGCGTGCGGGGGACCCGGAACGGCACCGGGTCCGCCGGGTCGTTCGCCCGGGTCCGCGGGGTGCCTCGGCGCGCAGCGCATGCAATGTGTCGTCGGGTCGGCCTCACCGGTCACCGTCACCGTCCCGTCGCCCCGCCCGACGACTCCGCCGCCGTGGCCAGAACACGGGATGGTGCTGGCCGAGGGCAACGACCCGCCGCTCGCCTTCGGCAGCCAGGTTCTCGATCCGGCCGCGGGCGTGCTCTACGCGCTGGTGCCCACGAGCGTTGCGTCCCCCTCCGCGCGGGACGTCCTGGAGGCCATCGACCTGCGCACCGGCCGGGTGCGGCGCGGGGCGTCCTACCGGGCCGACGGCCTGGCGCTGGCGTCGGGACTGCTGTGGGTATCGGTGTATTCCGGTCCCGGCGGGCACCCCGAGCTGGCTGAGGCCAGCCCGGCCACGCTGGCCACGATCCGTTCGGTGCCCCTGCCGGGGTCCCCCGGCCTGGCCTGGTCCGTGGCGGCCGGGCCGCCCGGCTCGGTGTGGGCCGGCGCCGGCCGGACCCTGCTCCGCGTGTCGGCCAGCACCGGTATCGTGCTGGCCCGGGCCGTCCTGCCGGCCGGCCTGCAGCTCACCGCCGTCGCGGCCGGCCCTGGCGGTGCGAGCCTGTACGCTGCGGCCCTGCGGCTGCCGCCGCGGTACGGGGCCGTCGTGCTTGAATACTCGGCCGGTGCCGGCCGGCTCGTGGCGCAGTCCGGCGCGGGCACGCTCAGATGGTCGGTGGGCGGCGCCTCGCTGACCGCCGTCCCTGGCGGTGTCTGGACCTGGTTCCGCACCGGGATGATGGGCCAGAGCGGACTGCTGAGAGCGAGGTCGCTGTCGGTGGCCGGCGGGTTCCCGACCACCTTCAGCACGGCAGACTCGCCGGCGACGGGGATCGGGACCGTCTACGACTGGGCCATGGGCAGTGACTCTGCCTACGGCGGGGGAACGCTCTGGGTGGCAACCTCCCCCGGCCTGCTGGCCTGCGTGAATCCTGATACCGGCCGGGTACGGGCGCAGGAGACTTTGACCCCGGGCCAGGCTCTTGGCGTCTACGCGATGGCCGCGGACCGGGCGGCGGGCCGGCTGGTCGCGGTCATCAGCACGGTGAGCAACACCACGGGGGCGACGACCGTCACGCTGGAGACCATCACCCCGCCGCGGGACTGCTGGGGCTGACGCCCCTCCCTGGCGGCATTATGCTCGCACCGTGAGCGAAGATCGGGACCGGGTTCAGGATCGCGACCGGGACCGGGCCGCCCTGCCGGAGCCGATGCGACGGGACGTGCGGCTGCTCGGCGAGATCCTCGGGGAGGTCATCCGCGATTCGGCCGGGCCCGGGCTGCTGGCCGACGTGGAGCGGCTGCGGCACGCGGTCATCGCGGCCCGCCTGGGCGAGCGCGAGACGGACCCGGGCGGCGATCCGGCCGGCGACGCGATTGCCGCGCTGGTCGCGTCCTGGACCCTGGAGCGGGCCGAGCAGGTAGCGCGCGCGTTCACCGTCTACTTCCACCTGGCCAACCTGGCCGAGGAACACCAGCGCATCCGGATCCTGCGGGAACGCGACACGGGGCACGAACCGGTGCGCGAATCGCTCGCGGCCGCGGTCGCCGAGATCATCCGCGAGGCCGGTCCCGGGCCCCTGGCCGAGCTGCTCGCGTCGCTGCGCGTGCACCTGGTGCTCACCGCCCATCCCACCGAGGCGCGCCGCCGGGCCGTGGTGGCCGCGCTGCGCCGGGCCAGCGAGCTGCTCGGTATCCTCGACGACCCGCGGGCCGGCGCCTCGGACGCCACCGAGGCGCAGCGCGAGCTGCGGGAGAACGTCGACCTGCTCTGGCGGACGTCGCAGCTGAGGGTCAAGGCGATGGACCCGATCGACGAGGTCAGGACGGTCATGGCCGCGTTCGACGAGACCCTGTTCCGGGTGGTACCGGCGGTGTACCGGGAACTGGACCGCGCCGTGGCCGGCGCAGGCGGCGGGGTGGTGCCGTCGCCGGTGCCCGCGTTCCTGCGCTTCGGCAGCTGGGTGGGGGCCGACCGGGACGGCAACCCGTTCGTGACCGCGCAGGTCACCCGGGAGACCGCGGTCATCCAGGCCGACCACGTCCTGCGCGCGCTCGAGAACGCCACGACGAGGATCGGCCGGGCGCTGACGCTGCACGAGCTGACCACGCCGCCGGGCGCGGCGCTCCGGCGCGCCCTGGCCGCCGCCTCGACGGCCCACCCGGAGCTCCTGGCCGAGATCTCCGCGCGTTCGCCGCAGGAGCCGTACCGGACCTACCTGCTCTACGCCGCGCAGCGGCTGGCCGCGACCCGGGCCCGGCACGCGGACCTCGCCTACCCGGGCCCGGGCTCCTACCTCGCCGATCTGCGCCTGGTCCAGCAGTCGCTGGCCGAGGCCGGCGCGAGCAAGCAGGCGTTCGGCGAGGTGCAGAACCTCATCTGGCAGGGCGAGACGTTCGGCTTCCACCTGGCGGGCCTGGAGATCAGGCAGCACAGCGCTGTCCACGCCCGGGCCCTGCGCGAGCTGCGGGCCCTCGGCCCGCCCGGCGCCCTCGAGGCCGCCGCCGGAGCCGCCGGGTCCTGGTCGGCGGAGACCGAGGAGGTGCTGGCCACCTTCCGCGCGGTCGCCTGGGTGCAGGACCGGTTCGGGGAGCAGGCGTGCCGGCGGTACGTGGTGAGCTTCACCCGTTCGGCCGGCGACATCGCCGCGGTCTACGAGCTCGCCCGGTACGCCGCGGCGGGCGGGCCGGTACCCGTGCTCGACGTGGTGCCGCTGTTCGAGAGCGCCGCGGACCTGGCGAACGCGCCGGGCGTGCTGACCGGGATGCTCGCGCTGCCGCCGGTAGCCGAGCGCCTGGCGGCCACCGGCCGCGCTCTGGAGGCGATGCTCGGGTACTCCGACTCGGCCAAGGAACTCGGCCCGGCGAGCGCGACCCTGCGGCTGTACGACACCCAGGCCAGGCTCGCCGAATGGGCGGCGGCCCGCAACGTGCGGCTCACCTTGTTTCACGGCCGGGGCGGGGCGCTGGGCCGGGGCGGCGGGCCGGCCGGGCGCGCCGTGCTCGCGCAGGCGCCCGGCTCGGTGGGCGGATCCTTCAAGGTCACCGAGCAAGGCGAGGTTATCTTCGCCAGGTACGGCCAGCCGGCGATCGCGAAGCGGCACCTGGAGCAGGTCGGCTCCGCCGTCCTGCTCGCCTCGTCCGCGCGGATCGCGGCCCGGACCGCGGGCGCGGCGGCCAGCTACCGCGGCATCGCCGAGCGGATCGACCAGGCCGCGTGCGCCGCCTTCCGCGGGCTGGTCGAGGCGGACGGCTTCGCCGGGTGGTTCGCCCGCATCAGCCCGCTGCCAGAGATCGGCGGCCTGCGGATCGGCTCGCGCCCGGCCAAGCGGGGCCTGGACCCGGCTCCCCCCGCGCGCCCGGATACCCCGGGCGCCCCGGCCTCCCCGGCCGCCATGGACCTGGACGACCTGCGGGCGATCCCCTGGGTCTTCGCCTGGTCCCAGACGCGGATGAACCTGCCCGGCTGGTTCGGCCTGGGCAGCGGGCTCGCCGCCATCGCGGCCGACCGTGACGGCGAGGGGGTATTGCGGCTCGCCTACCGCGAGTGGCCGCTGTTCGGGGTGCTGCTGGACAACGCGGCGATGAGCCTGGCCAAGACGGACCGGATGATCGCGGCGCGCTATCTCGCCCTCGGCGGCCGGGACGACCTGACGGCGCTGGTGCTCGCCGAGTACGACCTGACCAGGCGGCTGGTGCTGGCCGTCACCGGCCACGACCGCCTGCTCGCCGACCGCCCCGTGCTGTCCCGCGCCGTCGCGCTGCGCGACCCCTACGTGGACGCGCTCTCGTACCTGCAACTGCGGGCGCTGGCCGCCCTGCGCTCTCCGGGACCAGGGGCCCCGCCCGGCGAGCGCGAGCGCCTGGAACGGCTGCTCCTGCTCACGGTCAACGGGGTCGCGGCCGGGCTGCAGAACACCGGCTGAGGGCGCGGCCGAGCGCCGTCGGGATAGGCTGCCGGGGTGGACGAGACGCAATGGCGCACCCACCGGCTCGAGTGGGATGACCAGACCCTGCGGGAATGGGACGCCGTGGTGCTCGCGGCCGACGCCGAGGGGATCGTGCTTGACCGGTCGGCCTTCTATCCCGGCGGCGGCGGGCAGCCGCCCGATCACGGCGTCCTGCTGTGGGGCGGCGTCCAGACGCGGATCGTCGATGCGCGCAAGGGCGATGACCTGTACCTGATCCCGGCCGAGGGCGACCCGCTTCCGGCACCGGGGACAGCGGTGCGCGGTGCCGTCGAGGACGAGCGCCGGACCGCGCTGATGCGCACGCACTCTGGCCTGCACATTCTCTGCGGCGTGGTGTTCCGCGACTTCGGCGCGCTGGTCACCGGCGGCAACATGGAGCCGCTGACCGCGCGGATGGACTTCAACCTGCCCGAACTGCCCGAAGGTTTCCGTGACGCGGTGCAGGCGGCGTGCAACGCGGAGATCCAGGCCGACCGGCGCATCGACGCGCGCGTGCTGCCCAGAGACGAGGCGTTCGCCCTGCCCGACATCATCCGCACGGCCACGAACCTGGTGCCGCCGCAGGTCAAGGAGGTCCGGATCATCGACATCGTGGGCCTTGACCAGCAGGCGGACGGCGGAACGCACGTCGCCTCCACGCGTCACGTCGGCCGGATCGACGTCGTCAAGATCGAGAGCAAGGGCAAGGGCTTCCGCCGCCTGCGGATCCAGATCGGCGACTAGCTCCCGTCGTCACGTCATTACCTTCTGTAACAGATTACGGGGGGATGAAGGCACCTGCCGGTGACCGGCCGTCGTCAGCCCGGCTGGTTACGATGACGGCGGATCACCCATTCCGGGCGGTGGCAAGCGGGCCCGCCCACGAGGTGTTCACGTACGCCCACGACCCTGGCCGTCGCGCACCGGAGACCGAGATGACCACCCGCATCGTCCGCCTGGTCCCGCTTATCGCGGCGGTGATCACGCCCCTGGCCTCCGGGTGCGGCACCGCGGCCAGTACTCCGGCGGCACCTCCGCCGGAGGAACCGGGCATCACGGTCGCCGCCCTCCCGTCCGTCGACCTGGCCGGCCTGTACGTCGCGCAGGACCAGGGGCTATTTGCCCGGCAGGGGCTGCACGTGACGATCAGCAAGATACCCAGCAGCCAGGCGATCATCGCCGACCAGCTCGAGGGCCAGGTCGATATCAGCGCCGGAAGCTACGTGCCGTACATCGCCGCGCAGGCCGCGGGGGCCAGGTTCCGCATCCTGGCCGAGGCCTCCGTCCTGCAGCCAGATACGCGCGTGCTCGTCACCACCGCGGACTCGCCCGTCACGACCGTGGCCGGGCTGGCCGGCAAGAAGATCGGAGTCAACGGAACCAACAGCATCGGCACCCTGCTGATCAGCCTGCTGCTCTCCGAGAACGGAATCTCGCCCAGGAAGGTGACCTTCGTCACCGATGACGCAGGCTTCCCCGCCATGCCGAGGCAACTCGCCGAAGGCGCATGGAGCGCGGCGTTCCTGGCCGAGCCGTACATCACCCTGGCGGGAGAGGAGTACGGCGAGCGGATGCTGGCTGACCTCGACCAGGGCGACGCCGTGAAATTCCCCATCGACGGGTACGTGGCCACCCGGGCGTGGGCGGACAGGTACCCGAAGACCGCGGCCGCGTTCGTCCGGGCCGTCGAGCAGGGGCAGGCGCTGGCCGACAGCGACCCGACCGCGGTCCAGGCCGCCATGGCGAAGTACGACGACCTGCGGCCGCAGGTGACCGCGGCCATCGCGCTGCCCGGCTATCCGGTCGGCCCGGTGGAGCGGACGCGGATCCAGCGCGTCGCGCAGGCCATGCTCCAGTTCGGCTTCCTCAGCCGCGGATGCGCGACCGAAGTCGACCGGGGAACCCTGGTCGCATCGATGGTGGGCTAGCCGGTCGGCGGGTCCTGGTCTTCGGGTGCCGCGCGGCCGGCCACCGCCTCGGGGTCCGGCTCCCTGGCCAGCACCAGGCCCAGGGCCAGGCACGCGAACGGCACCGCCGAGATCGCGTACCGGTAGTCCATCTCGTGCGCCGCGACCGGCACGACCAGGTTGACCAGGGCCACGCTCCAGGCCAGCCCCGCGCAGGAGTTCCCGCGCCGCCACCGCCGGATCAGCCCGGCCAGCCCGGCGGCCATGACCAGCAAGAACACGACCCCGGGGAACCAGACGGGCTCCTGGTACAGCAGCATCAGGTACGCCCACGGCTGGACCGCGCGCGTGTTGGACCCCGTGTGCGCGTACTGCTCCTCGTACCGCTCTATGGTCCGGCCGAGCGCCGGGATGTACGGCGTCGGCGTGAAGTGCAGCGTCAGGTAGCTGTCCGACCGGTCGGTCCCGACGAAGGTCAGCAGCACGCCCTCGCCCACGGTCCTGGCGTAGGCCAGCGGCTGGGCCTCGATGGCGCGCTCGGCGAACTTCATGGCCAGGCTGTTGTTGTAGGCGTTGATCCCCGGGTGGGAGTCGACCGAGTACCACGCGCCCGCCGCCCACAGGTACTGGGCCGGGGTGCGCTCGTCCAGCAGCGCGGACACCGACCAGGCCGGGGCCGGCCCGGCGGGGTGGTCCGGCTGGTTCTGCGGGCACAGCGGGACCAGGTCGGCGGGCGGCTTGATCACGGCGCAGTTGGCGAACGACATCGTCCGGGACCAGAGGAACATGCCGGTGCTGTTGGTGATGTCGAACTGGCCGTACTCGGAGAAGAACAGCAGCGTGTACCCGAGCAGCGGGACCGCGAACGCCGCCACGCACGCCGTGACCACCCGCCAGCCGACCCGCCGGACCAGCAGGAAGACCAGGATGACGACGAACACCGGTGCGCCGTTGCCGCGGATGACCGAGGCCCACGAGACGAGCACGCCGACGGCCGCCGCCTGCCCGATGGTCAGCGCGGGCGCGACGATCAGGATCGCCACGGCGATCATCAGCACGAGCGTGAACAGGGTGTCGGGCAGGATGGACGACTCCATCCAGATCTCCCGCGAGTCGAACAGCGTCGGCGCGGCGGCGAGCGTCGCCCCCCAGGCCGGAAGCCCGCGGGTGCGCAGCACCCCGTAGATGATCGCGGCCAGCGCGATCCCCATCAGGTGCTGGAGCGTGGTCACCAGCAGCAGGCTGTGCAGCGGCTTGAGCACCCACAGCAGGAGGGGGTACCCGGCCGGCCGCAGCTGGCTCAGCGGTGTGAGGTGGTTAGCCTCGGCCATGTAGGAGAACGAGTCCTGGATCAGCAGCGCGGGCCTGAAGCCGAGCGCGGCGACGAGGCGCGGCAGGACGGACACGAGCGCGGTGACGGTGAACAGCCGGTGGTTCCGCCATAGCGCCGCCGGGGTCAGGGCCGCTCCGGCCCGCGCCGCCAGCGCGGCGGGCCCATCCATCCAGTTCTCCGGCGGCCGCGCCCGCCAGCCGCGCCCGCGTTCCGCGGCGCCGCTATCATCGGCGGCGCGGCGCTTGCTCGTGCCGAGACCGGTCAACGACTTCCCTCCTCCCGGCACCAGAACAATAGTGGGTGAGCATGCGAACCGAGAACCACTCGCCAGGCCAGGCGGCCAGGCCGGCCCGCCGGGCCCTGGACCAGGACGCGCTGCGGCGCGCGGTCGTCCGGCCCGGCGGCCTCTGGCGGGACATCGAGGTCGTCGGCGTCACCGGCTCGACCAACGCCGACCTGCTGGCCCGGGCGGCCGACGGCGCGCCGGAAGGGGTCGTGCTCGCCGCCGAGGAGCAGAGCGCGGGCCGGGGCCGGATGGGCCGCGCCTGGGTGTCTCCGCCCTGCGCGGCCCTGACGTTCTCCGTGCTGCTGCGGCCGCTTCCCGTGCCGCCGGCCCGCCGCGGCTGGATAACACTGCTCGCCGGGGTGGCCGCCGCCTCGGCGGTCCGCGCGGTCACGGCGGTCGGTGCCCGGCTCAAATGGCCGAACGACGTGCTGGTCGGCGACGCGAAGCTCGCCGGCATCCTCGCCGAGGCGGCCGCCGACGCCGTGGTCGTCGGCATCGGCGTGAACGTGTCCACCGAACCGGACGAGCTGCCCCCTCCCGGTCCCGGCCCGGCGGGGCCGCTCGCCGCGACCTCCCTGGTCGCCGAAGGCTGGGCGAGCCCCGACCGGGACCTCCTGCTCGCCGCCGTGCTGGGCGAACTCGAGCACTGGTACCTGGCCTGGCGCCGGGCCGGGGGGGACCCCGGACGGTGCGGGCTGGCCGAACAGTACGCGCGGCTGTGCGCCACGCCCGGCCGCCTGGTCCGGGTAGAGCTGCCCGGCGGGCAGCTCATCGAGGGGGTGGCCGCCGGAATCGACCCGGCCGGACGGCTGCTCGTCCGCGTCGCCGACGGGGAGCTGCCGGTGGCGGCCGGCGACGTCGTGCACGTGCGCTGAATGGCGGCGGGCCGTGCCACTATGTGCGGTATGGCCCATCAGCATCCGCTGACCGCGGACGAGCAGCTCGTCCTGCTGATCCGCCCGCACTGGAAGACGCTGATCCGCCCGTTCCTGCTCGCGGTCATCGTGGTGGCGGCGGCGCTGGTGGCGGAGGTGTTCGCGTCACGCAGCAAGGACGCGGCGACGATCGAGCTCGCCATAGCCGTGGTCGCGATTCTCGCCCTGATGCTGTGGCTCACCGTCCCGCTGCTGCGCTGGCGGACCACGACCTACGAGCTGACCACCAAGCGGCTGCGGGTGCGCGAAGGCATCGTGACCAGGCGCGGCCGCGATATCCCGCTGGTGCGGATCAACGACGTGTCGTTCGAGAAGGGGCTCCTCGACCGGCTCCTTGGCGCGGGCCGGCTGGTGGTCGAGTCGGCGGGCGAGCACGGCCAGATCCTGCTCAACGACATCCCGCACGTCGAACAGGTACAGGGCACGCTGTTCCGCCTGGTCGAGGAGGAGCAGCGGCGGCTCGAGCATGAGCAGCGGAACCAGCCCTGAGGGTTAGCCTGGGAGCATGAGCTGGGAACTGCCCGAGGCGATCTCGGTACGCGAGGTCGGGCCGAGAGACGGGCTGCAGAACGAGGAGCCGGTCCCGACCGACGCGAAGGTGGCCCTCCTGGACGCGCTGTCCTGCACCGGAGTGAAAAGGATCGAGGCGGTGTCGTTCGTGCGCCCGTCGGCGATCCCGCAGATGGCCGACGCGGACGAGGTGTGGAAGCGCGCGGCCAGGGCGCCGTCGGTCAGGTACTCGGCGCTCGTGCCCAACCTCCGGGGTGCGCTCCGGGCCCTTGACGCGGGCTTCACCGAGCTCGAGGCCGTCGTCTCGGCGTCCGAGACGCACAACCGCAAGAACGTCAACCGGTCCACCGGGCAGTCGCTGGACGAGATCGCCGAGATCATCTCCGAGGCGCACGCGCGCGGCGCGACGCTCCAGGTCATCGTGTCCACCGCGTGGGGCTGCCCGTACGAGGGCGACGTGCCGGTGGCCCGGACAGTGTCCGTCGCCGGGCGGGCCCTCGCCGACGGGGCGGACTCCGCCTCGTTCGGCGACACGACCGGCATGGCCACCCCGGCCCGGGTCCGGGCCCTGGTGGGCGCGTTCCGGTCCGCGCACCCGGACACGAGCCTTAACCTGCACTTCCATAACACCCGGGGCACCGGCCTGGCCAACGTCCTGGCCGCCCTCGAACTCGGCGTCGCGGACTTCGACGCGTCCGTCGGCGGCCTCGGCGGGTGCCCGTACGCCCCGGGCGCGACGGGCAACATCGCCACCGAGGAACTCGTCCACATGGTCGAGGACATGGGGGTGACGACGGGGATCGACCTGGAAGCGATGATCGACGCGGCCGCCGAGGCAGAACGCATCGTCGGCCGCACCCTGCCCTCCCAGGTCCTCCGCGCCGGCCCCCGGACGAGGACAATCGCCTCATGACCGATTTCGGAAAGCTCCGGGAGACCATCGAGCAGGGCGGGGCTCCCCGCTACCACGAGGCCGCCGCCGCGCGCGGCAAGCTGTTCGCGCGGGAGCGGATCGCGCGCCTGGTCGACGACGGCAGCTTCACCGAGGACGGCCGGTACGCGAACGCCCTGGCCGACGGCCTGCCGGCCGACGGCGTCATCACGGGCACCGCGACCATCGGCGGCCGGACGGTCGCGGTCATGGCGAACGACTCCACGGTCAAGGCCGGGTCGTGGGGGGCCCGCACGGTGGAGAAGATCATCCGGATCATCGAGAAGGCCTACGACGCCGCCGTCCCGATGGTCTACCTGGTCGACTCCGCGGGCGCGCGGATCACCGATCAGGTGGACATGTTCCCCGGGCGGCGGGGTGCCGGGCGTATTTTCCGCACCCAGATCCGAGCCTCGGGCTCGATCCCGCAGGTCTGCGCGCTGTTCGGGCCCTCAGCGGCGGGCGGTGCGTACATCCCCTCGTTCTGCGACTTCACCGCCATGGTGGAGGGCAACGCCTCGATGTACCTGGGCAGCCCGCGGATGGTCGAGATGGTGGTCGGCGAGAAGACGACGCTGGAGGAGATGGGCGGCGCGCGCCTGCACTGCACGGTATCCGGCAGCGGCCACTACCTGGCCTCCTCCGAAGACGACGCGCTGGACGCCGTCCGGCGGTACCTGTCGTACCTGCCGCAGAACTGGGCCCAGCCGCCGCCGGCGGCGCAGGCCAGGCCGCCCAAGCCCACCGACCTGCGCGCGCTGGTGCCCGAGAGCGAGCGCGTGGCGTTCGACATGCGGCGCTACGTCCGCGGCCTGGTCGACGAGGACTCCCTCTTCGAGGTCCATGCGCTATGGGCCAGGGAGGTTCTCACCGGGTTCGGCAGGCTGGCCGGGCACGCGATCGGCGTGGTCGCCAACAACCCGCTGCACAAGGGCGGGGTCTTGTTCGTCGACTCGGCCGACAAGGCCGCCAGGTTCATCGGTGTCTGCGACGCGTTCGGCATCCCGCTGCTGTTCCTCGCGGACGTGCCGGGCTTCATGGTCGGCACGGCCGTCGAGCGGCAGGGCATCATCAAGCACGGGGCGAGGATGATCGCCGCGATGTCCGACGCCACGGTGCCGAAGATCTGCGTCGTGGTGCGGAAGGCGTACGGGGCGGGCCTGTACGCGATGGCGGGCCCCGGGTTCGATCCGGACGCCACGCTGGCGCTGCCGACCGCGAAGATCGCGGTGATGGGGGCTGAGGCCGCGGTCAACGCCGTCTACGCGGGCAAGCTCGAGCAGATCGCCGACGATCAGGAACGCGCGGCGGAGATCGAGCGGCTGCGCCGCGACTACGAGCAGGACATCGACATCCTCCGGCTGGCTTCGGAGCTGGTGGTCGATGACATCGTCGAGCCGGAAGACCTGCGCGAAGAACTGGAGCGCCGGTTCGCCGCCGCCCGCGGCAAGGACCGCACCCCGCCCCGCCGCCGCCACGGCATCAGCCCCGCCTGAACACCGCAGGCACCTACCGCGGTTCGCGCCACGATGCCAGCCACTGGCCCGCCGCCGGGTGGACCCGGCTGCCGAGCACGCCAGCGAGCTGGTCGTCGGTCAGGGCGAACGCGTCCCAGAGGCGGCGGAGCACGCTCGGGCCTGCTGCGTCGACGAGGTCCTTGGCCATCATCGTGAAGCGGAACTGGTACCAGACGTAGGTGAGCGGCTCGATGTACGGATAGAACGCCTCGAAGTACCGCAGGTCACGCGCGACGGGCTTGAGCAGGTGGTTCTCGAGCGCAACCCGCGGGAGCGTCTCCAGCGGCAAGCGCCGGCCGGGTTCTTCGGCCACAACGAAGGCGTAGAGCGCCATGTCGGCGAACAGCTCCATCAGCCACGACCGCGGGAAGACAAAGGGAACACCGTCGTGGAAGGCGTGCGCCAGCTCATGAACGATAAGGAGGTCGGCGAACGGTACCAGCCGGTCGGCGCCTGAGCCGTAGACCTGATCGAGGATCTGGGCTGCTCCAGGAGGAGCAGAACTGGCCACCTCCTCCAGCCGGGCGGTGAGGTCTGAGGGCTCGCCCGCGAGGAAGAGGTTGCCGGCGCTGTAGTACGGCATGCCGTAGAGCGGGTTCGACGCGCGCTCGGACCAATCTGCCCGGTTGAGCACGACGAGTGCGCACCGGGGACGGAACGCCAGCAAGTCGCCCAGGTACAAGTAGGCCTTAGCGCAACGGTCAGCCAGCCGCCCAGCCTGCTCACGCGTCGAGGCGCTGGTGAAAACCTCGAACGGGAAGCCCGATAGGGGAGCAAGCCCTTGGTGCTTGGCTACCTCCACCACCGCTTCGGCGTCGTCTGAGCCATTCTCTCGCGGCACGACAGTGTCCTTTCTCCCGATCGTGGCCCTCTCGCGGGACCCGGCCCGGAACCGTTCCTTGAAACGGGGCATATATTTTACTGTTCCTTTACTATTTCACATATGACCCGCGTGCTACTCGCCGAGGATGACACATCGATCTCCGAGCCCTTGTCCCGGGCCCTGCGCAGGGAGGGGTATGAGGTGGACGTCACCGCGGACGGGCCGGCGACGCTCGACCGCGCCCTGGGGGATGGCGTCGACCTGATCCTGCTCGATATCGGGCTGCCGGAACTGGACGGGCTCGAGGTGTGCAGGCGCGTCCGGGCCGGCGGGCACTCGGTGCCCGTGCTGATCCTCACCGCCCGGGCCGACGAGGTGGACACGGTGGTGGGGCTCGACGCGGGTGCCGACGACTACGTCACCAAGCCCTTCCGGCTCGCGGAACTGCTGGCCAGGGTCCGCGCCCTGCTGCGCCGCGGGACGGCCGAGGGCTCCGCGGTGCTTGGCGTGCGGATCGACCCCGACGCCCGCCGTGCCTGGCTCGGCGACACCGAACTCGACCTGACCACCAAGGAGTTCGACCTGCTCTGGATCCTGCTGCGGGAGGCGGGCAAGGTGGTCAGCCGCGAGCAGATCATGCGCGAGGTCTGGGACGCGAGATGGTGGACGTCCACCAAGACGCTCGACATGCATATTTCCTGGCTGCGGCGCAAGCTCGGCGACGACGCGCACAGCCCCAGGTACATCACCACGGTCCGCGGCGTCGGGTTCCGGTTCGAACGCGGGGACTGATGCGCAGGAGGCTGTGGTTCTCGATCTTCGCCGTGGCGGCGGTCGCGGTCCTGGTGCCCGGCGTCCCCGCGCTGGTGGCCTCGGCTGGCCGCCATCCCCTGCCGGTGGCGGCCGCCGCCGCGCTGCTGGCCGCCGGCGCGGCCCTGGCCGCCTGGCTGGCGGCGTTCCTGGCGACGCGATTGGCCCGGCCGGTCGAGGAGCTCGCCGAGGCGGCCGGGCGGCTGGGCGCCGGGGATCCGCGCCCGCTCGGCCGGCGGTACGGGCTGGCCGACCTGGATCAGGTGGCCGACGGGCTCGACAGCTCGGCCCGCCGCCTGTCCAGCCTGCTCGCCGCGGACCGCGAGCTCGCCGTGGACGCCTCGCACCAGCTGCGCACCCCGCTGACCGCGCTGTCGATGCGCATCGAGGAGATGATCGCGGCGGCGGACGACCCCGATGTCGTCAGGGAAGAGGGCCGGGCCGCCCTCGCTCAGGCCGAGCGCCTGGCGGACGTCGTGTCTCAGCTGCTCAGCCCGGCCCGGGCGACGGCGGCGTCGGCCGCGCTGACCGGCATCGATGAGATCGTCCGGCAGCAGGTCAGCGAGTGGGAGCCCGCGTTCAGGCGGGCGCGGCGCAGGCTCGAGGTGATCGGCGTCCGCGGCCTGCAGGCGCACGTCACCCCGGGCGGGCTGGCCCAGGTGCTGGCGACCCTGATCGACAACGCGCTCATGCACGGCGGGGGCACGGTGACGATCCAGACGTCGCAGAGCGCGCGTTCGGTCGTGATCGAGGTCCGGGACGAGGGTAAGGGCGTGCCGCCCGACCTGGTCACCCGCATCTTCGAGCGAAGCGTGAGCGGCCGCCCGGAGGGCACGGGGCTGGGCCTCGCGCTGGCGCGGACCATGGCGGCCGCCGACGGCGGCCGGGTCGTGCTGGTCAAGGCGAAGCCAGCTACGTTCGGCGTGTTCTTGCCCGCGGGCCCGCTGCGCCCGGGAACCCAGCCCGTGCGAGGCCCCGCGTAGCCCGGGCTAAAAGTGCGGCGCGTCAGAATCGGCCGGGGTCAGTTCCTCCCAGGGCGGCCCGTAGGTGGGCGGCACGGCGTCGGCAAGCGCGGCCGCCGCAACGACGGGCGCCGGGGCGAGGAAGACCCACTTCTTGTACGAGAAGTAGCGGAAGATCGTCCCGAGCCCGGTTCCCAGCACGCTGGCCGCGTTGTACGCCAGCGCCGACTTGTAGCCAAGCCCGTACGTGGTGGCCGCGATGACCGCCTCGGCGATGGCGAGGCCGACGACGTTCAGGACGACGAACAGCGTGCCCTCGCGCAGCAGCGCCTGGTTGACCCGGTGCCTGAAGGTCCAGAACCGGCTGCCGAGATAGGTGACCACGGTGGCGACGGTGATGGACAGCGCCTTGGCGCTGAGCGCCTCGACGTGCATGGCCCCGTGCAGGTAGGCCGCCCCGCCGAGGTCGATGATCGCCCCGGTCACCCCGACCACGCCGAACTTCGCTAGTTCGGGGATCAGTTCGGCAAGGCGCTGGCGCAGCTCAGCGATCCTGGGCATACGAAACGGTCCTTCCGGCACGACGTCAAGGTGCGGCCCGCGCGTCAGGCACCCCCGAGCAGGCCTTTAAGCGAAGACCTGCACATGGTACCGGTTGCGGCCTGGTGTTTGCCTCCGTCTTCCCTCAGCCCCCGCTATGAAACGGCAGCAAGTTCACGAATTAGCCGGCCGGGTGCGTCTCCCGCCCTGTCCTGGCGATGGCGTGCCAGCCGAGGTAGACCGCCGCCGTGATCAGGAAGCCTGCCTCGAACGTCACGTCCCCGAACGACGGCACCTTTGTGGGCACCAGCCCGACGTACTCGGTCTGGTTGGAGAACAGGTAGATCGAGACGCCCATCCCGACGAGCATGGCGACCGGCCCGGCCCAGTTCGTCCGCCGCTTGTCGAACAGCAGGGACTCGTCCGGGTTGCGCCGCAGCAGCATGTCGCAGAAGTAGACGGCCAGCCAGGGCGCGATCCAGTAGGCGATGACCAGCAGGAAGTTCTCGTACTTGGCGCCCGCGTTAGCCAGCCCGCCCCAGGCCAGGAAGAACCCGATGGCGCCGAACCCGAGCGCGACGATCGCCCGGCGCAGCGACAGCGGCAGCTTGATGCCGGCCGCGTTGAACGACAGCGCGCCGGAGTAGATGTTGAGCACGTTCGCCGCGATGGCGCCGATCGCGATGCACAGCAGCGTGAGGTCGGCCAGCGGCTTGGCCAGCAGTCCCGTGAAAGCGCCGGTCGGGTTGGCGCCGAGCGCGCTGTTCGCGCTGATCACGGTGGCGGCCGCCGCGCCGACGATCTCGAGGAACGCGCACGAAATGAACAGCCCGAGCCCGGCCCACCAGGCCAGCGCCGCCCGGTTCACCGTCGGCTGGTAGTACCGGGTGTAGTCGGCCGCGTAAGGGTTCCACCCGGCCGCGTACCCGAACGACGCGCCGAGCGTCAGCAGGAACCCGCCGGGGATCGTGTGGTGGACCGCGCCCGGGTGGGCCTTGCTCAGGATGACGATCGACGCGATCACGAAGATGACGGCGAGCACCGGGAACGCGTACCGCTCGAACAGGTGTACCAGGTTGTAGCCGAAGAACGCCACCGCCACCTGCACCAGCACGATGATGAGCAGGCAGAGCACCAGCGGCATGTGGGTGAGGACGTTCAGCGCGAACGTGCCGCTGATGCTGTTCACCGCGAACCAGCCGATCCCGGCGGTGACCGACATCAGCCCGGCGGGCAGCGCGTTGGCCCAGTAGCCGAACCCGAACCTGCTCAGCACCATCTGCGGCACTCCGTACGTCGGGCCGCGCATCGACAGCACGCCCTGGATGAGCCCGCCGACCGCGCTGCCGAGGATGACGGCCAGCGCGGCCTCCCACAGCGACAGGCCGAACAACGCGACCGCGAGCACGCCGACGAAGATCGTGGCGAACTCCATGTTCGGCGAGGTCCACGTCCAGAAAAGCTGGACCGGCCTGCCGTGCCGCTCGTTCAGCGGGATGAACTCCGCGCCGCCCGGCTCGATGGTCATGACCTGGGTGCCGTAGCTACCCTCGCGGACGAGGACGCCCGCCGTCGCATCGTGTGTAACGTCCTGATCGCGTGTTGTCATAGTGGCGCGCCCTTCTCCAGGCCATGATCATGAACTTCTTACCCAGGTAAAGGGCCGAAAAAGCCCCTTTTCCCCGAACGTGCGGTGGTGCTCGGTCCAGGCCGCCCTCGCCGGTCTCGGGGGTCCCGTAGGGTACGGTGCGTGACCGATTCCGCGGACGTTCCTGTCTTGCCGCACCCGGCCCGGCCGGGCGGACCGGTGGTCCCCGTCGTGGGCATGGTGGGTGCCGGCCAGCTGGCCAGGATGACCAGCCAGGCCGCGATCGGCCTCGGCGTCGGCTTCCGGGTCCTGGCCGGCTCGGTCACCGACAGCGCGGCCCAGGTGGCTGCCGGGACCGTCGTGGGGGACTACCGTTCGCTCGATGACCTGCGCGCCTTCGCCGCCGGTTGCGACGTCCTGACCTTGGACCACGAGCACGTGCCTGGCGGGCACCTGGCCGCGCTTGAGCGGGCCGGCGCCCAGGTCAGGCCCGCGCCCGCGGCGCTGTACTTCACCCAGGACAAGCTGGCCATGCGGCAGCGGCTGACCGGCGCCGGCGTCGCCTGCCCCCGGTTCGCGCCGGTGGCTGACCTGGCCGGGGTCGAGGAGTTCGCGGCGGGCGCCTGGCCGGTCGTGCTGAAGGCGGTCAGCGGCGGCTACGACGGCCGGGGGGTGTGGGTGTGCGAATCTGCGGCGCAGGCCGCGCAGGTCCTGGCGCACGGAATCGCCCTGATCGCGGAGGAGTACATCGTGTTCGAGCGCGAGCTGGCGGTGCTCGCGGCCCGCTCGCCGCACGGGCAGGGCGCGGTCTACCCCGTGGTGCAGACGGTTCAGCGTGACGGGATCTGCCGTGAGGTGGTGGCGCCCGCGCCCGGCCTGGCCCCTGCGCTGGCGGCGCAGGCGCAGGCGCTCGCGCTCCGGATTGCCGCCGAGCTCGGCGTGACGGGACTGCTCGCGGTTGAGCTGTTCGAGACCTCCCGCGGGCTGTTCGTCAACGAGCTCGCGATGCGCCCGCACAACTGCGGGCACTGGACGATCGAGGGAGCGCGCACCTCCCAGTTCGAGCAGCACCTGCGGGCCGTGCTGGACCTGCCGCTCGGCTCCCCGGCGCTGACCGCGCCGGTCACGGTGATGGCCAACGTGCTCGGCGGCGACGACGGCGACGTTTACGACCGGTACATCCACGTGATGGCCGCCGACCCGGCGGTCAGGCTGCACATGTACGGCAAGGCGGTGCGGCCGGGCCGTAAGATCGGCCACGTCACGGTGACCGGCGACCGCGCCCACGCCGATCCCGCGGGACTCGCGGACCGGGCCAGGCGCGCCGCCAGTTATCTCCGCTGGGGACGGGAGGACGGCGAGTGACCGGCACCAGCCAGCCAGCCCACCCCCCCCACCCCCCCCATCCCCCCCAGCCCCCGCAGGTGGGGATCGTCATGGGCAGCGATTCGGACTGGCCGGTGATGCGGGCCGCGGCCGAGGCGCTGGCCGAGTTCGCCGTCCCCTACGAGGCGGACGTGGTGTCGGCCCACCGGATGCCGCGGGACATGATCGAGTACGGCGCCTCGGCGGAGGCCCGCGGGCTGCGGGTGATCATCGCGGGGGCCGGCGGTGCCGCGCACCTGCCCGGCATGCTCGCCGCGGTCACGCCGCTGCCCGTGATCGGCGTGCCGGTTCCGCTGGCCAACCTCGGCGGGCTCGACTCCCTGCTCTCGATCGTCCAGATGCCGGCCGGGATCCCGGTCGCGACCGTGGCGATCGGCGGGGCGCGCAACGCGGGGCTGCTCGCCGTCCGGATCCTGGGGGCCGCGCCCGGGCCCGAAGGCGAGGCGCTGCGCGCCAGGCTGGTCACGTTCGCGGCAAGCCTGGCCGATACGGCCCGCGCGAAGGGCGCCACCCTGCGCGACCGCGACCTGGGCCGTTGAGGCCCTCCTTTCGCAAAGCCGCTGGACGCGGCCCGGTTCCTCGGTAACCCTTGGACGATAAGGGATTCGATCAACGGGCGGGGTGAGGAGGCGGCGGCGATGAGCATCGGCGCCACCCTGGCCGCGGCCCGCCGCCGGTCCGGGCTGACCCTCAGCGAGGTCAGTGACCGCGCCGGTGTCACGGAGCCCGTCATCCGGGGTATAGAACAGGACGACTACGCTGCGTGTGGCGGTGACTCCATTGCGCGGGCTCATATCCGCGCCATCGCCGGCGCTGTGGGGGAGGATCCTGTGCCGCTTATGGACGAGTTCGACGAGAGGTGGCGATCCGCGGACGAGACCGCCCCGGACGAAAGCCCCGCGGATGTCACGACGCTCGTGGAGGACTTCGTGCCCGCGGCGCCAGCGAGGACTCGCGAGCGGCGCCGGGTCCGGTTGACGGCGGCCCTGGCCGTCCTGGTCCTGGCCGTCTTCGGCTTCGCCAGCTACGAGTTCGCCGCCGGGGTCGGCCGCGCGCACCACGCGGACGCCGCGACCACCCCGCGTCCGTCCCACGTCGCCAGCTCGCCCGTGACGGTGCCATCCATCACCCCGAGCGCCCAGGTCACCTCGGCCCAGCCCTCTCCTTCCCCCACCCCCTCGCCTACCCCCTCGCCCACCCCGCCGCCCGTGCGGACGCTGACCCCGGCCAGCGTGGCGGCGTTCGGCCCCGGCGGGACGGCCGACGGTGACAACGCGGCGTCCGCGGCGCGGGCGCTGTCCGGCGACCCGGCCACCCCATGGGTCAGCGACTGGTACGCCGACCCGGACCTCAATAACCAGGCGGGAACGGGCCTGCTGCTGGACATGGGTAAGACGGTAACGGTCACGTCCGTGCAGATCTCGCTCGGCGGCCGCCCGGGCGCCGACGTCCAGCTGCGCGCGGGCGGCAGCCCGGCGCTGTCCGGCCTGCGCTCGGTGGCGAGCCGGGACGGCGCCGGCGGCACCGTGAAGCTGACGCTGAACACGCCGGTGCAGGCCCGCTACCTGCTCGTCTGGTTCACCCAGCTGCCGCCGGACACCTCGGGCACCTACCAGGCCAGCGTCTACGACATCACCGTCCAGGGCCGGCCCTGAAGGGGCGACTCTCCCATGTGCCCTGGGCGGCTTACGATCGTGGCATGAGCCTGGATTTCCCCGCCTTCGCGTTGTCGCAAGAGCACGAGGCGCTGCGCGAATCGGTCCGCGCCCTCGCCGACGACAAGATCGCCCCGCGGGCCGCGGAAGTGGACCGGACCAGCGAGTTCCCCTGGGATGTCTACGAGGCCCTGGTCAAGGCCGACCTGCAGGCCGTGCACATCCCGGAGGCCTACGGCGGCGCGGGCGCCGACGCGATCGCCACCGCGATCGTCATCGAGGAGGTGGCCCGGGCCTGCGCCTCCTCCTCGCTCATCCCGGCCGTGAACAAGCTGGGCACGGTGCCTCTCCTGCTCGCCGCGTCCGAGGAGGTCAAGACCGCCTACCTGGCGCCGGTCGCGCGCGGGGAGGCGATGTTCTCCTACGCGCTGTCCGAGCCCGAGGCGGGTTCCGACGCGGCGGCCATGAAGACCAGGGCGGCGCGGTCCGGCTCCGGGTACGTGCTGAACGGCGTGAAACGGTGGATCACCAACGCCGGGGTGTCCAAGTACTACACGGTGATGGCCGTCACCGACCCGTCGCAGGGCCCGAACGGGATCTCGGCGTTCGTCCTGGAGGACGGGGACCCTGGCTTCTCGTTCGGGGCCCCCGAGCACAAGCTCGGCATCAAGGGCTCGCCGACCAGGGAGCTGTACTTCGACGACTGCGCGATCCCGGCGTCGCGGCTCATCGGCGCCGAAGGGGACGGGTTCAAGATCGCGCTGCGCACGCTGGACCACACCCGGATCACGATCGCCGCGCAGGCCCTGGGCATCGCCCAGGGCGCGCTGGACTACGCGCTCGGCTACGCCAGGGAACGCAAGCAGTTCGGCCGCGCGATCGCGGAATTCCAGGGCCTGCAGTTCATGCTGGCCGACATGGCGATGAAGCTGGAGGCGGCCCGCCAGCTCACCTACGCGGCCGCGGCCAGGTCCGACCGTGCGATGGCTGGCGAGAAGGTCGACGACCTGACCTTCTTCTCTTCGGCGTGCAAGTGCCTGGCGTCCGACGTGGCGATGTCGGTGACCACCGACGCCGTCCAGCTGCTCGGCGGCTATGGGTACGTCAACGACTTCCCGGTGGAGCGCATGATGCGAGACGCGAAGATCACCCAGATCTACGAGGGTACCAACCAGATCCAGCGCATGGTCATGGCCCGCCAGCTGCTCAAGGGGTGATCCCACGCTCCTGGTGCCCGCCACGACGTGGAAGCCCTCGTCGTGGCGGGCGTGCCGGTGCTGCGGCGGTTCAGCGGTGTGCCATCCGGTGGCCGGACCGTCCGGTAGCCAGGTGGTAGGCCAGCAGGAGGACGGCGGACCCGGCGATGGCGGTGAGCCAGGTGGACAGGTTGAAGAATCCGTTCAGGGTGTGCAGGTGGAACACCCGGCTGGCTGCCCAGCCGCCGCCCAGCGCGCCGGCGACGCCGATCACGCAGGTGAGGATGAGGCCCTGTGATCGTTTGCCGGGGATCAGCATATTGCCGAGCAAGCCTGCTCCCAGGCCGAGAACAATCCATGCGATGATGCCCATGATCGACTCCTTAAGTCGGTGACGTGCGGGTTGCCGGTGGCTCGTGAAAGGTTCCGGCGGGAGAAACGGCGTGTCGCCGCTGTCTGGCCGTGCTGCGCAAAGTGTCCGGATCTGCTGGCCGCGGTTATCCCGGCTGCTCACCCGGCGCGGCCTGGCGCCGGCTGCGGCGCATGACCCGCCGCAGCTGCGTGATCCGTGCGGTCCCCGCGGCGGCCATCACCAGCGCGCCCGCGATGGCGGCGAGCAAGAGCGCAACGGCCAGCGGCAGGTGCAGGTGCGCGCCCAGGAAGCTGATGTTGACGGCGTGCGTGTTCTGGATGATGAAGATCAGCACCACGGCGAGGGCGGCGGTGCCCGCGATCAGCGCGGTGCGCATGCCGCTGATCCTGGTGCGCGGCCGTCCAGGCCTGGGCGCCTGCGGGGCGGAGCCGTTGGCCGACGGGGGCGGCAGAGTGCTGGTGGTGCCTGCGGGTTCGGTCATGGCGGGGATTCCCTCTCGATCGGGGGCCGGGTCGCTGGCGACCGGGGCCGTTCCCTCGTGACTCCGGGTAGCTGGCCGCCGGCGGCGGCTGGGTTTCTCGGTGTCTGTTCCTATCTTATGCTGGAAATAGAAAACTAGCAATATTTTTCTAGAATAGAAAGTACAGGGCTGCCAGGCGACGGAGGGCTGGAGCTTCCCGGCCCATCACGCCTGATGTGCGGCGGTACGTAGCCGTGAGGAAGATGCAGTAACATATAAATGTTGCTCCGGACCCCGGCAGCTGCATCGGCGATACATTCGCGGGTGCACGGCAGGGCCCGGATTTTTCGTTATACGCAGCAGCGCAGGCTAGGACGCCGCAGGCCGGTGAACCGCCGGGGAATTATTCTCCCGCCGCGATCGCCATTTCGCCGGTGTCCAAGGAGTCGGTTACGGGCATCAAAGGATCACCATGGACATCCTGAGCACCATCGCCGGGCTCGGCTCCTCCCTGGCCCGCGAGCAGGCCGCCGCCAACCCGACGGCGCTGGCCGCCGCCAACGGAACAGCCGGAACAGGCGATCAGACCTGATGTTCCCGGTTGTCGCCCTTCACGCGCCCGCGGATCCGATGCCCGGGCGCCGCTTGCTCAGGTCAGTGATCTACTCGACCGGTCGGCGCCAGGTCGGCCACCGGACAGCGCGCCGGTGAACAGGCCCGGCCTCGTCCAGCCTGCGGACTACCGGCAGGTGATGAGCACTGGCGTGGGCATCACCCTGGTCATGGCTGGGGCGATCTTGCGGTTTGCGGTCCCCGCAACGTTCATCCACGGCCTGAACGTGCACGTCATCGGCGTCATCGTGATGCTGGCCGGCGTCCTCGGCCTGCTGCTGTCGCTGCTGGTCTGGGGCCCGCTGAGCCGTCGCCGTACCCACTCCGGCGGTTACGGGCACGGGCGCCGGCGCTCGCCCGGCAGCCGAGCCTCTACCGGGACCAGCTACCAACGCGGGGCTCGTCGCCGCTGGTCAGCCGTTACCGGACCCTGGTCTCGTCGTGCGTCCAGCGATATAGGCACGGCCCTGAGCCGGCTGAAGACCTGGTACAGGTGGGCTACGTCGGCTTGGTCGCTGCGATGAACAACTTCGGCCCGGCCGTCGGCTGCTCCCTTGCCGTCTACCGCTAGGCGAGGCCGGAGATACGCCGTTCTCGTAAGGAGCAATGCATGGACACAACAGACGTGTGGGTCGCGAACGATGAAGGCAACGAGATCGTCCGCGCGCGAGACATCGCGAGCGCCAGCCTGGACTATGACGGCAACGTCACCGTGCGAGTGGCCGGCGGAGACGGTGCCGTCGTGACGATTGCCGGGCACCGGACGCATAATGAGCGGCACAGACCTGACGACTTTCACCGCCAGCTGGTCCGTGTCATCGCCGAGCTGTCAGACGCGGCGGGGCCCTTCATGGTGCAGGCGGTACACCACGAGACCCGTGGCTGGCAGTGGGTCAGCGAGCCGCTTTAGCGGCGTGGCGGGCTGTCGGCGGGGATCCGCTGCCCAGGCGGCGGCCGCTGTCACCATGCCGGGTCGCGGTCGGTATCGGTGCCGGTCAGCAGGTCCAGGATCTCGCCGATAGTGCGTTCCCGCCCGTCCGGTTCCGGCAGCGGGAGGTGGGCCTGGAGGTGGTAGCGGTTGCGGCGGCCGTTCTTCTCCTTGACTACGTAGCCCGCCTCGACGAGGTCCGTGACGATGCCGAAGGCGCTGCGTTCGGTGATGTTCAGGCTGGCCGCGATGTCGCGCAGACGCACCCCGGGGTCACGGGCGACGAGCAGGAGAACCCGGGCGTGAGGGGTCAGGAAGGTCCAGCTCGCCATCCCGACAGCTTACCAGATTCCGGAAAAAGTTTGCTTGTTTACCGGTGCAGGTATAGGTTCTGAACCATGCGCCGAATTCGCCGCGCTTTGATGGACTCCGATCTCCCGCAGACCATGGGCCACGAGGCGCCGGCGGTGCCGAGCACGTCGTCACGGTCGCCGACTTCGGCGGCGCCCGGGAGCATGGGGTGAGGTTCAGCAGCGGTGAGACGGGCCGCGCGGTCCACGCGCTCGGCGAGATCGGCGAGCTGATCGAGTCCGGGCGCTTCTCGCTCCCGGTCGTGCAGACCTTCCCGCTCGCCGACGCTGCCGAGGCGCACCGGGTAAGCGAGCAGGGTCACGTACGCGGGAAGCTCGTGCTCCTGGCCGGCTGAGATGGGGCCGGGTGATCAGGCGCCAGTTCGCGCAGCAGCCGCCGGGAGATCTTGCCCGTGGGCCCCAGCGGCATCTCCTCCACCACGACGAACGCGCTGGGCCGCTTGGCCCGCGGCAGGCCCGCCTCGCACGCCTCGCGCAGCGCGTACTCCAGCTTGTCGGGCGACCAGGACCCGGCCGGCACGACGTACGCGACCGGCCGTTCCCCGAGCACCTCGTCATGAGCAGCGACGACGGCGGCGGATGACACGCCCTCCTGCGCGAGCAGGAAGTCCTCGATCTGGATCGGGTAGATCTTCTCGCCGCCGCGGTTGATCACGTCGTCGGACCGCCCGGCCAGGAACAGGTAGCCGTCCTCATCCAGGCGCCCGAGGTCGCCGGTGTCCAGCCAGCCCTCGGGATCGATCGCCCCGGCCGGGCCGCCCGCCGCGTACGCCGTGATGACCCCCGGGCCGCGGATCTGCACCCGCCCTACGGCGTCCGCCGGCCCGGATACCGGGACGACCCTGACCTCAGCCCCGGCAGGCAACCCCACGGACCCCGCCTTGCGCGGCCCGTCCAGCGGGTTCGCGGTGATCATGCTGGCCGCCTCGGTCATCCCGTAGGTCTCCACCACCGGGATGCCGTACGCCACCTCGAACCGCTCGAGCGCCGACGGCGCCAGCGGGGCCGAGGCCGACCTGATGAAACGGACGCGCCCCCCGGGCCGTTCGGTCTCGACGGGATCCATGGCCAGCACGGTGATGATCGCGGGAACTGCGTTGATCCAGGTGATCCGCTTCTCCTCGATCAGCGGCCAGAAGCCCCGGCGGCTGAACTTGCGGTCGAGCACCAGGCAGGCCCGGGCCGCGAGGCTGGCCAGCAGCCCGACCACCTCGGCGTTGATGTGGAACAGCGGCAGGCAGCAGTAACCCCGGTCGGCCGGGCTCAGCCGGTGGTGGCCGGCCACGGTGGCGGCGACGTGGCCGATCTGGTCGTCGCGGAGCAGGATCCCCTTGGGCGTGCCTGTCGTCCCGCTCGTGCACAGGAAGATTCCGCCGGTCCCGGACGGGCCCGTCGGCACGGTCGGCCCCGGCGTCTCCCCGGCCGGCGCGTCGGCCGGCCGGAGCAAGGCCAGGCCCGCCGGAAGATCATCGCCGGAAGGGCCGCCGTCCGGGTCGCAGACCATCGCCTGCGGCCGCGCCACGGCCAGCATCCGGGACATTTCTGTGCCGGGGGCCGCCGGGTCGAGCGGGACCGCCACCCGGCCCGCCCCGATGATGCCGAGCAGGGCGGTGGCGTAGCCGAGCGGATCCCGCAGCCGCAGCGCCACCGCCGCCCCGGGCGCTACCGCGGCGCGGTCCAGGCAGCGTTCCCAGCCGCTGGCGGCCCGGCGCAGCCCGGCGAAGGTCAGTCCGCCGGCTCCGGCCGCATCCTCGAGGTAGCTGGCGTCGCCCCGGCTAGCCGCCGCTTCGTCAATCCATTCCGCTATCACGGTCAGGTTCCGTTCTGGTTGTCGGTCGTGCCCGCGACCGCCGCGGGTTGGGGAAGGGCCGTCTCGGCCGCGCCGGGCCGCGCGGGGTCCGCCGCGGGCGTCGCGGTCGGCCCGGCCCGCCACTGCGCCGGTATCAGCGTCGACCAGGGCACCTGCGTGCGCCCGGTGAGCGGCACCGCCAGCGGTGTCCTGGCCAGCAGGGTGGTCAGCATGACGGCGCAGGCGTAGACGATCACCACGGTCAGGACGATCACCACCGGCCAGGGGATCACCTCGTTCAGCCGTGACCAGTGGTGATCGTTCAGCAGGGTGATGAACAGGAACTGCGACAGGTAGATGCCGTAGGCGTCGCTGGAGCCCGAGCGCACCAAGGCCCTGACCCGCTGCGACCGCCAGGGCTGCACCAGGGCCACGCCGGCCAGGTACCCGCAGGCGATCGCGCCGATGTTGAACGGGATGACGCTGGGCTGGAACGGGTCGCTGCCCGATCCGAGCACGGTGGTCACCCCGTGCTCGGCCAGGTAGAACACGACCTCGGCGAAGATCGCCGCGAGCAGCGTCAGCGCCACCACCAGGTGTGCGTTCATGCGCACCCACCGATCGACGTCCTCCAGGTGGAACGCCACGACCGCGCCGCCGACCAGGTACAGCACGTAGCTGAAGGCATTTTCCTGGGCGTAGGTGACCAGCACGCTCGGCAGCAGGTTCCAGTGGGTCACGATGCAGATCGCGAGCTGGGCCAGGGCCGTGACCGCGAGGACCAGGCCGTGGTGCCCCCTGGTCCGCTTAAGCAGCGCGAGCACGAGCGGGTACACCAGGTAGAACTGCATGATCACCAGCAGGAAGTACAACTGCCAGTACCCGGTGACGAGCAAGTGCCCCAGCTGCGCGAACGCGGCGGACGCGCTGGCGTAGTCCGTGTTGCGCAACCCCCACATGAAATAGATGAGGGTCCAGCACAGGTAGGGGATCACGACCGAGACGCACCGCCGCCAGTAGAACCGCCGCATGCCGCTCCGCTGCAGGTCCATGTAGGCGTAGGTCAGCATGCACGCGGAGATGAAGAAGAACGCCTCACGCGACACGTGCAGCAGGAGCAGCGCTTCGTTCGAGGTGGTGTTGCCCCACGACGGCGTGAAGAAGATGAGGACGTGGGTGGCGACGACGCCGACCTGCTTGATCGGGCGCATGGCGTCGATCTGGTCGAGCCGCGGGCGGCCCGCCATCAGTACATCATCCGCGGATCACGGTAGTGCTTGAACTCCAGCAGGTTCCCGGACGGGTCGACCAGCACGAACGTCCGGTGCTCCTCCACCATGGCCTCGAAACGGGTCGAGACGTCGCAGTAGAACGGGATCTTCCTGATGACCGCGCACGAGTGCAGGGCGTCGAAGTCCGCCGCGCGGCGGAACGTCACGCCGAAGTGCCGCGGGTACAGGCTGGCCGGCTCCTGCGGGGGAGCGCCCTCGGTGAGGTGGCACACGAGCTGGTCGCCGAAGAAGTCGAGCGTGATCCGGTCGGCGTAGCGGCGGGCCAGCTTGCAGCCGAGCAGGCTCACGTAGAAGTCCTGGGCCGCGTCGAGGTCGTGGACGGGAATGGCCAGGTGGAAAACGTCGTCGTTGGTGCGCATCACACGTTCCTCACTCGAAGGCGGCCAGCGTGTCGGCCCGCAGCCCGAGCCGGAGGGTCTCCAGGCCGATGACACCCGAGGCCGGGACGTTGCCCAGGTTCACGTTGGGCCCGATCCTGGTGACGAAGTGCGCCTGCAGCGCGGTGGTGGGCGCCTCGAAGAGCAGCTTCTCCTGGCTTATGCCCGAGGCCAGGATGTCCTCGATCAGCCCGAACCGCAGCGCTCCGTCGGGCCGGCAGATGCCGGACTTCCCGCTCTCCCTGGCCTCCAGCGTGACCAAGGCCGCGCCGGCCTCGAGATCCTCGTTGATGTATTCGACCCACTTGCTCGGCGGCAGCTGCTCGGACCGGGCGGGGTCCTTGAACCCGACCTCGGAGACCACGCTGAACTCATCGGAGAGCTTGCGTACGTAGCTCGCCTTCTCGGAGTTGGATAGCGCTATCGTCCCGTTCGAGACCTCCACGCGCCGGCAGGACCAGGTGTGACAGAACTTCCTGAAGTCCTCGAGCCGGCCCTGCATCAGGTATTTCTCGAAGAGCGTCCCGCCGAAGTAAAACCCGATCTGGTGAGCGTTCAGCACGTCAATCTTGGCGCCGAGCTTGCCGGTCACGACGGCCGTGCCCCAGCCGAACTTGACCAGGTCGATGTACTCCGCGGCCGACGACACCAGATCGGCGAAAAGCGATACAGGGATACCGCCGTCGATTACCATCGTGAGCCCGGTGCGGCGCGGCTTCTCTGTCCGTGTCGGCAGGCGCAAGGCGGTCGGATTCATCGGTTTCCTTTCTTAGGGGTTGGTCAACTGAGCGCACGAGCGCAGGATGCAGCCATTGCCGAGCGGTTCCCAGGCCATCTGCTCGACCGGCACGCCGCGCAAGCGGGCGTGCAGCATCCGGAGCGTGCCGCCGTGCGCGACAATCGCGATTTCCGCCGCCTCACCCGGGCCGCGGGACAAGCCGGGCATGCGCTGCTCCTCCAGGTCGGCCACGAATCCGGCCACGCGCCGGTAGAAGTCGCGGAGGGACTCGCCTCCTGGCGGCCGCGCGTCGGGATCGACGACGCGGTTCGCGCTGATCCCGCTGACGGCGGGGGTGACCGCCGCGGTGGCGGCGCCCTCCAGGTCGCCGAGGCAGCGCTCGCGCAGCCTCGTGTCGGGGGTGACGGCCAGCCCGAGCACCGAGGCCAGCGGGGCCGCGGTGGCCAGGGCGCGGTGCAGGTCGCTGGCGTACAGTGCGCCGATCGGGCGCCCGCAGAGCCGGCCGACGACGCGCCAGGCCTGGCGCACGCCGCGCGGGGTCAGCCGCGCCTGGTCACAGTGCCCCTGGGCCAGGCCGGCGGCGTTCCACGTGCTCTCGCCGTGCCGGACGAGCCAGATCACCCGGTGGGCGCCGTCGACCGCAGGGACCGTGTCGCCGGTCAGCGTGCCGTGAACCATGACCGGCAGCGTCGGCGGTGTTAATGAAGGACCGATGAAATTGTGGCCGCCTACGGCAACATTCCAGCAACTTCTCAGCCAGGACTGATTCGATAACAGTGATGGTCACCGATCCGTCCCTTATGCCTCCGGCGCCCGCGCCGGGCGGCGGGACCAGGCTGCTCGTCGTCGACGACGATCCCGACATCAGGCTTTCCCTCAAGCGCGCGCTGGACTGTGCCGGGTACTCGGTGACCACGGCCGTGCACGGCGCGGCCGCCCTCGACTGCCTGGCCCAGGCTCCGGTGGACCTGATCGTGCTCGACGTGCTGATGCCGATGGTGGACGGATTCGACACCTGCCGCAGGCTCCGCGAGCGCGGCGACGCCACCCCGATCCTCGTCCTGACCGCCAGGGACAGCGTCGACGACCGGGTGACCGGGCTGGCGACCGGGGCGGACGACTACCTGGTCAAGCCGTTCGCCCTGCGCGAGTTGCTGGCCCGGGTCCAGGCCCTGCTGCGGCGCTCGCAGCCTCGCCGCGACGTGCTCGGGTACGCCGACCTGACCCTGGACGTCACGGCCAGGCGGGTGGCCCGTGACGGCCAGGTGATCGAGCTGACCAGGATCGAGTTCGCCCTGCTGGAACTGCTGATGCGCAACGCCGAGCAGGTGCTCAGCTACGACGTGATCAGGGCCAGGGTGTGGGGCTACGAAGATGCTCCCGCGTCCAACGCCCTGCAGGTCTTCGTCGGCCTGCTCCGCCGCAAGCTCGAGGAGGCCGGCGGCCGGCGGCTGGTGCACAACGTCCGCGGCGTCGGCTACGTCGTCCGGGCCATCCCGTGAGCCCCGGGCGGGCGACCGTTCCGCCCGTGCGCCGGCTGCGCCGGTGGCGTCCGCTCATGCTGCGCACGCGCTTCGCCATCGCCGTGGCGCTGGCCGTCGCCGCGGTCACGCTGGCGATCACGGCCGTGGCCTTCCTCGTGCTCCGCGCGGACCTGCAGAACCAGGTCAAGCAGGAACTGCTGGCGCGAAGCGCCACCGTGCACCATCTGGCCCGCCGCTACGACGGGGACATACCCACGGGGTGGATCCCGCCGCAATCCGACCGGTTCGGGGCGGCCAGCCCGTACACCCAGCTGGTGACCGCGGGCGGCGACGTCTGGGCGCCGGCGGGCGACTCCGGGCTGCTGGCCGCCACCGCCGCCGCCGAACAGGTCGCGGCCGGGCACGCCGCTATCTACAGCCAGACCACGATGGACGGGGTCCACGCCATGGTCCTCACCGCGCCGCTCGCGCCGGGCCTCGCGGTGCAGCTGGCCGAGCCGCTCGGCACGGTGGACGCCGAGGTGACCCGCGTCGCCGCGACGCTGGCGCTGCTGAGCGCGATGGGCGTCGGCCTGGCGGCGCTGGTCGGACGGGGCGTGGCCAGGGCCGGTCTCGCGCCGGTGGGCCGCCTGGCGGCGGTGGCCGAGCAGGTGACGGCGACCGGCAACCCGGTCGGCCAGGTCGAGGTGCACCGCCCCGACGAGGTCGGCCGGCTGGCCGCCTCGTTCAACAAGATGCTGCACGCGCTGCAGCGGTCCCTGGCCGCCCAGCGACAGCTGGTCAGCGACGCCAGCCATGAGCTCCGCTCCCCGCTGACGAGCCTGCGCATCAACGCCGAACTCCTGGCCGCCAATCCCGGGCTTCCCGAGGCTGACCGCCAGGAGGTACTCGATCGCGTGGTAGCCCAGGTGGCCGAGCTCGGCGACCTGGTGGCCAACGTCACCGAACTGGCCAAGGGCGAGTCCGCGACCGCGGTGCTCGAAGATGTCGAGCTGCACGGTATCGCCGCCGCCTGCCTGCGGGCCGCGCAACGGGACTGGCCGGGCACCCCGTTCACCGCCGAGCTTGAGCCTGTCGTGGTCTTCGGCAGCGCCGAGCGGCTGCAGATCGCCGTCCGCAACGTGCTGGACAACGCGGCCAAGTTCAGTGCGCCAGGGGCACCGGTGACCGTGCGCCTGTCGGCAGGCGAGCTCACCGTGCAGGACCAAGGGCCGGGCATCGCTCCCGCCGACCTGCCCCGCGTCTTCGACCGCTTCTACCGCTCGCGGTCGGCCCGGGGCGTGCCGGGCTCGGGCCTCGGCCTGTCTATCGTCCGCCAGGTGGCGGAAAGCCACGGCGGCACCGTCCAAGCCGAATCAGTGCCCGGCCAGGGCACCCTGATCCGCCTCTGCCTGCCCGCCGTGGCCCGGCCACCGGAGCAGGTCGGCGCCCTCACGCCTGCGGTGGCGGCCGAACCGCGACAGCCGAGTCACAGATGAGGCCGCCCCGTGCCGCAGGCGCGGGAATCACCCCGTGCTCCCCCAGGATCGCCGCCACCTTCAGGGCGATCTGCGTATCGCCGCCGGCCGTGGGGTGCAGCCGGTCGCGGATCTGCGGGAACACCCACCGTCCGGTCAGCGGGTCCATGATGATCACGCCGGGGTCCGCGGACCGTGCGGCCGTCACGATCGCCTCGTCGGTCCGGTAGGCCCTGGCTGCGCGCGACCTGCCGGCAAACACGGTGAGCAGCGCGATCCGCGCCTGCGGTGCCTCGGCCCGGATGAGCGCGATCGCCTGCGCGACCCGGCTCCGCTCAAGCGGCAGCGGCTCCCCGATATCGTTGTGGCCGGCCTGCACGATGACCAGCGCGGGCTTGAGCGCCCGCAGTCCCACCCGCGCTAGCTCGGCGGCGACCGGCCCCCGGTGCTGGACGCCCCGCCGCACGTAACCGGCCCCGGGATCGCCGAAGACCACGGCATCCCAGTGCTCCATCCTGGCCAGCAGCACCGCCCACGACCGGTCCGGATTACCGGGCCCGACGCCCGCCGTGAAGGAGGCGCCGACGATCGCCACCCGCGTCGCGCCGCGTACCTGGGTACCCTCGAGCCCGGCCTCGCACCCAGCCAGCCCCCGTAGTGTCCTACGCACCGGGGCCGGACCACGGTGCCTATCCAGCAGGCTCCGTGCCGCACCGAGATCAACGTGCCCCCACGACGGCAGGGCCGCCCCCCGCGCTGCCGCCCAAGGCGGCAACACCAGCGAGCCGACCGCAGCCACGATCAGCACCACCCCGCGCCAGGTCACGGCCAAGTTTCAGCGTTCCCGTCGACCGTGTCAAGGATCGTCCGGATGTACCTGAGTTGGCCGCCACCCGCTGACCGGCCGCCCTAGCGACAAGATGGTCAGCTATGTTGATGAAATACAATCATTATGTACATCATCAATAACAACGGGAGGTCACCGTGGCGGTGACTCAGATCGACATCGACGAGGATGCCCTTGCGGAGGCCATGCGGCTATCCGGCGCAAAGACGAAGAAGGACACCGTCAACCTGGCGCTGCGGGAGTTCGCCGCCCGGCACCGCCGGGTGGCTGCCCTTGAGCACTACGCAGTGCTGGCTGCCGGGTGGGACTTCGAGGAGTGGGAGCGCCTGCGGGCGGCTGGAAAAGACCCGGCCACGTGATTCGCTACCTGCTCGATTCGTCCGCTCTGTGGCGGGTCTTGCGGGATGCCGCGTTGCGAGCGTCCTGGGCCGAGGTAGTTTCCCTGGGCGTGATCGGCTCCTGCCACCCCCAGCGCGTCGGATTCCGGCGTTCAGCGCGGACCGCCGATGAGTACGAGCAGATGTCGCAGATGTTCGATGTGCTCTATCCCGATGCGGCGGTCCCCAAGGGCGCATGGCGGTGGATCGAGTCTGCGCAATACCGCCTGGTCCGCCACGGGGCACACCGCGCACTGTCAGCCGTGGACCTGCTGATCTGCGCGACGGCCGTACATCACGATCTCATCGTCCTGCACGACGACGGCAACTTCGTGACCGCCGCGCGATACCTTACCGATCTGCGGGAGCGCAGTATCCGCGACCGGCCGCCAGCGGACTTATCAGCTTGCCCCGGCTCGCCCCCCAAAGACGAAGCGCCTCCCGAGGCCCGTCACCGGAATCCCGGATCGTGACCGCGGGCCGCTACTCTGTCACCATTCAGGTAAAGGGGAAGGACTTCTTGTGGCCTACGCTCAGCAGTTGCGGGAGCGCACGCTTGTCGTGCTGAAGCCGGATGCCGTCGCCCGCGGCCTGGCCGGACGCATCGTCCAGCGCTTCGAGGACGCGTCGTTGAAGATCGTCGGCATGAAGATGCGCCAGATCGACGCGGACTTCACCCGCAAGCACTATTTCGACCTGGAGGAGCGGCTGGGACCGGTTGTGTACAACGCCACGGCGGCGTTCATGCAGCGCGGGCCGGTCATCGCGTTCGTGGTCGAGGGTGAGGACGCGGTGGCCACGGTGCGCAAGATCGTGGGCTCCACCTACCCGAACGAGGCTCAGCCTGGCTCGATCCGGGGCGACTTCGCGCACCAGTCCAAGGCGGTGGCGATCACATCGGGCAAGGCGGTCGCGAACCTGGTGCACGCCTCGGGCAACGCCGAAGAGGCGAAGTACGAGGTCGACCTGTGGTTCGACGCCGCCGAGCTGTTCGAGTACCGCAGCATTGCCGACGTCTTCGAGTGGTGACGTCTCCTACTGGCGGGCCAGGTTAGGCGCCCCCTTCCGCAGCACGAACTTCTGGATCTTGCCGGTGGCGGTCTTCGGCAATTCGCCGACGAACGTGACACCGCGCGGGGCCTTGAAGTGCGCCAGGTGACCCCGCGCGAACGCGATGATGTCGTCGTCCGTGGCGGTGGCACCCTCGCGGAGCACCACGAACGCGTGCGGCGTCTCCCCCCACCTCTCGTCGGGCAGGCCGACGATCGCGGCTTCCTGCACCGCCGGGTGGCGCAGCAGCACGCCCTCGACCTCGATCGAGGAGATGTTCTCCCCGCCGCTGATGATCACGTCCTTGAGGCGGTCGCGGATCTCCACGTAGCCGTCGGGGTGGACCACCGCCGCGTCTCCGGTGTGGAACCAGCCGTCACCCATCGCCCGCTGCGTCGCCTCGGGGTCGTGGTAGTAGCCCTCCATGACGACGTTGCCGCGGACGACGATCTCGCCGACGGTCTGGCTATCGGCGGGCACCTCGGCGCCTTCGGGGTCGACCACGCGGAGCTCGCCGGAGGTCAGCAGTTCGACGCCGGTCCGGGCCTTGATGACCGCGCGGTCCGCCAGCGGCAGTCCCTCATGCTCGGGCAGCGGGGCGCAGACCGTGATGAACGGCGCCGTCTCGGTCAGCCCGTAGACCTGGGTGACCTCCCAGCCGAACTCCCCTTCCAGCCGCTCGATCGTGGCCGCGGCCGGCGGGGCTCCGGCCGTCACCACGTGCACTCCGGCCGGCACCTCGCCGCGCACCGACGGGGGCGCGCTGGCCATCGTGATCAGCACCGTCGGCGCCGCGCAGAGCCAGCTCACGTGCTCGTCCCTGATCAGCCCGAAGATGGTCGCCGGGTCGACCTTGCGCAGGCAGACGTGGGTGCCCGCGGCCGCCGTCACCGTCCAGGTGTAGGTCCAGCCGTTCGCGTGGAACATGGGCAGCGTCCACAGGTACTTCTCGCCGACGCCGATCGGCAGGTGCAGCAGGGTCCCGATGGTGTTCATCGCGGCGTTCCTGTGCGTGATCATCACGCCCTTGGGGCGCGCCGTGGTGCCGCTGGTGTAGTTGATGGACAGCAGGTCCCGCTCGCCGATCTCCGGCCGCGCGAAGTCCGGGTCCGCGGCGGCGATCGCCGCCTCGTAGTCGATCCAGCCGCCGGCACTATCCTCGGCACCCTCGAAGGCCACGAAGTGCCGCACCCCGGGCATCCGGTCGCGGACGCCGTCCACCGCGGCCAGGTACTCGCTGGCCACGCAGACCACGGTGGCGCCGGAGTGGTTCACGATGTAGGTGAAGTCCTCGGCGGTCAGCCGGTAGTTGATCGGCACCAGGACGGCCCCGATCTGCGGCACCGCGTAGAAGGACTCAAGCTGCGCGTGCGTGTTCGGCGCGATCGTGGCCACCCGGTCCGACTGCGCCACGCCCAGCGCCTGCAGGGCCGCGGACCAGCGGTCGCAGCGGTCGAAGAACTGCCGGTAGGACAGGCGGAGGTCGCCGTCGACGACCGCCTCCCGGTCGGCGTGCAGACGGCGGGTCCGGCGGGCGAAGTCCAGGGGCGACAAGGGTGTTTCCATGGTTCAGATTGTGGCAGGCGCCCGGGTTTCGTCCAGCGCCCCGGGTCCCGCGCCGGGTGGCCCGCTGGCCGGTCAGGCGGTTACGCCCGCGCTCGTGATGACTGCCCGATATAATGCGATCACAAACGGTGTTATTGTCCTGTGATTGCGGTTCGCGCCGCCCGGTATACCAGCCGCGGACCTTTCTGGCCGAAGTCCCGCGCCTTCCGGTGAGCTTTCTGGCATTGTGGAGCGCCAGCGGTACCTGTGTTCGGCGGGCCTGACGGCGCACCCGGTCACCCAGCCGGCCAGGGCCAGCTGGGCTTGGCCGAAGGAAAGGACTGCCTTGTCGCGTCACCGGACTGGCACCCGCAGCGATAGGCGCAAGCGGGGCCTGATCCGGCGTGTCGGTATTGTCTTTCCTGTCGCCATTTTCGCCGCGATAGCGGTCATCGGCGTCGCGGTCGGAGCCGAGGTATTCGCTCCCGTATCGGCTGCCTTTAACATCGCCCGGGCGGTTGCGGCAGTTGAGGGAAGTCACACCATGGCATTGCTCGAAGCCGAGCGCACGCAGCTGATCGCGATGACCGACGCCGCGAACACGCTGGCGGTGGCTTCCGGGCCGCAGCTCGCGTCGCCCTCCCAGGTCGCCGCGGCCAACCCGGGAACCAACCCGGCCACCGGGGGGACGGGGGGGATCATCTACGTGACGTCGACGCCACCGGACCCGAACACGGCGCAAGCCATTGCCTACAACATGATGGGCAGCTTCGGATTCAGCCCGTCGCTTTATTTCGGCTGCCTCGTCGATCTGTGGAATCACGAAAGCGGCTGGCGGTATGACGCGGAAAACCCGAGCGGCGCGTACGGCATCCCGCAGGCGCTGCCGGGCAGCAAGATGGCCAGCGCCGGGGCGGACTGGGCGACGAACCCGGCCACCCAGATCAGATGGGGCCTCGGCTACATCAAGGGGATATACGGGAATCCGTGTAATGCCTGGGCCTTCGACGAATCCAACGGATATTACTGATCGCCAGCCGCCCGGCGGGTGCCCGTTATCGGACCCGATGAGAAATTTCGGCGCCAGTGTGAGTTTCATCATACGAGCCCGGCCGGCCGTTCGCGCAGCGCTGAACGCTTAGGTGAGCGGGGCGATTCCCGGCCGCCGGCGAGCGGGTCACCGAATGTGGTGATCTACGTCACACAGCAATTCGGGCACTGATCGCATTGGCGTCCGGCATGGTAGATACCCGACAGCACCCCGCCGTGGGATGGCAACTTCGAGTGAGCCAGGCGCCCTGACCCGCGCCACGTCCTACGAGCAGATGCCTGCCGCGCACACGCGGCAGTTGCGATCGGGGGTGAAGCAGATCGCGTGACACGCGAACCACAGAAGGGTCCCTTTGTCACGACATCGGACAATCCCATCCGGCCGCTCCAGGGCCGTCGCACTGATCGCGGCCGGCGCGTTCTCCGTCGCCGGCGCCGCGTCGGCTGCGGCGGTCACGTGGCCCGTCCAGCCCGCGCGTATCCCGGCGAGCACCGCGGACGTTGCGCCAGCGGCCGTGGCCGCGGGCCCTGCTGGACCAGTACTGGCCATCACGGATCAGCCGACCCGGCCGCAGTCCTCCCCGCAGGCCGTTAGCCTGGCCGTCCGCGCGCTGCAGATCCACGCCGAACAGGCCGGGCACATGGCCACCCAGTGGCAGCACGCGCGACGTGAATCCATCCGGCGGGCCAAGGCGGCCCGGGCCCGGGCGGCCAGGGCGCAGGCCGCAGCGGACCAGTCACAAGCCGCGGCGCAACCGCAGCCGCAGCCGCAGCAGATCACGCCGGCCGCCGCCGTGACGTCCGGCTCGGCGGAGCAGATCGCGCAGGCGATGCTCGGCTCGTTCGGCTGGTCGCCCAGTCAGTTCGCCTGCCTGTACCCGCTGTGGGAGGGCGAGAGCGGGTGGAGCGTGACCGCCGAGAACCCGGGGACGGGCGCCTACGGCATCCCGCAGGCCATGCCGGGCGGCAAGATGGCCAGCGCGGGACCTGACTGGCAGACCGATGCGGCAACGCAGATCAGGTGGGGCCTGGAGTACATCCAGGGCACGTACGGATCCCCGTGCGGGGCCTGGGATCACGAAGAGGCGACCGGCTGGTATTAGGGCAGCGAGGTAAAGGTCTCCGCCTCTTCGTCGAAGACCGGCCGCAGCTGGGTCCACATGGCGGCGGGCGCGGTCATGTACAGCGCGTATGACTGCGCCCCCGCCGGGGTCTGCAAGACGAAGAGCAGGTCGATGACCTCCTGCTGGACGCCCTGGTCGTCCCAGGTGAACTTCCAGTAGGCCCCGGGCGTGCCGCGGATGTCGACCCCGGCCAGCCCCAGCTGGCTGTAGCCGGGGAAGCGCGTCAGCGAGTTCGCCTTGATGTACTGCGCCTCGTGCACCATGTCGTTCGGGTAGGTGTGCGGCGTCAGGTCGATGAGGATGTTCGCGTTGACCGCCGGGTCCCGCAGGTACGTCTGGTAGCCGCTGATGGAGGAGGCCCAGTTGGACGGCCTGGCCATGCTGAACCCGGCGTTCTCGTCGGCCGCGGCCGGCTGGGAGTAGGTGGTGAACCCGGCCGGGAGCGGTCCGCCCGTCTTCGCCATGTTGATCGCGTCGACGATCTGCGGGGCCGCGGCGGGCGCCGGCAGCGTCGCGTTCCCCGTGGCCGGCGCCGACGACGAACCCGTCGATGAGCTGGTGACCGAAGGCGTGCTGGTCGTGTCGTGGCTGAGCAGCACGACGGTCGTCGCGCCCGCGGCCGCCCCCGCCACGGCCAGTATCGCAAGACCGACCTTCCACCCCGAGCCGGAGCGCCGCCTGTGCGGCGGAGGGTCCTCGTACTGCGGCGCGGTATCCCGCGGTGCGGGCCGGGCGGGCGGGCCAACCTCGTAGCCGGCGCCCGACCGGGGCCGGGCGTCACCCGACCGGGGCGCAGAGTCATACCAGGACGAGAAGTCGGGCGGCGGCCCGGACTCGGGCCCGGAACGGGGCGATGCCGCGGCGGCCAGGCCTGGCCGGGGCGGCGCCGCATCGCCGAAGCCGAGCTCGGTCGAGGTCGGCGCCGTCTCGGCGGCGGCCGCCGCGCCGCCCAGCGTGTCACCGCCCGCCTGCGCCGCGCCCGCCCGCGACGGGGGCGACGGGGACAACGAGGTGGGCTCGTAGCCCGCCGGCGCGGCCCCGGTCCTGGTCGGCAGCTGGGGCAGCACCTCGCTGATCATCCGCGCGGCCGTGGCGGCGTCCGGCCGGTCGGCCGGCTCCCGGCGCAGCAGCGCGCCGATTACCGGCGCGAGCGCGCCCGCGGTCGGCGCCGCGGGCGCGTCCTCGTTGATGATGGCGGACATGGTGGTGATCGCCCCGCCGCGCCGCTCGAACGGGCCGTGCCCCTCGACGGTCGCGTACAGGGTCGCGCCGAGCGACCACAGGTCCGAGGCCGGCGTCGCGTCCTCGCCGCGTATGCGCTCGGGCGCGGTGAACCCCGGCGATCCCATCACCATGCCGGTCTGGGTGAGCCTGGTGTCGCCGGCGAAGGTCGCGATGCCGAAGTCGGTCAGGACCGCGCGCCCGTCCCGGGTGAGCAGCACGTTGCTCGGCTTGACGTCCCTGTGCATCACGCCGGCGGCGTGCGCGACGTTCAGCGCGCCGAGTAGCTGCCGGCCCATCTCGGCGGTCTGCCACGGCGACAGCGGGCCCGAGGTCGCGAGCACCTGGTCGAGGGACTGGGCGTTGACCAGCTGCATGATGATCCACGGGCGGCCTTCATCCTCGGCCACGTCGTAGACGGTCACCACGTTCGGGTGGTTGAGCCGGGCGGCGGTCTTGGCCTCACGCAGCGTCCGCTGGTACGCCTTCGCCCGCTCCTGGGGGGTGAGCGTGGCCCCGATCAGGACTTCCTTGATCGCCACGTCACGGTCGAGGAGCTGGTCACGTGCGCGCCACACCACCCCCATGGCGCCGCGGCCGATGGGGGCTTCCAGGCGGTAGCGCCCGGCGATCACCCGGCCCGAGTCCGCCATAGGGGGCATACGCGGACCATACACGGTGTTCGCTGAAAGGTCTCTAGGGGACGGCTGAGCATTGATTAAGTGTCATCAGATTGATTACTGCCGGTCATCGCCAGCACGTCCAGAGCCCGGTCAAGCTGCGCTTGCGTGATCTCGCCCCGCGAAACGTAGCCGCGTGCGAGCACCACCGAGCGGATCGTCTGCCCGGTTTCGAGCGCCTCGTGCGCCACCTGCGCCGCCGCCTCGTACCCGATGTAGGGGTTCAGCGCGGTGACGATGACCGGCGAGGACTCGGCCAGCAGGCGCGTGTGGTCGGCGTGCGCGGTGATCCCCGCCACGCACCGGTCGGCGAGCAGCGGCGCCGCCGCGGCCAGCAGCCGGGCCGAGGACAGCAGGTTCCTCGCGATCACCGGCATCATGACGTTCAGCTCGAAGTTCCCGGCCGCCGCGCCGAACGCCACCGCCGCGTCGTTCCCGATCACCTGCGTGCACACCTGGCAGACCGCCTCGCAGATGACCGGGTTCACCTTGCCCGGCATGATCGAGGACCCCGGCTGCAGGTCGGGGACGGAGATCTCGCCCAGGCCCGCGCGCGGTCCCGACCCCATCCAGCGCAGGTCGTTGCAGATCTTGTACAGGCTGACCGCGGTGACCCGCAGGACCCCGCTGGCCTCCACGAGCGCGTCCTGCCCGCCCGCGGCCTCGAAGTGGTTCCGCGCCTCGGTCAGCGGCAGCCTCATCGAGGTCGCCAGCCGGTCGATGACGCGAACGGCGAACCCGGGCGGCGCGTTCAGGCCGGTGCCCACGGCCGTCCCCCCCAAGGGGAGTTCACCGAGCCTGGGCAGGATAGCCGCCGTGCGTTCGGCGCAATGTTTGACCGCCGCCGAGTACCCGCCGAACTCCTGGCCCAGCGTCACCGGCACCGCGTCCATCAGGTGGGTCCGCCCCACCTTCACCACCCAGGCGAACTGCTGGGCCTTCCGTTCGAACACCGTGGCCAGGTGCTCGAGCGCCGGGATCAGCTCCAGCACGAACAGCCGGGCGGCGGCCAGGTGGATCGCGGACGGGAACACGTCGTTGGACGACTGCGACGCGTTCACGTCGTCGTTCGGGTGCACGGGCCGGCCGAGGCGGTCGGTGGCCAGCCGGGCGATGACCTCGTTGGCGTTCATGTTGCTCGAGGTCCCGGAGCCGGTCTGGAACACGTCGACCGGGAACGCGTCGTCGTGCTTGCCCCGGGCCACGTCGGCGGCCGCGTCGTGGATCGCGTCCGCCGTGTCCCCATCGAGAATGCCCAGCTCGTGGTTGACCCGCGCGGCGACGCCCTTGATGCACCCGAGCGCGCCGATCATGTCCCGGCCGATCCGCTCGCCGGACACCGGGAAGTTCTCCACCGCCCGCTGCGTCTGCGCGCCCCACAGCGCGCCGGCCGGGACGAGCACCTCGCCCATCGAGTCGTGCTCGACCCGCGTCGGCCCGCTCACGAGTGCGCCCCGATCTGCAGCAAGGGCCCGGACGGGTCGGCGAAGAAGTCGTTCCCCTTGTCGTCGACCACGATGAACGCGGGAAAGTCGCGCACCTCGATCTGCCAGACGGCCTCCATGCCGAGCTCGGGGTACTCGAGCACCTCGACCCGGGTGATGCAGTCCTGGGCCAGCCGCGCCGCCGCCCCGCCGATCGAGCCGAGGTAGAACCCGCCGTACTTCTGGCAGGCGGCCGTGACGGCCGGCGACCTGTTGCCCTTGGCCAGCATGACCAGCGACCCGCCGGCCGCCTGGAACGCCTCGACGTAGGAATCCATCCGCCCCGCCGTCGTCGGCCCGAACGAGCCGGACGCGTACCCTTCGGGCGTCTTGGCGGGCCCGGCGTAGTAGACCGGATGGTCGCGCAGGTAGGCGGGCATCGGCTCGCCCGCGTCGAGCCGCTCGGCGATCTTGGCGTGCGCGATGTCCCGCGCCACGACCAGCGGCCCGGTCAGGGCCACCCGGGTGCGCACCGGGTACCTGGTCAGGTCGGCCCGGATCTGCGCCATCGGCCGGTTCAGGTCCACCGCGACTACCTCGCCGTCGTCCGCGGCGGTATCAAGGTCCGGCAGGTACTGGGCCGGGTCCGTCTCGAGCTGCTCGAGGAACACCCCGTCGGCGGTGATCTTCCCCAGCGCCTGGCGGTCCGCCGAGCAGGACACCGCGATGGCGACCGGGCACGACGCCCCGTGCCTGGGCAGCCGGATGACGCGCACGTCGTGGCAGAAGTACTTGCCGCCGAACTGCGCGCCGATCCCGATCCGCCTGGTGATCCCGAGCACCTGCTCCTCGAGCTCGACGTCACGGAACCCGTGCCCGGCCGCCGACCCGGACCGGGGCAGCGTGTCCAGGTACTTGGCCGACGCGTACTTGGCGGTCTTCAGCGCGTACTCGGCGCTCGTCCCGCCGACCACGATGGCCAGGTGGTACGGGGGGCACGCGGCGGTGCCGAGGGACCGGATCTTCTCCTCCAGGAAGGCGAGCATCCGGGCCGGGCTGAGTACCGCCTTCGTCTCCTGGTACAGGTACGACTTGTTGGCCGACCCGCCGCCCTTGGCCATGAACAAGAACTTGTACTCGTCCCCGCCGGCGGCGTAGATCTCGACCTGCGCGGGCAGGTTGCTGCCCGTGTTCCGCTCGTCCCACATGGTCAGCGGCGCGAGCTGGGAGTACCGCAGGTTCAGCGTGGTGTACGCGTCGTACACGCCGCGCGCGATGTGCTCCTCGTCCCGCCCGTCGGTGAGCACGTGCTGGCCGCGCTTGCCCATCACGATCGCGGTCCCGGTGTCCTGGCACATCGGCAGCACCCCGCCGGCCGCGATGCACGCGTTCTTCAGCAGGTCGCGCGCGACGTACCGGTCGTTCGGGGAGGCCTGCGGGTCATCGAGGATGGACCGTAGCTGGCGCAGGTGCGCGGGGCGCAGCAGGTGCGCGATGTCGTGCATCGCCGCGGTGGTGAGCATCGTAAGGACCTGCGGCTCGATCTCCACGAAATTCCTGCCGAACGATTCGTGGTTCCTCACTCCAGCACCGGTCAGCTTCCGGTAGCTCGTGCCTTCCGCGCCTAGCGGCAGCAGGTCGGTGTAGGTGAACTCGGGCACGCCGTCTGGCCTCCTGTCGGTCCCTTGACCCTGCGTTCAGCTTAGGCGCAGCGCCGCCCTGAGCTTGGCGGGAACCCCGAGCCCGGCTGGTCACGACTTGTACATGTATAGGCAAGCTTGTATCGTGACAGCAAGCGGCGGCGTCGCGCCGCGCGGTGCCCCCGTCCGCGCGATGTGTGCTAAGCACGCGGTGCCCCCGTCCGCGTCCGGCTAAGCTGCGGCGCCGCCGCCATTATCGGCTAGCCGCTTTCACCCAGCCGCTTTTCACCGGGCCAGGCGGGGGAGCAGCATCGAAGACGCGGTGATCCCCGCGATTGTCGCGGCGGCCAGCACGCCCAGGTCCAGCCAGATGTCGGTGCTGGTGCCGATGAGCAGCGAGCGCAGCGCCTCGACCTCGTACGACAGCGGGTTGACCCGGCTGATGACCTGGAGCCAGCCGGGCATGATCCGCGCCGGGTACAGGGCGCTGGAGCTGAAGAACAGCGGCATGGTCATGGCCTGCCCGATGCCCATGAGCCGGTCCCGCTTCAGCGCGATCCCGGCGATGGTCATCGACAGGCAGGAGAAGAACGCCGACCCCAGGACCAGGAACCCGGCGCTGGCCAGCAGTTTCAGCGGGTTGTCCGTCAGCGCGACGCCGAGGACCGCGGCCAGGATGACCACGACCACGCCCTGGATAAGCGACCGTACCCCGGCGGCGAACGCCTTGCCGGTGATCAGCGCCGCCCGCGGCGTCGGCGTCACCATCAGCTTGGTGAGCACGCCCGCGTCGCGTTCCCAGATGATCTGGATGCCGTAGAAGATGGCGATGAACAGGGCGGACTGGGCCAGGATGCCCGGGGCCAGGTAGGCCAGGTAGGGGATGCCCTTGGGCGTGGGGATCGCGTGGATCCTGGTGAAGACCTCGCCGTAGATGAGCAGCCACAGCGCGGGCTGGATGGCCCGCGTGTACAGCTCGGTCCGGTCGTGCCTGATCTTGCGCAGCTCGACCCAGCACAGGGTCAGGATGCGGCTGCCCAGCCGGCGAAGGCCAGCGAGAGGGGTCTCAGCCCAGCCTGCGGGCGGTGCGCCTGGCGCGGCGTACGTCACGGATGCCTCCCTGCGTGACCTCGAGGGTGTCGCCGGTGTGGTGCCTGAACACGTCGTCGAGGGTGACGGCGGGGCCCAGTTCGGCCTTGAGGTAGACGGGCCTGCCCTCGGCGCGGATGGTCCCCTGGTGCATGAGCGCGATCCGGTCGCAGTACATGTCGGCCTCGTCCATGTAGTGCGTCGTCATCAAGACCGTCATGTCCCCGGCGTCCCGCAGGCCGGTGATGTACTCCCAGACCTCGGTGCGCGCGATCGGGTCAAGGCCGACGGTCGGCTCGTCGAGCACGAGCAGCCGCGGCGTGTTGACCAGGGCCTGGGCCAGCTCGAGCCGCCGGATCATCCCGCCCGAGTAGGTGCTGGCCACCCGGTTCGCGGCGTCGCTCAGCCCCATCGCGGCCAGCGCCTGCGCGACCCGCCCGGCCCGCTGGGCGCGCGGCACGTCGAAGAGCCTGGCGAACAGCTCCACGTTCTCGCGCCCGGTCAGCATCCCGTCCGCGGAAAGCAGCTGCGGCACGTAGCCGATCATCCGCCGGACCAGCATCGGCCGCGCCGCCGCGTCGACGCCGAACACGCAGACGCTGCCCGCGGCCGGCTTCAGCAAGGTGGTGAGCATCCGGATCGTGGTGGTCTTCCCGGCCCCGTTCGGGCCCAGCAGCCCGAACGTCTCCCCCTGCCGGATCCGCAGGCTGACGCCGTTCACCGCCAGATGGTCGCCGAACCGGTAGGTGAGCCGGTCGCAGACCACCGCCTCCTCGGCCCGGGCCTGGCCTGCCGCGGGCTGGCCGTCGTCCCGGGCCACGGTCGTCATCGCGTTTCCCTTCCCAGCTGCCCCTCGGCCAGCTCCGCGTCTCCCGGTTGCCCCTCTTCCACCTGTCCCTCTCCCAGCTCCGCGTCTCCCGGTTGCCCCTCTTCCGCCTGTCCCTCTCCCAGCTGCGCGGCGAAGCGGAGCAGCGCGGGCACGGCCTCCGCAAGGGCTCGCCTGTCGTCGGGGGTCAGCCGCGCCAGCGCCGGGGCGGCCAGCTCGGCGCGCAGGTCACGCCACCCGGCGATGCGCTGCGTCATCTTGCTGGTCACGGTGAGGAGCACGCTGCGCCCGTCGCCTTCCGCCCGGGCCCGGCCGAGCAGGCCTGCTCTGGTCAGCTGGCTGACCAGCGTGCTGACCGTGTTGGGCGCCAGCCGCATTTCGCGCGCGGCCTCGGTCACGCTGATCCCAGGCTTGGTCGCCACCAGCCTGAGCAGCTCGGATTGGGCCGGAGGCATGGGCTCCTCCCGCCACGCCGCCCGCGCGGCCCGCAGCGCGATGCGCCGGACCGCGCTGATCGCCCCCAGCAGCTCTCCCGCCAGCAGCAGCTCTCCCGCCAGCCCCACCGTGCCGTGCGGCGGAGCACCAATTATATCGTTCACAGAGCTAATTGTGCCATCCGGTGCGGCCTGTCCGCCATACGCGCGGGTGCGCCGGCGCCCGCCGGACGCCCGGCCCGCCAGCCCTGGCCGCCGTGGGTTATCTGCGCACACCCGATCGGCTGCCGGTTTCTTCCGCGCTTTTTTAGGTAGTCGGGTAGCCGCGGGTCTAACCGCTCGTGAACGGCGCAAGAAGGAGAGCGCGATGGTGGCAACGCCCGAAACGGCTAGCAGGCCCGGGATCCGCAGCCTGATCCCGGCCCGGATCGACCGGCTGCCTTGGTCCCGATTCCACACCCGGCTGGTGATGGCGCTGGGGGTGGCGTGGATCCTCGACGGCCTGGAGATCACCATCGCCAGCAACGTCGGGCCCGACCTGACGCTGAAGAGCACGCTGAACATGTCCGCGGGCGCGGTCGCCGACATCGCCACCTGGTACCTGATCGGCGAGGTCATCGGTGCCCTGTTCTTCGGCCACCTGTCCGACAAGCTCGGCCGGAAGAACCTGTTCATGATCACGCTCGGGGTGTACCTGGTCGGCAGCGGGCTGACCGCGGCGACCCCGGCCGGCGGCCACTGGTTCATCTTCCTGTACGCCACCCGGGTAGTGGCCGGCATGGGGATCGGCGGTGAGTACTCCGCGATCAACTCGGCCGTGGACGAGATGATCCCGGCCCGGTACCGCGGCCGGGTCGACCTGGCCGTCAACGGGACCTACTGGGCCGGAGCGTTCGTCGGCGCCATCGTCACGCTGACCGCGCTGAACCACCTGTCCGCCGCCACCGGATGGCGGGTCGCTTACGTCGTGGGCCCGGTGCTCGCCCTGGTCATCATCTACGTCCGGCGGAACCTACCGGAAAGCCCGCGCTGGCAGATCATGCACGGCCGGGAGAAGGAAGCCGAGGCGTCCATCACCGAGATCGAAGCCGACGTGGCCAAGACCAAGGGCACGCTCCCTCCGGTGGATCCCAGCAGGGAACTGGAGATCAGGCCGACCGAGCAGATCGGCTACCTGCCCCTGCTGAAGACGCTGTTCCAGCACTACCCGTCCCGGTCGGTGCTCGGCGCCGCCCTGATGATCACCCAGTCGTTCCTGTACAACGCGATCTTCTTCACCTACGGGCTGGTGCTGGAGTTCTTCTTCAAGGTCAAGGCGACCGACACCGGCTACTACTTCATGGCCTTCGCCGTCGGGAACCTGCTCGGCCCGCTGACCATCGGGCGGCTGTTCGACACCATCGGCCGGCGGAAGATGATCTCCGGTACCTACATCATCGCCGGCGTCCTGCTCATCATCACCGCCCAGCTGTTCAAGGCCGGCACCCTCGACGCCACCACCCAGACGATCGCCTGGTCCGTGGTCTTCTTCTTCGCCTCGGCTGGGGCCAGCGCCGGGTACCTGACCGTCAGCGAGGTGTTCCCGCTGGAGGTGCGGGCCAAGGCCATCGCCGTGTTCTTCGCCATCGCGCAATGCTTCGGCTTCCTCGGCTCGCACCTGTACGGCCACCTGATCGGCGCCGGTCACGACCCGGACAGCCTGTACTTCGGCTACCTGCTCGGGGCCGGCGCCATGATCATCGGCGGCCTGGTCGCGGTGTTCCTGGCCGTCAACGCCGAGGGCATGTCCCTGGAGGACGTCGCCAGGCCGCTCTCGGTCATCGCCAAGCCCTCGGAGGCGATCTTCCGCACCGGCGCCCACCAGGACCTCGACCCGCCACCCGCGTCCAGCTAGCCGGGACAGCGTTACCCTCCCGGTCCCGGTCGCGTCGGCGTCCGGGACGGTTTGGGTGCGCGGACGTAACGGGACGGTATCTGGTTAGCCACCCATCTTGACGGACCGGAGCCGATTGTGAGAACGTTCTCTGCATTCCGGTAGGAGATCGTTCTCGCATCCATACGGAGCCTGAATGCCCCCGGCGCCTGCGCCCCAGTTGCTTCCGGCGTTGCCCGGTCAGTTCATCGCCCAGATAGCATCGGCCATCGAGGCGGGCCCGGCGCTGGACGCCTGCGTGGCCGGCCTCGATCCGGTCCGGTTCACGAACCTCTTCCTCGTCGGGTGCGGCGGTTCGCTGTTCGCCTTCGCCCCGCTGCGCGGCCTGCTCGACCGGTCCGGTGTGCCGGTGCTCACCTTCAACTCCGACGAGCTGATCCTGCGGCGGCCCGCGCTGCTCGGCCCTGGCTCGCTGGTCATCGTGAGCAGCACCCACGGCGCGACGCGGGAGACCGCCGAGGCTGCGCGCGCCGCGCGGGCCGCGGGCGCGAGCGTCATCGGGGTGACCCAGGACCCGGACAGCATCGTCGCGGCCGCCTGCGAGCACGTGCTGCTGCACCAGGGCGTCGAGGCGAAGCAGGTGGTCCTGGCCCAGCTCGGCTGGTCACTCCTCCGGGCCTGGCGGGCCGCGTCCGACGAGCAGTTCGGCGGGGCCATGACCGCGTTGCGGCAGTCTCCGCCAGCCTTTGCCGAGGCGCACTACGAGTGGGACGACCGGCTGGCCGAGCTGGCGCGCCGGCTGCACGCCGAGCCGGTCATCTACGTACTCGGCTCCGGGCCGCTCGAAGGCGCGGCGCAGTTGCTGGCCATGTGCTACCTGCAGGAGATGCAGAAGCTGCACGCGGTCGCGATAAGCGCGGGTGAGTTCATGCACGGGCCCTTCGAGGTCATCACCGCCGAGGTCCCGGTCATCCTGCTCAAGGGCGACGACGCGATCCGCCCGATGGCCGACCGGGCCGAGCGCTTCCTGCGCCAGTACACGCCGAAGCTCTGGGTGCTCGACGCGGCCGAGCTCACGATGAGCTCGGTCGATGCGTCCGCGCGGCCGCTGGTCGCTGACCTGGTCCTCGGCAGCACGGTCCTGAACCGGATCGCCGAGCACTTCGCCTCATGCACGGGCCGCCCGCTGACCGACCGGCGGTACATGTGGAAGATCGACTACTGATGGACGTCATCGCGATCGGTGACAACATCAGCGACTGCTACGTCGCCATCGGCCAGGTGTTTCCCGGCGGCAACGCGGTCAACGTGTCGGTCGCCGCGGCCAGGTCCGGCGCGCGCAGCGGCTACATCGGCCGGGTCGGCAACGACGCGCGCGGCCAGCTGCTCATCGACTCGCTGACCGCCGAGTCGGTGGACGTCCGGCGGCTGAGCGCGGTGCCGGGCCAGACCGCGTGCTGCCAGATCCTGCACGCCGGCGGCGAGCGCCTGTTCGGGACCACCCGCCGCGGCGTCGCGCTGTTCAAGCCCGCCCGGGAGGACCTGGCCTTCGCCGCGACGGCGGGCATCGTCCACTCCACCTACTGCAGCGGGCTGGAAGAGTCCGTGCCCGAGCTGGCCGCCCGCAGCCGGGTGTCCTTCGACTTCAGCGACCGCATCGGCGACGGATACGCCGACAGCCTGCTGCCGCACGTGCACGTCGCGGAGTTCTCGGCGGCGCACCTGGACGACGAGGAGTGCGCCGAGCTGGCGCGCTGGGCGGCCGCGCGCGGTCCCGCCTACGTCCTGGTCACAAGGGGACAGCGCGGCGCGATGCTGTTCGACGGGGAACGGGTCGCGCGCGTGCAGGCCCTGCCGTCCGAGCTGGTGGACACGCTCGGCGCGGGGGATTCCTTCATCGGCCGCACCCTGTACGGCCTGATCCGCGGCGAGCCGATACCGGCTCTGCTGGCCGCGAGCGCCCAGGCCGCGGCGCGGACATGCACGGCCTGGGGCGCCTACGGACACGGGGTCCGCCTGTCAACCTGCTGTGGCATCCACGACGAGACCGTCGCCGCCACAGCCTCATGGAATCCGAATCAGCATCACCCTGAGGAGTGAGGTGAAGAGCATGCCGATTACGGCTGCCCGAAGATCAAGAGGGACCGTCCGCCTGGTGGCGGCAGCAGTGACCGTCGCGCTGGCGGTGGCGATCTCCGCCTGCAGTTCAAGCAGTTCATCGAGCAGCTCGGCGAGCACTTCGCCGAGCAGCACCGCAGCGGCGGCCCCGGTCGTCGCCACCTATCCCGGCGTCACCGAGGACGTCGCCCTGCACAACCAGGCCCCGGCCCAGTACCGGGCCAACGGCGTCAAGGTGGCCGTCTTCAACGACTGGCCACCGGACGAGTTCCTGCAGAACGGCCAGCTCACCGGATGGAGCGTCGACCTCGCCCACGCCATGGCCGCCGTGCTGAACCTCAAGTTCGTCTACACCCCGACCAGCTTCGACGCGATCCTGCCCGGGATCGGGAACGGCCGCTTCGACGCGGGATACGCCTCCTTCGGCATCACGCCGCAGCGGCTTTCTGTGCTGAGCTTCATCCCGGAGGACAGCGAGGGCGAAGGGTACGCGGCGCTCAAGTCCACCGGGCTCAACGTCACCGCGCTGAACCAGCTCTGCGGGCGCACCGTGGCGGTGCTCACCGGCGCCTTCGACTACCAGTACCTGCAGGGCGAGAGCAAGACCGTCTGCACCTCCGCGGGCAAGCCGGGCATCACGCTCCAGCAGTACACCACGCAGACCGCCGCCGACCTGGCCGTGATCTCGGGCCGGGCGCAGCTGACCGCGGCCGGCTCGGTGGACCTCGGCTACCTGGTCAAGCAGCAGCCCAAGATGGCGCTGTCCACCCTGGTGGTCAACCCGGTTTACAACTGCATCGGAGTACGGAAGGGTGACCCGCTGGGCACGGTTCTGGCTGACGCGCTCCAGCAGCTGATCAACGACGGCGTATACAAGCAGATCATGGCCAAGTGGGGGATCGTGGGCCTGGTGAGCAAGGGGATGCTGGCCACGGCGAGCAACCCCAACGGTTAGGGAACGGCCCGGGATGACCCTGCGCGGGCGCGGCCGAGGATCCGGCCGCGCCCGCGTCCACCTTCCCAGGAGGAGGCGCTGATGTATTCGCACGCGACCAAGCCCGGTGCGGGCGAGCCGGTGGGGCAACTCGACGCCAAGGACATCGTCAAGACGCCCAGGCCCATGCAGTGGGTCGGCACGGTGATCGCGCTCCTGCTGGCCTCCATGTTCCTGCACATGCTGATCACCAACGCGAACCTGCAGTGGCGCGTGGTCGGGCAGTACCTGTTCTCGCACACGATCCTGTCGGGCATCGCGCTCACCCTGGAACTCACGCTGCTCGCCATGCTGGTCGGGCTGGCCATCGGTATCGTCGTGGCGGTCATGCGGCTATCGGGCAACGTGTTGCTGCAGCAGATCAGCTTGGCGTGGATCTGGTTCTTCCGCGGGATCCCGCCGCTGGTGCAGCTGATCTTCTGGTACAACCTGGCGTCCCTGGTCAGTTCGGTGTCGGTTGGCGTACCCTACGGGCCGACGTTCCTCTCCTGGCAGACGAACAGCCTGATTACCCCCTTCACCGCGGCCCTGCTGGGCCTGGCGTTCACCGAGAGCGCCTACGCGGCCGAGATGATCAGGGCCGGCATCCAGGCGGTGAACCGGGGCCAGGTCGAGGCGGCCCACTCGCTCGGCATGACGGGCGGGCAGGCGATGCGGCGCATCGTGCTGCCGCAGGCGCTGCGGATCGTCATCCCGCCCATCGGCAACGACACCATCTCCATGCTCAAGTTCACCTCGCTGGTCAGCGTGCTGGCCCTGCCCGACCTGCTCTACTCGGCCCAGGAGATCTACGCCCGCACGTACCAGACGATCCCGCTGCTGCTGGTCGCCACCCTGTGGTACCTGGTGCTGACCACCGTGCTCACCGTCGTCGAGCACTTCATCGAGCGGCGGCTCCGGCGCGGCCACGGCGGCGGGCCGGCGGCTACCGCCATCCGGCCGGCCTCGCGGTGGCGGCTGATGCCGGGCTGGCCGGGCTCGGTCCGCAAGGCCGCGCCGTGACCGGCGAGCCGCTGGTGGTCGTCGACCGGGTGCGGAAATCGTTCCATAGCACCCCGGTGCTCAACGGCATCAGCTTCGAGGTGTCGGCCGGGGAGGTCTGCTGCATCATCGGTCCGTCCGGGTCCGGCAAGACCACGCTGCTGCGGTGCATCAACCGGCTGGAGAAGATCGACGGCGGCATGATCTACGTGGCGGGCCGCCCGGTCGGCGTCGCGGTGCACGGCGCGAAGCTGCACGAGATGCGGCCCAGGGAACTGGCCGGCCAGCGGCGCGATATCGGCATGGTGTTCCAGAGCTTCAACCTGTTCGCGCACAAGACCGTGCTCGCCAACCTGATCGAGGCGCCGGTCATCGTCAAGAGGACACCGCGCAAGACCGCCATCGCCGACGCCCGCGTGCTGCTCGCGCGGGTCGGCCTGGCCGACAAGGCCGACGCCTACCCTGACCAGCTGTCCGGCGGCCAGCAGCAGCGCGTGGCGATCGCCCGCTCCCTGGCCATGAACCCTGAGCTGATGCTGTTCGACGAGCCGACCTCCGCGCTGGACCCGGAACTGGTCGGCGAGGTGCTCGCCGTCATGAAGGACCTGGCCGAAGACGGCATGACCATGATCGTGGTCACTCACGAGATGGGTTTCGCCAGGGACGTCGCCGACAAGGTCATCTTCATGGATGCTGGAGATATCGTCGAGACCGGCAGTGCGGCCGAGGTGCTGGGGAACCCCACGCATCCGCGGACCAGGTCCTTCCTGGCGCGGGTTTCGTGAGCGCGCGCCTGCGGATGCGCGCCCGCTCCCGGCGCCGATCCGGGCGGTCACGGCCGCGATGAGCCTGCTCGTCCTCGGCGAGGCCGAGATCCGCTCCGTGCTATCGCCGCGAGATGCTATCGACTCCCAGCGCGGCGCCTACGTGGCCGTCGCTGACGGCCGGGTCACCGCCTCGGGCGTCACCTCGTCCTACGATCCCGCGGACGACTCGCTGACCTTCGCCCACACCGGCGCGATCACGGACCTGACCGGAGTGACGTGCAAGTTCGGCCGCCAGGTCCCCGGCAACGCCGGGCGCGGGCTGCCCGCGGTACAGGCGGTGGTCATGGTCCTGCGGCCCGTCACCGGGGAACCGCTGGCCTGCCTGAACGGCGCCACCGTGACGGCGCTGCGGACCGCCGCGGGAGTCGGCGCCGCGGCCGAGGTGCTCGCCCGCCCGGACGCGTCCCGGCTCGGGCTCATCGGCGCGGGCGTGCAGGCGCGCGAGGCGGCCCGGATGATCGGCGCGGTCCGGGCGCTGGCCCAGATCCAGGTGTTCAGCCGCTCTGCCCTGGCCAGCGCGGGCCTCGCCGCCGACCTGCGGGCCGAGCTGGGCGTTCCCGCCGCCGCGGCGGCCACGGCGGCCGAGGTGGTCGAAGCATCCGACGTCGTCGTGACGGCCACCACCAGCTACGAGCCGGTGGTCCTGGGCCGCTGGCTGCCCGCCGGTACCACGGTGCTGACCGTCGGCAGCTACGAGCCGGAGCGCCGGGAACTCGACCTCGCCGCCACCGTCCGCGCGGACGCCACCTTCGCCGACGATCCGGTCAAGGCGGCCTCGCACTGCGGCATGCTGGTGCAGGCCCGCGAACAGGGGATCCCGGTGCGGGCTACGCCGATCGGCGAGGTCATCGCCGGGCGCAGGCCCGGCCGCGGCACAGCCCAGGACGTGGTGCTGTTCCACAGCACCGGCCTGGGGGTCCAGGACGCCTCGCTCGCGTGGGCCGTCGTGCAACTGGCCGTCGGCCAGGGGGTAGGACAGCAGGTGGAGTTCTGAGTCCCCGTCCCCCGGCTAAGCTGTCCCGCGTCTCCTCGCGAAGGGGGGCGGACTAGTGGAACACGGCCGACCTCGCCGTCCGACCGTTTCCGACGTGGCGCGCCAGGCCGGAGTATCGGTGGCGACCGCCGGCCGGGCCCTCGGCGGCTACGGCTATGTCGGAGAGCAGACTCGCGAGCGGGTGCAGGCCGTCGCGAGCGAACTCGGCTACTCGCCGAACGTCGTGGCCCGCAGCATGCGCTCGGGCAGCACCCGCAGCATCGGCTTCGTCGGATCGGATATCGCCAACCCGTACTTCGCCGAGGCGATGCGCGGCATCTGCGACGTAGCGCACCGGGAAGGCTACGAGACGATCCTCACCAACAGTGACGAGCGCCTGGACCTGGAGCAGCGGGCGGTTCGTACGCTGCTCGACAAGCAGGTTGAGGGCCTGGTCGTGGCGCCGGCCTCGGTCACCCACTGCGATCACCTGGCGGACGCGCGCGCTCAGGGCGTGCCGGTGGTCCTCCTCGACCGCGACCTGCCGCAACTCGACTGCGACAGCGTCGTCGTCGACAACGAGAACGCTGCCCACACCGCGGTGACCCACCTGCTCAAGCTCGGGCACCAGCGGATCGGCCTGCTGGCCTCGATCAACGCCGCCGAGCAGCCCGAGATCAGGCCGGACCAGGGCGACGATCGCTGGGTCGTGCTCGGTGCCGATCGCCCCTCGATCGAGCGCATCAGGGGGTACCTGCGGGCGCTGGCCGAGCATGGCGCCCCGGTATCGCGTGACGCCATCACCTGGATCGTCGGCGACCGCGTGCAGGAGGCCGACGCCGCCGCACGCAGGCTGCTCCGCTCACCGTGGCGGCCTACCGCTGTCTTCGCCACCGACAACGAGTCGACGCGCAGGATCTTCCTGGCCGCGAAGACGGAGGGCTTCAAGGTACCGGACCGGGTTTCGCTGCTGGGCTTCGACGACCTGGACTGGACGGTCATGGTCGAGCCGCAGATCAGCGTCGTAGCCCAGTCCCCGCTGCTGATGGGCCGGACGGCCGGGGAGCGGTTGTTCGCCCGGATCAAGGGCGACCCCCAGGGCAAGCGCCGGATCGTGCTGCCCACCGAGCTGATTGTCCGGGCGAGCACGGGAGCACCAACGAAATGGGATGGGTCCGATGAGCCGTAGCGTCACGTCAGTGATCGCAGGGAACGAGGTAACGGGGGCGCCGGGCGGACGGCTCCGGTCGGCGAACCCGGCCCGGCTGAGCGAGGAGGTAGCAGAGGTCGCGCTCGGCGACGCCAAGACGTTCGCCGAGGCGGCACGCGCGGCACGGGCCGCGCAGCGGTCCTGGTCGGACGTGCCCGCCCCGGTCCGCGGCCGGGCGATCGCGCACATCGGCCGGCTGGTCGAGGCGAACGCCGAAGCGCTCGCCGCGCTGGTGACCAAGCAGATCGGCAAGCCCTACGCCGAAGCGCTGGGCGAGGTCCGCGAGATCGTCGACACCTGCGACTTCTTCCTGGGTGAGGGGCGCAGGCTCTACGGCCAGACGGTCCCGAGCGAGATGCCCGACAAGCAGCTGTTCACCTTCCGCAACCCGGTTGGCGTCGTGGCGGTGATCACCGCGGGGAACTTCCCGGTCGCCGTCCCGTCCTGGTACCTCATCCCGGCGCTGCTCTGCGGGAACACCGTGATCTGGAAGCCCGCCGAGTACGCCGCCGCCAGCGCCCGGGCGCTGTTCGAGCTGCTGGTGCGCGGGGGCGGGCTGCCGGACGGCGTGCTGAACCTGGTCCTGGCCGACGGCGACCAGACCTTCGCCGGCCTGGAACAGGCGCTCGGCGAAGGATGCGTGGACAAGATCGGGTTCACCGGCTCCACCAAGGTCGGCGCGCGGATCGGGGAACTGGCCGGCCGGCACCTGCAGTCGGCCTGCCTGGAACTGGGCGGGAAGAACCCGATGGTCGTCACGCCGAGCGCCGATGTCGACCTGGCGGTGGCGGCCGCGCTGTTCTCCGGGTTCGGCACGGCCGGGCAGCGCTGCACCTCGCTGGGCACGGTGATCGTGCACGAGGACGTGCGGGAGGAGTTCACGGGCAGGCTTGACGAGGCGACCCGGCGGGCGGCGGTCGGCGACCCGTTCGGCGCCGTCGTGTACGGCCCGATGCTCAACGCCAGGTTCGGCCGCCGGTTCGAGGAGTACCTGGGCTGGATCGGGCCGCACCACCGGGTGCTCGGCTCGACCGGCACCGGCCGGATCACCGCGACCAACCCCCGCGAGGGTTTCCTCGGGGACCCGGAAGCCGGGATCTTCTACCACCCCACGATCGTGGCCGGCGTGCGCGAGGAGGACGCGCTCTTCCGCGAGGAGACCTTCGGGCCGCTGGTCGGCCTGATGGGCTACACCGATCTCGACGAGGCGATCCGGCTGGCCAACTCGCCTGGTTACGGGCTGTCGTCGTCCATCTACACTCGCGACCCGGCGGAAGCCTTCCGGTTCCGCCGCGGAGTCTGCGCGGGCATGGTGAGCATCAACAACTCCACCTCGGGCGCGGAAGCGCACCTGCCCTTCGGCGGTAACGGCAAGTCGGGAAACGGGTCGCGGCAGTCCGGCATCTGGGTCCTGGACCAGTTCACCCGCTGGCAGTCGATGAACTGGGACTACTCGGGATCGCTCCAGAAGGCGCAGATGGACGTCGCCGAACTGGTCCCGGACGCCTCGTTCCGCCTCACCGACTGACGCGGGCAGGAACCACCGGTGCCAGAGCCCGCCCCCGAAGAAGAACTCGACCTGCGGTTCCTGTCCGCCGTCCGCGACCTCGGCGAGCCGAAGCCCAGGTCAGCAGACCGGACCGAGCCCGTCGCGGCCGGGACCGCGCTGACCGGCGAGCAGGCCATCGCCCTGTTCGACGCCCAGGCCGGCAGCCGCCACCTGGACCTGGCGGCGCGGTACCTGCGCGCGCAGGGCCATAGCTTCTACACGATCGGTTCCGCGGGCCACGAGGCCGACGCGGCCGTCGCGGCGGCCCTGCGCCCCACCGATCCGGCCCTGCTGCACTACCGTTCCGGTGCCTTCTACCTCGCCCGCGCCGCACAGGTACCCGGCTCCGAGCCGCTGCGGGACGTCCTGCTCGGCCTGGTCGCCGCCAGCGACGAGCCGATCGCGGGTGGCCGGCACAAGGTCTTCGGGAACCGCGCCCTGGCCGTCATCCCGCAGACGTCCACGATCGCGTCGCACCTTCCGCGGGCCGTGGGGATCGCGTTCTCGATCGGACGGACCAGCAAACTGGGTGTTCCGTCCCCGTGGCCCGCGGACGCCATCACGGTCGCGAGCTTCGGGGACGCCTCGACGAGCCACTCCACGGCCACCGGCGCCATCAACGCCGCCTGCCGTACGGCCTATCAGGGCCTGCCGATGCCGCTGCTGCTGGTCTGCGAGGACAACGGCCTGGGGATCAGCGTCCGCACCCCGGACGGCTGGGTCGCCGCGGCGCACACCGGGCGACCCGCGCTCCGCTACTTCGACGCGGACGGCTCCGACCCGGCGGCCTGCTACGACGCCGCCATCGCCGCGGCGCAGCACGTACGCGCGAGCCGCTCGCCCGCGTTCCTCCACTACAGGCTCGTGCGCTTCCTCGGTCACGCCGGCAGCGACGCCGAGATCAGCTACCGGAGCCAGGCCGAGATCGCGGCCGACTACGACCGCGACCCGCTGCTCGGAACCGCGCGCCTGATCGTGGCCGCCGGCCTGCTGAGCCCGGCGCAGGTCATCGGCCGGTACGAGGCGCTGCGCGCCCGGGTCCGGGCGATCGCCGGCCAGGCCGTGACGCGCCCGAAGCTGCAGAGCCGCGCCGAGGTCACCGCCCCGCTGGCGCCCCGCCACCCCGACCAGGTGGCGTGCCGGGCCGCCCAGGCCGGGAGCCCGGAGGCCCGCGAGCACACCTTCGGCCGCAGGCGGCCGGAGGACGCCGGCCCGCTGACCCTGGCCGACACGATCAACCGCGGCCTCGCCGACGCCCTCACCGCCTACCCGGAGCTGGTGGTGTTCGGCGAGGACGTCGGCCGCAAGGGCGGCGTCTACGGGGTGACACGGGGACTGGCCAGGCGGTTCGGCGTCGGCCGGGTCTTCGACACCTTGCTCGATGAGCAGTCGATCCTCGGGCTCGGCCTGGGCGCCGGCCTGTCCGGCCTGCTCCCGGTACCGGAGATCCAGTACCTGGCCTACCTGCATAACGCCGAAGACCAGCTCCGCGGCGAGGCGGCCAGCATGCAGTTCTTCTCCGCCGGGCAGTACCGCAATCCCATGGTGGTGCGCGTAGCGGGCCTGGCTTACCAGAAGGGCTTCGGCGGCCACTTCCACAACGACAACGCCGTCGCCGTGCTGCGCGACATCCCCGGTCTCGTGGTCGCGGTGCCCGCCCGCGCTCGGGACGCGGCGCCCATGCTGCGCACCTGCCTGGCCGCCGCCCACGTCGACGGCGCCGTCTGCGTCTTCCTCGAGCCGATCGCGCTCTACCACACCCGCGACCTCCACCAGCCCGGCGACGGCGCCTGGCTGTCGCCCTACGCCAGCCCGCAGCGCTGGGCCGAGGAGCACGTGCCGGTCGGGTACGGCCGCGGCTACGGCCGCGGAACTGACCTCACCGTGGTCACCTTCGGGAACGGGCTCCCCATGTCGCTGCGGGTGGCCCGGCGGCTCGCCGCCACCGGCGTCGGCGTGCGCGTCTTCGATCTGCGCTGGCTCGCCCCGCTGCCCGCCGAGCAGCTGCGCGCGGAAGCCGAGCTGACCGGCCGCGTCCTGGTGGTGGACGAGACACGCCGGTCCGGCGGCGTCTCCGAGGCAGTGATCGCCGAGCTCGCCGACGCCGGATACCGCGGCGCGATAGCCAGGGTCACCTCGGCCGACAGCTTCATCCCGCTCGGCGACGCCGCCGCGCACGTCCTGGTCTCGGAAGCCGATATCGAGCTGGCGGCCAGGAGGCTGCTGGAATGACCAGGGAACTACCGCGGCGCGCGTCCGTGGTCATCATCGGCGGCGGGATCATGGGCGTCAGCACCGCCTACCGGCTGGCCGCCGCCGGCGTCACGGGAGTAGCGCTGCTCGACGGGGACGCCCTCGGGTCCGGGTCCACCTCCAAGGCGGCCGGAGGGGTCCGCGCTCAGTTCTCCGATACCATCAACATCCAGCTGGCGCTGCGGAGCCTGCGGGCCTTCGAGACGTTCACCGCGCAATTCGGCCAGGAGATCGACTTCCACCAGGTGGGGTACCTCTTCCTGCTCGATTCGGCCGAGGATGTCGGCTCGTTCGAGGACGCCGTAAAGATCCAGAACGAACTCGGCGTGCCGAGCCGCATGATCTCGGTCGCCGAGGCGGCGCGCCTATCCCCGCTGATCAGCACGGACGGGCTGCTCGCCGCGGTCTTCTCACCGGACGACGGGTACTGCACGCCGGAGTCGGTGGTGCTCGGGTACGCCACCGCCGCGCGCCGCCTCGGCGCGAACCTGATCCCGCACTGCCCGGTCACCGGGATAGACACCCGCGGCGGCCAGATCACCGCGGTCGTCACTGCGGGCGGCCGGATCAGCACGCAGACCGTGATCTGCGCGGCCGGGCCGTGGTCGCGCCAGGTGGGCGCCTGGGCCGGGGTCGACCTCCCGGTGACCCCGCTGCGGCGGCAGGTCCTGATCACCGAACCGATCTCCGGCCTTGACCCGCACCTGCCTTTCACGATCGACTTCGGCACCAGCTTGTACTTTCACCGCGAGGGCCCCGGCCTGCTGCTGGGGATGTCCGACCCGGATGAGACACCCGGCTTCAAGCTGAACCGGTCCGACGCGTGGCTGCCTGGCCTCGGACGGTTGATGCAGCGCCGCGCCCCCGCCCTGATGAGCGCCGGCATCAGCAGCGGGTGGGCCGGGCTCTACGAGGTGACCCCTGACCACAACGCGCTCATCGGAGAGTCCGCCACCGTCAGCCGGTTCCTGTACGCCACCGGCTTTTCCGGGCACGGGTTCCTGATGGGCCCGGCCGTCGGGGAGGTCATGCGTGACCTTTACCTGGGCCAGCCGCCGGGCATCGACGTCGGAGCGCTGAGCGCGGACCGGTTCGCCGCGGCGCTGGCCCGCCCCGAACACAACATCGTCTGACCAGCCGACCGGTGGCACCCGCGTACTCGCCGGAGCCGGGTGACCCGGCGTCTAGATCTGGTCGTACTTGTAGATCGGCAGGCCGTACTGGTTCGCGATGGCCGTCCACAGCGCGGCGAAGGCCTTCTTGTCCTTCGTGGCCTGGTCATCGGGCACCATGGCGGCCTGGTAGCTGGGATCGGATTGGTAGTTCGTGCTGCATCCCTGCGCGATCTCGTCTTGCGCCCAGTCGGCGAAGTCCTGGTCGGCCTGGCCGGATGCCTGCCAGGCCGTGGTGAGGTCCTGCAGCATCGAGGCGGGCAGGGCCGAGCGGTCGGGCAGGGCGGCGAGCCCGCCCAGCAGGGTTTGACGCGACGACGCAGCGGTGCTGAAGATCGTCTCGTCCTGGCTCAGGCCGGGCGAGCAGTCCGCGACGGCATAGACGGCCTGCGTCACCGCAGCCCGGTCCGCACCGCTCTGGGCCAGCAACATTGCCAGGGCCTGCGCTGCCTGCCGCTGTGACGGTACTGCCGGAGAGGACACGGCGGAAGACGCGGCGGGGGGCGCGGGGGAGGACACGGCGGAGGGCGCGGGGCTGAGCGAATCGACCCGTGCGATCAGCTTCGCGATCAGCTCCGCGGCTCCAGGAATCGTCAGCGGTCTCGTACCCGGTCCTTCCGCAGCCGAAAGGGCAAAGACGTCAGTGCCGTGAAGGACAAACAAGGGCTCGGTGGCCCAGTCATCAGCCGGAAAGGGAGTGGTTTCCCTGAGGTCAGCAGTGACGGCTTGATCGCCGTTCACGGGCGCCGTATCCACTCCGTCAGACCAAGGCTCGTTGTCGATTAGGCAGGTGCGCGCGGCGGAGAAGAACGCCTCGGCCTCCACAGGGCTGGAAAACTGCCAGACAGCCTCACTAAGGACGAAGCTGACGGATATTCCTCCGATAGGCATGAACCGGTCGAACGAATTGGTGGCGTCCGCGGTACCGTACCCCGGGGTGAACAATCCTGGCGATCCGACAAATTCCGATGCCGTTCCGAGCCTGCAGCTCGCCTTGGTGGGGGCAACGGCGTCCGCGTCGACGCTGCCGACCGTCCTGCAGCAATTGAGCGCCGCCACGGTCGACAGCTCCTGATATCCGGCCGGGAAGTCTGAGATCGGCAGGAGCGCAGCCGCTAGCTGTGGCCCGGTCAATTGCACTGCTGCCGGTGTTGTTGCTCGCGCCGGTGCGGGTGCTGGCGGCGGTGTCGTGTGCCCGGTTGGCCTGGTGAGGATGACGGCCGCGGCTACGGCGATGCCGACGGTGACGACGGCCGCCGTGGCCGCGGCCTTGACCGCGGCACCGTGCCAGTGCGGGAGCCGGCGGCGCAGCCGGACCCAGTGCACGGCGGTGCCCTGCACGGCGGCCGGCCCGCCCGCCGGCCACAGCGCGGCCAGGAGCAGCGCAGCGGCGGCCAGCCCGGACCGGCCGCGGTCCTCCCAGCCGGGCCCGTACGCGCCCCCGGCGACCGCCCGCAGCTCGGCCACCAGCGCGGCCCCGTCGGACGGCCGGCCGGCGGGGTCCTTGGCCAGCCCGGCTTCGATCAGCGGCCGCAGCGGCTCGGGCACCGGCTCCAGCGGCACCGGCTCGGACAGATGCTGGTAGAGCAGCCGCTCGGCGGTGTCCCCGGTGAAC
>Ga0335074_10000375_pt1 | contig 65488 bp, 47 predicted proteins | sample Lox_Sample_23_FD_206715 | JGI IMG/M metagenome (GOLD analysis project Ga0335074, IMG submission 206715) | Soil microbial communities from Loxahatchee National Wildlife Refuge, Florida, United States - Lox_Sample_2.3 | ecosystem: Environmental > Terrestrial > Soil > Wetlands | place: USA...
CCGTCATTCGCCGCGAATAAAACCACCACGCCGGAGCCCATTTTCTGGCGCAGCGTATCGATCATTTGGCGAAGGGACTCGCGGTCGGTTTCTGGGACGCGGGAGGCGAGCACCTTGACGCCTTTTACCTCGCGCACAGACGTCAGGAGCCCTGACGCTGCGGCGCCCGAACTGGCACGTTTTTGCGCCTCTATCTGCCTCTCCAGAGCCTTGATTTGGTCATTTTGGCGCTGAATGGCGGCCAAGATCTCGTCCTCTCCGGAATTGAGCAGGCTGGCGGCGTTGCGTAGGGTGGCCAGGGCTTTCTGGTACTGGGCAAGAGACTCGTCCCCGGTAATCGCTTCGATGCGGCGGATGCCGGCGGCCGTCGATTGTTCGCCGACGACCTTGAAGAGGCCGATATCGCCGGTGCGAAGGACGTGCGTGCCTCCGCAGAGCTCCTTGCTATAGAAACCGCGCGGGTCGGCCGCATCAGGGATGCTCACAACGCGGACGTTCGCGTCAGGATACTTGTCGCCGAAGAAGGCAAGCGCGCCGGAGGCGAGAGCTTCGTCGATAGGCATCAGGTCAGTGCAGACCTCGAGATTTTTGCGGATTTCTTCGTTGACCTGAGCTTCGATTTCGGCGAGCTCGCCGGGATCGACGGCGGCGAAATGAGTAAAGTCAAAGCGCAAGTGATTGGGCGCCACGAGCGAACCCGACTGCTTCACGTGCGTGCCGAGGATGTTGCGCAGCGCGGCGTTGAGCAGGTGCGTCGCGGTGTGATTGCGCATGTTCCGCGCACGGCGCTCGGGGTCCGCGACTGTGGCGACGCGGTCGCCGATGCGCAGGTCCTCTTTAGCGATGATCTTGTGTGCGATCAGGCCGCTCACGGGGTAATACGCGCCGCGGACTTCGGCAACCTGCATCGATTCCGCATTGTCGTAGAGCGCGCCCGTATCGGCCACTTGCCCGCCCGATTCCGCGTAGATCGTGGTGCGGTCGAGCACGACTTCGGCTTCGGCGCCGCGCGGAATTTCGTTCACGCTGCCTTCCTTGGTGACGATGGCTTCAATTCGGGCGTCGCGCGCCCGCGTGCCGAAATAAAAGTCCGGCTCCGTGCGATACGTCTCGCGCAATTTGGTATAGACCGGCTTCGCGACTTCCTTTTGCGTCCCGCCTTTCCAAGACGCCTTCGCCCGCGTCCGCTGCTCTTCCATCGCGCGATCGAACCCGGCCCAATCGACCTGAATGCCGGCATCGCGCGTGACGTCCTCGATGAAATCGCGCGGCAGCCCGTACGTGTCATAAAGCTGGAAAGCCAGGCGGCCCGCGACCGATAGCGGCCCCGGGGCGTGCTGCTCCGCTGCTTCCTTTCTCGCGTTCGATATGTACTCGTCGAGCTTGGCGAGTCCGACGTCGACCGTGCGCGTGAACCGATTCTCCTCTTCGTCAAGAATCCGGTCGACGCGCAGAGCCGTTTCTTCCAATTCCGGATACGCTTCCTTCATCTCCTCGCGAACCGCTGCGGCCATTTTCGAAAGAAGTGGCGAAGCTGCATTCAGCATCCGCGCGTGGCGCAGCGCGCGGCGAATGATCTTGCGCAATACGTAACCGCGGCCTTCGTTAGAAGGTATAACGCCATCGGAAATCAGAAATGTAGCCGCCCGCGAATGATCCGCCACAATGCGGAGGCTGGGGTTCGAGACGTCGTTGGCCGTACTCGCGAGTTCAGCCGCCCTCGCGATCAGCGGCGTGAAGAGATCCGTCTCGTAAATCCAGCTCTTGTTTTGCAGCACCGAAGTGACGCGCTCCAGGCCCATGCCCGTATCGATCGAGGGCTTCGGCAGCGGATTCAATTTGTAGCCCGTCGTCTTGCCCGTTGAGTCCACCACCGCGGATCGATTGAACTGCATAAAAACCAGGTTCCAAATCTCGACGAAACGAGCGTCGTCTTCGCCGAATGGCAGGTTCTTGTCCTCCTCCACAACGCCCTTGCGCTCGAAAATCATTTCCGAAGACGGGCCGCAAGGGCCGGTTTCGCCCATCTGCCAGAAGTTTTCCTTCATCCCCAGTTCGAGGATGCGCTCCTTCGGCACGCCCACATCAAGCCAATACCGCTCAGCCTCCGCGTCGCGCGGCACGCCGTCGGCGCCCTTGAAGATCGTCACGTAAATCTGGTCTTTCGGAAGCCCGAACCAGTTAGCGCCGGTAACCAGCTCCCACGCAAACGCGATGGCGTCGCGCTTAAAATAATCGCCAAAGCTGAAGTTGCCGAGCATCTCGAAAAACGTCAGGTGGCGGCGCGTGAAGCCGACGTTTTCAAGATCGTTGTGCTTGCCGCCGGCGCGCACGCATTTCTGGCACGTGGTCGCCCGGCGATAATCCCGCTGCTCGATCCCGAGGAAAACATCCTTGAACTGGTTCATGCCGGCATTCGTGAAGAGCAGCGTGGGATCGTTCGTGGGCACAAGCGAACTGCTGCGCACCACGCGGTGCCCGCGCTCTTCGAAAAACCGCAGAAACATTTTCCTGATTTCGTTGCCGGTCAAGTTGTCCTCGGATAATGCGGTTTATTATCGCAGATGAAAGGAGGATTCTGCCACAGAGCCACGGAGACCCGGAGAAATGAGGCTAGGCAGCGGAGGAGAAAACTGGTGTTCAATGCGCGTCAGGTACGATAATCGCCAGCGGAGCGTTTTTCGTGGTGGGCGCGCCGAAACCATGGCACACATTGAAACTCGGAAATTCGAAGACGCGACAGCGGACGAAGTACGCGTGCGGGGGTATTTGCATACGCCGGAGAAGGCTACGGGCGATGGGCTTGTGCTGACGCACGGCGCTGGGCAGAATTGCGAATCGCCGTTGCTCGTCGCCCTGGCGACAGCGTTTTGCGAGGCGGGGATGACCGTGTTGCGGTGCGATTTGCCGTTTCGGCAGGTGCGGCCGCAGGGGCCTCCGACCTGGCCCGGATGCGCTGAGCACGACCGACAGGGTTTGCGGCGGGCCCTCGATGAGGTGCGGAAAATTGTGCCGGGGCGAGTGTTTCTTGGCGGACATTCTTATGGAGGAAGGCAATCCTCGATGCTGGCGGCGGAAGAGCCGGGGTTAGTTCCGGCGGTCTTGTTGCTCGCGTATCCGCTGCATCCGCCAAAAAGGCCGGCTGGGCCGCGTACGGCGCATTTTGCCTCGCTGCAAACGCCGGCGATGTTTGTGAGCGGCACGCGCGACGGATTCGGCACAATCGACGAAATGCGCGAGGCGCTGCGGTTGATTCCCGCGCGGACAGAATTGCTGGCGATCGGGGGCGCAGGCCACGAATTAATGACGGCGAAAAACCGCGGCGAGTCAACGAAGCGCGTGTGCGAGGCGTTTATGGAATTTATCGGAAATGAGAAGGAGTGATGCGCAGAAGTGGGGGAGTCGAAAGCTTAGCGTGCGAACAAATTGTAGTCATCGTCCGCTTCTGAGCGAACGCGAATCGTCTCATAAATGGAAGCAAGGACAAGAATGAGGCCGGCGGCCATAATCGACGCCATCCAACATAGGTTGTCATAGCGCTCGTTCCATTCGTTGAAATCGGCGTCGCTCGCGACGATCATGAGCCGCGGACCCATGGCATTGAGGCAGGCCGTGTCGGATATAACTTCGATGTCCAAGTCATAGTGCCCTGGCCATCCCTCGAAGCCTCCGAGGAATGGGTTCGTTTCTATTCCCCGTCCAGTGGGGTCAACGTCCTGTGGATAACGATAGATGGGATGCCCACTAATCTGCGACAACCGCTTCGTCCGAAGATTCGCCCCGTTGGCGCAGACCAGATCGCCGCCTGCAGCTCGAATGATCAGGATGGAGTAAAAACCGTGGACGTTGATCTCAAAGTCGCCGGTGCGAATCGTACCGCGTGCGAGCGAAATCGGCATGTCTAAGGCTAGCAGGGCCCGCGTTTCAATCCATCGCCTGCCGGCGAGAAAGAGCAGCCCGGCGACGATCATCGCGGCGACTCCTACCCTGGTCAGACCCGGAATGCGCACGGTTCCTTGGACACCATCATGGGCCTTATAGTGCCACCCTCGCTCAAAATGCAAGGAAGAAGCTGATGGGCCGGCGCGGAAAATCGAGCGTTCCCGTTGCGGTTGCGGGGCAAAGGCGGTCGCTACGAAATTCGGATAGAATTTGAATCATGGAAGAGATGAATGTTTACGCCGTGATCGGCGAAGAGGGTTTCGCGCGGCTAGTCGGAGTCTTTTACCGTCAGGTGCCGCAGGACGATATTCTGAGCAAAATGTATCCGCCGGACGACTTGCCAGCTGCCGAAGAGCGTTTGCGCGATTTTCTGATCGGGCGTTTCGGCGGGCCGCAGCGTTATATCGAGCGCCGCGGTCACCCGCGCCTGCGCATGCGCCACGCGCCTTTTCACATCGACCAATCCGCGCGCGACCGCTGGATGCAGTTGATGGACAAAGCATTCGCCGAAGCCTCGCTTCCTGCTGAGGCGGAGCAGTTCCTGCGCGAATTCCTTTCGCAGATCGCCACGTTCATGATCAACCGGGAGTAATCGAGATGAAATTCGGCGCAAGTTCTTACATCTGGGCTGAGCTTTTCGGGGCGGAGCATTTTGACGTGCTTCCGCGCTTGAAGGAAGGCGGCTTCGACGGCATCGAAATTGGTGTAATAGAGCCTGCCATTTTTCCCGCGCGGGCGGTTCGAAAGGAATTGGAGAAATCGGGGCTCGAGTGCACCACGTGCGGCACGATTCCCAACGGCGCCAGCCTGATCTCGCACGATCCGGAACTCCGGCGCAAGGCCCGCACTCATGTGCAGGATTGCATCAAGGCTACCGCCGATCTCGGCGGCCGCATCTTTTGCGGGCCGATATATTCCCCCGTGGGCTATTTCTCCGGCCGCCGCCGCACACCGGACGAATGGAAATGGGGCGTCGAGTCCTGGAAAGAAATCGCGCCGCTAGCCGCACAGCATCAAGTCACCGTGGCAATCGAGCCGCTCAACCGCTTCGAGACGTATTTTCTGAACACCGCCGCGGATGCGGCGAAATTCTGCGATGAGATTGCCGAGCCAAACGTGGGCGTCTTGGTGGATACGTTTCACGCGAATATCGAGGAAAAGTCGATCGGCGCGGCCTTGCATCACGCGGGCCGGCACTTGAAGCATATCCACTCCTCCGAGAACGACCGCGGCACGCCCGGCACGGGTAATGTGAACTGGACGGAACTTTTTGCCGCGATTAAAGCAATGGACTACGGCAACTGGATGGTCATCGAGAGTTTCGGCTTCAGCTTGGGAGCGGTCGCCGCGGCTGCGTCGATTTGGCGCGACATCGAACGCACGCCGGAGTCGATTGCGTTTGACGGCGTGAAATTTCTCCGCGAAGGAACCTCGGGCTCGGCCTAGCCTCGTTCTCAAGTTGCTTGTGCGGGGTTTGGAACGGATATCCAGGAGCGGTCTTTCGGCGCTCATTCTTCTCCTACATACTGGGAAATATGCTCAATAGAAGGACAATAGCTACTCTCGTCTGCGCAGCGCTAATGTTTGCGGGCCTGTGCGTCCCGCTCCATGCGGCTGACGATCCGGCCGCGAATGCGCCGTCTCAATCCTCAGCGGCCGGCGCGCAAGCAACCGACCCGCCAACCCAAGCCACGCAATCGAGTGAACAATCGGCGGATACGCTGCATCAGGCGCAGACCGGCACGTCAAACGGCAGGCTGCTTTTTGCCTTGCCCAACTTCTTGACGGTCGGGAGCGACGCCACGCTGCCTCCACTCACTGTGAAACAGAAATTTGCGGTCGTCGCCCGCTCGGCGTTCGATTACGCGGAGTTCCCCTGGTACGGAGCTATTGCGGGCATCAGCCAAGCCGAGAATAGCGAACCCGCGTACGGCCAGGGCGCTGTCGGATACGCGAAGCGTTACGGCACGGAATTCGCGGACGGTACGATTGAGAATTTCTGGGTTTCGGCCATTGTTCCATCCGTGCTGCACCAGGACCCCCGTTTCTATCAAATGCCAAACGGCAGCTTCGCGCACCGTGCGCTCTACGCCGGAAGCCGAATCCTCGTGACCCGCGGCGATTCCGGACACCGCCAATTCAACTTTTCGGAAGTCTTCGGCGCAATGTTCGCCGCCGTGATCTCTACCTATTCATACCATCCGAAATCAGAGAAAACCGTCGCCAACACCGCCAGCGTGTGGGGAACCGAGATGGGCTACGACACGATAACCATCGAGATCAAGGAATTCTGGCCGGATTTACAGCGCAAATTTTCCCGCCACAAATCAAGCCCAGCCGAGAAGCCCTAGCCGGTGCGGCACAAGGGCCGCGCCTCGTCATCGGCTATGCTCGGAGGCACTCAGTTAATTTGCACCACTGCACACCTTTTGCGTCGCGCAAATCGGGCGGGAATCCATCGAACGAAAGGCACAACTTCTTGGTCTGAAATCGATCAAACCGAAACCGGAAAGATTGTATGGGACGGCCCTTCGAAAGCGCGTAACGAAGGCCCCGGTTTTCGAACGTCTGTTGTTTAATGCGTCGATTCGTCGAATTCGCGCATCCACTCGCGTTTTTTGAGGACTTCGCGCGGCTTGGAGCCGTCGGGCGGGCCCACGATTCCATCTTTTTCCATTAAGTCGATCAGCCGCGCGGCGCGCCCATAGCCAACCCGCAGCCGCCGCTGCAGCGTCGATGTCGACGCGCGCCCCATTTCGCAAACCACCCGCACGGCGTCCTGATAGAGATCGTCGTCGACTTCCTCGCCGCCGCTCTCTTCGCCCGATTCACCGCCGCCGGACATCGCGTTTTCATCCTTCGGCGGCCTGAGCAGTTCCTCGTTGTAAACGGCCTTCGCTTGTTCGCGCCAGAATTCGCAAACGTCCGCAACTTCTTTTTCGCCCACGTAAGGTCCGTGAATCCGGTGTAGCCGCGACGATCCCGCCGGCAAATACAGGCTATCGCCTTTGCCCAGCAGTGATTCGGAACCGTTCGAATCGAGAATCGTGCGCGAGTCCACCTTCGTCGCCACGCGGAACGAAATGCGCGCCGGGAAATTTGCCTTGATCAGGCCGGTAATCACATCCACCGAAGGCCTCTGCGTTGCCAGAATCAAATGGATGCCCACCGCGCGCGCCATTTGCGCGAGGCGCGTGATCGATTCTTCCACGCCGTTCGTATCCACCATCATCAGGTCGGCAAGTTCGTCGATCACGATCACCAGATAAGGCAGCGGGCGGTGCTCGTCTTCGCCGGGATTTTCGAAGAGCGAGAGCGATTGCCCCTTTTCAAACGTGCGGTTGTACTGCTCGATATTCCTGACGCCGCGCTGCGCCAGAATTTTCAGCCGGCGCTCCATCTCGCGCGTGGCGTTGCGCAACACATTGGCCGCCACGCGCGGATCGGTCACCACCGGCGTGAAAAGATGCGGAATATCGGCGTAAAGTCCCAGCTCGAGCCGCTTCGGATCGATGAGTACCAGCTTCAGTTCCTCAGGCGTCGATTTATACAGCAGGCCCATGAGCAGGGAATTGATAAACACGCTTTTGCCCGTGCCCGTCGACCCGGCGATCAGCAAATGCGGCATCGTGGCCAGATCGGCGGCGCGGATACGCCCGATCAAATCCTTGCCGAGGGGAATCGCCAGTTTTGACGACGTATGCGAAAACTCCGGCGACTCGATCACGTCGCGCAGCGCGATCGTTTCGCGCCGCACGTTGGGCACTTCAATTCCGACGGTCGATTTTCCCGGTATGCGCTCGATCAGGATCGATTCGGCTTGCAACGCCAGGCAAAGATCCTCGCCAAGCCCTGTGATCCGGCTGTATTTGATCCCCGCTTCCGGCTTGAACTCGAACGTGGTAACAACCGGCCCTGGGTTGATCTGCGTGATGTGCCCGGCCACTTCGAACTCGCCGCACTTCATTTCGATCGCGCGTGCGGATTCTTTCAGCTCGTTCTCGTCCATCTTCTGCGAACGCTCGGCCGTATTGAGCAGAGTCGTCGGCGGCAATTTGTAGTTCGCCTTCCCCTGCGCCACTTTCGGCTCCGGACCGCGTTTCTTCGGCGCCGCAGCAAGTTCGGGCTCGTGGAACTTGATCACCGTCGGCCCGGGCTCGGAGGTGTCTGTACGGCTGAACGAATCTTCCTTCGCCTCCGGCGTATCGAGGTCTTCTTCCTCCTCTTCCTCCACGTCTCGCGTCGAGACGCGCTGCTGGATCACCGGCTTGCGGCCGGAAAGTTTGTTCTCTTCCACCTTTTGCCGCAGCTTCTTCGATTCGCGTTCTTCTTTCCAGCTCTCCAGCCGCGCGCGCAGTTTGCCGACCGCGCCATCCTCGGCCAGCGGCTTCTTCATCCACTCCCCGGCCGCCGTGAACGAAAAGCTCGTAGCCAAAAAGAGCGCGGCGAAAATCGTCGCAAGCGAAACGATATTCGCCCCCACCGGATTGAACGCCGCCCGCAGTCCTTCCGCCAGCACCGTGCCGAGCAAACCGCCCGCCGGCAGCGCTCCGCGCACATCCGGGATATGCACCAATTCCAATTCAGCCGCGAAAGCGGCGATCAGCAGCGTCGCGCCCACAATCTTTGCCAGCGCCGCGTCCGTCTTCTGGCTGCGGAACCACCGCATCGCCATTGCAAACATGCCCACGGGGAAGAGAAACGCCGCGTAGCCGAAGCCCTGGAAAAACAGATCGGACATGTACGCGCCAAACGGCCCGATCCAGTTCCGCACCGGTGACGCGCCAAACGCGGGCGCCGCCACATTGAAGGATGGGTCCTGCGGCGAATACGAAATCAGGCTCAGCGCCAGCAGGATCGCCAGGCTCAGGCCGACGAAGCCGATCAGCTCGTTGATGCGTTTGTTTTCCGTGGGCGTCAAGATTTGCACAAATCCGTCCTCGGGCTCCCGCACCGCGGGACCCCACAAGTGTACCCCCGAAGCCCCGCGAACGGGACCTTGGCTGGGCTAAATTGGGTAGGGGAAGGCCTCCCGCGTATGCCGGGGAAGCGCGGGCGCTATCGCGCAGTGCCCCAAGGGAGGAACGCGAGCAACCCCACGACTATATCAAAGGGGCAGGCGCAGTAAAGGCCCCTCTGCAGACTCGTTTCCAGCTTATGCAAACACACCGGATCGCCCTGAATGTGCCCTCAGCAGATGTGTTTCACCTTTATTTCTTAGGACGCGTCGCGATCATTCACGGAAGCACCATTCCGATGCCCGAAGCAAAAAAGTCTTGGTCCCTGATGACGATCTCGGGCAGGAAATTTGTCTGCCCGGCGCGTCCGCGGCGCTCCATTTCCGAAAACATGGCGATGAGTTGCTGCGCGTCATCTTGGGCTTTCTGTTCGTACGGCAGGATCCTCGGCAGGCTTGGCGTGTAGCGGACATCCGAAATCTCGCGCATCACGGTTGTATGCTCCTCCCCGCTTTGCCGCAGTTCTTCCAGCCTCTGCGTCAAAAATCCCAGAGCCGCCGAGTCCCGCTGCGACCGGAAGTCATCGTAAGCCGACGTGCAATTCAGAATTGCCAATGTCAGTCGAAGAAACGCTCCCAACCGTCGGACCTCCGCACAATACATGCCCACCGATTTCGCTTTTCCCGGATCCTTGATGCGCATTTGAATCGCCGCCAACGCCTGCGCCGCAGAATCCACGCTTGCCACGCTATCCCGGAGCCGGACTTTTTCCAGCCCGGGTCCTCTAACGCTGTCAATTGCCCCGCCCAGTTTCGGAGGAACCGGCCGCCGATAGAACGCTTCCGCCAGCTCCGCATAGATTCCGTAGACGTCGTTATATGTCTTCAGCGCACGCGAGCCGCTCTCGTGATCATCGCCAAAAAGCCATCGCGCGTAGCGATCTTGCGTGTCGGCCATGGCTGGCGCCGGATTCCAGGCGTATTGCGATGCATTGACGTAGCCCTGCTCGAAAATCGGATCGTGGTTCGAGTAGGAAATCACGCCATCCGCGCCGCGCTCCTCTCCTCGCCGCACCAGCCGAACGAGAGCCTCGTTCGCTGTCGCGCGAGTCGCTCCCAGCAGCGCAGTCGTATCCCACCCGTTGGAAGGCACTGCCCAAGCCTCGATTCCGACGTTCGGCCGGAAGAACGCTCGCCCGAACGATTCATCCGGGGCGAAATACCCTTCGCGCGGCGCCTCGTAATACCACCACCCGATGGTGATCAGTCCTTCCAGTCCTGCCGCCGCCAGCCGGGATTCCAAATCTTTGTTGATCAACCCGCTGCGGTGAAGCATGTCGTTCCAAACCAGCACGCGCGTCATCCCCTGGTCTTTCAGGTGCCGCGAAATCTTGATCAAATGTTCGACGTAAAAATTATCCTCGCCTTTCCACGCAACCTGGCAGCTGGGGCACTGGCAAGCGTGTTGCACCTCATCCATCGCCACGTTGAATGTGGTGACGCCGTAGGGCCGCGCATAGCGCTCAATGATCTCGTCGTAGAGATTAAACAGCACCTCATACGTCTGCGGACACGTGGTGCAGAAGCCGTAGCCGATTGGCCGGCACTGCTCGTCTTTCATCGAGATTTCCGGCATCAGCCGTGGGATCACCGTGTTGTGGCCCAGCGAAGAGAAATAAGGAGAAACCGCGACCCCGCGCGCTTTGCCGTAAGCCACGATTTCTCCCAGGAAATCCTCCGTGTACATCGCGGGAAGCGCGGTCTGCTCCTGCCAGCGGCCTTCTTGCTTTGTGTAACTCCTTACGGGCGTCTTGAACTGCGGATAGCGGCGCGAAGGAAAAAGAAAATACTCCGCGTCGAGCACGCTGGTCTCGCGCTCCCAGCAATTGTAAAGTCCCACCGAGATCAGGTTCAGCTTGATCGAGCTCGCCCAATCAACCAGGTCTTTCCAATCCGCCAGGGTCATGCACGCGCCGCTGGTCACCTCCACATATATGCCGCGCCACGGAAAAGTCGGCCAGTCGCGGATTTCCACCTCGCGAACGCGCGGTGCGCTGTCCTGCTCCAGCAACTGCGCAAACGTTGCCGCCGCGTACCGGAACCCCGCTCCTCGGCTCGCGATTTCAACTCCCTGGCGCGTGACGCTCAGCCGGTAGCCGCCTTCCACTTCCGTTTCTTTCCCCGCGCGCGAGTCTTTGAATCCGTGCAGCCGGATCGGCAACTCTCCCGGCCCGTGCTTCGAAATCAAACTCGGCGTGCGTCCGGTGCGGCGGGACAATTCCGCGGCGATCATCTGAGCCGCTTCGGCTGCCTCCGGCCCTGCCTCTGGCTCGGCCTCGATCGACACGGCCAAACGGTCTCCATCGGTCAGATTGATTCGCTGCGTTCCATAGCTTATGGATTGGGGATGCGGCAGGATCACTGGCCGGTCGGGAGCCTCCGCGGGCAGCGCCGAAACCGCCTTGAGGTTTCGCTCGCCGATCAACGCGGCCAGCCCGGCGCCGCTCAGCTGTAACCATGCTCGCCGTTTCATGCCGCCCTCAGCGCCAATTCAATAAATCCCACCAGCATCCCGCCGCGCACGCAAGCAAACCGCACCCCCGCGCACGCAAATCGCATTCTCATCGCGCCGCGATTGTACACCCGCTCACCGCAAGTCCTGTCCGGGCCGCGGACCTCCACAGTCGCACGTCACCATTGGCAACTGGCTGCGGCGGCAGGCAAAGCGCGCAAGCGCCGCAGCCCGCCTGCCGCAGGCAGGGCCTGCCTACCGTAGGCACGGCGTGATTGTACTTAGCCCGGCATGGAGCGAAGCGGAATGCCGGGAACCATACGCCCAGAAAGATGAAGCCCCGGAGGGGCGATTGACCGTGGCATCGTCAACACGCCGGCACCCACGGTTTCGACGAACCAGCCGTGAAATGGCCGCAAAAGCCCATTTACCCTGGGCGAGTGGCGAGGCATTGGCGGGCGGCGTACCCGATCCGGCGCGAAGAATGCGCACCAACACCGGATCACGGCTGAGCCCCACAGGGCGCGTATTCACATATGCTTGCCCGTCAGATTTAGCGCGGATTTGTGGCGATAGGCCAGGGCCAGCTAATACTAATCACGATTGTCGTAACGAGAGTCAGAAGAAAGTCAGCGATCTCGGGATGGGCAGGCCAGATCAATTGCCCCAGCCCGAAGATCCATGCGCCCACGCCAATCGCCGTTCCCACCAACGACGCGATCACCGTAATCTTCCAGCTTTTCATGGGCTGCTCCTTATTCACCGCTCGGAAGCAGGCGGAAGCTGACCTCCACCTGCAGTTCGAGCGGAACCGGCGCGCCGTTCAAATAAGTCGGCTCGTATTTCCACTGCACCACCGCCGCCAATGCCGATTGAAAGAGCAACGCCGGGCCGCTGACGGCATGCGCCTGCGTCACATTGCCGTTTTCATCGATCAATGCGTCGATCATGACGACGCCTTCGACGTGCGCTTTCCGCGCGATCAGCGGGTATTGCGGCGGCACCTTTGTGATCAGCCGCGGCTCCTTCACTTGGCCGCCGACGCGATAGATCTGCCGTGCTGCCGAAGGGGGCGGGGGGACTAGCTGGGCGACGTGACCCGTCCCGCCGAGCAGCCCGCCCAGCACACCGCCCGCCTCGCCTCCAGGCATCCCTCCCACGACTCCGCCCTGATCGATCTGCGGCGCCTCTTCCTTGACGATCGCGATCTGCTTCGGAATCACGGCGGGCGCCGTAAGGACGCCGGGCCGAGCCTGCGCGAACTTCGGCTCCTGCTTCGCCGCCTGCGCCATCGGTGGCGGAGGCGGCGGCGCGGCTGGCACCGGCGGCGCCGTCAGATACGTGATCGCGAATTGGTGAAGATCGATTTCCCTGGTAAAGAGCAGCGGCGCCACCACGATCGCCGCGATGATCGCGATGTGTATCGCTGCCGAAATCAGCAGGTCGCCGGGCTTGCGCTCCTTATGGTCCGTCGGCGTATCGAGCAGGCCGCGCAAAAACGTGGCTTGCGCTTCTGACGCCTCGACTTGCCGCAGCGGCCGCGCCGATTGGCCCACCTCGCCCCAGTAGCCGGCCGCTAGGCTGTGTTTCTTATACTCCGCCTTTGGTGTTGCAACTAACGGCGGCGCAATTTCAAGCTTTGCTTCGGCGAGCGGCCGCGCGGTCGTGCTCGGCCGTTTGATCTCTTCCTCAAGAACTGTGGGCGCAGTGGGCATCGTCGTTCCCTCATTCGCGCGGCGTTCGAAAAATCACAATTCTTGTGTAGCATCGGCGCCGATGTGGAGCAGTGACCTGGATCACCGGCGGCGACGCACTGTTTTATGCATCCAACATCATCCCGAGGTCGCCGGATTGCATTGCAGCCACGCAGCCTAATCTGCAATCAGGGATAATCAACATGCCCGATGTTGTACTTAACCGAAACGCGTCGCCATGACTGGCTTTGATAGTTGATCGAAGATACCGCTGGCACCGAGATTATGATCGTGTTGTCAGATAAAACTTTGATTTGAGGCAAGGGGCTGTTGTCTTTGTCTGGATCGTACCGGAAGAGCAGGGACCTCGCCCTGAACAGTTTGTCCAGTAATGGGGAACCGGCGCGTTTTGCTGCGGAGACGTATACGCTTATGGCTTCTTGCTTCGCTAGTACGTCGCAATTTGTGTAAGTTATGTCAAATCGCATTCCCGAGATATCCGGGATCGTCGCTCGCTCAGCAGAAATGCAGGCGAACGGAAAATTAACGCGGCCAGTCATCACCATAGTAGTATACGAAGCGCCAATCGAGAACGCGAGGATCGCCGCAACAAGCAGGCGGCGATTTTTGGGCTTTTCATTTTCCATACGCGCCACAGGGTCCGGTCTGCCAGCCTTTTATGATATCGAGGAATCGGGGACGGACGGGATGTAAGTTGAACTTACGCAGTCATAGTCGCGGCGCAAGCGCGATGCGGATGCAAAAATCGCATTACAGGATAGCGGGGCGCACGGTCTCCGGGTCGCATTCCCCAGACAACATCTTGTCCACAGATAATAGTCTGCACAAGATTCTTGTAGCGGTGGCATTCCTCCGCGCTGACGACCCGGACTCAGAGTCCGCGCGTTGTCAACTACAACTACTGCATAAAGGTCTCGCGGAACTCCCGGCCCTCAATGGCACCTTGGAGTGCGCCCCAGAGTAGCATCACCTCGAAGGCTTTGAACTCAGCGAAGAACTCATCCACTTCCATTGAAATGATTATTATGCGCACCGGAACGGGGCCGCTGATTCCGGAGATTTTTTCTCTGACGGCTTCTGCGTTCTCCGGCCCGTCGAAAAGGTACGCCCTAACGGAAACAACTCCTGGCCCGCCCGACGAGATGTCCGCCGCGCCGACCGAAAGGCCTACCAAGAATTCGCCGTTCCGAATGAGCCCTTTCTTCCGCAGGTATTCTCCGAATGAACGCGGAGCGTCATCGTCAGCCGTAGCTGTCCCCTTCCAATCTTGGTAATGCGTACTCGCCTTGAATGTCTGCATGGTGACTCCGCTTGTTAGGATGGGACCGCCCGCCGAGCATAGCCTAAAACCTCGCGATGCGGTACGCCCGCATAGGAGTGCTCTAGGCCGGTTTCCCTTGTCGACACGCGGTCCCGGATCGTGGATACGGAGGCATCCGCCAAGTACCTCTTACCCCGCCACCACCCACCCGCGTGAGCTTCCCGACCCGATTCGGCCACCCGTAAAAGAACCCTCGCCAATCACGCAAAACAAGCCCATTTGGCACGCAAAACGCGCCATTTAAGGCCATTTTAACGCCGGCTGTGGCGGCAGGGCGAAAGCGCACAAGCGCCGCAGCCTGCCTGCCTACCGTAGGCAGGGCGCGATTGTACTTAGCCCGGCATGCAGCGAAGCGGAATGCCGGGAACCATACGCCCCGAAAGATAAAGCCCCGGAGGGGCGATTGACCCGTGGCATCGTCACACAGGTGGCGCCCACAGGTCGATCAACCAGCCGCGAAATAGCCGCCAAATAAGCCGCATTTAACGCGCAAAACGCGACATTTAAGGCCATTTTAAGCGCACAATTTCGAACCACCCCGCGCGCCGTCCCCCGCGCCATTCCCAAATCGGGAAAAGCGGTTCTAGTACCGACATAGTGGTTGACAAATGAGTACACGCAATGATAAACTTCTTGCCGGAGATTCACGATGAACGAACCGTGGTCGCTTCAAACGGACGCAAGTCGAAGCAAATGAAGGCAGCGAGCGGGGCCGCTATCTTGGCCGGGCCGCAAGCGGGCCGCTGATTTCTAATCGATATCGCTGCGATTAGAAAACGCCGCAACCCTCGCATTTGCATCAGATCCAGATTTCTAATCGATATTAAAACAGCCCTTTGGAGGCGCAAAAGCGCACAAAAGGCGAAGCGAAAAGACCCGCGATGACGACGAGTCACCCATTGGCCACGCCGCAGCCGGCTCTCGCGCGGGGGGAAATGCATAAAATTCGCAAAAAATTTTCTAATCGCGGTCAGCAAGGGGGGTAAACGAACGCCGCGATTAGAAATGCATAAAAACTCGCGGAGGAAAGCGCGACCTGGAAGCGAACAAAAAAAGGCCCGCCTAGCAGCGGGCCTTCAAGGGAGAAAGCTCCCGGCCAATGCGCGGATGGCCAAGAACCCTTTCCTCAGCGGCAGTCTAGTGGGCAGTCCTACAGAAGTCAAGCGGTAATGCCCCGATTCGGGATGCTGTTAAGTCTTTTGTTTTCATTTGAATAGACGGAGCGCGGTCCGGTCCGGCAAGTTTTTATCCACGGAGCGGTCGTCCACGCGCTTTCCGTCGAACGTGTAGAAGTCCTCTGCTTTGATAGGCTTGCTGACCAATCCCATTTGCAAAATGTCGATCTGCGTGTTGCGGTCGAAGATGGTGTTCGGAAACCACTTCTTCACGCTCAAACGAAATCCGCTGAACGCGAGCGCGCCTACAATTGTAAAGAGACAAATGAGGCCGGTCCCAAGAAACGCGCCCACGACCATCACTTCGAAGCGCGGTTCCTTGAACTGGAAAGTCGGCTGATCCCACGTAAGGACCGAAGCGGGACGAACTTGATCGAGAAGCTTGTTCGCCTCGTCGCTGGATTGGGCCCCCGCCACAAGCGCAATCGTGGTTTGCGAACGTTCCGCGAAGAATGCAGGAGACGTAGCAGCAGGTTGCGAGCCATTGATGTTGAATTTTTGGGAGAGTGAATCGAGTTGGCTCTGCGCGATCTGGGGGGTGGGATAGTCGGCTAGCAACATCGTCAAATCGCGGCCGTCGACGTCAAAATGTGCGGTTTCGACCTCGGGCGCGTATCGGAAGCCGAGCGAATTGCCGATGCCGCCCGGGAAAAACTGATCGAGCGTAACGGGCCCCAGAATATAGTGGTCGGAGCGATCGACACGATCCTCCGCCGGCATCTGCTGCGGGAGCATGGGATAAAGGCCGTCCTGTGCCTTTGGCTCGACGGCCGAAATAAGCGCCTTGATCCCTTCCACGTCGCGCTTGGGATTCACGCCGTCAATTTTCAGCACGAGATTTCCGAGCAGGACAAGCGCTTCATCGGATTTGGTGGCGGAATGCTCGCTGAAGTCGGCGGTGTTCATGTCCGGTGTTTTCAGGTAGGAGTATTCGCCGTAAGCGCCAGTCGGGTCCTTCATGCGGTAGACCGTTGCCGTGATCGGAGCCGCGGAGCCATGAGAATAATTCGCCGTCTCACCCGAGACGAATCCGTATTCGCGCGCCGCGTCTGCGAGTTGCGTTGGATCCGCGGTCGGTGCATTCGGCTCGAGCTGCGCGCCAGGATGGAAGGGCTGAGTGCTGGTCGCGGTCCAGCCCGCAACGGCCTGGGGCAAAAGATTTTGCTGGGCAGCTTGGCCGAACGCCGGGATGGCGACGAGAACGCCCAAAAAAAAGGCGACTTTTTTTGTAAGGGGGGACATAACGCTATTGTATTAGACTCCGCCAAATTGGGAAGGGTTCCCATCACCATGGGGTCTCCCATGCCCTGAGCCCGCCGTCCTCGTTTTTTTGTTTAACCGCATTTCAAAACGGTGATGCAACGCTGGCGGATTTTATGCATTTCTAATCGCGGTGCTCGTTTACCCCCCTTGCTGGCCGCGATTAGAAATTCTTTTGGTCTTTATTTTCAGCGACTTAGGTGCACTTTTAATTTTATTCATTTGCGATTAGAGATTTCGATTTTTTATACATTTTCCCGCCCGCCGCGAGAATCTCGCTGCGGCGTGGCAAGCCGGGTGACTCGTCGTCGCGGGCCTGGTCGCTTCGCCTTTTGTGCGCTTTTGCTCCTTTCAGAGGGGCTGTTTTTCTATCGATTAGAAATTTTCAAGTTGCTCGAAATACGGGAGTTGCGGCGATTTCTAATCGTAATTACTATCGATTAGAAATTAGCCGCCCGTAGCGTCGTTGCCTCCCCGTGAGATGCCTCCAAAGAGCCATGCAAGACGGCTCGTTCATTGTGAAATCCTCGGAGAGGAGTTTATCACAGGTTGTACTCATGTGTCAACCACTATCTCGGTACTAGAACCGCTTTTCCCGATTTGGGCCGAGTCTCGGAAGGGATCCAGCAGTAATAGAACTGCAAAATATTTAATTCTGACAATCTTTGCGCACAACTCCGCGGCGAAAGAGTTGATCTAAGGGTTTGCATCACGAAGATCATGGGTGCCGCTCGGGCGCCCGGCCCGACGGTTCCAGTCACGGAGGGGCAAATGATCAAGCATCGACGCTGGATGTGTGTCTTCGTACTTCCCGTTTTTGCCGCAGCCATCGCAGTCGCAGCAGCACCGAACGACAATAAGCCCGCTTCAACGAGCACAAAAAAGACGTCCACAAGTTCTGCACGGCGGGGACCGATTGCGCCGCCAGTTGTGACCGCACAAGCCGAATCTTCCGGTGGAAACCTGCCGGTCCGGCGCGTGGTCCTCTATAAATCCGGAGTCGGCTTTTTCGAGCACCAAGGCCAGGTGGACGGTAATGAAACGGTAGACATCAATTTTACGAGCGGCCAGCTTAACGACGTGCTGCAATCGTTGACGGTGCTGGACCTTAGCGGCGGCCGCATCACGGGCGTCGACTACAACTCGGACGCTCCTCTGGCGCAGCGGCTCGGCACGTTGAGTTTGCCGCTGGCTGAAGATACGAACATCGAGAACTTTTACAGCGCGCTACGGGGCGTTCGGCTTGAAATGCGCGACGGAACGAACGTGGTCACGGGGCGACTGCTGAGCGTGGAGCGCAAGACGCGCGTCAGCGGAGGGAACACGCTGGAAGTGGACCTCGCTACGCTGGTGAGCGATTCGGGCGAGGTGCGAAGCGTGGAGATTACGCCGGCTGTCAGCGTCCAAGTGGCCGATCGCGATGCCTCGCAGGAAGTGAACCGTTATCTTTCGCTGCTTGCCTCGGTACGGCAGGAGGAAATGCGGCGCATGACGATTGCGACCGCAGGCAGCGGCGAGCGCAGTCTCTACGTCAGTTATATCAGCGAAGTGCCGATCTGGAAGACGACTTATCGGATCGTGCTGCCCTCGAAGTCCGGCGAGGAGCCGTTGCTGCAGGGCTGGGCGATCGTGGACAACACCGTGGGCGAAGATTGGGACAACGTAGAGTTATCGCTGGTTTCCGGAGCGCCGCAGTCGTTCATTCAGCAGCTTTCGCAGCCTTATTACGCGCGGCGTCCCGTGGTGCCGCTGCCGCAGCTTGCGCAATTGATGCCGCAGACGCATGAGGGCGCGATGCTCGGCGGAGTGACGTCGCTCTCCGGCGTTGTTACGGACGAAAGCGGCGCCGTGATTCCAGGCGCGAGCGTCACGCTGCTGAGTCCATCGGGGCAAACGGCAGGATCGGTGGTTACCGACTCTGCGGGTTACTATCAGTTCGGCGATTTACCGGCGGGCAATTATCAACTTCAGGCGAATGCGCGCGGGTTTCAGGCGACGAACGTTCAAGGACTGTCTCTCGGCGGAGGGCGAGCCGCGACGGAGGATATGCGATTGCAGGTCGGCACCGAGTCACAAACCGTGACGGTTAGCGCGAGCACGAATGGCATCGAAACGGATTCGGTGTCTGCGTCTCGAAGCCGAAGTCTTGGATCGAGCGCCGAGCTGGGTGGATCTCTAGGCGGGGTCCTGGGCAACGGGCGCGGCGACGGCGTGGGGTATGCAACCGGAACCGGCAGCGCATACGCAATGGCGGGGACCGGGACGATTTCCGCCGCGCGGCAGCAAATGTCCAGTGCGGCTGAGGGGAGCGATCTGGGCGACCTTTTCGAATACAAGCTCAAGGACCGCGTGACAATCCACAAGAACGAATCGGCTCTGGTTCCGATCATCCAGACACACGTGGAGGCGGAGAAAGTGTCGCTGTGGAATCAATCGTTGGGATCGGAGCGGCCGCTGCGTGCGCTATGGCTGACGAATTCGAGCAACGACACTCTCGACGGCGGCAGCTTCAGCGTGCTCGAGGACGAAACTTTCGCGGGCGAGGGCATCACCGATCCGATCAAGCCGGGAGAGAAGCGGATCATTTCGTATGCGACCGATCTGGGCGTGCGCGTGGACCGCAGCAATTGGAACGAAGTGGATCGCGTGAACAAAGTCCGCATCCTGCACGGCCTGATGACACAAACGAGCGAGCAACGCACCACGACGACCTACACGATACGCAACGACGATACGACCGGCCGCACGGTGCTGATCGAGCATCCGGTGCGGGTCGGCTGGTCGCTGAATCCCAACGATGCCAAGCCGGACGAGACGACATCAAACGTCTACCGTTTCCGCGTAAGCGTGGGCGCGAAGGGCACGGCAACGTTTACCGTGCGGGAAGCTTCGCCGGTCCAATCGCAATACGCGCTCACAAATCTGACGAGCGATGAAGTTGCACTCTTTGTCCGGCAGAAGTCGATCAATCCTGAAATCGAGGCGGCCTTGCGGAAAATCCTGGCACAAAAAGACTTGGTATCGCAACTCGCAGGGCAAATTTCGGACAACGACGACGCGACGCAGAAGATTTTCGATGACCAGGCGCGTCTGCGCGAAAACATGAAGGCGCTGAAGGGGACGCCCGAGGAACGCGCGCTCACGCAACGCTACACGCAACAGCTTTCAGACCAGGAAAATCAACTCGATACGCTGAAAAAGCAAGCCGCGGATCTACAGGACAAGCAGGACGCGGCGCAAAAGCAGCTCGATGAGATGATCGAAAGCCTGAGCATGGATGCCGACATCTAGCATTTTGGCTGAGGGCGGGCGCGTGGGATTCGTTACGGTTTCGAGCACGCTCTGAAACGGGAATCGACGTGTATGCGAAGAGTCGCTCGGGCGCGGCGGCGGCTAGGTGAGGACCGTGTTGAGACGCGCGGTCTCGCGGATAGCCGGACGCTCGCTCGCGTTTCCGTACCTGTTCGCTCGGCTAGCGCGAGCCGGATATGGCTCAGGATGCGGTGATAGAATCCGCGTTCGAGGCGGCGGAAGGGACCATGCGAAAGATTCGTTATGCAGTTGCGAGCAGCGTGGACGGCTACATCACCGGGCCGAAGGGCGACGTCGACTGGATCGTGAACGATCCTGCGGTTGATTTCGGGGCGCTCATGGCTCAATTTGACGCGTTGCTTGTGGGGCGCCACACGTTTGAAATGATGATGAAAGCCGGGCGCCCAACGATGGCCGGGATGGAGACGTTTGTTTTTTCGCGGACGCTGGGTGAGCGCGAGGTGCCGAAGAGCGTGTCTTTGGTCAATTGTGATCACAGGAAGTTTGTCGAGACGCTTCGGGCGCGGCCCGGGAAAGACATTTGGCTTTTCGGCGGAGGTTCATTGTTTGCGAGCCTGCTTGGCGAAGGATTGGTCGACAGCGTGGAGGTTTCGATCATGCCCGTGTTGCTGGGCGGCGGCGTGCCTTTAAGTGGTGCTGGAGAATATCGCGCGCGACTGCAGTTGGAACATCACAAGATCTATCCTACCGGCATTGTCTCGTTGAAGTATCGCGTGCTGCGGGGCAGATCAGACCAGGACGCAGAGGGGATTCAGGAGGCCAGGAAGTAGAGGAGACGGCGGAGGCCGGGTTGGGGCGGGGGAAAACCCTCGGGGCAAGCGCAAACGGCGTGCTTCCCACGAGCGATGTGAACGGCGCAAAAAGCGAGGCGCCACCGCGGTGAAGGCCGTGCTATGAACTTCGAGGGCAGGGCGCTAGACGGTTTTGTCCTTTGAATAGCAGAGTTTTTCGAGGTTGCAATCGAGGCAGCGAGGACGGCGGGCCTGGCAGACGCGGCGTCCGTGCCAGATCAACTGGTGGGCGAATTTTATCCAGCGGTCCCGCGGGATAATTTTCATCAAATCCTGTTCGATTTTTTTTGGTTCGTCGTGTTTGGTCAGATCGAGCCGCTGCGAGAGCCGCTGCACGTGCGTATCGACCACGACACCGGAGGCGATGCCGAAAGCGGTGCCGAGGACCACGTTGGCCGTCTTGCGCGCGACGCCGGGAAGCGTGAGGAGTTCGTCCATTGTTTTCGGGACTTCGCCGTGAAAATCTTCCACGATTTTTTTGCTGGCGCCGATAATCGATTTGGTCTTGTTGCGAAAAAAGCCGGTGGTGCGAATTTCGTTTTCGACTTCGGCGGGATTTGCGTAAGCAAGCGCCTTGGGGTTCGGATATTTCTTGAAAAGCTCCGGCGTGACGATGTTCACGCGGACGTCAGTGGATTGCGCCGAGAGAATCGTGGCGATGAGCAGCTGGAAGGCGTTCTCGTGCTTCAGGGCGCAAGTCGCGTCCGGATAGGCTTCGTCGAGCTTTTTGAGGATGGCGCGGACGCGAGCGGGATCGGTGCCTCGACCGACTACGGCGCCATTGGAGCGCTTGCCGGTCTTTGCTTTTTTCAGCGATTTTTGTGCGATTGCCATCAAGCCGCAAACTATATCACAGCGGAAGTTTGCAGATAGGAGAGCAGTTTGCGGAAGGCTTTGCCGCGGTGGCTGAGGCGGTCTTTTTCATCCGGAGTGGCTTGCGCGAAGGTTTTGGCAATTTCTGGGACGAAGAAAATCGGGTCGTAGCCGAAGCCGTTGGCGCCGCGCGGCTCCGCGGCGATTAGGCCTTGTACGGAGTCCGACACGACGGCTATTGCGGAACCTTTTTGCGCGAGGGCCGTGACGCAGACGAAACGCGCGATGCGGGCTTCGCCCTTGAAGCGCGCCATTTCTGTCAGGAGTTTGTGGTTGCGGTCGGCGTCCGTTGCGTTTTCGCCGGCATAACGGGCGGAGCGAACGCCGGGCGCGCCGTTGAGTGCGGGCACGACCAGGCCGGAATCTTCCGCCAGCACGACGCCATTGGCGAAACGACTGTAATGGATTGCTTTGCCGGCGGCGTTCTCCGCGAAGGTGGCCGCGGATTCATCGAACGGCGGAAGTTGCGAGAAATTCGGCAGGAGCTCCAGCGCGATGGGAGAAGCAGGCGCGAGGCGTTGATATTCGCGGAGCTTTCCCGGATTCGAGGTTGCCAAAATCAGGCGATCGATTTTCATTCAAGGACAGGCTAAGGCAAATTCGAAAGCGCCGGAGTACATAGGCAAAAGCAAATTCAAAGGCAAAGTCGAAAGCGCCCGACTAAAAGGCGAGTCGGCCGCTACATAGGCGAAACCAAATACGAAATCTTAGCGGGCGCGGACGGCGAATTTCATGTGCAGCAGCTCCTGCTGCTTTTCTTGCAATTGCCGGATGCCGCTAGCGGCGAGATCGAGCAACCGTTGAAGCTCAGCGTTCGTGTAAGGGCGGCCTTCCGCCGTGGCCTGCACTTCGACCAATTTGCCGGTGCCGGTCATCACCACGTTCATGTCCACCTGAGCTCGCGAGTCTTCTTGATAAACCAGATCGAGCAGAAGCTGATCATCGACGATGCCGACGCTGGTGGCGGCGATGGAGTCCGCGAGCGGCACTTCGCGCAGCATGCCGGCGGCTTTCATGCGTTCAAATGCCAGGGCCAGCGCGACGAACGCGCCGGTGACGGAAGCGGTGCGCGTGCCGCCGTCGGCTTGAATCACGTCGCAATCGAGCCAAACGGTTCGTTCGCCCAGCGCCTTTAAATCCGTGACCGAACGCAAGGTGCGGCCGATCATGCGCTGGATTTCGAGCGTGCGACCGGACTGCCTGCCTTTGGTGGATTCGCGAGGCGTGCGCTCTTCGGTGGCGCGCGGGAGCATGCCGTATTCGCCTGTGACCCAGCCTTTGCCAGTGCCTTTGAGGAACGAAGGGACGCCATCGTCGACGGTTGCGGTGACGATCACGCGGGTCAGGCCTGTCTCGATGAGCACGCTGCCTTCGGCCTGCGTAATGAAATCAGGCGTAATTTTCACGGGCCGCAATTCGTCGGCCTTGCGTCCATCGGATCGAGCCACTACTCAACCTCGCTTTCTTTGCGTGCGCGCCGCAGGAGGCGCGTCAAGTCTGATGAGAGACGTAGTCTCTGTCAAACGAATTCGCTGCGCTAGGGCTGATTGCGCATTTTTCGTGCCCCCGCGCCTTTACGGAGAACCGTTCGGCGAGGCGCTTGGGGCGGCAGCTGCGGTTGGGGTTGTGGGCGGCGGGGCGGGATTGAGATCGAAAAATCCGGTCAAGTCGATGTGGCCCGCCAGAGTTTCGGCCTCCTGGCCGTGGATCAATATCTTCAGCCGCCGCAGGCTTGGGACGTTGCTGGCGAGCGTCTGGCAGATTGAGTCGACGGCTTCCTGCTCGCTCAGGATGCCGGACGGCGTTTCGGTGGCGAGGGCGTCAGAAAAGTCGGCGATGGCCGTACCGTCCGGAAGGATGTAAAAGCTGAGTAGCTCCGTATCGGCTGGCAGGGTCCGCTGGCCGGCGGTGGGCGGACTGGTGATGAGCGCCTGAAGCACCTGACGAGATCGCTGTACCGGGTCAGCCGAGAGCGGCAACTGGACCTGCACCGGGGCTATTTTATTTGCGCCTGCCGCCCAATAGATCGAAGCGGTAACTTCGACGTCGGTGGGAGTTGAGATCGGAGGGGCGATCACGGCCTGGCGCTCCTGCTCGTCGGACGGTTCCTGTTGCAGGCGGCGGACGCGGCGGCGCAGACCGATGAAGCTGATGGCTCCGATGATCAGCGCGACCACGAGGGCTCCCAGCGCGATTTTTAGGCTTTTGCGCATCAGTGAGACTGGCTCGCGCCTGTTTGGCTGCCGTTTACTATGCCCATCGGGCGAAACATGGGTATGCTCTGCGCAATCGCTGCCGCGATCGCGGGGCTCATCGATTCGAGGGTGCTAACGTTGGGCGAGGAAATATTGGATATTTCTACCGCGATTGCAGGCGCCGTGACCGAGCGCAAATCGCGTACGGCGGCCGAAATGCTGCCGATCGGCGAGCCAGAGAATTTCTGCGCCAGTGCGCCCTGCACAAGATCGGCGAATTGGTGGCTCTGCTCATCGAAGGAGACCTGCGCCTGGCGCCAGGGAGTTAGCCCACCGGCGGCCGGCGCCGAGACTGATGCCGGCTGCGGAGCGCTTGCCGCTCCAACGGGCGTTCCCGGGGCGGGGGACTGGGCAAACGTGTAGGGCGAGGCTTCGCGGTCATAGTAGACGCGCACGGTGCCGGGCGTGCCCGTTGAGGCGACGTGAAGCGTGACGAAGATAGCATTTGGAAATTGGTTTGCGATCGAGGCGCGGTCCTGAAAAGTGGGATCGGCGTCGCTGTCACGGGTCATCACCACGCGATAACCGCGTTGGGTCAATTCGGCGCGGCAACCGCGCGCCAACGCCAGCACGACATCCTTTTCATTGACGCCGTTGGGACCGCGCGCACCCTCATCGGCGCCGCCGTGTGCAGCATCCAGCACGATGGTAAGTGCTGGAGAGGGTGGCGGGGCCTGTTGCTGGGCAATGATGGGAGGCAAGGAGGGCGAAGAAAGCTGGGCCGGAGGATTCTGCGGCCCGAGCATCGCGCGCAAGGCGGAACGGCCCACCGGGGCGCAAACCAGTGCCGTCACGGCACAAAAAAGCGAAATATAAAAGACGAGCGCTTTCCGCACGGAGGGATAAGGATAGCAGAAGTCCGTGCGGAATGACCCTTCGCGCACCTTAAAGAGAAAGAGGTCGATGCCGATTCGGCTATTGCCTGCGGCCGGACGCGGCGGCAGCGTAGCCGACTTTTGCGGCTTCAGGTTCTTCCCGATCGAACATGGCATCCATCTCTTCGCGCTGCTGTGTCAGTTCTTTTTCGGCTGCGAGCCAATCGTCGACGTCATGGCCGTCTTCGCCGCCGCGTTCGAGATAGAGTTCATACGCTCTGGCCTGGATCTGTTCGTTGTTTGGAATATCGCTCATTTAGAACCTCCCTTGGACCGAAGGTAAGTGGCAAGCGCGAAGGCTGCAATCGGGCGTTCCGTGTAAGATCGTGCCGCGCAGCGCATCGCTGGCTCGTCAATGAGCGATTAAAAATTGAGCGGGCGCGTCCATGTCCGGGTCACGGCGACGAAAACGAGAAAGGTGTGCAATCGGAATTATCCTGTGCTTTGGCCTCCGAATGTAATGTATTGGATTTGGGGCGAAATTTGGTTTACGCTATGCGCCAGTTTTGGGCCAGCCCCCAGGTTCGCGGGACATGTGACCGCACCCGACACCTTGATTCGATTTGCGCTGGTTCATGATATTCCAGCTGTAAAAACCGGGAGCACAGACCAAACCCATCTAGTAGACGGGGCCAACGACCGAGGTTGCACGGCCGGAAGGAGATTACGGCCATGAGGCTCTTTCTTCGCTTGCGAGTGGTTCTCTTCGCGGGATTCACTTGTGGTTCGCTCGTTTTGTCAGCACCCGCCTTGAGCAAACCGTCAGGCGTCCCAAGCACAGAAAAATCCGCCAAGTCGGCGCGAGCTTCCACCGGCCCGCAAAATCCTGCCGCAGCCGAAAGCACCGAAGCTGAATCGCCTGGCGGCGAGAAACTTCCGACTGAATACATAACCATTCCGGGACCGGTTCGCTCGTTTTTGAGGATGGCGGGAATCAGCCAGGAAGTGTCGCCGGAGGAGGTATTGCCGCTCTTGGGGCACTTTGTCGAAACCTACGGATTTGAAGGCTCGAAGGAGAAATCCCCCAAGGCCACGGAGGCGCTGCTGATTTTCCGTCGCTATTTCGTGCAGGCGAATACGCTGGCGTCGCTCGCGGGCTCGGAAGGGACGCTTCATTTTTCCACGTGTGAGGGTTCCAGACAGCTGCTTGCAGATCTCGGCTATAGATTGGTCGACGGCTGCGACAAGATTCCTTCGATTGAGGTGGATGACGCCGACAAAGCGTTTATCACGGTCGATTCGGGATTTCCGCTGGCAGATCTGCAACTGGCTCTGCAGCAAGGAAAGCCTTTCAGTACGCCTTATCCTTCGACCCGGGTGCCGCTGATCTACGGGAAAAGCGATTGGACCGGCAAGCAGAACAGCATGGATATCGATGTTGTGGACGCGCTTGCTAATGACGCGGCCAAGGCTCGGTTGTATTGGGGGCTTTCGCGTGTCGATGAGGGTACGCGACAAGTGTTGCTGAAGAATGGAGGCGTGGCGCGCATGCTGCCACACGCTTCGGTGCTGGATTTTTACGGTTCGAGCATTGCGGTACGCGATGGTCGAGTGGCAGTGCCCGGGGGCGTGGACGCCGACCAGGCGTGGAAGAAGCTCGCAGGCGCGGACCCTGACAACCCCGGTGCGTTCGTTTATGCATTGATCTCAAAGGACGGAGGTTGGCTGGCGGAGTATTACGACGCGATCTCGCGTGCGCCGCAGCCACAGCTTCAATACTTCACCACAGACGGGCGGCTGCAGCGCTTCTATGAGGCATTTCACGGCAACGACACTTCAAACGATTCCGTTCGCTCGATTTTCCGGCCCGGGGCGGATTTGCTGATGCTGACTACGCGCCTCCTGTTGGATGAGCAAGGCGAGCCCCTGATTCCAGGGAATGTGGCGGTCTGGCGGTATGCGTTTCGCGGAAAAGACCAACCCAAACCCCTACGCGACATTGGGAGGAGGGCCGAGCGCTGGTCCACGCCGGATCAGCTTTTGGAAGCGATGTTTGCGCTAGCGCGGTTCAACTTTGCGGACGACCCGCTCGAAATGTACCAAACGCTGAGCGAAGTAGATCGCAACCGCACCGGCAACCGGCTGACTCCGGAAACCACGCGTCTTCTGATCGACCACTATACAAAGCTGCGCGACCAATACGACAAGTTTGCGGAGTTTTCGGACCTCGACAATCCTTCGATTGCGCTCTTTGTGAGGGAGACGGAAAAGATCGACGCAATCCGCGATCCTCTGATTCGCGCCGATACGATGGGAATTTTCGAGTCGAACGTCGGGCTGTGGCAAATTTTCGCGCGCCAAGGGCAGATTCCCGATTCCGCGCTGAACGCCAGCTGGCGGGAAACAATCGAGCCTTTTGAAACTTTTTCGGCGACACCGCAACTTTTCGATGCTACGCGCACATCGTTAGCGTCATTAATGAAGACCGTGTCTGGCAGCCCCGTGATTACGCAGGAAAAGATCATCTCTCTTCTAGCCGGGCCGGAGGAGTCGACGCCCGATGCACGGCAAATCCACGAAAAGCTGAGCAACGACATCGGCGCGGTCATGACAGACCAACGGCTTGTGTCGCTCGATACTCTGCTCGAATTGGGAGACGACTTCGCGCAGCTTACCCGCACCCCCAACGGCGTGGATGCACAGCGGGCGCAGGAATTAGCCGAAGAACTGGAGGAGGCACGGTCGCCGCGAGCGATGTTTACCGAGTCCGAGCGCGCAGAGTGGGCGCCCGGGCACGAACCGAACCGCCACGTGATGCTCGAACTGCGGACGGATCTGCGCAAGTCCATCAGCGGAACGGAGGCGCCGAACGAGGCAGCCGAGATGCGGGGCGCTTTGACACCGTTCTTGCGCGACACTCTCGTGGGGCTGAATTATGCGTATTACGAGCCGCCCGGTGCGGAGATTCTGCACAATAGCCCGCTATTAGTGCGCGAGCACGACTTCCTTGCTTCCGAATCAGTTGGGCAAACCCGCGCCTGGCAGGCTCCACAGCTTTTCGGCGTCGGGCTGACGGCGGGGAACGGGACCCATCTTTCCGGTTCGCTCGCGGGCTTGCCGTATGCGCTCGCTGAAATCGAGCAGGACTTCATCGTTCCGCAAAACGTGCAGGCGCTGATCTGGCACGATACAGCGGCCGACCTTCTGACGACGAGCGTGGTGCCTCGCTGGTGGTCCACTTCGCAAGACGCGCTGCACGCAGTGGCCCTCTATCAGGAGGCGGGCGCCGAACTGGTGAAGAAGGCCGCAAAGGATGCAAGTCTGCGCGCTGATGTGATCGCGATCCTCGCCATGCGCACCCCTCCGGAGACGATCGATCAGGTGAATACGGAGCTGACTGCGGGCGATGCGGACCAGGCGATGACCAGGATTTCGCCCGAGGACACGTTCTACCTGACCGCCCAATTCAGGCAGAAACACCCGGACGAAGCTGACGCGTGGGGGCCTGCGGGAACCGAGCTCGAGACGCTGGCAAAGCGCGATCCCTCCCAGGTGAGCGTCGAGGTGCTCTCGAAGGACTTCGGCGTGCCGCATCCAACGCTCTCACAAAGCTACGGTGACGAGCTGCTCGACCTGCGGCCTTTTCCGTCAGTGATGGACTACGCGAGCGAGCTGCTGGCCGAGTCTTGGGAATCTACGAACTTATACTGGGCTCGATTGGCGGACGAGATGGGATACACGCCCGCGATGCTCAACGAGCTCGCGCCGATCTTGACGCGTCGCATGGTTGAGGAGATCTTCGGCAGCGATTTCGACGATTTGCCCGCGCTCGACCGCGCGATGCGGCAAACGGGCGAGGAGTTTCTGCACGGGCAGATCGCCGGGATTCCGAAGATCAGTATGCCGCTACAGCCTTAGCTGCGGCGGACGGAATTGGAATGGGCGTTCACCGCGGGCGGGACTTCGGGTGACGCGTGAGGTAAATATGATTGCGAGAAGATACGTTTTTGCCTTGCTTGCGCCTGCGATTGCGTTGGTCTCAACTGCCTGGATCAGCGCTCGAGCCGCGCGTCAGGATGCGCCGAATATTCGCGTGAGCGTCGAAATGGTACAGCTGAACGTGGCGGTCACCGACAGTCACGGCAAGTACATTACAGGATTGCGTCCCGCTGACTTTGCCGTGATGGAAGACGGCATTCCGCAAAAACTGGCGATGTTCGCTGAAGGAGATAATCCGCCCAGGCGCCTTTCGGAAGTGGCAGCGGCCGACTCCAGCGGTGGCGGGAACGCCGGCGCCGACTCGGTTCCTTCGGTCCCGGCTTCAAGCGTCGCGGCTCCGCCAGCGCCCGCACCGGCCGGTTCTGATGCCGAAGTATCCGATGACGGTTCGCCACTGGTGGGCGCGAGCGTTTTCATTCTCTTTGACACCAGCAATTACATGTACCACGGCTTCGTTTACGCGCAGGACGCAATCGCGGATTTTGTGCAATCACTGCAGGGTCCGGACCGCGTGGCACTCTATTCGTACAGCCGCGATCTATTCCGCGCTTCGGACCTTACGCCGAATCGGCTGCAGGTTTTGCGAAGTGTCCGCGAGACGGTGGCGGGTGACAATGCCGCGCTTTACGACGCGATTTTGCTCACGCTTCGAGATGCTGCGAATATTTCCGGCAGGCGCGTCATTGTGGTCTTTTCCAACGGGCCTGACAATGCGAGCCTGGCGCCGCCGGAAGACGTCGAGGAGCTTGCTCAGTCCGAAGGCGTTGCTATCTATATGATTAGCACGCACCAGGCTGAACAGGATCCGCTTTCAACGAAGGTCTTCGAGCGAATCAGTTCGTCGACGGGCGGCGAAGTTTATTTTGCGAGGAACTGGACCGAAGAAAAGAAGGCATTCAATTCCATTCGCAACGACCTCTCACACCTTTACTCGCTCTATTATTATCCGCAAATGAATCCAAACCGCGGCTGGCGCGCCCTCACTGTGAAACTGAAGGGGCCTTCGGAAGGCAGGTTCCGCATTCGGGCGCGCAGCGGCTATCGCCCCCTGCCGGTGCACTCGACCCTCGGCGAATCGACTGGCAATTAAATTTAAGGGGACGGGACGAAAACGACGCAAGTCGGCGCCCCGACCTTCAGGGTTAGCCCGGAAGGCAAAAGCCCTCCCTTATCCTGGTCGATCCGGTAAAGCATGATGTTATTCGAATCCTGATTGGCATCCCAAAGCCACTTGCCGCCGGGGTCGATAGCGAAATCGCGCGGCGTCTTGCCGTCGAGCGGCACTGTCTCCGTGCGCGTGAGCATGCCCGATGTGGCGTCGATTGAAAAGACGCCGATCAGATTATCGAAACGATTCGAAGCGTAAAGAAACTTGCCCGAGGACCCAACCGCAATCTCTGCGCCTGACTTCTGCGAAGCATCGTCTCCCACGGGCGCAAGCCGAACCGTCTCGCGCGCCAAAATATCGCCGTCTTTGGGGTCAAAGGGCAGCACCGTGACCGTTGAACCCATCTCCGAGACGAGATATACGAAATGGCCGTCCGGAGAGAATGCCATGTGGCGCGGACCAAAGCCGGGCGTGAGGTTCAACACGCGAGGCTGGGGACCAAGCATTCCAGTTTTATCGTCGAACGAATAAACGAAAACGTCGTCGAGCCCCAGGTCGGCGGAAAGCACAAAGCGGTTGTCGGGGGAAAAAATCGCTTCGTGAACGTGTGGCCCGGCCTGACGGTCCTTGTTGACACTGGAGCCATGATGTTGGACGAACGAAGTAGCATCGCCGAGGCGGCCGTCGGCCAGCACAGGAAATACGACAAGGCTTCCGCCATTGTAATTCGAGACGACCACATATTTTCCGGTGTGATCGACGGCCACGTGGGCGGGCGCTCCGCCTCGCGAGGCCACTTCATTGAGGAACGTTAGTTTGCCGGTCGAGCGGTCGATGGAAAACGCGCTCACGCCGCCGCTCGGCTGGCCCTGATACGTGTCCGTCTCGTTCACTGCATACAGAAATTTGCCCGCGGGATCGGCTGCCACGAACGAGGGCTGCACCGATTCCGCCGCTAGTCCCAGCGGATCCACTTCGCCATTGGCAGCATCGAAGCGGTAGACGTAAATCCCCTTGCTGCCGGTGTCTTTTGGCGGATTCGACCCTTGGCTGGTATAGGTCCCGACGTAGACGAGGTAATTGCCGCTCGGGTCGGCGGTCTTTCGGACGCCCGCCGAAGACGCGACCCGAGGCAAGATGAGCCCGGCGAGCAGGACTCCGGCCAAAACGCAGAAGATGCCACGGTTCTTACGAATATGGTTGAGGACTTGCATTGTCCACTGGCCCGCTGCAGTTGCATTCCGCATGGGTCCATCCTTCGAACGAGTTTGAAGAATCTCGCGCCGGGGTGAGAGGTTCCCGCGTGAATTGTACCTGAATCCGCCAAACGGATTTGGCCTAAAAAGCAAAATCACTCAAGGTGCAAGCTAAGGCCCCGAAGGCGAGGAGGGAATCGCCTCGGCTTCTTTTGTGCGGGCAAGGCCGTTGCGAGCGCGGTCATTTGTGGGATCGCATTGGAGTACGGAGTTGTATTCTCGCTCGGCGTCGGAGTATTTGCCGCGCCCGCGATTGTTGTCCGCCATATCGAGATAGCGGGGAATATCGGTCGGAATCAATTGGCAGTTCGGAGATGGCTTTCCCACCGCGGGCGCGGGTGCCGGCGTCTTTTGATTATCGGCAGCCTGCGGCGCAGGCGCGGCTTCTTTCTTCGCTACGGCAGGCTGCTTGGCGCGTACGGGAGGCGGAGTCACGTGCGCAGCCGGCTGAGGCTTCGGCGTCGCCGGCTTCAGTTCGGCGCTCATCTTTTGCGCGCCATCGAGCGCCTCCTGCTCGCGGTCGCCATGAAGGTCCGCCACTTGCTGATAGGCGACTCGCGCGGATGCGAAATCGCCGGAGTTAGCGTCGCCCTGCGCTTGGCCGAAAAGATAGTTTTCCTTATCAATCATTCCTTGGAGGCGAGTAACTTGTGCGTTCGCATCGGGCGCGAGTGACCCATTAAGTTGGGCCAGGTCTTTGTAGCTGGCGAGGGCGCCGGGCCAGTCTTTCAGCTTTTCCTGTTGCTGCGCTTGCTGCTGCAAAGTGGCTTCCTGAGAGGTTGGTCCGGAACTGCTATGCACAAATCGCAGCAGCACGAATACCACCGCGATCACCACGGCCGCGCCCACCACGATGGGGATTATCGGGAAGCCCCGCGCCTCCCTTGAAGCGACGGGGGACGGCTCGTGTTCGGCCCGGCCAAAGTCAGGGGCGGCACTTTCGCCGCCGACGGGCGAATCCACAGCGGGCAGCCGGGCTTCGTCCACGATCGTCGCTGAAAACGTATGGGTAGGAGCTGTGATGGTCGTTTCCGTAGAAGGCGCCGGCTGCGCGGCAGGAGGTGCGGCTTGCACTTCGGCAACGGCTTTCTTCTGCTCGATTTCCCGGAAGAGATCTTCGATGCGCGGGTCTTTTCGCGTGAAAATCTGGGTGGCGATTCCTGCCTGGAGAATCTGTGTTGCGTCGCTGAGTCGCCCGTCGGCAATCAGCGTCTGCGTCTCGGCGACTTTCTTTTCGCGCTCCTTCTCCCTCTCGCGTTTCTCGGAAGCTGCCGATTCGGCGTCGCGCAGCAGCCTGTTCACCTGCTCATCGGCGCCGAACGCCGCGAGCGTCTGCCGTGCCAGATCGGCTGCGGCGGTTTGCTGGCCGGATTTAATCTTTGCCTGAATTTCGGCGATGCGCTGGTGCAGCTTTTGCTGTCGATCGGCTTCTTTCACGCCCGCGCGCGCTTGTTCGAGGGCGGATTCGAGGCCCGGGTCGTGGGGAAAGCGTGCCAACGCCCGCTCGGCTGCCGTCGCCGCCTCTTGAAATTTCGATTGCTGCAGCTTCTTATCGATGTCCTTCAGCGCTTCCGCCGCGAGCCGTCTCTGTTCAAGCTTGGCGGCTTCGACGCGGGCAAAGTTCATCAGTTCGAATAACTCCGCATGTTTGGGATACTCGCGCAGCAGCTTTTCGCCCCGGAAAACGGCCTCGGCGTATTTCTCGGCATTCACCAGCGATTGCAGGTCGGCAATGTCTTTTTGCAACTTCCTCTGCCGCTCGAGCCCCTCTTTTTCCTGCAGAATCAGTTCGCGCAATTTTTTTGTCGCTTCATCGCCCGGATACTCCTTTGCAACGGCGTCCGCTGCGGCAAGGGCATCGTCAAAACGTTGATCGGCGAGTAACGCTTTGGCGTCCGCCAGCATCTTGCGCTTCCGTTGCTCGGCGCGTTCCTGCCGCGCAATTTCCATCAGGCGCGCGATTTCCGAATCCGACGGGAATTCTTTTTGTGCATCCGCGAGCAACGCGATGCACTCTTCCACCTTCTGATCGGCCCAGAGCTTACGCGCCCTCTGCAGGATCTCGGCGAGCCGCTTCCGGGCTTCGCGCTGCGCAATCTGCTCTTCGATCTGCTTTTGCAGCGCGCGCGCCAGCGGATTGTCTTTGTCCCAATCGAGCACCTGGCGGGCGCGCTCGGCGGCATCTTCCAAAGCGCCTTCTGCAAGCTTCTGCTTGGCGGCGCGCAAAGTCTCGTCGATCTTGCGCGCACGTTCGGCGGCGCGTTCGGCTTCGGCGATCATCTCCTTTGCCGGAGCGTTCTCGGGATCGAGCTTGAGCGCCGCCTCCGCCTCGGCTTTCGCTTCGCTGTGGCGCCCTTCGCTCAGCAGCGCGCGCGCTTTTTCGAGCGCGGAATTGATTTGCGAGCGCACGACGGTCTGCCGCAGTTCTTGATTGACCTCTTCCAGCAGCGTTTTTGCGCGGCTATTGCGGCTATCGATCTGCAGCGCGCGGCGAAGCACGTCGCGGGCGCGCGGGAAATTCTTCGCGCGAATCAGCTCTTCGGAGCCGGCAATCATTTCGGCGACGCTGGCTTCCTGCAAGCGGCGCCAGATGGGCTCGAAATCGAAGAGCACTTCCTCCATCGTCTGGTACCGTTGCGTGATGTCCTTTTGCAGCATCTTCGCGAGCAGCGATTCCAGCGCGGGGGCGCAATCGGGGACGAAATTCTTGATCGGTGCGGGATGAATGTCGTCACTGGCGATGTTCAGCATCAGCGACGTCTGATTCGCGCCGTCGAAAGGCCGCTGGTAAGCGAGCAGTTCATAAAGCATTACGCCGCTGGCCCAAATATCGCTGCGCTCGTCGGCGCGCTCGCCGCGAATCTGCTGCGGCGACATGTACCCGAGCGTCCCAATGATCGTATTCGTCTGCGTATGCGAAGAATCCATTAGGCGCGCGATGCCGAAATCTACCACCTTCACGCCGCCGTCTTTCGTGATCATCACGTTTCCAGGCTTAATGTCGCGATGGACCACTCCGCGTTTGTGCGCATAGTCCAGCGCCCGGCAGACAGGAATGATGTAGCTCACCTTCTGCGTTAGAGTAAGCACGGGCCGCCGCTCGATTACTGCCTCGAGGCTTTCGCCTTCCAGGAACTCCATGGCGATAAAAGGCGTCTCGGATTCCTTGCCTAATTCGTAGACGGTGACGATATTCGGATGCTGCAGCGCGCCTGCCGACCGCGCTTCCTGGTAAAAGCGCTCGAGCAGATCGGGTCGCCCGACGAGCGCGCCGGTAATCGTCTTCAAAGCGACGAGCCGGCCAATGAACGGATCCTGCGCCTTATACACCTCGCCCATGGCGCCGCGGCCGACTTCTTCAATCAGTTCGTATTTGCCCAGTTTCTTCAGCATCGTCGCTGCTTCTTCTGGCGCTTCGGGAGGTTAAGCCCGGGTAACGCTTTTCCCGTGTCTTCGTTGCAAAGAGTACTCAGTACGTTTTGTCCTACAGGTAGTGAAGGGAGCTTGACTCCCTCTGGCTTCGGCATATTATCATGACGTTCACGCTGGCCGGTCGCGATGGCGTTCGTGGCCAGCACTCCCGGTTTCCAAATTCAAGACAAGTCTCCGAGGCCAGCATGGTTCCGTCCACACAGGTTCCCAAGAGGGGTCTTATCCCGAAGACGTGTTTCGTTATCTTTTCGGCCGCGCTGCTGGGCCTTGGTTTTGCCGGCACCTCGGCTTTGGGCAAGGAGGCGCCTCTCTCGGCGGTGGAACTCTACCAAGGGCCAAGCGGTCCGGCCTACGTCCTGATTTCGGACGTCACGATCAATACGAAAATCGAGGTTCGCGGCTGCGGGTCGTCAGACAAGATCACAAAAAACGCTTACGGAGACTCGCAAAAGATCGTGCTCGCGCCGGGCATGTCGCTGGAATATACGAGCGCGGACGGGCTCGTGCTGACCAAAGACGGCGCGCCCTCGTGCGTGGCGCCGAGCAATGTGAAATTCGACAAAAACGCCCCCATGACGCCGGCCGAGATCGCCTCAAAGGCCGTGCTTGCCGCTCGCGTGGTTCCATCGGGAAGCGAAGCGCCGGCCGCGCTTCCGCCCTTGAAGCCGGGCGTGAAGATTGTTTTCGCCGCGGCGCCGGACGTTGAGCTCGGCGAGTTCCTGCGCGCGGATCGCGCATCCACGATCTCCTGGTGGGAGGATTACCTGAAGAAGTATCCGAATGGCGCGCATACCTCGCAGGCGAAGCAATCGCTTGCCGCCTTATTGGTCAATGATGGCGAGGGCGAGGTTGCGGCATACAAGAAATTGCCCAGCGGCACAGGGCCCTTCCCTGATTTGCAAAGGGCGCAGTCGGACGCGAACGAAGCATTAGGTGCCGAGCCGGGAAATGCCCCGGCGACCGCGTTGAACGGCGAGATCCAGACCGAGCTTGCGACGCTCACGGACAAAGGCAAGAACGAACTCGGCCTTTACAAGAAGGCGCTGAACGATCATACGCCAGGCTACTCGCACCTGACGACTGCCGCGGCGCTCGCGAAATCCGTGACGGCCGTGAATCCGCAATACCAACCCGGCGCGGCGTTCCAATCAGACGCCAATGCCCAGGCGGCCGCGCTCGAATCGGCGCTTACTTCGGCCCAGTCCCTGATCGCGGCGAAAAAATACGATGACTCAATGGCCGCCGTCAAACAATATCTTTCGCTAAAAGACGAGGTCGCTCGGGTTTCCGCCGTGATCGACGCGGACTACACCTATCACTTCAATCGCGGGATGGATTTGGGCAATTCGCAGAATTGGCAAGATTCGGTCAACGAATTCGAAAAGGCATCCGAAATCAAACAGACGAAAGACGTCGCCACCGCGCTCGCAAACGCCAAGCAAGCGTTGCAGGTGGCCCAGGACAAAGCAGCCGCGCAGAGTGCGCTGCAGCAGAGCGCGAACTTCGGCCAGCAACAGCAATATATTCAAGCGTACGAAGTGCTCGACGATCTTCCGCCAGGCCCGCACGCGCTCGTCACAGACGAAATGCAGCGTCTCGCGCCCGTTTATATACAATCGGCTTCCGATGCGGCAAAGCAGATTCAGCAGGCGCATGATCCGATTCGCGGCCTCGCCGACGAAGTCGAGATTGTCCGGGCTTACGGCTACCTCAAGAAGGCTTACGCGCTGAACAACGATCCGAGCCTCAACGATCGCGTCAACGACCTGGCCGACAAGCTCAGCGAATATTATTTGGCGCAGGCGCAAGTCTACATGGCCAAACCGCTCGGTTCGGGCGCAGGCGTGGCGTGGTCCTTTTTGCAGAAGGCGCTGCAATACAAGGCATCGAATCTCGATGCGGTCCGCGATGCCATGACGCAGGAAGCCGCCGCATACCAGATGCGTTCCCGCCTCTCGATTCGCGTCGTATTTCGCGATCAGACCTCTCGCCGCGATAGCGCCGGATTTGCAGACCAGCTTGCGGATGCGATCGCCACCGGCCTCGAAACATCCGGACTCCCGGTGCGCGTCATCCGCCCTGGCGATACGCCCCCGTTTGAGCCCAATTTTCAGCTCATCGGCGACGTCCTGCAGCACTACCGCACGGAAGTCCCTACCGAGGTTCCGAAGGAGTCCACCTATCGTGCGGGTGAAGAAGACGTCCCCAACGAGGCGTGGAATCAGGCGAACCGCGACTACGAGGCCGCGACACTAAACTTGCAGACCGATCAGGTTGCGTTGCAAGGCCTGATGGGCAAGGGCAAGAAGAAAGAAATCGAGGATGCCACAGCCAAAGTAACCGCCGATGAAAAGCAGGTCGGCGACGCGCACGCGAAACTCGATTCCATCCCCAAAACGCTTCCCAAGGACATCATCAAGCCCTACACCTACACTGAAAAGGATATGGATTTAAGCGCAGGAGTGCAGCTGCAATACCGGATCAATGATTCACTGGGCAATCCCGTAGAACCTGACCATCCGGTGAGCAGGGAAAATCACGATAAATTCACCGAGCTCGAAAACGTAAAGCCCGAGGACACTGGCGGCGTGCGCGCGAGCGGCACGATTCCGGACGATATGCAATTCCTTACCGACGTTGAGAACGGCGTTCGCGATGACTTGATCAAAGCCGTTCAGCAGAGTGTGGCAGGCCTGCCAGCCAAAGTTTATACGCGCGCACAGAAGCAGGTTCAGGACGGCGATATGGACGGTGCGGCCGAGTCTTACATCCTCTATTTGAACTCAACCGCTGCCGCGGATACGCCGGAGCGCGACGCCGCCCAGAAATTCCTCGTCGACCAGTTCAACATTCAAGCCGTCGCGCCTGCTGCCACATCTACCTTCTAAACGCGGCGCTACTACTAGGCGGGAACTTTCGGCTGGAACACCACACCTGCTACGATTTGTTCGAATGACGGGCGAATCGAGGGGAACTCCGAGTCGAGAGTCATCAGCGTGATGGTGCCCACGGTATTGCCGGTGCGCGCGTAAACACGCCGATAAAAAATCGTCTGCCCATCGTTTGTCGAATAGCGGACATCCACGGACGCCTTTTCTTCCGCGCCAGGAATTGCCGGCGGAATTGCAGCTTCGATTTTTGGCTCCCGGAGATATTGCCGCAGCATCGAAAGCTGCGACTCCACGAACGGACCCAGGGCCGGATTCCCCCCGATCATTTCCTCTGTCGCCGTGATGCTCGAAGGGAACCCCTCTTTTTCCGATTGCTCCATCCCGAATTCCGATTTTACGGTCCAGCCTTGAGGCACAACTGAAAACGCCCAGCTGCCCACCGTGAACACCGCCTGCTTCGCTGCTGCGGCAACGGGCACGGCGCGAGGCGGCTCAACCGGCCGCGATACCGGTGGCGGCATCGGCGGCGCGGGCGGCACCGAGACGGGTTTGGGCGGCTGCGGCGAAATTGGCGGGGCCGGTTCCTGAATGGCCGGCGCTACAAAGGGCATGGGCGCTTGGACTCGCTGTTGAGGGCGAGCGGTTGCGCGGGGCTCTCCCGCGGCAAAAAGATCGGGGACGGCAGCGCGCGGCGGCTCGGCAGGTGCTCCGGGCTGGGCGACCGCAGGCGGCGATTTCGGAAGATTCTCATCCGCGATTACACGGACGGAAAAGCTCGTTTGGCCGGACCGGATTTCGTCTCCGGCGACGAGCGGGGAATCTTTCACACGTGCGCCATTTAGGAACGTACCGTTGCTGCTGTTCTTGTCGTGCAGGCTTGGGCCCTGCGGCGCACATTCGACCGCGAAATGAATGCCGGACATAAACGTGTCGTGCGGCAAGGCGAAATCGGCGCGGCCCGCGGCGCGGCCAAACGTCACCGTTTCCCCCGTGCGAACCACGATTTTTTCGCCGGATAGCGGCCCGGTTTTTACTTCCAAAACGACGGCCATTTTGCTGGCACCCTTGTAAAGAGGCGACCCGCAAACAATTCTCACAGAAACGTCATCGAAATTTCATCCACTATTTCGGGGATGTGCTTTCTGCTTGTTGGGTCTCGGACTTGTTATCGAAACCGCTACATGCGGGATGTGCGCGGATTTTTGATCGCAACATCAGTGCTATGCTTCGACAGGACCCTTCATCCCAGACCAGGAGATCCACATGAAGACACTCACGGCGTTGGCGGTTTTGCTAGCGGCTCCGGTGTTGGTGCATGCCCAGGCGAAGTCCTGCGACGACCTAAAAGCGGAAATTGCAAAGAAGATTGAAGCAAACGGTGTGAAGAACTACACCCTGGACATCGTCGACAAGGGCGCGCAGACCGACGGCAAGGTGGTCGGCACTTGCGGCGGCGGCACCAAAGAGATCGTTTACAGCAAGACGGCGCCTGCAGCCGACAGCTCGGCGTCAACTCCATCAAATTCGACGCCAGCTGCCGGCAAATAAGTCTTTCGTCCGGTCGAGCCATTTTGGCCCGCCCCTATTGCCCCCGCAGTTGCAAAAGAACGGGCCAACCAGGCGTACGCCTGGTCAATCCCCTAATCTGCCCTTTTTCTCCCGGTAGTCGCCAAAAGGGAAGGCATCTTCCCAATTCAGGCGTGTTCCGCATGGGTCATCCCCCCTTTTTGCTTGGAAATCGGGCTATTTTTAGGCCCGTCAGCGGCGATGGGCTGTTGATTCACTCGCCGCACCTGATCCTAATTAGTACCAATAGTCCATTTCCGTAAGTAGGAGGCAACTCCTATAACTATCGAGAGTTGGATTGTGCCAGGTGTGTCCCGATTTCGACTAGGAATCGGGCTTGGGGAATTCCGAAGCGCCTGGCTGTCTTCTGGTGATAGGCGGCTCAGGGGAATGGCAACACGATACAGCGATGAACAGATGACGACGGAGATCTTATGCCCTTGGACGCGCTAGACCAGGAGACAGTGAACAAGCTGCCGCGGCTCTCCGAGCTCCACGCAGCCTATGGTGTGCAGGTAAATCGTATCGATGTGGATGAGCTTTTCGGCCTGTACGAAAGGACAGGGTTTCTCTACCCGGAGAAAGCAGCGCGCCTGCTGCCGCACCTGGAAAGTGTGAAAGAGAATTGGCGGCGCATGCTCCGCGCCGAGGAATCGCTTCTTTACGTCCTGACGGCGGGCGATCAGGCAAAGGGCCGCGCCGCACTCGCCGTTTGGAGGACGACCCGTCACGGCTGGACGTACCAGCACCTGGTTTCAGAGAACAATCCGTACGCTTCGCGCGCGGTGATGCTCGCCGCCGAGGCTGAAAGCATCTTGAAGGGTTCCGATGAGTCGGCGCAGAACTGGTACCGGCCGGAGAACCGCTTCCCCGCACGAGTGTTCGGTTCGATGACGCAAAGCATCGGCGGATCGCTTTCGTCCTCGCAACGGCACGCCTATTTCGCGCTGCCGCGCAAGTTCTCGCCGGCGCCCGATGGCGGAGTCAGGGTGATGCCGTATGACCCCTCGCGAAACCGGGATTTGTGCGCAATGGCCTCGCAGACGAGAGGTCATGTGTACGTGGCGGCTGAAGAGTTGATGGGCGATGTGTCCTTCAAGGCGCTCGATGGACTCTACCGGCGCGTCGGTTTGCGGCGTACCCGGCATGTGTGGCTTGCCTACCGCAAGGGGAAAGAAGAATTGATGGGCGCAGCCATCGTTTATCGCGGCCCGCTTGGATTGAACTTCAGCTATCTGGAGAACCGCTGCGACCTGTTGCTGCCGTCGTATCTCTCGACTACGGAAATCGAAAGCACATCGAGTGCTTTGCTGAGCATGGCAGTCACAGCTTACGAGAATTTCGAGCTGGACGAGATTCCCGTGATCGCGCCGGAAAACACCGTTCCCGCCCTGGAGAAGCTGGGCGCACAGTTTTTGCGGCATTACTGCCAGTGCATTTGGCTGAAGGACGGATACGCAAGGTCCTATCGTCACGTTGATAGCTTTTATTCAAAGGTCCTGGTTCGATCAACACGGCACGGCTTACAGCCATCTCTCGTACTACAGGATTAGTCATGACAACGAGAAACGCAGTACACAAACTCGGCGACCAGCCGAGTAAGAGAACAAGCTTGTGGGGGAACACTCCCAACCCGCGCTACTTCGTGGCGCGCTTGCGCCCGGGCTGGTGCGCAAAGCGAATGCTGACACTTGTGCTTTCGGCGATGCTCCTCACCACCTGCGTGCGTGCCGACGCCGGTCAAGATGTTGACATAACGAAGCTGAGCGTCGAAGACCTGATGAACATGCAGGTGACGTCCGTCTCGAAGCGCACCCAGAAAGTGGCGGATGCGCCCGCAGCCGTTTTCGTGATCACTCAGGACGATATCCAGCGCTCCGGCGCGCGCAGCATCCCTGAACTGCTGCGAATGGTGCCGGGCCTGGAAGTGGCACGCATCGACGAAAACAAATGGGCCATCGGCTCGCGCGGCTTCAACGGCAGATTCGATGACAAGCTGCTGGTCCTGATCGATGGCCGCAGCGTGTACACCCCGCTTTTTTCGGGCGTTTATTGGGACGTTGAAGACGTGATGCTCGAAGACGTCGAGCGCATCGAAGTGATTCGCGGCCCGGGAGCCACACTGTGGGGCGCGAACGCCGTCGATGGCGTAATCAATATCATCACGAAGTCAGCGAAGGACACGCAATCCGCTTTGGTCAAGTCAGAAGGCGGAGACGAACAAATAAATGAGAACGACGTCCGCTATGGCGGGAAGGTGGCGGACAAGGGTTACTACCGCGTCTACGGGAAATACGTCGATTGGAACTCCTCGACCGGCCTCGACGGCCAATATGCCGGCGACGGCTGGAACCAGCTTCGCGCCGGTTTCCGTTCAGACTTGACGCTGACGGGCGCGGACGCGCTAACGTTCCAGGGCGATACCTATCACAGCCGCGACGGCGAAACACTGACAATACCTACACTTTCCGCGCCGTATTTCAGCACCCTTGGCAATACCGGCGATTACAGCGGTGGAAACCTCCTCACACGCTGGACGCACACCTACAGCAACGCCTCGAATATCTCCGTGCAGGCCTATTTTGATCGGACGAACTACGCGGACAACAATCTGTTTGTTGACCACGAATCCGTCTTCGATGTGGATTTCCAGCACGATTTCCACGTCGGCCCCAAGAATGAAATCGTCTGGGGCGCGGGATACCGGTCTATTCAGGACCGCAGTGACGGCACATTCACGGTGACCGTTGTTCCGAACATGGGCCAATACAACTTGTTCAACGCCTTCGGCCAGGACGAGGTCAGCTTACTCGATTCGCGGTTGCGCGTGACGATCGGTTCGAAGTTCGAACACAACAGCTTCACCGGTTTCGAAGTCGAACCCAACGTCCGCTTCCTCGCAACGCTAACTAACAAACAGTCGGTTTGGGGCGCTATCTCCCGTGCCGTCCGCACTCCGGCGATCACCGAAGAGGGTTTGAGGCTGACTGAAGAAGTGCTGCCGCCAGATGCGACACCCTATAACCCAGGAATGCCCGGCATCGTATCGGTCTACGGCAGTACAAACTTCAAGTCGGAAGACTTGCTCGCCTATGAAGTCGGGTATCGTGTCCAGGCCACGAACTCCTTCTCTGCGGATATCTCGGCCTTCTATAACGATTACACGAATCTAAGAACCGCCGAGCCGGGGCTGCCGTTCATGGAAACCGTTGATTCGACTCCGGTGATGGTGTTCCCCTACGTTGCTGAGAACAAAATGAGCGGGGGCACCTACGGAATCGAACCTTTCTTCGATTGGAAAATCTTGCCGCAATGGAAAGTCTTCGGCTCCTACAGCTATCTGCAAATGAATATTCACAAGAACGCAGACAGCCTGGATACGACGAATGATCTGCCAAACGGCAGCAATCCGAAGAACCAGGTCTTCTTCCAGTCGACATACGATCTGCCCTGGCACATCGAGCAAGTGCTTAGCGTAAGACACGTGGATCATCTGACGGGCTTGAGCAATCCGATTATTTCATCGGTCCCTGGCTATAACTCGCTCGATGGCGGAATCCACTGGAGCGTCAGGCCAAACCTGGTGCTGGCGTTCGACGGCCAGAACTGGCTCGACAATCGCCACATCGAGTTCCCACCGGACTTCATTAACACGGTGCCAACCGTAGTCACGCGCACATACTACGGCTCGGTCACATGGAGTTTCTCTAAACGCTAAGCAGGTTGCGTTTCATCAGGACGTCTGAACTACGTGAGCACGAGTCAGGGAATAATGAAGAGATTCTCCTCCATCGCCGCCTTAATGATCTGTTTGACGCTGGCCGCGGCCATTCCGAGCCAGGCGCAGAATGACGATTCCCCTGATTCTTCCGAATATCTGATCAAGGCCGGATTCACATACAACTTCGCAAAATTGATGGAGTGGCCCTCCGGTACATTTGCCCAGGCCGATTCGCCCATTGTTATCGGAGTTCTCGGCGTGGATCCATTCGGAGGCACGCTCGATGACGTCCTGAAGGGCAAGACTGTCAACGGCCGCGAGTTTGTGGTCAAACACCTCAAGGATGGCGCGGACCTCAGAGGTCTCAACATTCTGTTCGTGAGCGACTCGGAGCTACCTCACCTCGATGAAATCCTTCACACCGTGAAGAATCTGCCGATCCTCACGATTGGTGAAACTCCGGGTTTTGCCCAGCGCGGTGGGATTATCAATTTCGTGGTAGAAGACAACAAGGTTCGCTTCGAAATAAACGTAGATGCCGCCAACCAGGCGAACATCGATATCAGCTCGAGGCTTCTCTCTCTCGCGAAGATCGTTCATACCGCCCCGCCGGACGGGAGGAAGCCGTGAACCTCCAGAACCTCTCCATCAAGCGCAAGCTGCTGCTGATCACGATGCTGACAAGCAGCGTCGCACTGGTATTGCTGTCGGCAAGCTTCCTGATCTATGACTTGGTGTCTTTCCGCCACTTCCTGAGCGACGATCTCACCACGCAAGCCGAAGTCATAAGTTACAACAGCGCGCCGGCGATGGCCTTCAACGATACCGCGACGGCAACCGACGATCTCTCGGCCCTGAAGGCAAAGCCGGACATTGTGGCGGCCATCCTATATGACACGCACGGGAAAATTTTCGCCCAATACGTGCGCGCCAATGTTGTACAGCCCGCGCTTCCGCATGATGTGCCGCAAGCGAATGGTTCTCGCTTCCGCGGGAATTTTCTCGAAGTGTCCCACGATGTTGCTTTGAAGGGAGAGCCCCTCGGCACGCTCTTCCTGCAGTCGGATATGAGCCAGTGGAGCGCCAGAGCCAAGAGCTACGCCGTATTTCTCGTGTTGTTCATGCTGTTGGCGGCATTTTTCGCGCTGCTCATCGCTTCCAAATTGCAGGGGGTGATTTCGCGGCCGATTCTGCGCTTGGAAGATACGATGCGCGTCGTATCTGCAAAGCAGAACTACGAGGTCCGCGCTCTGAAGTTCTACGACGACGAAATCGGCAGGCTCATCGACGGTTTCAATACCATGCTGGCGGAAATCCAACAGCGCGACGCGGCTCTTCAAGGCGCCAATGATGAACTGAAGATGCGCACTCAGGAGCTCGAAGACGAAGTCGCAAACCGCAAAAAGGCTCAGGAAGAGCTCCTCACTGCGAAGCGCGCCGCTGAGGACGCGAGCCGCGCCAAAAGCGCGTTCCTGGCGAACATGAGCCACGAATTGCGCACTCCTCTCAACGCGATCATCGGCTACAGCGAAATGATCGAAGAGGAGATCCAGGATACGGGCCAGATTCAGAATATTCAGGACGTTCAAAAGATCGAATCGGCCGGAAAACACCTGCTGGCGCTCATCAACGACGTTTTGGACCTTTCCAAGATCGAAGCCGGAAAAATGGGCCTGCATCTCGAGAACTTTGACGTAGCAACGATGATTCAGGAGCTGGTTGCAACCTTGCAGCCGGCAGTCGCGAAGAATTCGAACTCTCTGCAGCTCCGCTTGGCCGACGATCTTGGGAATATGCGGTCTGACGTTACCAAGGTCCGGCAGATTCTCTCGAACCTCCTCAGCAACGCCTGCAAGTTTACGGACCACGGGACCATTTCAATGGACGCCGAGCGGGTTTCGAACGGCGATCAACCGTGGATTCGCTTCCGGGTGGGCGATACGGGAATCGGCATCAGCGAGGAACAGCAGGAAAAGCTCTTCAAGGAGTTCGCACAAGCCGACGTCTCGATTGCGCGTAAATATGGCGGCACCGGGCTGGGCCTTGCGATCAGCAACCGTTTCGCTCAGTTGATGGGCGGCCAGATCAGCGTGGAGAGCGAACCGGGACAAGGCTCGACGTTCACGGTATACCTGCCGGCTCAAGTTTCGGCCGAAGCTGCGGCCACCGGCAGCCCGAAACCACCGAAGGAAATAAAATCGCCGGAGCCCGAGCCCAAGCCTCAGGCGGAGACGATCCTCGTCATCGACGACGATCCCGCTGTCCGCGACTTGATGTCGCGCTTCCTCACCAAGCTGGGATTCCACGTAGTTGCAGCAGGCGACGGCGAGGAAGGATTCAGGCTGGCCAAAAGCATTCGACCCGTCATCATAACTCTAGACGTGGTTATGCCGGTTCTGGACGGTTGGGACGTTCTGAAACGGCTCAAGGCCGATCCAGAGCTGGCCGATACCCCAGTCATCATGGTCACGATCGTGGACAACGAAGTGGCCGCCTTGAAACTCGGCGCCTCGAATTATCTCGTCAAACCCGTGGATCGTGACCGCCTTGCCGAATTGGTGGAAAAATATCGCGGCTCGCATCTTTCCAAGAGCGCGCTGCCGGTTGGCGTTGGCGCGTCCTATCCGGCTGACGAAAAGCGGAAGCCTTCCACTGGCTGGGGGGACCGCTCCAGGAGAAATTAAAGTGCCCATCACCATTCTTCTTGTCGAAGACAACGAAATGAACCGCGATATGCTCTCGCGCCGCTTGCAGCGCAAGGGATATCGTGTGGTCGCGGCCCATGACGGGGGCCAGGGGCACGATTTGGCGCACTCCGAAAAACCTGACCTGATTCTAATGGACATGAGCCTCCCGGTGATGAACGGCTGGGAGGTGACGAAATTGCTCAAGTCGGATGCCGCCACCCGTCACATACCAATTATTGCGCTCACGGCTCACGCGCTCGCCACCGATCGCGCCAAAGCCATCGAGGCGGGTTGCGACGATTACGATACCAAGCCCGTAGACTTCAACAGGCTGCAGGAAAAGATCAATAGTTTCGTTCTGGAGAGAAAACCGTCATGACTTCCCGGCAGAACCGCGTCCTGATCGTCGACGACAATGAGATGAACCGGGACATGCTCGCCCGCCGCCTCGAGCGTAAGGGTTACAGCGTGAGCGTCGCGGCGAGCGCGCATGAATTGATGGATCGCATCAAGAAAGATTCGATCGATCTGGTGCTTCTCGATATTGAGATGCCGGAGATCAGCGGCCTCGAAGCGCTCACTAAAATTCGCGAACTCTATAACCCCATCGAACTGCCGATCATCATGGTCACGGCGAGAAATCAAAGTGAGGACATCGTGAAGGCCCTGAACATGGGCGCCAACGATTACCTTACGAAGCCAATCGATTTTGCTGTCGCTCTCGCACGCATCGGAACTCAGCTTTCGCACAAGCGTGCGCAGGAAGGTTTGAAAGAAAGCGAAGAGCGTTATGCCCTCGCGGCTCGCGGCGCCAACGATGGCCTTTGGGACTGGAACCTCGCAACGAACGTGATTTATTTTTCCGACCGTTGGAAGGCAATGCTCGGTTACCAGGAACACGAAATCACAGACAAGCCCGAAGAGTGGTTTGAGCGCGTTCACCACGCGGATCATGACAAGATGAAAGAGGAAATTGCCGCACACCAAAACGGATTGACGCCGCATTTCGAAAGCGTTCACCGCGTGCGCCATAAAGACGGAACGTTCCGCTGGATGCTCAGCCGCGCCCTGGCCATTCGCGACCGTTCGGGCAAACCCATTCGCATGGCCGGCTCGCAGACGGACATCACGGAAGGAAAGGTTTCTGATCCGCTGACCGGCCTGCCTAATCGCCTGCTGTTTTTGGACCGACTCGACCGCTTGATGAAGCACTCGAAGCGGCACTCAGAGCGGTTGTTCGCCGTGCTCTTCCTGGACCTTGACGCTTTCAAAATGATCAACGATTCGCTCGGTCACCTGATAGGCGATCAGTTGCTGCTCGGCGTCGCCAAGCGCCTGGAAAAGTGCCTTCGATCGAGCGACACCGTTGCGCGGCTCGCCCAGGAGACGTTTACGCTCGCGCGCATGGGCGGCGACGAGTTTACCGTCTTGCTCGATGATTTGAAGGAACCTGCTGACGCCGATCGTGCAGCGGAGCGGATCATGGAAGGCTTGTCCGCGCCCTTCGAACTGGAAGGCAAGGAAGTGTTCACCTCCGCTAGCATCGGCATCGCCCTGTGCAACTCGTCCTATCAGCATCCTGAAGAAATCATGCGCGATGCGGATACCGCCATGTATCGCGCGAAGTCTCTGGGCAAGGCACGCTACGAGGTATTCAACGCAGACATGCGGGCCAGCGTCATGGCCCGTTTGGAACTCGAGACCGATTTGCGGCGTGCGCTCGAGCGCGGAGAATTTCGCAATTTCTACCAGCCCATCGTCTCGCTGGAAAACGGGGAAATCATCGGTTTTGAATCCCTGCTTCGCTGGCAGCATCCAACGCGCGGCCTGCTCGGACCCAAAGAATTCATCTCCGTTGCCGAGGATACCGGCCTGATCCGCGAGTTGGGTTGGTGGAGCTTGCGCGAAGCCTGCTCCCGTATCAGCGACTGGAATAGGCACGTTGGTTCCGGCCGGCAATTGACCGTCAGCGTGAATCTCTCCATCAAGCAGTTTATTCAGCCGAACCTCGTGGAGAACATCGGAATTTTACTCAAAGAGCTGAATATGGCGCCGGACTCCCTGAAACTCGAAATCACAGAGAGCACAGTGATGGAGGATCCTTCATCCGCCGTCGAGATGCTCCAGCAGATGAAGGCTCTCGGCGTTCGCTTGGCCATCGACGATTTCGGCACCGGCTATTCTTCCCTCAGCTATTTGCACCGGTTCCCCCTGGATACGCTGAAGATCGACCGCTCGTTCATCAGTGGCGCCACGGGTGGCGTGAACGGGATGGAAATCGCGCGCACCATTATGCCTCTGGCGAAAAACCTCCAGTTGGACGTGGTGGCTGAAGGCGTCGAGACGGCCGAGCAGGTCCAGGAACTGAAGAAGTTGGATTGCAAATATGCACAGGGATACTTCTTTTCGAAACCGCTTTCGCGCGATGAAGCCGAAGCCTTGCTCGCCGAGCACGCTGTTTGGTGACGTGGGAACGCGCACAACCGAATCGTGGCGTTATGACCGACTTACGCAGTTACATTATGGAGTCTCCACGCGAAGGGCAGCGCCTTCTCGATAAGGCCGACCCTGAAACGTGGATCACGAAATTTCTCTCGCCGCATTTCGGAAAAGCAAGGAGCCTGCTTTCCGTCGGCTGCGGGCCAGGTGTATTTCTGCGCGAAATCGCGGAAAATCATCCTGAAATCGAAGTTGTTGGCGTCGATATCAGCGCGCGCCGTGTCCGCGATGCCGAGCAGCGCCTGCGCGGATTGCCCAATGCCCGCGCCAGCCAGGGCGATGCGATGAATCTTCCGTTCGAAGCCAATAGCTTTGATCTGGTCTTTTGCCGCTTTTTAATGGAGTATCTGCCGGATAAGCCGCTGGCTGTGCGCGAAATGGCCCGCGTTTGCAAGCCCGGGGGCAAAATTCTGCTGCAAGATCTGGATGGACAGCTCTTGTGGCATTTCCCCGAGCATGCCGATTTGCAGCATACCACCGAGCAGGTGGTGAATCATTTGGCCAGCACGGGCTTCGATCCCTTTGTGGGTCGCAAGCTTTTCAGCCTCTGCATGGCCGAATCGCTCGCTGAGATCGCCGTCCAGCTCGATCCTTATCATCTCTACGCAGGCACGATTGACGAAAAGCAGTTTTCGCAGTGGCGCACGAAACTCGAAATCGCGATGCCCCAACTCACCGCCGTGCTCGGCAGCGAAAAGTCAGCGCAGGATTACTCCGACCGGTTTCTCGCATACCTTCAAAATCCAGAGACTCTCACCTATTCTTGCCTCTTCACCGTGACTGCCACAAAACCGTCCGGCTGGCCCCCTTCGTGCTAGCTCAATACGTTTGAGAGCATTTCTATTTGGGCGGAGACACCGGTCCTCGCCTTGCTTGGGCGTCTGCTCCAAAATCTTTAGTGATATAACTCGGGAAATTCCTTCTTGAGGTTTGCGACCTTCGGCAGATCGTTAATCACGATATAGGGATTGTCTGGATTGCGCGTCGCAAAGTCCTGGTGGTAGTCCTCGGCCGCATGAAAACCAGTAAACGGAACGACCTGCGTCACAATCGGCCCCGAGAACGCTTTGAGCTCGCTCAGCTGCCCGACGTACGCCTTCGCGATCCGCTCCTGGTCCGGCGTTTCGAAGAACAGCGCCGAGCGGTACTGCGTTCCTTCGTCCGGCCCTTGGCGGTTTAGCTCAGTGGGGTCCATTGCCACTGAGAAAAACACCTGCAGGAGCTGCCCGTACGTCACTTGCGACGGGTCATAGGTCACTTCCACCGATTCTGCGTAGCCGGTTGTTCCCGTCTCCGCTTCCTCGTAGCTCGGATTTTTGATTGTGCCGCCGGCGTATCCCGCGGTGGTATTCTTCACGCCTTTTACGTGCTCGAAGACGTCCTGAATCCCCCAGAAACAGCCGCCCGCAAAAACAGCGGTTTCGCGTCCCTTTGCGGCGCTTGAAGATTCATCCACCGCCGGCCGCGGCAACGGCACAGGGCCCGCGGCCGACTGCCTCACCAAAACAGCCAAAAAAATCAACAGTGCAGCGGAGGTCGCCAGCAAAGGCTTGGTCGCGTGCTTCATCGCTCACCTCAGGCCATCAAGTGCGGAAGAAGGGACTCGAACCCCTACGGCCTTTCGGCCACCAGCTCCTAAGGCTGGCGCGTCTGCCAATTCCGCCACTTCCGCAATGTGGGGTCAGTATACCATCGCCAAAGTAACCCATGCGTTGCCGGATCAAACGCGCCTGCCGGCCCGCCCTCGGCAGCGAAATCCGCCAGCGTCGAAGGGAACCAATCTGCCTTTTGCGTCGTATCTATCCATAAGGCACCACCGGGAGATCGATATGGTGAAGTTTCTGCTGTGGTGCATATTGTTGGTGCTTTGCTGGCCGCTGGCGCTCATTGCGCTGGTCCTATACCCGATCATCTGGCTGCTTTTGTTGCCGTTCCGCATCGTTGGGATCGCCGTCACCGGAGTGCTCGATCTGATCGCCGCCATCTTTTTCCTTCCCGTGCGGGTTCTGCGCGGCCCGCGCGCGGTCTGACGCCGCGGCTTGCGCGTTTTAACCTTGCTGGCAGCCATATTCTGCCGGCGCCCGTCTAAACGCTGTCCATTCAGCACGTTGCTGATGTTCTTTTCCTTCATAAATTCCACCGAAAGAAAGCCTGTCGCCCGTGGTATTTTCTTCCGGGGCAAAAACTCGAAAGGGGATTCATCGCCGGATGAAATTCATTGTGGGAATGATTGCTGGAGTTGTGATCGTTTGCGCCCTGGTGCTGGTCTATCTCGTAAGCGGATTTGCTCCGGTTGCCGCTACAGATAAACCGATGCCCCTCGAAACTTGGATCGCCGGCACGGCACTCCAGAAACGCATGCAAAAGGATGCGCCCACGCGCGACCTTTCCACCATGACCGACGCCGACCTCCTCGTCGGCGCCGACACGTACAAAAAGGATTGCGCTGTTTGTCATGGCTTGCCCGATCAGGCGACAGCCGACATCGGCGACGGAATGTTTCCGCCAGCGCCGCAGTTGATGCGGACGCCGCCGCCGCGCCCGGGCCGCGCAGGTGAACCGGCACGCCGCGGAGGGCCGCCGCCAGGGTTTGCCGCAGCGCAAATGGGCACCGTGAAAGGAAGGGGCGCCAGCGGCGACTTCTGGCGCGTCAAAAACGGCATTCGCCTCACTGGCATGCCCAGCTTCGAAAAGACGCTGAGCGACGACCAGATGTGGCAAGTCGTGTATTTGCTTTCCAAACGCCGCAACCTGCCGCCGGACGTGAAAGCCGCCCTCGAATCGCAAGCCGTCCCGCCGGCTGCACCCAGCGCCGTCCCGGATCCGGCTGAAGGGAAGAAGTCGGAGCACGCAGGGCGCGGATAAGGGTCGTTTTACTATCGGTCAGATAACAGATTTACGATGACGATTTCGAGGCAATCCGGCGCGGAAGCGCGGCCAAAGGCTTGGCTTGCGTGGAGCAGCGGCAAAGACAGCGCGTGGGCGCTGCATCTGGCGCGGCTCGCCGGCGGATTCGAAATCACCGCGCTGCTGACCACCGTGAACAGCTCTTATGGGCGCGTGGCCATGCACGCGGTTCGCGAAGCGCTGCTGGAAATGCAAGCCGAAGCGGCGGGCTTGCCGCTAGTGAAGGTGCCGATTCCTTCTCCCTGTTCGAATGAAATTTACGAGTGCGCCATGGGCGAAGCGATGGCCCGTGCGCGCGCCGAGGGCGTCTATCACGTAATTTTCGGCGACCTCTTCCTGCAAGACATCCGCGCGTATCGCGAAAAGCATCTTTCGGCGTGCGGGATGACGCCAATTTTTCCGGTCTGGCGGACCGATACGCGCAAGCTTGCCGAGGAAATGCTGGGCGGCGGCCTGAGCGCCTATATTACGTGCATCGATCCCCGCAAACTCAGCCCGCTTTTCGCCGGTCGCCGCTACGATGCGGAGCTCGTCGCGTCATTGCCGTCGGAGGTCGATCCCTGCGGAGAAAACGGCGAATTTCACACGTTTGCCTGCGCCGGGCCGATGTTTCGGCAACCGATCGCAGTCAGGCCCGGCGAGATCGTTCACCGCGACGGCTTTATTTTCGCCGACCTGCTTCCCGCGAACGGCGCCGCCGCAAAGGCATAGGCGATGCGCATCTGCTCGCTGCTTCCTTCCGCTACCGAAATTCTTTACGCGCTCGGACTCGGAGATTCTGTCACCGGCGTGTCGCACGAGTGCGACTTTCCACCAGAGGCGGCCAGGAAACCGGCGCTGATCCATCCGCGGCTCAGACTGGACGTGGCTCCGGGCGAAATGGACCGCCAGGTCAGCGAAATGATCGCGCGCGGCGAAAGCATTTATGCCGTGGACGTGGAGCTGCTTGCGTCGCTTGCGCCGGACTTGATAGTCACGCAGGACCTTTGCCACGTTTGTACCGTTTCGCCGGACGATCTTGGCGGCGCGCTGGCGCGCCTGGCGAAGCCGCCCCGCGTGCTTTCGCTCACGCCGCACACATTGGCAGACGTGTGGGAAGACATCCGGCGCGTGGGCGATGCGACGCACCGGCGCCGCGATGCGCAAGCCTTGGCGCTCGCCCTCGAGCAGCGCGTGGCCGCAATCGAAATGCGGGCTGCGCGCGCGGGGACCAGACCGAAGGTGCTGTGCCTCGAATGGCTCGATCCTTTTTATGTCGGCGGCCACTGGGTGCCGGAAATGGTGGCGCGAGCCGGCGGGGAAGACGTGCTCGGACTCGCAGGGAAGCCTTCATACAAGGTGACGCAGGAGCAGATTTCGAATTGTGGCGCGGAAATCATCATTGTGCTGCCGTGCGGATACAACTGCGACAAAGCGGCGACGGAGTGGAACGCGTTCAAAGTGCCGGAATCGTGGCGCGACCTGCCGGCCATGCAGTCAGGCAGGATTTTCGCGGTCGATGCGAACAGCTATTTTTCGCGCCCGGGCCCGCGCTTAGCGGATGGCATTGAGATTTTGGCGCACGTGATTCATCCCGAGATTTTGCCGGTCGACGCAACTCTTGCCCGGGGCGTTCGTTGCGCCACGCCGGCGAAGAGCGTGTGAGCCGCCTTGCATCACGGCGAGCGCCTTTCGCTTGGCGTTGACACGCTTCCCGTAGCCCGTCCACAATGTTCACGATGTGTGCTCGCGGCGTTCCTCGAAAAATTCGGCTAACCTTCCCCGGTTTCCCGTGTCCAACGCAGCTATCCAGCGCAGTTTCGGAGGTGTCCTCATGAAGAGTGTTCGGATCGCGATGCTTGCGGTTTTGGTCGTCCTGCTTCCCGTAAGTTTTTCCAGGCAGTCGAGCGCGCAGGGTGTGAGCACGGCCGTGGCGATGCCCGCCGGCGGTTGCGCGGAGCTTAGCGCGGCGCTCGCCGCACAAGCGGGAGGGACTGCCGCCACGACGCCGGCGTTCGATATGGCAAACCTGGACCGCTCGGTTGCGCCGTGCACGAATTTCTACGAATTCGCCGACGGAGGCTGGGTCAAGAGCCATCCGATCCCGCCCGACTATTCGCGCTGGGGCACATTCAACATTTTGCAGCAGCACAATGAGGACATTCTGAAGTCGATTTTGGAGGACGCTGCGGCGAATCCGCAGAAATCAAGCGAGGAGAACTGGCAGAAGATCGGCGATTTCTACGAGAGCTGCATGAACACGGCGCAGATCGAAGCGGCGGGCACCAAGCCGCTCGATGCCGATTTTGCGAGGATCGACGCGATTCAGGATGTCCCGGGCCTGGTCGCGACGATTGCTTATCTCGACAAAAACGGCGTCAACGCAGTGCTGGAGTTCGGTTCGGCCGTGGATTTCAAAAATAGCTCGATGCGCATCGCGGAAGCGGATCAGGGCGGCCTGGGCCTGCCGGACCGGGACTATTACACGAAGACCGACGCGAAATCGCAGACGCTGCGGGACGAATATGTGACGCACGTGGCGAACATGTTCAAGCTTCTGGGAGACGCTCCGGACAAGGCTGCGGACGAGGCGAAGACCGTGCTGCAGGTGGAGACCACTTTGGCCCAGGGTTCGATGGAGCCGGCGGACATGCGGAATCCCGACAACGTCTACCACATGATGACGCTCGCGGAGACGAAGCAGCTTACACCGGATTTCTCGTGGTCCGAATACATCAATGATGTGGGCTCGCCGGAAATCGGCGCGGTGAGTTCGCTGAATATCGCCGAGCCGGATTTCTTCAAGGCGGTAAACTCCGCGCTGCAGTCGATCCCGCTCGATTCGTGGAAGACATATCTTCGCTGGCACCTGGTGCACGCGACGGCGACGGCCCTGCCGGACGCCTTCGTGAACGAGAACTTTGCGTTCTACGGCAAGACCCTAACCGGCGCGCAGCAGATTCAGCCGCGTTGGCGGCGGTGCGTGCATGCGTCAGACGCGCAGCTTGGCGAAGCGCTGGGTCAGTATTACGTGAAGCAGGCGTTTCCGCCGGAGGCCAAGACGAAAGCCGTTGAGATGGTGCGCAACATCGAGGGTGCCTTGCGCGACGATCTGCAAACGCTCGATTGGATGAGCCCCGCGACGCGCAAGCAGGCCATCATCAAACTCGACGCGATCATGCTGAAAGTAGGGTATCCGGATAAGTGGCGCAGCTATGCGAATTACAAAGTGGCGCGCGTGCCTTACGTGGAGAACATGGTGAACGGCAACGCATTTGAGACGGCATGGGACCTGGCGAAGGTGGGCAAGCCGGTCGATCGGACGGAGTGGGAAATGACGCCGCCCACGGTAAACGCCTACTACGACCCGACGATGAACGAGATCGTGTTCCCGGCGGGCATTTTGCAGCCGCCGTTTTTCAATCCGAACGCGAGCGCGGCGGATCAGGCCATCAACTACGGCGGCATCGGCGCTGTGATCGGCCACGAGATGACGCATGGTTTCGACGATGAAGGCGCGAAATTCGATTTCCAAGGCAACTTGCGGAACTGGTGGACACCGCAGGATTACAAGAATTTCGAGGCGCGCGGCGAGTGCATCGTAAAGGAGTTCGATGGCTTTCAGGTCGAACCGGGGTTGAACGAGAACGGCAAACTGGTCGAAGGCGAGAGTATCGCCGATCTCGGCGGCTTGACGATCGCATACCGCGCATTCCAGAAGACCCTGCAAGGAAAGCCGGCACCCGCGCCCGTGGACGGATTTACGGCTGACCAGCGCTTCTTCCTCGGATATGGCCAGATCTGGGCCAGCAACATTCGCATTGAGCAAGCGCGCGTGTTCGTGTCCACCGATCCTCATCCGCTGCCGAAGTTCCGCGTGGATGGAGCTGTGTCAAACATGCCCGCGTTCGCCAAGGCCTTTAATTGCCCGGCGGATTCGCCGATGGTGCGGCCCGCGGCCGCGCGCTGCCAGATTTGGTAGGCGCGTGACGGATTCTGTCGAGCATCGCAGGCAGCGGCTTGCGGAGACCATCGCCTGGTGCATGCTGCAGAAGCTGCGGAATAAGCCCGTCGAAAGCGACGAAATCAAGCGGCGGCGTGCTCTCGGCGAGCGCGCCGCGAACCACGCGTTCGCCGCCCATCAGCTCGAGGCCTCGAGTGTATTCAAGTGGCTGACCCGGAAAAAAGTGAAGACGATGATGGCCGAAGCTTCGCACATGCTTGCCGAGGCGCGGCTCGATGAGATTCGCCCTTTGGCCGGGCAGTTGCGCACACCGGGCATGAAGCCTCGCGAGGAATTTCGCGCCGGCCAAACCGAAGCGCAACGTATGGCAATTGTGGAAGGCGTTTGTGACGTGCGCGCCGCGCGGCTGCGCGAATCGGAGCGTGTTCCAGCAACCGAAGCAATCGACCTCGGTGGTGGCAGAATTCTGCGGTGCGCGTATGACGAGAACGTTTCAGACGATGCGGCCGGTTACGACTCGAAAGGTTTTTTCGACGTAGAATGTGTGCCGCCGTGGGAGGCGTGGGTCTGTTATCGTGGCGAGTTGATCGCCTATGTGCCGAAGATTCTTTGCGGTTTGGCGCAGCGCGGAATCGAAGTCGACCCGGTGAGCTGCATTCACTGGGCGGATAGTGCGTTTCTGGCGGAAATGTTTGGGGCGATTGGCGCGGGGTAGGAACACGGGTGAGGCGAAACGAAACCCGTTCTTCGCGTCGAGTTGACGCAGTTTCGCCGCACGATTAAAATTTGGGCAAGGAGTGCGGCGCAGGCAACGCCGCGCGGTCTTTCTACAGGATTTGGAGCGTCTCAGAGAGATGACTTCGACCGTACTGCAGCAGCGGCGCTATCAACAGATTTTGACGGATGTGGTGCGCACGTACATCGAGACAGGCGAGCCGGTTTCGTCTCGGAGCATCGCGCGCCGCCATATCGAGCCGCTGAGCCCCGCGACCGTGCGCAATGTGATGGCGGACCTGGAAGAAGAAGGATTTCTATATCAGCCGCACACGTCGGCTGGCCGCGTGCCGACCGCGGCGGCATACCGGTTTTTCGTCGAGCAGGTGGCGGCGCAGGCGACGGCGAGCCCTGAAGATCGCCAGTGGATCCGGCGCGAATTGGCTTCTGCCCAGACGCCGGAAGCCGTGATGGAGCGCGCCAGCCACGTGCTCGCGGCCGTCTCGCGCGGGCTGGGAATATTCATTTCGCCGCCCCTCGCTCGCAGCGTGGTCGAGCATATCCGGTTTTTGCTGCTGCCTGACGACCGGGTGCTGGTTGTGCTGGTGACGGACGGCAGCCTGACGCGCGACAAGCTGATCCGGCCCGAACGGGCGTTTCGCCAGGAAGAGCTGGATCATATCGCGGCGTATCTCAACGGCCACTACGCCGGCTGGACGCTTGAGGCCATGCGCGCCGACCTGCGTTTGCAGGTCGGTCGCGAGCGCGAGCGCTACGGTAAACTCGCCGGCGATGCGCTGTTGCTTTGCGATAACGATATTCTCGGCGACAATGGCGAGCGGAAGGTCTTCGTGGACGGCGCGGCGCAGTTCGCTTCCACCGTCCAGTTTACCAGCCAGGACCAGTTGCGCGAATTGCTCGAGGCCATCGAGGAAAAGGACCGCCTGATCGCGCTGCTCAGCGGATGCATCGAGGCGCCCGAACCGGTGCACGTCGAGCTCGGGCTCGATCAGATGTCGCAGGCGGGGAAGCACCTTGCGCTGGTTTCGGCCTCATATAGCGCGAATGATCAGGTGCAGGGCACGCTGGGGATTCTGGCCCCGATGCGGATGCACTACGAGCGCGTCATCACGGCTGTGGCCTTCATGGCGCAATTTTTTTCCGAAGATGAGGAAGAGAAGCGGGAGAACTAAGTCCAGTGGCGCAGAAATCTGATAAACCGGAAATGAATCGTGATTCGGGCGAATCGCCCGCCAATGCTGCCGGCACGCCCCGTGCGGGCGCTGCTCCTGCACAGGCAGAAAGTGATCCAGCCGCCATTTCGCTTGAAGACCAGATTCGCAAGCTCACCGCCGAGAAGGAAGAATTGCGCGACACTTTGCTCCGGCGCCAGGCGGATTATGAGAATTTCCGCAAGCGCACCGAGAAGGAGCGCCATCAGGAACGTCATCGCGGCGTCGAGCATCTTGTCGAACAGCTGTTGCCCGTGCTCGACGCGTTCGATACGGCGCTCGCTTCGGCCTCGAAGGATTCGGCAGCGGCGGATTATGCCAAGGGCTTCGAATTGATCCGACGGCAACTTTGGGACGCGCTATCGAAGCAGGGCCTCGCGCGAATTGAATCCGTGGGCAAGGAATTCAATCCGCATTTTCATCACGCGATTGCGCGCGTCGAGACCACCGAACAGGCCGACGGCACCGTAGTTGACGAACTCCAGCCGGGATATACATTTCACGAGCGCATCCTGCGGCCGGCTATGGTTCGCGTCGCCGCCGAGCCCGCGCACTCAAAGCAGAATTAGCGAATCGCGGGCTCGCCTGCTTCAGGCCAAATTCTCTGATAACGCCTTCGCGGACGCGCCTTTACGAGCCATCGCCATGCTACATTGCTTTCGGAGGCGCTTTGTTCCCGGCACTCTACGCCATTCTGGATCCGTCGCTGATTTCCACCCCGCTCGTTCCATTTGCTGAAAATCTGGCCGCAGCCGGCGTGCAACTGATGCAGTTGCGCGATAAGCACGCCACAGCTGCGAAGATCTTCACCGCATCGCGCGAACTTACGGCGACGCTCGCGCCAAAAGGCGTGCGCTTCATCGTCAACGACCGACCCGATATCGCGGCAATCGTGGGAGCGTCAGGCGTGCATGTCGGCCAGGACGATCTGCCTCCAGACGACGCGCGGCGAATCGTGGGAACGTCGCGCTGGGTGGGCGTCTCGACGCACAACATCGCCCAATTTCACGAGGCAATCGCGTCTTCGGCGGACTATATCGCGGTGGGTCCGATCTTCGCCACATCGAGCAAGGAGAATCCCGGCCCCGTCGTTGGCCTGGATTTGCTGCGGCAGGCGCGCAAGTTGACCACCAAGCCGCTCGTCGCGATCGGCGGAATCACGCTCGAACGCGCCGCCGACGTCTATCGCTCCGGCGCGGATTCAGTCGCGGTGATTCGCGATTTGCTTTGTGCGGATGACCCCGCGCGCCGCGCGCAGGAATTTTTGTCGATTGCACAGGAAGTACGCGCCAAGTAAGCGCCGCGGGACAGCGCCAGCCTTGAAACTCTAAACCACCCCTCGCCTCAGCTCTTCCAGCGGATAAAAAGTTCCGCGCCACACGATCCCGCCCTGTTTCAGCGTCACAAACGCCGAGCGCGCGATCATCCACGCGAAGACCAGCGCGCCAATCGGATAAGTCAACGCGAAAATCACCGGCGCCCGAAATTCGATGGCGACGCCGATTTCCGCGATCACCGGAAACGCTATCGCAATCACCGCGAGCGCGAACGCCCATCCGTGCACGAACGGCAGCGCGATCACCGGAAACACGCACATCAGCAGCAAGCCGAACACATGCAGCGACGATAGCCACAGCCTATAACCCGACGTGGCGAAGAAATTTTTTGTCGTGCCCCGAACGATGTTGATCATCCCCGCGTGCCAATGAACGCTCACCGCACTGCCCGCCTTGGCGACGCCCGACGAAATCCCCGCTTCCTTCACCAGCTTTCCGAGCTTTACGTCGTCGACCACTTCCATCGCGAGCCGCCGATGCGTTCCCATTTTTTCGTACGCGCTGCGCCGAATCAGCTGAAATGCTCCCACGCCCGCATACCAACTCGACCGCGGATTGCTCGCCGCATAAGGCCGCGTGCCGCCCACCAGCGCCAGCCCGAAAAACGTCATCGTAATTTTCTCGCCCAGCGTGTACATCTTCGGCTCGCCCAGCAGCGTGAGATGGTCCCAGCCCTTCGCTTCGGCCAGAGCGATCGCGCGCCGCAGTAAGTCCGGCTCGAAATGCACATCGGCGTCCGTGAAAACCAGCCATTCGCCGCCGGAATTTTCATACGCGGTCTGCAACGCGTGCGGCTTGCCCAGCCAGCCCGAGGGAAGGGAGTCGACCCGCACCGGCCGCAACCGCGCATCTTTGCTTGCGGCGGCGCTTAAAATCTCGCCCGTCGCGTCCAATGACCGGTCATCGACTGCGATCACTTCATAGCGCGGATAATCGAGCGCAAGAAATGTTCCCAGTGCGGCCGGCATCTTCTCCGCTTCGTCGCGCGCGCCAAACAAAACCGAGACCGACGGGCAACGCTCGTCCGCGAGCGGCGCAAATTTAGCCAGCGCCGGCATCGACGGCACTCCGATCGCCAGGTCGATCGCCAGTAAAATCCATAGCAATGTGACGAATCCGAGCGAGCCGATCCAGAATAAATGCGCCCACGGATGCACGCGGAATTTCCTCCCCTGCCTCTATGCGAACACGCTATGCTATCACGCAGAAGGACGCGAGCCGCGTCGGCGCGCACAGCTTCCTTTTTTGAAACAGCGCTACGATGCCGGAGCGACGCATCAGCCGGGCTCATCGAATACTCGGCGAAAGATTCTGGAGGAAGAATTGAAGAGTTTTAAAATTCCAGTGGAACACACCACACTGCCCAACGGCCTTCGCGTCGTTGTCTCGCAGGACCGCACCGCGCCCGTCGTCACCGTCGGCGTCTATTATCAGATCGGCTTTCGCCTCGAACCGCACGGCCGCAGCGGTTTCGCGCATCTTTTCGAACACATGATGTTCCAGGGCTCGGAAAACGCCGGGAAAATGGAACATATCCGCCTGATTAATTCTTCCGGCGGCCTCCTCAACGGCACCACCAATTATGATCTCACCAACTATTTCGAATCCGTCCCTTCGAACGCTCTCGAGCGCGTCCTCTGGCTCGAAGCTGACCGTATGCGCGCCCTGAAAGTCGACGACGAAAATCTCCGCAATCAGCGCGACGTGGTGAAGGAAGAAGTTCGCGTCAACGTAATGAATCAGCCCTACGGCGGCTTCCCCTGGCTCGATTTGCCGCCCGTCGCATTTCGCAATTGGCAGAACGCCCACAATTTCTACGGCGATTTCGCCGATCTTGACGCCGCCAGTCTCGACGACGTGCAGCGCTTCTTCCACACCTATTACGCGCCCAACAACGCCGTGCTGCTGATGGTCGGCGACCTCGAACCCGCGGGCGCTTTCGAAATGGCGCGCCGCTATTTTGCGAATATTCCCGCGAATCCCAAGACGCCGCGCGCGGACGTCACCGAAAAGCCGCAAACCGAAGAGCGGCGCGGCCACGTGGAAGAGAAATTCGGCCCGCTTCCGGCCATCGCCATCGGCTATACGCTCCCTGAACGCGGCACGCATGAGCGCAACGTCGCCGGCATCGTCGACCGCGTTTTGCATGGTGGCCGCGCGGGCCGCGTCTATCGCCGGCTCGTGCTCGAAAAGCAGATCGCCGTCGAAGCCGATGGCCACGCCGAAATTGTTGACACCAACGGCCCCACCCAAATGGTGACGCGCATCTTCCACAAGCCCGAGTTCACCACGGACGAAACGATGACAGCCTTCGACGAAGTCATCGCCGAACTTCACGACAGGGAAATTTCCGAGGAGGAGCTTGACGCGGTGAAAGTGAAATTCCGTTCGGATTATTACTCAATGCTCGAAGGCGGTATGGGCTCCTATATGCCGCGCTTCGGCCTCATGCATTATCTCGCCTGCTTCACCATGTTCGATGGCGACCCGGACCGCATCAACACCGTGCTCGATGGCTTCCTCAACGTCACGCCGGCCGAAGCGCAAGCCTACGCGCGAAAATATCTCGTCGCGAAAAATCGCGCGATCGTCTTCCGCACGCCTGTTGCAAAGGGAGGTGCGCAATGACCACGACCTCTACAGTTCCGCAACGGCCCGCGTCGCCGCAATCCACGCCGCCCGCGCTCGCTCCTGAACGCCCGGTGCAATGGCCCCATCGCGAGGTCCGCACGCTCGCCAACGGCATGCAGGTCGTCCTCGCCGAATCGCACACCTTTCCCAAAATCGCCGCCCAGCTTTACTTCCGCGCGGGCAACGCGCTCGTAGCGCATCGCTCGCCCGGCCTCGCTAGCATGGCGGCCGCGGTCGTCCGCACCGGCACCACGTCACGCAGCAGCCATCGCATCGAAGAGGACTTGCGCCGCATGGGCGCTGACCTTGGTACCAGCGCCGGCGCGGATTCCAGCACGATTTCCGTCGCGGGCCTTTCTGAATTTTCCGCCGGCTTGCTCGATCTCGTCGGTGATCTCGCGCGCAACGCATCCTTCCCCGAAGAAGAATTCGAGCGCGAGCGCCGCCAGCGCCTCGAAGAAGTCAAAATCGAGCGCACCACTCCGGGCTTTCTCGCTAACGAACGCCTTCGCCGCGTCCTTTTCGGCAAGCATCCTTACGCGATCGTCGCGCCCACCGAAGCGCAGGTCGCGGCCTATGAACGCGCCCACTTGGTTGAATATTACAAGCAGCACTATTCGCCGGCCGACGCGCTCTTGATCGTCGTCGGCGACTTCGCCACTTCCGAAATGTTCGCGCAAATCGAACGCACCTTCGGCGATTGGCGCGCGCCTCAGCCGGAAGCGCCGAAATCTGCCGAGCCCCCGCATCACACCGGCCGCCATGTGCATCTGGTTCATCTTCCCGGCAGCGTGCAAACGCAGGTGCTGCTTGGCAATTTGGCCATCACGCGCCGCGCGCCGGATTGGCACGCCACCGTTCTCGCCAACGCGATCTACGGCGGCGCGTTCCATTCGCGCCTCGTGATCAATATCCGCGAACAGAAGGGATACACCTACAGCCCGCGCAGCGGCGTAAATCCGCTCCGCCAATACGGCTATTTCACCGTTTCCGCGGCCGTTCGCAACGACGTCGCCGCAGCGACGCTCACCGAAGTCTTCTACGAAATGGACCGCATCCGCGCCTTGCCCGTCACGCCCGAAGAGTTGGACAGCGCCCGCAGCTATCTCACCGGCGTATTTTCTCTCGGTGTCGCCACGCTTGATGGCTTGAGCGGCCAGCTCTCCACGGTGTATCTTGACAAGCTGCCCGAGGGCTATTTGGAGAATTATCGCGACCGCGTTCGCGCGCTCACCGCGGACGACGTGATCGCCGCCGCGCGCCGCCACTTCGATTCCGCGGACGCGCAAATCGTAATCGTCGGCGACCGCGAACAAATTGCCGAGCAGGCCGCGCTCTTCGGCGACGTCTCCACGTATAATGCCCAGGGCGATCTGATCGGTTAGCACACTCGCGAGGTGGGGGATGAGACTTCGACCGTTATCGATGTTTGCGTTGGCGTTCGCGTTGGCCGCAATTGTCGGCATGGCCGTTGCGCAGGCGCCGTCAGGACCGCCGCAGGGCGCGCCTGGCTCACCTGCCATGGGTCGAGGCCGCGGTGGCCGCGGCCCTATGGTCGTCTCGCCGCAGATCAATCCCGATCGCTCGATCACCTTCCGCTATTACGATCCGAACGCCACAAAGATCACCGTCAGCGGCGAATTGGGCGGCCAAACCGCCACGCTAACCAAAGGCGACGATGGCGTCTGGAGCGCAACCATCGGACCGCTTCCGCCGGACATTTACGCTTACTCATTCAACGTTGACGGCGTCGATGCTCTCGATCCGCGAAATCCAGACACGAAATACGGCTACGGCGCATTCGGCGCCACCAGCGTCGTCGAAGTTCCCGGCGATGGCCCGCAATTTTACGACGCGCAGCCCGGCCCTCATGGCCAGGTCCGCATCATCCCCTACATTTCAAAGACGCTCGCTGTGAGCCGCACGGTTTGGGTTTACACGCCGCCCAACTACGACAAAGAAAAAGACCTGCCCGTCCTTTACCTGCTGCATGGCGCCGGCGACGTCGAATCCGGCTGGACCATGATCGGCCGCGCGAACATCATTCTCGATAACCTCATCAACGCCGGCAAAGCCAAGCCTATGGTCGTCGTCATGCCGCTCGGCCACACCATCCAGAGCTGGTGGACCGGCCCGGCCGAAAATTCTCCCAACGCTCCTGCGGCTGGCCGCGGCCCTGGCGGCTTCGGCGGTCAATCCGGCGAGCTTCAGCTTTTTGGCAAAGACCTGATCGACGACGTAATGCCTCTGGTCGAATCGGAATTCAAAGTTTCCAAGAAGGCCGATGATCGCGCCATCGGCGGCCTCTCCATGGGAGGCGGTCAGACGCTCAACATTGCCTTCAATCGCCCGGACCTCTTCCGCTGGGTCGTAATGATGAGTCCTGCAGCCGGCCCGCAAGCCGAGCAACAGTATCCGAGAATTTTCAGCGATCCCTCCATCGTCAATAAGCAGTTCAAGCTGTTCTGGATCGGCGTCGGCAAGGACGACAACCTCGTCGGCCCCAACGTAAAGCTCTTCGAGGCCGAACTCACCAAGGCCGGCATCCAGCACACCTTCAAAATCAGCGATGGCCGCCACGAATGGACCGTCTGGCGCCACAACCTGAACGACGTTGCCCCGCTCCTGTTTCGCTAAGTTCGGGACGTACCCATATCGACCGGCACGTTGTCCGTTCTCTCAACTGAGCGACTTTCCTTGCTTCCGCATCGTCGCCTTTTGTGCGGTGCACGGTTTATGCATTTCTAATCGCGGCGCTCGTTTACCCCCCTTCCTGACCGCGATTAGAAATTTTTCTGCCGTTTGTTTTCAGTGATTTAGGCCGATTTTTAATTATTTTCATTTGCGATTAGAAAAACTGCATAAACCGCGTTCGGCGTGGTTGGGGCGCCGCCCGGATCTGCCTTGCGTCGCATTCGCCTTTTTTGCGCTTTTGCTCCTTTCAAGGGGGCTGTTTTACTATCGATTAGAAATTTTCATGTGATTGACAACGCGTGGCTTACGGCGTTTTCTAATCGTAGGACTATCGATTAGAATTTGCCCCCCTTTCCGCCGGCTTTGCCGCGCTTTACGACCGGGCAGAGTGGTGCTTGCTGCTTCAGGATTAGCGCCTGCTGCCACTGTTCGCATGACGTAAATCTCAATCGCCAGTTTACCACAGGCTTACGTCTCTTGTCAACGTATAAATGTGTGTCAAATTAGAGACGCCTGGCCGCGCATTGGGTGCAAATTGCGCCGCCTAAGTTGGCGTATTTCGCACTAATTTGGCACGTTTTGCACCTTAAATGCGACTAGTGACCTCTTTTTTCGACGCTGCTACCGAGGCTTCACTCGTAGGCTGCCGCCCTCTATTTTTCGGTGGCTGCAGCTCGGGCCTCATGCCTTGGAAGGCCAAGCAGATTCGCGAGCTCGATCACCCATGGCTCTGCCTCGGGGCTTTCCCTTTCGCGATATGCGAGAACGCGCTCTTTGATTTCTTCGTCGGCCCAGATGTTGCCCATGTAGTAGGCGCAGATCGTGGCTCCGGCCACGTTAAATCGATCTTCCCGTTCGGCTTGTGCGCGAATGAACTCGACGACTCCAGCGGGCGCTGGGCCGAGCCTCATGTCGGATTTGCGGATCATCGGCACTTCTTTGATGAGCCAGGGCACGAGATATTGGTATCCGACCCGCCGTGATTGGACGGACATCCACAGCGGCACGAGGCTTGAAAATGTGGAGCGGATGTCTTCGGTGGTCCAGTCGCGAAATGCGCTGGTCCAGACAGCCGCCCAGAGCGCCGCGCATTCCAAATAGGGTTCGCAGCTATTCCGCAGTGGCAACACCTTGCCGTTCCATTCGCGGAGTTTTAGAACCGTCTCGCTTTCCGCTCCTGGGATATCTCGCTGGCTGTTGTCGCGGTTCTGAAGGGGCGTACTCGCGTACCAGGCCAATTCCATCGCGGCCAGACAGCCTATGGTTTTGGTGAGCGGTTCGTCCGAATCCAGTTTTGCGTCGATGGCTCGGACGGTCGCGGGCGGGAAGGGGACCGTGAGGTCGATCCCCATTTGGCCCTTGAACATGTTAACGATGTTGCCGGCCACAATCATGGCGGTCCCGCTCGACTTGCGTAACTCTTCGCAGGCGACCTCGTACAACATGCCGCCATATCTGGCCGTGCCGATGCGTGCTCCGTCGACTCGCTCCGCGTTCGGCCAATGCAGAAGTTGCTTCAGGGCTTCCTTGAGGGGCTCTGGTGGAATTTGCACTTCATCACTCAAGCAGGCGGCCAGTAATGCGGCGGGGCTCGTGTTGGAAGCCCCTGGTGCTCTACGCGTTCTCCGCGGTTGGCTGGCCCGATTCCTGCATCTGTTCGTGAGTTCCAATATCAGCGGCTGGGCTTGCCTCCCTGAGAGCACAGCGGCGAGTGGGACTACCTCGCTCCAGGTTTCGTCATCGAGGTGTGGCTTTAGGACTCCGAGGAGATCGGCCGTGTCCTCCCTGTCCGGGTGGTGCCCCTCTGCTATTGCGCGCGCAGCTAGTGTCCTGTAACATTGGTTCATGACATAAGTTCCGTGGCGTGGGCATCCGCCGTGCGCTGGGCGAAGCGGGCGATGCTGGCCAGGATTTCCTCGGCG
>Ga0335074_10000376_pt1 | contig 65374 bp, 61 predicted proteins | sample Lox_Sample_23_FD_206715 | JGI IMG/M metagenome (GOLD analysis project Ga0335074, IMG submission 206715) | Soil microbial communities from Loxahatchee National Wildlife Refuge, Florida, United States - Lox_Sample_2.3 | ecosystem: Environmental > Terrestrial > Soil > Wetlands | place: USA...
CCAAGGTGTCGAAGCCGCGGAAGTCGAAGTTCAGCGCGGTGACCAGGTCGGTGGCGTGGCGCTCGGTTACGCCGAGGCCGTCTAGGACGTGGCCGTAGACACCGTGGTAGTGCCCGAACGCCGGCAACCCCGACAGCCCGTAGACGAGCACGACGCCAAGGCCGACTGCTGCGACGCCGAACAGCAGCAAACGTGCGGTCCGGGTCACTCGCCCTCATCACCTTCGCGCTCGCGCTCCTGAGCGTTGACCTTGCGAAGCGCCAGCAGGATCAGCACCGGGAGACCCACGGTGGAGACGACGATCTCCGACAGCGCCACGTCCGGCGCCTGGAAGACGAAGAACAGCATGGTCAGGGCCATTCCGAACACGCTCATGACGAGCGTCTGGCGCAGCGGGTCGCCCGCGGCCACCACGGCACCACCCCCGACCGCCACCGCGACCAGCGCCGCTATCTGCAGGATCGTCATTGCTCGCTCTCCTCCCGCACCTTGGCCCGCCAATCCCCCAGCTCCCGGATGAGCAGGCTGCGCACCGTGGTCTGGACGAGGATCGGTCCCGCGAGTACGAGAATCACGCCGACCAACAGCGCCTTGTCGCCGACCAGCGAGAACGACTCGCGGATGAGGACGGCGACGCCGATGAGAAAGCCCCCGAAGCCCGCGAGCCCGGGGTAATGCAGGCGGTCGTACGCGTCGCGCATCACGCAGACCCCGAGCACGGCGATCAGCTCGATCAGCCCCCCCGCGATCAGCAGGATCACGGCGATGACCGCGCGCCAGCTCACAGATCTCGCTCCATGAGCCGGGCGAAGAGCAGCGAACCGACCAATGACATCGGCGCGAAAACAACCGCCAGGTCGACGAATGGCTGGCGGTGTAAGCCCTCGGCGAGCAGCACCAGGATCGTTGACAGCAGGATCGCCGACACCTGCATGGCAGCCAGGCCGTGCGCCGGCGGGGCGAGCAGCGTCACCCCGACGCACGGGATGAGCGCAAAACCCAAGACCGCGGCCGCGATCTCCCATTCGTTCACGACGCCTCCTCGCTCACTCCGAGCCGAGGCCGAGCACGTCGATCGCCTCGGCGCCGCCGGTGGAGCGAAGCTGGTGGCCGAGGATCAGACCGCGCTCCTCGTCGACCCCGACGATGATCGTGTTCGGCGCAAAGGACCCAAGTGACTCGGCCAGCGCGCGGCGACCTGCCTCGACGTCGTGCCCGGGTCCGCCGCGGAACGGCACGGCGCGGAAGGACCCGTTGACCGGCCTGGGACGGACGAGCTGACGGAAGGCGATCAGCGAGACCGCGGCGATGTCCGAGGGGACCTTGAGCAGCGGGCGATGGGCCGTCGCCAGCCACCGTACGCGAGCGGTCAGCCCGCCGACGGTCTGCTGCTCGCGGGCCAGCTCGAACCCGGTCGCCGCCATCACCGCTGCCGCCACGGCCACGATCAGTTCGGGCAGCGAGGTGGTGTCGATCAGCAGCAGGTAGAGGGCGCCGGCCAGCACCCCGGCGGCACACCATGCGCCGGCGCGGCGCGGGAACGGCCTGGGGCGTCTATCGGAATCGAGGGAGGACATGCTCGCGATACGCCTCGAAGAAGGCGTCCTGCTCCGGTCCGATCTGCTGCACGTACAGCTCGTCAAAGCCCGCGTCGGCGTACTCCTGCAGGGCCTGCATGTGGCGCTCGACATCGGGCCCGCACGGGATCTGGCCGGCGATCATCTCCTCGGTCACGAGCTGGCTCGCCTGTTCGATGTGCTGCGGGGTCGGCAGCACCTGCGCGAGCTCGCCCGGCAGCGCGTCGTTGGCCCAGAGGCGATGGGCGGTCTTGTGCGCCTGGGCCTCATCCGCGGCCCAGCAAACCTTGGTCCCGCCCTGGACGAGCACATCGGGTCGCTTCGCGCCCGAGCGGAATTGCTTCACCGCATCGGCATCCGGCTGCACGGTCACGAAGCCGTCACCGATCCTGGCCGCGACGTCGATCGCCTTTGGGCCGAAGCCTGAGACCAGAATCGGCGGCGGCTGGTCGGGCAGATCGTAGACCCGTGCTCGCTCCACCCGGTAGTGGCGGCCGCTATGGCTGTGGACTCCGCCGTCCCACGGCTTCCGAATCACCTCGACCGACTCCTCGAGCATCTCGAGGCGCTCGTCGGCCTCGGGCCAGCGCGCGCCGAGGACGTGCTCGTTCAGGGCCTCCCCCGTGCCGACCCCCAGACAGAAGCGACCGTCCAGGAGGAGGCTCGTGGTGGCCGCCGCCTGGGCGATGATCGCGGGGTGGATCCTCACCGTGGGGCAGGTGACCGCGGTGGTGACCTTTTGGTTCGTGGTCTGCGCGACGGCGCCGATCACCGACCACACGAACGGGCTGTGGCCCTGCTCGTCGCTCCACGGGTGGTAGTGATCGGAGATCCAGAGCCCGTCGAAACCGGCGCGGTCGGCCTTGATCGCCAGCTGCACAAGGTCCCGCGGCCCCCACTCCTCGCTGGATAGGAAGTAGCCGATCTTCATGGTCGTTCGACGGCACCCTCTCCCCGGCACCGGGCGCTTGTAATCAGGAGGCCTGGGTAGACGATGCGGAGACTTGGAGGGAGGAAGACGACAGATGGACGAGCTTCAGGCTCGCCGCGCAGGCGGCACCAATCGTCAGTCCGAGAACGGTCACGCCCGGTCGGGGGGTGGCCAGCGGCGAGCGCGCGGCGAGCAGGCGCGTGACCATGCGCAGGCCGCCAAGCGCAAAGCGCAGAAGCGCCGTGGCCGCCAGTCCGGTGCGGCGGCGTGGGTCGCCAACCGTGCGTCGGAGTGGTCGCTGGACGGTCCCGACTGGAGCTTCGTCGAGGCCCAGAAGTATCTGTGGAACCCGCTCATGGACTACTGGTTTCGGATGGAGGTCGAGGGCTGGGATGGTCTCCCCGACCCGCCGGCGCTCCTGATCGGCATCCACTCGGGTGGGCCGTTCGTCTGGGACGCGTGGACGGTCGGCGTGCAGTGGTGGCGGCGGTTCGGCTCCGAGCGCCCGCTGCACGGCACGGCTCATGACGCGCTGATGGCCACGCCGGTGCTTGGCGCGTACTTCCGGCGCATGGGCGTCCTGCCGGCGGCGCCCGACAGCATCACCGCCGCCCTGGCTGCCGGGCGCGACGTCGCGCTTTGGCCGGGCGGCGAGCGCGACTCGATGCGGCCGTGGTCTCAGCGCGACGAGGCCGTCTTGGCCGGGCGCAAGGGCTTCATCAAGCTGGCGATCCGCAGCTGCGTCCCGATCGTGCCGGTGGCCACGGTGGGCGGACCCGACTCGATGCCGGTCCTCGCCACCGGACGCCGGCTGGCCAAGCTGATAGCTCTGGACCGAGTCGCCCGGCTAAAGATGTTCCCGATCGCCGTGCAGGCGCCGTGGGGCATCTCCCCCGCCGTGCTGCCGGAGATCCCGCTCCCGACCAAGATCCGGACGGCGTTCCAGGAGCCGATCGAGCTCGACTGCGATCCCGCGCGTGCCGAGGACGAGCGCTACGTCCAGGCGAAGTACCGCGAGGTCCAGGCGAGCATCCAGGACGGGATGAACACGCTGGCGCGGCGGCGCCGGCTGCCGCTGTTCGGCTAGCAACCGGCGCCGCGTAGCCAGAAGCAATTGCTAGGCGGCGACCTTCTGCCGATGCTTCCCCTCGGCGAACTCCTCGACGATCTTGGCGCAGAACGCGGGTAGATCGTCGGGCTTGCGGCTCGTAACCAACCCGTTGTCGACCACCACTTCCTGGTCGACCCACTCGGCGCCGGCGTTGCGCAGGTCGGTCTGGAGGCTCGGCCACGAAGTGACCTTGCGCCCCTTCGCGACGCCGGTCTCGACCAGCATCCAGGGGCCGTGGCATATGACGCCGGCCGGCTTGTCCTGCTCGAAGAAGTCGCGGACGAACTTCACCGCGTCCTTGTTGGCGCGCAGCTGGTCGGGGTTGGCGACGCCGCCGGGCAGGACCAGGGCGTCGTAATCGGACGCCTTGGCCTCCGAGACGGCCTTGTCGACCTTGATTTTTTCGCCCCTGTCGAAGTGCTGCCACATTTCGACCTCGCCCGTCTCGAGCGAGACGACGTCGACGTCGGCGCCCGCCTTGCGGACCGCCTTCAGAGGCTCGGTCACCTCGACCTGCTCGGCCCCGTCGGTGAACAGAAACGCTACGTGCTTGCCCTTGAGCTCGTTAGCCATGGCTACCGGCTCCTTTCGTGCTCGTTCTAGGTACTTACTTCGAGTACCCGGCTCCGGATCGAGTTAACGAAGGGTCAGCTGGAGATCAGCGTGGGCGTTCCGAGCGGGATGTGGTCCAGCAGCCACTGCCCGTCGGCCAGCGTCACGCGGACGCAGCCATGGCTGGCGGCCTCGCCGATGCTCGAGACCTCGGGCGTCGAATGGATCGCGATCCGGGTGCCTCCGGTCCAGCCCTGAATGGCGTGCGGGGAATGGGCCGACAGGGCCAGGATGCAGCAGCCGTACGGGCCCTCGGGATCGCCGGTAAGCAGCCGGTCGGTGACGGCGAAGCGGCCGGTTGGCGTGGGCGCATTGGAGGCCCCGACGGCCACTGTGAAATGAGCCACGACCTTGCCGCCATCGAGCACGGTCAGCCGACGCGCCGCGGTCGAGACCTCGATCTCCCAGGCCACGCGGCCGAGCGACGCCGATGATTGGGCGATCCACGCCACCCGGTTGTTGCCGGCCTGGGAGCTGATGACGCCGAGCCACCCGGATACGTGTCTGACCACCCAGAACGCCGCCGGAGAGCCGAACTGCGTCTTGATGCCGAGCCGCGCCAGGACCCGCCCACCGGGCGTGGCACGCAAGGCGGTCCGATGCAGCAGGAGCGCGACAAGCGACCCCGATCCGCCCGGAATCGCGGGCTGGGCGTGGGCCGCCGAGGTCGCCGAGGTCGCCGCGGCCGGTGGCGGAGCCTGGTTCAGCTGCACGGTCTGGGACGAGGACTGGGTCTGGGCGCCAGAGCTCGTGCCGATCACGATCCCGATCACGACCGGGATGACCGCGATCAACGCCGCCAGGCCGGCCAGCAGTAAGCGCCTGCGCCCCGGTGGCCTCGATTGCACTCCGTCGCCACCCATGGGCGAACGGTACCGCAGCGCTTCTCGAACTGTTTCAGTCTTGCTCTGGCGGTGGGCGCTCAGCCGCCGGCGACAGCCGGCAGGATGGTCACCTCGTCACCGTCCGATACGGGCGTCTCGAGGCCGTCGAGGAAGCGGATGTCCTCGCTGCCGACGTAGACGTTGACGAACCGCCGCAGCCCGCCGTCCTCGGCGATGCGGCTGCGCAGCTCGCCGAAGCGCTCATACAGCGCGTCGAGCACCTCGCCCACCGTGGCGCCGTCGACGCTGGCGGTCGCCTCGCCGCCGGTGGCGGCGCGGAGCTGAGTTGGGATCTTGACCGTGACTGCCATTGCGCGCTCAGTCATATCACGCCGCCGCGACGACACGTTCGGCGGCATGCTCGAAGGAATCGACAGTCGGCTCGATCTCCCACCGCTCGAACGTCCCGCGCACCACGTCGAGGGTCTTCAGGCCCTCACCGGTGATGTACGCGACCACGCGCTCGTCCGGGTCGATGTCGCCGCGGGCGGCCAGCTTCGCGAGTACCGCCACGGTCACGCCGCCGGCCGTCTCGGTGAAGATCCCGGTCGTCCGCGCCAGCAGCTTGATCCCCTCGCGGATCTCGTCGTCGGTCACCGCGTCGATCGCCCCGCCCGTGCGGCGGGCCAGATCGAGCGCGTAGGGCCCGTCGGCCGGGTTGCCGATCGACAGCGACTTGGCGATCGTGTCCGGCTTGACCGGCCGGCAGAAGTCCTGGCCGGCCTCGAACGCGCTCGCCACCGGCGAGCAGCCGGTGGCCTGGGCGCCGTTGAACTTGGGGAGCTCGCCGCTCAGCAGTCCGACCTCGATCCACTCCTCGAAGCCGCGCGCGATCTTGGTGAACAGCGAGCCCGACGCGATCGGGGCCACCACCCGGTCGGGCAGCTCCCACCCGAGCTGCTCCGCGGTCTCGAATGCGAGCGTCTTGGACCCCTGCGAGTAGTAGGGCCGCATGTTGATGTTGACGAACGCCCACTCGTGTTCGGCGGACAGCTCGGTGCACAGGCGGTTGACGTCGTCGTAGTTGCCCCGCACCGAGACCAGGTTGGTCCCGTACACGCCGGTCGCGAGCACCTTCTGCTCCTCCAGGTCGTGCGGGATGAACACGTAGGACTCCAGTCCGGCCGCCGCGGCGTGGGCGGCCACGGCATTGGCCAGGTTGCCGGTCGACGCACACGCGACGATCTCGAAGCCGAGCTCGCGCGCCCGGGCGAGCGCCACCGACACGACGCGATCCTTGAACGAGTGAGTGGGATTCGCGGCGTCGTTCTTGATCCACACGTTCCGGAGCCCGAGCGCCGCGGCCAGGCGATCGACCCGCAACAGCGGCGTCCAGCCGGCAGGCAGCACGCCCTGGGGCGGGGCCTGCACGGGCAGGAAGTCGCTGTAGCGCCACAGCGAGTGCGGCCCGGCCTGGATCCGGCGGCGCAGCGCCGCGGGGTCGTCGGTCGACCGCGGGGCGTACGCGACCTCGAGCGGCCCGAAGCAGTGTTCGCACACGTATCGCGCCTCGAGCGGATAGCTCGTCTTACATTCCTTGCACAGCAGAGACTCTGGCGGCATATGAAAAAACCTCCGCCGGGGTCAGTGGTCCGGGTCGGAGGTTGAGAAGCCCGCCCTATCCACATCTCCCAGGCTTGTTGTTGGAGCCTGATGGAATTGGCACCGTTCCCTTTCGGGCGGTTGCCGGGGCTTCGCAGGGCCATATCCCTCCACCCCTCTGGATGCGTACAGCTATGTTGAGCGCAGTATATCCACACGTTCGCCAGACTTCGAGTGGACTTGAGTCGCCGGGCTCTCCGATCGACCGACGGGCGGCCGGGTAACCAGTTCTCCATGCCGGTGTTGAAGGGTTGCGATGACTGCCACGTCCACTGATCCGCTCGAGCGCCTCGAGGCGACACTCGCCCTCGGCCGCAGCGCGCCAAGCCGGCGCATGCTGATCGTGGTCAATCCCTACGCGACCACGGTCTCGGACCGGCTCAAGAACCTTGTCGTCTACGCGCTGCGCGGACGCTACGAGGTCGACGCGATCGACACCGCCGAACGCAATCACGCCACCGAGCTTGCGCGTGAGGCGGCTCGCGAGGGCTACGACGTGGTGGTGGCGTTCGGCGGGGACGGGACCGTCAACGAGGCGGCGAATGGCCTGGCCGGCTCGGACACACCGTTGTGTTGCCTGCCAGGCGGCCGTGCCAACGTGTACTGCCGGATGCTCGGGATCCCGGCCGACGTGGTCGACGCCACCGAGCATCTGCTGCTGATGGCTGACGACTGGCATCCGCAGCGCGTCGACATCGGCTGGGTGGAAGACCGCAAGTTCCTGTTCTCCGCCGGTGTCGGGCTCGATGCAAGCGTGGTCGAGCGCGTGGACGCGCACCCACGGCTCAAGGCTCGCTTCGGCGAGTGGTACTACACGTCGACAAGCGTGCAGACGTTCGCGCGCAATTATCTGGTCCATCCGCCCCGGCTCGAGGCCGAGCTCGGTGGGGAGACCGTCGCCGGCGTGACCGTGATCGTGCAGAACACGACGCCGTACACGTACTTCGGCGAGCGGCCGGTCGAGATGGCCGAGGGGGCCACGCTCCATAGCGGCGATCTCGCCGCGCTCGTGCTCGACCGCGCCCGCCCGGTGGACGTGGTCCCGATCATCGCCCGCTCGCTCTCGAACCGCTTCAAAGTCAGCCGCCACGGCCACGTCCACCCGTTCCGAGGTGTGCGCGAACTGCGGGTCCGCTCGCTCGACGAGCGGCCGCTCCCGCTTCAGGTCGACGGCGACTACATCGGCGACGTGCACGAAGCCGCGTTCGGCGTGCTGCCGAACGGGCTCGCGGTGGTGTCCTGAACGTTGATCCGCCGGCTCGCGGTCGCGCTCGGTGGGCTGCTCGCGATCGGCGCGGGTGCGCTGATCGCGGTTCCGGCGCTCGTGTCGGCCCATCCGCTCCCGGCGGCGCCGGGCTGCCCGATCTTCCCCGCCGACAACCCGTGGAACCAGCGCGTGGACAAGCTGCCGGTGGCCCGGAACTCCGCGCAGCTGATCGCGAGCATCGGCCTGAATGATCCCGTCCACCCTGACTTCGGCTCGGGGCTGTACGACGGCGAGCCGATCGGCATTCCCTACACGGTCGTGTCGTCGAGCACGCCGAAGGTGCCGGTCCACTTCCAGTACTCCTCGCAGTCGGACAAGGGGCCCTACCCCCTGCCCAAGGGCGTGCCGATCGAGGGCGGCTATGCCTCGACGGGCGACCGGCACGTGATCGTCGTGGACCGGGACACGTGCACCGACTACGAGCTGTTCGCGGCCTACCCGCACGACGGCGGGCGCTACTGGACGGCCGGGTCCGGTGCCATCTTCAACCTGCGCTCCGACCACCTGCGCCCGGCCGGCTGGACGTCGGCCGACGCGGCCGGCCTGCCGATCCTGCCCGGCCTGGCCCGGTACTCGGAGGTCGCGGCCGGGAGCATCGATCACGCCCTGCGCTTCACCGCGCCGTGCACGGCGCCACGTTACGTCTACCCGGCGCGGCACGAGGCCTCGACCTGTTTCGGCGCCCACCTCCCACCGATGGGGCTCCGAGTCCGCCTGAAGGCGAGCGTCAACATCTCGGGGCTCCCCTACCAGGCTCGGGTGGTGGCCGAGGCGCTCAAGCGCTACGGGATGATCCTGGCCGACAACGGCTCCCCGTGGTTCATCTCGGGCGCGCCCGACCGAGGCTGGAACAACGACGCCCTGCACCTGCTCGACCGGCTGACCGGGCGAGACTTCGAGGTCGTGGACACGAGCTCGTTGCCCCACCCCGGGCTCTAGAGAAAGCGGTAACGCGGGGGAGGAAACGGCCCGCTCCAGGCTCTTTGAGGCGGTGGACCACCGCCGCCCGAGGCCGCCCGACCGCACGCCGCGCCAGATCGCCCTTACCGAGCTAGATCTCGAGTTGCTGCGGTTCCTCTCCGAGCACCGCTTCGTGCTCGCCGATCACGCCGCGGCGCTGCTCGGGGTCACGCCGGTGACCGCCGGCCGTCGCCTGGAGAAGCTCGCCGATGGCGGCTACGCCAGGCGCGCTGCGGTGTTCACGGGCAGGCCGCCGATGTACCTGATCAGGCCGGCCGGGCTGCGGGCCGTGGGTAGCACCCTGGCCGCACCGACGCTCGACGTACACAACTACGAGCACGACATCGGGGTGGCTTGGCTGTGGCTCGCCGCCAGGCGCGGGACGTTCGGTCCCCTCCGCGAGATCCTCGCCGAGCGAACGCTTCGCTCGCGGGACGGCGTGCCGGATCGCGATTCCCCCATGCTGGGTGTGCGGCTCGGCGGAACGGGACCGCACGGACGGGAGCGACTCCACTACCCCGACCTGCTGCTCATGACCGCCGACGGCAAGCGGGTGGCGCTGGAGCTCGAGCTCTCGACCAAGGGTCGCACGCGACTGGAGTCGATCCTGGCGGCGTACGGTGCCGATCCCCGGATCGCCGGCGTCGTATACCTGGTCCAGAGCCAGACGGTGGCGCGCAGCGTCGAGCGCGCGGCGCGCAGGGTCGGCGTATCGGACCTCGTCCATCTCCAGCGCGTGCGCTTGAACGTGGCGCGGCCCGCGGCGATCCAGTCGCTCGCCCTCGAGCGCGCTTCCGGGGTGTCCCGGTGAGGCTGCCGGAGCCTGGCAGCCCGCTTCACCGCAGGCTGACGCTGGCGGCATTCGTCACGCTTCTCCTGCTCCCGGCGCCGGTGGCGACCCTGTTGGCCGGAGCGATGCTCGCCGTCGCCGCGGTCCGGGCCGCACGGTTCGCGGCTCGGCTCGTGGCGCCGCGACTGAGGACCCGCGGGGGGCCGCAGGGCGACATCGTGCTGGGCGTTGACAAGAGCGGCAGACCGCTCCGCCTGGGCTCAGACGAGCTGTCGGCTCACGGGCTGATCGTCGGGGCGAGTGGCGCCGGGAAGACGACGACGCTGCTCACGATCCTCACCGAGGAGGTCCGACGGGGCGGCCCGGTGGTGGCCATCGACTTGAAGGGCTCACCCTCGTTCGTGAACGAACTGGCGAGCGCCGCTGCCGCCGCCGGGCGCCCGATGAAGCTGTGGACGCTCGACGGCGGCGCCTACTGGAACCCGATCGCGCACGGGAACCCCACCGAGCTCAAGGACAAGCTGATCCGCACCGAGCACTTCACCGAGCCGCATTACATGCGCGCCGCCGAGCGCTACGTCCAGACCGTCCTGCAGGTCCTCTCCGCGGCTCACCCGGACCGGCCGCCGACCATTCACGAGGTCGTCGAATTGATGGATCCGGCCCGGCTGAACGGCATCCTGCGCCACGTCGACCGTCCGCTGCGCGAGCGGGTCCAGGATTACCGCTCCGGGCTGACCCACGACCAGCTGAGCGCGATCCGGGGGCTCCAGACCCGCCTGGCGATCGTGACCGAATCGCACATCGGTCCCTACCTCGCCCCGCCAACGGCTGATCCGCGCGCGGACTCCATCGATCTACGTTCAGCGCTGTCCGGGTCCGAGGTCGTCGTATTCAGCCTGAACTCGAGCCGCTACGGTCAGCTTGCCGCCCAGATCGGCACGCTGGCCGTCCAGGATTTGGTCGCGGTATCCGGGGCTCGGCTGGAGCAGCCACGGGGCGGGCATCCCCTTGCCCCGGCAATGATCGGGATCGACGAGTTTTCCGGGATCGGGAGCGACCACGTCGCCGCGCTGCTCGCGCGCGGTCGCGAGTCCGGGATGCGGGTGTTCGTCGCCACCCAGGAGCTGGTCGACCTGGAGCGGGCCAGCCCCGGCCTCAGAGACCTGGTGCTCGGGGTCACCGCGGTCAAGATCTTCCACCGCCAGGAGGTGCCCGAGTCGGCGCGGACGATCGCGCGGATCGCGGGCACCGAGATGGTTTGGGACGAGACCCACCAGATCGGGAGCGGGCTGTTCGGCGGCTACGACACCGGCCACGGCACCCGCCGTCGCGTCGAGCGTTTCATCGTCGATCCGAACGAGATCCAGACGCTCACCCCCGGACAGGCCGTGGTTGTCTCGAAGATCCGCGGCGCGCGTGCGCGCACCGTGCGGATAACGCCACCGCAGCGCCCGGAACCGCCGGCTCTAGGAAGGTGAGGAGGAGCGCGGGCCGACCACGCAAACGAACCCCAGCGCGTCGGGGCCGAGCGTCTCGAAGCAGTGCAGCTCGTTGCCGGGCACGTAGACCACGTCCCCCTCCCCGACCTCGTGGACTTGATCGCCCAGGGTCACGCGCGCGCGGCCGGCGACGATCATCACGCCGTGGTCGTGGGCGTGACGCTCACGCGCGGTCCGGCCACCGGGTGCAACCTCGAAGTAGCGCATCCGGTACTCGCGGGCGCCCTCGGGCTCGCCGATCAGCTCGTGCTTTCGCACCCCGGCCAACGACGGGTCATCGTAGGCCTGCGGCTCGACGCCCTCCCACCCGGCGCCCGAACTCGACTCGGCGCGCCGATGGATTACACCCATCGTGGCTCCCCGGACGCGCCCTACGCGGCGGCCGGCGTCACCCGGTAGGCGTCGAACACGGCGTCGATGTTGCGCAGCCGGTTGATCGCCTGGTCGAGCGAGCGCGTGTCCCCGACCTCGACCACGAACCGGTTCTTGACCATCGGGTGGTTGACGATGCAGCGCGCCTCGAGGATGTTGATCCCCGCCTCGGCGAAGGTCCGCGACATGTCCTCGAGCAGGCGGTGACGGTCCCAGCCGTCTACCTCGATCTCGACACGGAAGGAGGTCTCGGGGTCGCCGTCCCAACTCACCGGCGTGAACCGCTCGGGGTCCTTGCGCAGCACCGCCACGTTGGGGCAGTCCTCGCGGTGGATGGTGATCCCGCGGCCGAGCGAGATGTAGCCGACGATCGGATCGCCCGGCACCGGACGGCAGCACTTGGCCATGCGCAGCATCACCTCGTCGATCCCCTCGACCGAGATCCCGAACCGCGAGGAGGAGGTGGTGGCCCGCGAGCGCCGGCGGCGGGTCTTGAGCAGGTCGTCGGCGGCGGTCGGCTCGGACTCGGCGGTCTCGCCCTGCTTGAGGCGCTGCATGATCTTGTTGACCACGACCTTGGCCGAGATCTTGGCTCCGCCCAGCGCGATGTAGAAGTCCTCGGCCTTGCGGAACCCCATCTCGCGGATCACGTCGGCCAAGAGCGGTGAGCCGACGATCTTCTGCGCGGGCAAACCCTGCTTCTTGAGCGCGTCCTGGAGCAGCTCTCGGCCGGTGTGCTCGGAGTCCTTGCGCGACTCAGCCTTGAACCAGGCCTTGATCTTGTTGCGCGCGCGGGTGGTCTTGACCAGCGCCAGCCAGTCGCGCGAGGGCCCGCGCTCGCGCTTGGAGGTCAGGACCTCGACGATGTCGCCCGAGCGCAGCTGGTAGGACAGCGGGACGATCTTGCCGTTGACCTTGGCGCCGACGCAGCGGTGGCCGACGTCGGTGTGGATCTCGTAGGCGAAGTCGAGCGGAGTCGCGCCGGACGCGAGCGACTTCACCTCGCCCTTGGGCGTGAACACGAACACCTCGTCCTCGAACAGGTCGACCTTGAGGGTCTCCATGAACTCGCGCGGGTCGGATTCCTCCTGCTGCCAGTCGAGCAGCGAGCGCAGCCACTTGAGCTTTTCGTCGGATTTGGACCCACCCACCCCACCCACCCCCGCCCCGTTGCCCCGGCCCTGGCCGGCGGAGCCGTCTTCCTTGTACATCCAGTGGGCGGCGATTCCGTACTCGGCTAGGTCGTGCATCTCCCGAGTGCGGATCTGGATCTCCAGCGGCCGCCCCTCGGGTCCGATGACCGTCGTGTGCAGTGACTGGTACATGTTGAACTTGGGCATGGCCACGAAGTCCTTGAAGCGTCCCGGTAGCGGCTTCCACAGCGAGTGGATCACCCCCACCGCGCCGTAGCAGTCCTTGACCGAGCCCACGATCACGCGCATTGCGGTCAGGTCGTAGATCTCGTTGAACTCGCGCCCCTTCTTGGTCATCTTGGCGTAGATCGAGTAGAAGTGCTTGGCCCGGCCGGAGATCTCGGCGTGGATGCCGAGCTCGTCAAGCTCCTTGTTCACGTAGCCGGCGGCCTGGTTGACGTAGCGCTCGCGCTCGGCCCGCTGCTGGGCGACCAGCCCCTTGATCTCGTTGTATTTGCGCGGGTGCAGGGTCTGGAACGCGAGGTCCTCGAGCTCCCACTTGATCGCGTGGATGCCGAGCCGGTGGGCGATCGGCGCGTAGATGTCGAGCGTCTCGCGAGCCTTCTCGATCTGCTTCTGCTTGGGCAGCGCAGCGATCGTGCGCATGTTGTGCAGGCGATCGGCCAGCTTGATCAGGATGACCCTGATGTCGGTGGCCATCGCCACCATCATCTTGCGGTAGTTCTCGGCCTGGGCCTCGTCCCGGGACTGGAAGGTCAACCCGGTGAGCTTGGTGACCCCGTCGACCAGTCCCGCAATCTCCTCGCCGAACGCCTCGTGCACCTCCTCGAGCGACGCCGAGGTGTCCTCGACCGTGTCGTGCAGGAGTGCGGCGCACAGCGTCTCGGTATCGAGGCGCATACCGGCGCAGATCTTGGCCACGCCAACCGGATGCACGATGAAGTCCTCGCCCGAGCGCCGGCGCTGATCGGCGTGGTGCACGCAGGCGTAGACGAACGCCTCCTCAACCCGGTCGCGGTCGATCGACAGGGCCGACTCATGAGCGTGCTCCTCGACGATCGCGAACAGATCGCCGAGCAACCGGCGCTCGGTCTCGGTCAGCTCCGCGCGCCCGACGTCGGTCTGCCCGTCGGGGTGTGACACGCGATCGACGGGCGGCCGCGAGGCGGCGAACAGCGCCGAGCCAGAGCCGTCCTCGCCCGCCTTGGCGCTCGACCCGTCCTTACGGGACCGGCTCAGCCTCCTGGAAGATGGTTTGCGCTGCTCAGGTATCGTCGTCCGTCCTCATACCGCTGGGCGTAGACCCTGTACGCGGGCGAATGCTCGAGCTTGGTCGGCGCGTCGCTCGCGATCGCCAGGGCCGGCAGATCCCGGTCGAGGCTGACGAGCTCGAGCTCCGCGAGGACCTTGATCAGCCGAGCCGCCAGATGCGCCGGGCGACCGTGCGGACCGTCTCCGCGAAGCAGGTGCTCGAGCTCCTCGCCGGCCACCCTCTCCCGTTCCCTCAGGGCCCGGTAGAGGACCGTGAGCGGAGCGCGGAGACCGTACTCCAGCTCGTGCATCTGCTGTGCAAAGCGTAGCTCAGGCTCGCCCCACGCCACGTGCGTAAAGCCACGGCCCGCGTCGAGCAGCGTCGCCGCCGCCGTGCTGGATGGAGGATCGAGCGCCACCAGCTGCGCGAAGCCCTCGGCAATCGACCACTCTCGTCCCAGCCCGTGGTATGAGCTCAGGGCGAAGCCGCCGGTCCGCGGCCGCAGCCCGGCCAGCCGCCGCCCGGTGTCGGCGCACACGGCGAGCACCCGTCCGCCCGCGGCCAGCGCGTCGGCCAGCACCGCGAGCGGGCTATGCCCCCGACGGTCGAGCACCGTGCGTGTGCGGGCGATTACGGGACCCGCCGACCCCGCCTCTCCTGGGGGCGGCGAGAGCTCGCAGTCGAGCTCGCCGAGCACAGCGGCCAGGTAGTCCTCCACCTCCCCCACCACCTCGATGACGCGGTCCGCGCTCGCCACGCAGGGTCGCGCGTGCCCGAGGATCAGCCGCGCCTCCACCGCTCCCTTCCAGAAGTTGCGCTCGAGACGGAAGGTGGCGTCCACCGGCTCCTCAGGCTCGACTCCGAGCCGACCGTCGCACCCGAACGCCACCGCCCGCGCGCTGATTCCACCCGAACCGACCGAGAAGCGCAGATGCCGCCCCTCGCCCATCGGACGCAGGTCGCGCAATCGCGCTCCCGGCACCAGCAGGCGCGGTCGCGGATTCCCCATCCCGCAGGGCTCGAGCAGCTCGAGCTCCTCGGCCAGTTCGAGACCGAGCTCGCGCCCGGAGGCGATCGCGTCGATCCGCTCGTGCGCCACCAGCAGCTCATCGGGCAGGACCTCCTCGGCGTGGCGCTCGAACGCCTCGCGAAACGCCTCCACGCGGTCGCGGCGAATCGTCATGCCCGCGGCCGCCCGGTGACCGCCGTAGCGCTCCAGGTGCTCGGCCGTGGCGTGCAGGGCCCCAAGCAGGTCAAAGCCCGGGATGCTCCGCGCCGACCCGGAGCCCTCGTCGCCGTCGAGCCCGACCACCACGACAGGCCGGTGATGGCGCTCGACCACCCGGGAGGCGACGATCCCGACCACGCCGGGATGCCACCCCTCGCCGGCCAGGACGTAGGACCGCCGCTCCCCCTGCTCGGCGACGAGCGCCTCGGCTTCCCACACGATCCGCTGCTCGACGGCGCGGCGCTCCGCGTTGACCCGGTCGAGCTCGGCCGCGATCTGGGCGGCTCGCTCCTCGTCCTCGGTCAGCAGCAGCTCGAGCCCCGCGTCGGCCCGTCGCAGCCGCCCGGCGGCGTTGATCCGTGGGGCCAGTCGGAACGCGAGCCCATGTGTGTCCAGCGCGCTCGGATCGACGTTCGCGACCGCCATCAGCGCACGCAGGCCCACGTTGGCGGTTCGCGACAGCGCCGTCAGGCCCTCGCGCACGAGCCGGCGGTTCTCGCCCACGAGCGGCATCAGGTCCGCCACCGTGGCCAGCGCGACCAGCTCGAGGTCCGCCTCGGCGGTGCTCGCCCCTAGCGCCTGCGCCACCTTGTACGCGACCGCGGTGCCGCACAGCTCGGGGCACGGATAGCCGCACAGGGCCGGATGCACGATCTCGCACTCGGGCAGCTCACCGTCCGAGCGGGGCGCGTGGTGATCGGAGACGACGACGTCGAGTCCGGCCTGCCGCGCCGCGGCCACCTCTTCGACCGCCGTGATTGCGCAGTCGACCGTGACCAGCAGACCGGTGCCCCGCCCGGCCAGCCGGTGGACCGTGCCGAGCGAGAGACCGTACCCGTCAACGAGACGATCGGGTAGGTACCAGCCGACGTCCGCACCGCGCGCGCGCAGCGCGCGGACCATGATCGCGGTGGCGCACACGCCGTCGACGTCGTAGTCGCCGTGCACGACGATTCGGCTGCCCTGAGCGATGTGCCGCTCAATGAGAGCCAGGGCGCGGTCGATCCCGGCGAACGCGCTCGGCTCGTGCGCCTCCCGGGGCTGCAGAAACGCGCGTGCCGCCGGCGGCTGCGCGATTCCCCGGCGCACGAGCACCTGGGCGAGGACGTGGCTGATCCCGAGCTCACGGCGCAGCGCCATTGCGGCCGCCAAGTCGTAGGTGGGGATCTCCAGCCGGGGCGCGACCGGCGGGGCGCTCGGCACGGCATGAAGCGCGACCTCCGAGCGGAGAGGCTCAGCGGGCTCTGAGCGAAGGAGGGCTGCCTCGGACATCGCGGGCAGCGTAGGCGCCGGCCCCGACGGAACCGGGGCTAAACCGATCGAAGTTGGCGCAGGCTCAGGCCATCTCGGGGCCGACGCCCGTGACCCGCTCGCGCCGGACGCCTTCGAACCAGACGACGGAAAGGCCGATGATCGTGCCGGGGATCCCCTCGAGCGCGGTGGCGATGTCGGTCGCGTGGCGGCCCGGAATGCTGAAGCCGTGAATCGCCCAGCCGAACAGGGCCGCGCCGATCAGCGCGCCGATCAGGGCCCCCACGATGCCGCCCCAGAACCGGTCGGGCAGCCAGATCGTGAAATGCCAGAGCGCGAGGCCCATCATGACCCAAGCCAACAGCCCCATCAGCGGCGTCTCCCGTGGCGGCGGTTGCGCGAGCGAGGCTTCGGCTTCTGGGGCGAGGGCGCCATCCCCTCGTTCTCGGCAATGTCGGGGGCGGGACGGACCTCGTCCGGGGTTTTCGCACCGGCGTCGGGCGGCGGCGCTCCGTTACCGGCTTCGGGCGGCGGCGCTCCGCTACCGGCGCCGTCGGCTCCGTCGGGGGTCCGTGGGCTCCCGGCCGGGCGCGTCGGTGTGCCACCCGTGCCAGGTCGGGGCTCGGAGCCGCTGGTCGGACGCGCAGGGCGAGTGGGGCGAGTGGGGCGAGCGGGCCCGGATTTATCGCGCGCACTCGGAGGCCGCCCACCCGAGGCACGCCGGCTGCGTGGCGCGGGTGGCGCCTCCGCCTCGCCGTCGGAGGTATGGGCCAGGCGCTTGGTCAGAGTCGAGGTGCGGCGGCTGGGCGCCTCCTCCTCGATCTCCAGGTCGCGCTTCATCTCCTCGAACTCGGCCGCTGACACGCCCTCTGGCTGCGGCTCGGTCAGGCGACCGGTGCGCCGCGGGCGCTTGGGCGTCGGCTCGATGTCGGCGGTGCCGCCTGCATACGCCGGCACGTATCCGAGCTCGTCCTCGATCCGCTGGCGGCGGTGGCGGTACTGGCTCTCGCGCTCCTTCCAGTGCATGAGCACCGGGGAGGCGATGAAAATCGATGAGTACGCGCCCGAGGCGACCCCCACGAGCAGCGCGAACGCGAAATCGCTCAGCTCGGTGGACCCGGCGGTGCCGCCGAACAGGAGCAGGGCAACGATCGGCATCAACGTGCACGAGGTCGTGGCGATCGACCGGGTGAGCACCTCGGACATCGACCGGTTGACAATCTGCGAGAACGCGGCTCGAGGCATGCGTGGGATGTTCTCGCGCACGCGGTCGAACACGATGATCGTGTCGTACATCGAATAGCCCAAGATGGTCAGCAGCGCGGCCACGGTCGCTGTCGTCACCTCCCGGCCGGTCAGGGCGTACACACCGCTCGTAATCAGCAGGTCGTGGGCCAGGGCAATCAGCACCGGAACGGCGAACTTCCACTCGAAGCGCAGCGCCACGTACGCGGAGATCACCAGCAACGAGGCGATGATCGCCACCACGGCGCTGTCGGCGACCGCGCTTCCGAACGTCGGCCCCACCGTTTCGTAGTTGAACGCTCTCTGGCTGTCGGCGACCCCGAACTTGCTGTTCAGGGCGCTCTCGATCTCCTCCCGTCCACCGCTAGGGAGTTTCTTGAACGAGATCTGGTAAGCGTTGGGCCCGAATGTCTTATCGCCGGTCAGCTTCTGGACCGTGGGACTCGAGATCCCAAGCGAGGTGATCTCGGAGGTGACCTGCTGCTGGGTCGCCGCCTTCTCGAGCCCGACCGTGATCCGCGTGCCGGATGTGAAGTCGATCCCCAGGTTGAGGCCCCTTCCGCCGATGGCGAGCGCCCCGATGAGCAGGATCACGCCCGACATCGTGAAGAAGTAGCGCGAGGCGCCCATGAAGTCGAACTTCCACACCCGTTTCTTCCCGCCGGCCCCGAGCGCCGATGGGTGCGCCACCAGGCGCGATGAGCCCATCGTGGTCAGGATCGCCTGCGTGGCCATGACCGCCGTGAACAGGGATACGAAGGTGCCGATGCCCAGCGTGAACGCGAACCCCTGGACGTCGGCCGTGGCCAGGACGAACAGGATGAACGCGGTCATGATCGTGACCACGTTCGCGTCGATGATCGCGGTCAGGCCCTTCTTGTAGCCGGTGGCGATTCCCTGGCGAATCGAACGCCCGTTGCGGATCTCCTCTTTGACGCGTTCGAAGATGACCACGTTGGCGTCGGCGGCGACGCCGATGGTCAGGATCAGGCCCGCGATCCCCGGCAGGGTCAGGGTGATCGGGATCAGCTTGATCAGCGCGAAGAAGTACAGGCCGTACACGGCGAGCCCGGCGACCGCGATCAGCCCCAGTACGCGGTAGTAGGCGATCAGGAAGATGGCGACCGCGAGCAGCCCGATCAGACCCGCGACCAGGCCGTTGTGGAGCGCCTGGCTTCCGAGCGTGGCCGACACCTGCTCCTCGGAGATCAGCTTGAGGTTGATCGGCAGGGCGCCGAGGCGCAGTTCGTTGGCGAGATCCGTCGCGGAGTTGATCGTGAAGCTCCCGCTGATGTCGGCGCCGTTGTCGCCGTTGATGCCGTCCGGGTACTGCTTGTAATCGATGTAGGGGACGGTGATCAGCTGGTTGGTCAGACCCCCGAGCGCCACCGCGAAGTGCTGCTCGTAGGACTGACCCAGGCCGCTGACCAGCGCGCCGCGCCGCGCAATCGCCGCGGTCACGTTCTGGAACGCCGACTTACCCGAGGAGCTGAAACCGAACGTGACGTCCGGCTCGCCGCTGTTGGGATCGGTGCTCTCCTCCGGGTTGGTGATCTCGGAGCCCCGCAGTGCCACGTTGTCCTTCAGCACGAAGAACTGCGCGCTGGGATCGCTGAGCTCAAGCGGATGGGAGAAGCTCTGGGGTATCGCCTGCATCACGACCCAGCCACGCGGGACAACGAGCACCTGCCCCTCGGAGGCGCTCACGCCGGCGGGAAGTCCCTGCTGGAGCTCGTCGAGGGTGTCGTCGGGCCCACTGAGCAGACAGTGCTCCCCGGCGACCGGGACCGTCCCCGCGTCATGGGCCGCGGCCGTGCACGCCGCGCTCCCCGGTGCGCCGAACATCCAGTACTGCGGCGTGATCCGCGAGTTGGTCGAACTGGACCATTCCTGCTGCTTGGAAGCGAGCTCGACGGCTTGATACAGGCCCATGCTCCCCGCCCCCGGCTCCCCCGGCGCGACCGTCGAACCGTTCCCTTGACTGATCGCGATCGCGTTCGGATCCTGGCTCTGCAGCTGATCGGCCACGATCTTGCCGTCGGGGGTCAGCGCATTGGCCTCCCAGTCATAGAAGTAGAGCTGCGCGGTCGCCCCCACCTCGTTCTCGGCGCGCGTCGTATCGCTCACGTTCGGCAGGCCGACCGTGATCTCGTTGCCGCCGCTGGTCTGGATCTCGGGCTCGGCGACGCCCAGCTGGTCGACGCGGCTGCGCATGATGTCGACCGCCCGCTGGAGCGCCGCGGGGGTGACGTGCGGGCTCTGCGCGCTCGGCAGACCCTCGTATACGAGCTCCACGCCGCCCTTCAGGTCGAGACCAAGCACCGTCTTCTTCGGCTTGACCGCGCCCGGGATGCCCGCGACCACGACCAGCGAGCCGAGGAGCAGCCCGATGACCAGGAGCAGGATGAAGCCATTGCGCTGGCGATCAGTCATCCGTCGTTCTGGATGCTAGAGGTAGGAGGCTCTGGTGGCGCGCCCGGCGCGATCGGCCTTCACCGATGGTTGGCCGGCGTGAGCACGACGAGCACCCCGCCTTCCTCGTCGTCGTAGGCCGGAAAGATGTCCGCTACCGCCTTGGCCGGCTGGTCTCGCTCGGCGTGGACCTCCACCGCCTTGGCCTTGACGCGAACCTCCCATTCGAGCGCGGTCTGGACGTGATCCGTGCCGTCATCGAAATGCAGGCCCAGCACCTCCGCGACCGGACGGCCGATCACCTGTTCGGTCTTCAGCCCGGTCAGCTCGAACGACCCGCGGCCGCAGTCGACGATCCGCCCGTCGTTGTCGCAGGCGAAGAACGCCGCGTTGGGCGCCGGGTAGTAGTCGTCGAGCAACTCGAACAGGTAGGCGAACCCGCATCTTTCGCACCCGCGGGCCTCGCGCCGGAAGCCGGCGTTGCGATCGGTTCCCATCGAGCGGTTTCCGCAGTGGGGGCAAATGAAGTAGTGCTCGTGGCTCATCGGAAGCAGGGGCTCGGGCGCTGAGGATAGCCGTAGGGGGTGGGTGGGCCCGGCCTTTTCCCCCCGGCTCTTCACTAACACTTAAAGGAGCGATAACGGACCCGGAGGTTCGACCCCGAGGTGCTCGAACGCGTGCCGAGTCGCGGCGCGACCCCGGGGCGTGCGCTCGATCAGCCCACGCTGGAGCAGGTACGGCTCATACACGTCTTCGATCGTGTCCTGCTCCTCGCCGACGGAGACCGCCAGCGTCGAGAGGCCGACCGGGCCACCGCCGAACTTCTCGCAGATCGTCCGCAGGATCTCGCGATCCAGGCGGTCCAGACCGGCGTGGTCGACGCCGAGCTGGTCCAGGGCCCGATTCGCCTCCGCGCCGGTCACGACCCCCGTTCCGCGGACCTCGACGTAGTCGCGCACGCGCTTGAGCAGCCGGTTGGCGACGCGCGGCGTGCCGCGGCTGCGCTGCGCTATCGCCCGCGCGCCCGCGTCCTCGATGGCGACGTCGAGCAGCCGGGCGGACCGGCGCACGATCGTTGCCAGCTCGTCCGGTCCGTAGTGCTCGAGGCGGTGCTGGATCCCAAACCGGTCGCGCAGCGGCGTGGTGATCAGCCCCGCCCGGGTGGTGGCGCCGATCAGCGTGAACGGCGGTAGCGGCAGCGTCACCACGCTGGCCCCGGCACCCTGACCGATCGTGATCGGCAGACAGCCGTCCTCCATTGCCGGATAGAAGGTCTCCTCGAGCGCTCGCGGCAGGCGGTGGATCTCGTCCACGAAGAACACCGCCCGCGGCTCGAGCGCGGTCAGGAACGCCGCCACGTCACCCTTGCGCTCGAGCGCCGGGCCGGCGGTCTGCACGAACGGAACCTCGAGCTCGGCGGCGACGATCTGCGCCAGTGAGGTCTTGCCCAGCCCGGGCGGGCCGGACAGGAGCACGTGGTCGAGCGCCTCGCCCCGGCTCGCCGCCGCCTCGATCGAGACGGCAAGCTGGTCCTTGACCGCGTCCTGGCCGACGAAGTCCTCGAGCCGCCGAGGGCGAAGGGAGCGGTCGAGATCCTCGTCGGGAAGGAGCTCCGGATCCTGAATGCGCCGCGGCCGTTCGGGGTGGGCGGGGTCGTGAATCTCTCGTACGGGGCTCATCGGCGAGCCGTCCGCAAGGCATGGGCGATCAGGTCCTCGGGGCGCTCACCCTCGGCGCCGTCGAGCAGCTCGTCCGCTTCAACCGGGGAATAGCCGAGGCCGAGCAGCCCCTCGCGGGCCAGCATCCGCGGGTCCTCGGCGCCGGCGCCGCCGTTCAGGATCGCGGAATGGATGATCCCGCCCACCCCCGGCGCGGTGGCGCCCACCTTCTCGCGCAACTCGACGATGATCCGCTCGGCCGTCCGCTTACCCACGCCCGGCGCGGCCTGGAGCCGGGCGGTGTCGCCGGCGGCGACCGCCTTCAGCAGCTCGCGCGGCGGCCCGCCCGAGAGCACCGCGAGCGCGACCTTGGGGCCGACCGACTGCACGGCGATCAGCATCAGGAACAGCTCGCGCTCCTCCTCGGTGGCGAACCCGTAGAGCTGGAGTGCGTCGTCGCGGACGACCATGTGGGTGTGCAGTGCCACCTCCTTGCCGACCGCCGGGACGTGCCGGAGGGTCTCGGCCGACACGGCAAGCCGGTAGCCGACTCCTCCGGTGTCGATCACCACGTGATCACCGCGGCGTACGGCGACGGTGCCGGACACGAGCGCGATCATCCGCGCGCTCCCGCTCCCGCTCCCGCTCCCGCCCCCGCCCCCGCCCCCGCCAGGGCGCGCGCCATCGGCGCTCGATTCAGGTCACAGATCGCCACCGCGAGGGCATCGGAGGCGTGGTCGGAGGACGGCGGGCCGGACAGGCCCAGCAACCGCGCGACCATCCGTCCGACCTGATCCTTGCCGGCGCGGCCGCTCCCGCACACCGCCGCCTTGACCTGCTGCGGGGTGTAGGAGCGCGACGGCACGTGGCGCTGCCCGGCGGCGAGCAGCACGACGCCGCGCGCCTGGCCGACCGCGAACGCGGTCCGGACATTGGCGCCGAAGTAGAGCTCCTCGATGGCCATCGCGTCCGCGCCGTGCTCGTCCAGGAGATCTCCCACGCGGGCGTGGATCTCGGCCAGCCGGCGCTCGAGCGGGGTGCTGGCGGACGTCTCGATCACGCCCGCGGCCCGCAGGCGCAGCCGGGCTCCGGCACCCTCGAGGACTCCGTAGCCGGTGCTGGCGGTCCCGGGGTCTATCCCAACCACGATCATGAGGGACCAATTCTCCGTGGCCGTCCGGACGCCTGCCCGTCCGACCGGTGCCCACCCGGTCGCCGCGGATCCGCGCGACATGCAAAACCGCGCGCCCGGCGGACTCGATCGTTGGGCCGCGCGTTTATGCAGCTACGGGATGAAAAAACGCGCAGCGTCTCGGCAAGGCGTCGATGGTGCGCACTTTTTCAGGTCACCGCCCCGCGAAATGGGACCGATTAGCGCCCGACGCAGCCGGTGAACGAATTGGGCGACGTCATCCGGTACATCTTCCAGATCCCAACCGTGGCGATCAGCTGCTTCTGGGTCAGCCTCGGGTCGATCGGGGGTCCGATCCCGTCGATCGAGTCGTGCGGCCCCACGAACATCACTCCCTGGTGGCGCATCGTGGTCCCGACCCGCCCGAGGGTGACGTGGAGCTTGTACGCCAGCGCCGTCTGCACGCTGTGGTTCACCGCGGCGAAGCTCGACTTGCACGGGAACACGCCCTGATGGCCGCCCACGGCGGCGACCGCGGCGGTCATCTGGTTCAGGTGCGAAACGGCCTGAGAAGCGATCTTCTCCTCGGTGCCGGCCTGGCTGATCCGCGGCCAGGTGAACGGGACAAGGATCGCCACGAGCACCGCGGTCAGCCCGACCGCGACCGCCGTGGAACTCACGCCTCCCGAGACCGAGCGGAAGCGATCGGCTCCAAACAACGCCAGCCGGACGATGCCCACGCCGGCCAGCACGCAGGTCAGCCCCGCGGCGGGCAGGTAGAAGCGCTCGAGTCCCGGATAGCCGTCGAGCGTCATCCCCACCACCACGACCCACCAGACCACGGTCGCGCCGGCCAGCGAAAGCACCAGCCAGTCGCGCGGCTTATCGAACCACGCGAACACGACGGCCACCCCGCCGGCGATCAGTACCGGCAGCAGCTGGATGTCGATGCCGCGCCCGAGCACGCCGAAGAACACGTCATTGCCGAGTCCGCCGTTGTAGTCCTCGGCATGTATCGCCGCCAGGAACGGCTGGCCGGAGCCCACCCACGGCGGGACGAACCAGAAGAACGGGATCGAGATCAGACCGAGCACGACGAGGAGCCGCAGACGCGGCTCCTTCCAACACAGCCAGAGCCCGTAGAGCACGACCAGCGGCCAGGCCTCCGGCCGGAGCTGTGAGGTGGCCACGCCGAACACGAACGCCCACCCAGGCCGGCCGTCGAGGAACGCGAGCACGGCCCACAGCGCGGTGGCGATCTCCATCGGCTCCGACGTCCCGCGGAACCACTCGTCCCAGTAGTCCTGGGTGATCAGGATGCCGGCTGCGGCGATCAGTCCGGCCACGACCGCTGCCCAGCGCGGGATGCGCTCGTGGCGCGAAAGCACGCGCGCAGCGAGCAGGTACGCCGCGATCATCCCGAGGATCCCGCCGGCGCGCGCGGTGATAACCCACATGGTCGGGGCCGCCGTGCTCCCGAACAGCGCCCACACGGTGGTGAACATCACCGGCAACGGCTTCCACGACGGCCCGCCGCTGATCGCGAAGCTCAGGTGCGGATCGACGACCTCCCGACCCCAGGAGATCCACGCCCACGGGTCATAGCTCGCGACCGTGGGCAACACGGCCGCCGAGATCGCCGCGAGCACGGCGCTGCCCAGGACCGCGAGCCAGAACTCGCGATAAAGCAACCCGTGCCAGTCCGGCAGGCTCCAACGATCACCGGCGGTCCGGCGCCGACCGGAACGCGCGGACCGGGCGGGGGTCTCAGTAAGGAGCTGACCCTCCACCGACCCGCGACCTCACGCCCGGGTGTCCGGGCCGTGGTTGCCGTCCAAGCGGCAGCGCACCAGCGTCCCGAGCACGCGGAAGCCGTCGACGGCGGTCAGCTTCTTGCCCTCTTCTGTGGCGCGTGCCCGGTAGTGAACCGGCACCTCGAAGATCCGCTCGCCGCGCTGGACCAGCCGGGCCGTGATCTCGGGCTCGATCGCGAACCCGGGTGAGCGCAGCGGCAGGCTGCGGAACAGGTCGGTCCTGATCATCTTGTGGCAGGTCATGATGTCGTGCAGGTAGACGTTGAACAGGACGTTGCACGCGAACGTGACGCCCTTGTTGCCGAGCACGAACAGAAATGAGTGGCTCGTGTAGCCGTCGAAGGCGCGCACGCCGAAGCAGGCGTTGGCCCGCCCGTCGAGCAGCGGCGGCATCAGCAGCCCGAGGTCGGTCGGGTCGTACTCGAGGTCGGCGTCAAAGATCGCCGCGAACTCGCCCTCGGCGTGTCCGAGCGCGGTCTGGACGGCGGCGCCCTTGCCCCGGTTTTCCGGATGCTCGAACAGCCGCACCCGGCCGTCGAAGTTGCTCCCCCGCAGGATCTCGCGCGTCCCGTCGGTGGAGCCGTCGTCGACCACGATCAGCTCGAACTCGGTGGGAAGCGGCGTGTCGAGCACCTCGGCGATCGCGCGCTCGACGCGCTCGCGCTCGTTGTAGACGGGCATCAGGATCGACAGCATGTGCGGATAGGAAGTAGTCGGGCGTGAGTGAGCGGGCGCACCGGCGACCCAGAACCGCCGTCCGAGGTTGGGACCCGCGAGGGCGTCCGATGCTAGCCGATCGACCGGGCGAGACGACATTGGGGCTTCCCTCCGGCTCGGTGCGCAACCATCCCAGGCATGGACTATGCGGGTGCCGGCCTGCTCGACGGGCTCGACGGCGACGATCGCGCCGCGCGCGAGCGCCTGCTCGATCGGCTCGTCGCCGAGGGCTACACGCTCCAGGAGCTCACGGCGGCCGTCGCGGAAGACCGGCTCGCCCTGCTGCTCGTCGAGCGCGTCCTGGGCGGCCGCTACAGCGCCAACCAGCTGGCCGAGCGAACGGGGCTGCCCGCCAGCCAGATGCTGCGGATCCGGCGCCTCTTGGGACTGCCCGAGGCGACCGGAGACGCTGTCGTATTCGGCGAGGAGGAGGCCAAGGCGGCCGAGTCCACGCGCCTGTTCCTGGACACCGGACTGAGCGAGGATTCGATCGCGGAGATCACGCGGGTGCTGGGCGAGGGGATGGCGCGACTCGCCGCGACCACGGCAGCCGCGTTCGTCGACGCGTTCCTCGAGCCGGGCGACTCAGAGGACGAGGTCGCCCAGCGCTTCGCGCTCGTGGCTGAGCAGTTGATTCCCGCGATCGACCCCGTGCTCATCGCCGCCTACAAGCAGCACCTCGCGGAGTCGGTGCGGCGCGGGATGCTCAGCCGGGCCGAGCGCGAGGCCGGCGAGGCGGGCGGCGCCCAGCAGGTCACGGTCTGCTTCGTCGACATGGTCGGATTCACGCGCCTGGGAGCCGAGATCGAGGCCCAGGAGCTGGGCAGCCTCGCGACCAGGATGGCCGAGCTGGCCACCGACGTCACCGAGCCGCCGGTACGCCTGGTCAAGATGATCGGCGACGCCGCGATGTTCGTCAGCCCCGACGCCGGCGCGCTCGTGTCGGTGGCGCTGTCGCTGCTCGAGGCGGTCGAGGCGGCCGAGCTACCCAGTCTGCGCGCCGGGGTGGCCTGCGGCGCCGCGCTCCAGCGCGCGGGCGACTTCTACGGCCACGCGGTCAACCTGGCCAGCCGGGTGACCGGCGTGGCCCGTCCCGGCAGCGTGCTGTGCACCGAGGAGGTGCGCGACCAGGCGCCCGACCGCTTCGACTGGTCGTTCGCGCGCAGGCACAAGCTGAAGGGCATGTCTGAGCCCATCCCGCTGTACCGCGCGCGCCCGATTCACGCGGACGAGGGGCCGCCCGCGTCCGCTGCAGGAGAGTCGGCTAAGAAGAGACCGAAAGCAGGTCGACGACGAACACGAGCGTCGAGTTAGGCGGGATCGTCGAGCCGCTGCCCGCCTTTCCGTAGGCGAGACCGGGCGGGATGATCAACTCGCGCCGGCCTCCCACCTTCATCCCGGGAATGCCCTGCACCCAGCCGGGGATCACGCTCCCGTTAGACAGCGGCGTGGTGAACGTCTGGTTGCGGCTCCACGAGGAGTCGAACTCCTTGCCGCCCTTGTAGAGGACTCCGACGTAGTTGACGGTGACGGTGTCCCCCGCCTTTGCGGTCGTGCCGGTCCCGGTGATCAGGTCCTTGGTGACGAGCTTGGCCGGTGCCGGGCCGGTCGGCACGGTCACCGTCGGCTTCTTGGACAGCGGCGAGGGTGGCTTCGGCGTGGTGACGGTCGAGGTCGGGGTGGTCGCGGTGGTGGTGGCGGCGGTGATCGCAGCCTGGGTCGCACCGCCCGACGGGGCCAGCTGGATGCCGGCGGCCTTTGAGCTCCCGCCGCATCCGGCGATTGCCACCGCGGCCAGGGCAAGCATGGGAATGAGTCGCATAGTCGTTCGCATCGAGCGTTCGAGGCTAGCGGCCGCGTGTAAAAACCGTGTTGGCAGGTGGTTGGGGGTGGGTGGGCGGGATCTATTGGGCCACGCGCTCGAGCACGTCGCTGGCGACGTCGAAGTTCGCGTTGACGGCATTCACGTCGTCGTTTTCCTCAAGCGCGTCGATCAGCTTGAGCAGCTTGGCGGCGTCGGACTCGCCCACCGGGACGAGCGCCCGCGGGCGCTGCGTGAGGTCGGCGCTCTCGATCTCGACCCCGGCGCTCGCGAGCGCCTCGCGCGCCGCGGCCAGGTCCGCCGGCTCGGTGATCACCTCGTAAACGTCCTCGTCGAGCGCGATGTCCTCCGCGCCGGCGTCGATCGCCGGCATCAGGTCATCCTCGCCGTAGCGGTTGGCGTCGACGACGATCACCCCGCGCTTGTCGAACAGGTAGGAAACCGAGCCGGGCTCCCCCAGGTTCCCGCCGTGCTTACCGAGCAGGTGGCGCATCTCGGCGCCCGTGCGGTTGCGGTTATCGGTTAGGGCCTCGATCAGCAGCGCCACGCCGCCGGGGCCGTAGCCCTCGTACAGCACGGTCTCGATCTGGTCGGCGTCTGAGCCCTCGCCGGTCCCCTTGGCGATCGCGCGCTCGATGTTGTCCTTCGGCATCGAGGCGTCGCGCGCCTTCTGGATAGCCAGCGCGAGCGCAGAGTTGCCGACGGGATCGCCGCCGCCTTCACGCGCGGCGATCTGGATCGCGCGCGCCAGCTTGGTGAAGTGCTGGCCGCGCCGCGCGTCGACGACGGCCTTCTTGTGCTTGATCGAAGCCCATTTGGAGTGACCTGACATACCGCTTCAGTTTAGTTGGGGCTGCGCTACGCGCAGCATCCATGGGGCCATTTGAGGCCTCATCCGGCTGGATCGGATACCCACGGGGCCTCACCGCGCTCCCACAGGTCCTTCAGAGTGATCCAGTCCTTGTACGTGTCCATGCACTCCCAGAAGCCGTCGTGACGGAAGGCTCGCAAAGCCCCTTCGGAGGCCAGCCGCTCGAGCGGCTCGCGCTCGAGCGTTGAGCCGGGCTCGAGCCCCTCGAGCGCCGTGGACTCAAAGCAGAAAAAGCCGGCGTTGACCCACAGCTCGCTGCGCGGCTTCTCGCTGAACCCCAGGACCGAGCCGTCGCCGTCGACGTGCGCGACGCCGAACGGGAGACGCGGCTGGACAACCGCCATCGTGGCGGTGCGACCGTGCTCGCGGTGCTCATCGAGCAACCGCGCCAGGTCGATGTCGGCCACCCCGTCGGCATAGGCGAGGCAGAAGTTAGTCTCGGCGGAAAGCGCCGGCGCGGCCAGGCGCAGGCGCTCCCCGGTCGGCGTGTCGGTGCCGGTGTCGAGGCACTCGATCTGGACGTCGGCCGGCCATGACTCACCCGACGCGAACGCCTCGACCTGCTCGGCCAGGTATCCCGTCAGCAGCAGGAACCGGCGAAACCCGTGCGCCAGGTACATGTGGATCACGTGCCAGACGATCGGGCGGCCCCCGATCTCGATCAGCGGCTTGGGCAGCACCTGCGAATGCTCCTGCAGGCGCGTGCCCCGCCCACCGCACAGGATCACCACGAACGGCTTCACGACGGGGGCATGTTCACAGACTAAGGCGCCGCCGTCGGGCCGCCTATCGGCTAGCCGGGCGCCGCCGGGAGGCGCCGCCGACTATTCCCATTTCCCCGGGGTAGCATCCGCCGCAATGAGCACCGTCGCCAACCCCGAGATCTTCAAGGCCTACGACATCCGCGGGCTGTACGGCTCTGACATCGACGCCACCCTGGCCAGGTTGATCGGCCGGGCGTTCGCCCGCGTGATCGCCGAGCTCGAGGACAAGCCGACCGGCGAGCTGCGCCTCGGCCTCGGCCGGGACATGCGCCTGACCGCTCCCGACCTGGCCAAGGCCTACTGCGACGGGATCGTGGCCGAGGGCGCGACCGTCCTCGACGCCGGCGAGGTCGGGACCGAGATGCTCTATTACCTGGTCGGCTCGCGGGACCTCGACGGCGGCCTGATGTGCACCGCCTCGCACAACCCGCAGCGCTATACCGGCGCGAAGCTGGTCAAGCGCGGGGCGATCGCGCTGTCGGGCGACGCCGGGATCGGCGACATGCGGGACAAGATCGAGGCCGGGCTGGGCGAGGCGCCCGGAGGGGGCTCGGTCCAGCATGTCTCGCTCTACGAGGAGTTCCAGGAGGCGGCGCTGAAGTTCATCAACCCGGCCGCGGTCAAGCCCATGCGGGTCGTCGTCGACGGCGGCAACGGGATGGCGGGGCCGATGGTCGGGCCGATCCTGCGCGGCCTGGGTCTCGACCTGGTGGAGACCTACTTCGAGCCCAACGGGCACTTTCCCGACCACGAGCCGAACCCGCTTCTGCCCGAGAACCGCGAGTTCATCATGCGCGAGGTGGTCCGCCAGAAGGCCGAGCTCGGGATCGCCTGGGACGGGGACGCGGATCGTTGCTTCTTCATCGACGACACGGGCTCGTTCGTCGACGGGGACTTCCTGACCGCGTTGCTCGCCGAGTCGATGTTCGAGAAAAATCCGGGAGCGACGATCCTCTACGACGTGCGCGCCAGCTGGGCGGTCAAGGATGTGGCCGAGAAGGCGGGCGGACGCGCCCTGATGAACCGGGTAGGCCACGCCTTCTTCAAGACCCGCATGCGCGAGGAACACGCGGTGTTCGGCGGCGAGGTGTCGGGCCACTACTACTTCCACGACTTCTATTGCGCGGATTCCGGCACGATTCCCGCGCTGCTCATCCTGGAGCTGCTCTCGACGCGCGGCGCGCGCATGTCCGAGCTGCTCGAGCCGTACCGGTCGAGGTACTTCATCTCGGGGGAGATCAACTCCGAGGTCTCCGATCAGCAGGGCAAGCTCGAGGAGCTGGCCGCCAAGTACCAGGACGGCCACCAATATCACCTGGACGGTCTCTCGGTGGAATACGACGACTGGCACTTCAACGTGCGCTCGTCGAACACCGAGCCGCTCCTGCGCCTGTGCCTGGAGTCACTGCGCTCACGTGAGGACATGGAGCGTCGCCGTGACGAGGTACTGGCAGTGATCCGTTCGTGACCACTCCCGAGCGGCGCGCCACCAGCGCGGATGACGCGCTGGCCCTCGCCGAGCGCGCCGGGATCCACCGGATCGCCATCCCGACCCCGTTCCTGGTCGGGCGGGTCAACTGCTACCTGATCGAGGACGACCCGCTCACCCTGATCGACACCGGCCCCAACTCGGGCAAGTCTCTGGACGATCTGGACCGAGCGCTGGCGGCGCACGGCTACGGCATCGAGGAGCTCGGCCTGATCGTGCTCACCCACCAGCACATGGACCACATCGGTCTGCTCGAGATCCTGGCCCGTCGCTCGGGGGCAGAGGTGGCGGCGCTGGACCTGCTCGGGCCTTACCTGTCGGATTTCTCGCGCAGCGCGGCGGCCGACGACGAGTTCGCCCAGACGGTCATGCGCCGGCACGGGGTTCCGGCGGATCTCGCCACGGTCCTCGGATCACTGGCCGCGGCGTTCCGCGCCTTCGGGTCGAGCGGGCGCGTCACCCACCCGCTGGCCGACGGCGAGGACCTCGAGCTGCGCGACCGGAAGCTGACCATCCTGCACCGCCCCGGACACAGTCCCTCGGACACGATCCTGTGGGATTCCGATCGCGGGATCCTGATCGCCGGAGACCACCTGCTCGCGCACATCTCCTCGAACCCGCTGGTCTCACGGCCATTGGCTTCCACTCACCCATCCCCGACCGCCGGCGCATCGGAACCCCGACCGCGGGCGCTGCTCCAATACATGGAATCGATGCGCGCGACCCGAGAGATGCCCGCCCGGCTCGTCATGCCGGGGCACGGTGACCCGATCCTGGACCACGCCGAGCTGATCGACGAGCGACTGCGGATGCACCGCCGGCGGGCCGAGCGGATCCATCAGATCCTCGACGCCGGCCCGCTCAGCGCCTACGAGATCGCCGTCCGGATGTGGGGCAACGTGGCCGTCACGCAGGCCTATCTGACGCTCTCGGAGGTGCTTGGACACCTGGACCTGCTGGTGTCGACCGATCAGGCGATCGAGCACGACTCGGACGGTCTGTCCGTGTTCGAGGCCACCTGAGTCGGTAACCGTTCAGACCGTCGGCGTCCAGGCCGACTATTCGACGGCGGGCAATCTGCCGATTAGCAGGGGACATGGCCGGGGATTGCGAGAACGACGGGATGCCGGGAGACGTCCTCGACTACCCCGAGTTGCTCGACCGGGTCCCGGCGATCGTCTACGTCGCCGATCCGGGCGAGGACGGCCGCTGGTATTACGCGAGCCCGCAGATCGAGCAGATCCTCGGCTACACCCCCGAGGAGTGGTGTGCGGATCCCGATCTCTGGGCCGAGCGACTGCATCCCGACGACCGTGACTGGGTGCTGGCGCGCGAAGCCGGACTGGCCGCAAACGAGTGCGACGGCGAGGCGCTCGAATACCGCATGATCCATCGCGACGGGCGCGTGGTGTGGATTCGCGACGACTCGGTGATCGTGCGCGGGGACGACGGCCAGCTCCGCTGGCACGGCGTCTTCTCGGACGTCAGCGATCGCAAGGAGGTCGAGGCCGAGCTCGAGCGGCGGGCCGCCCAGCAGGCCGCGGTAGCGCTGCTCGGCGAGCACGCGCTCGAGGGCGCGGGCACGGTCGAGCTGATGAAGGAGGCCGTCGCGAGCGCGGCGCAGATGCTGGAAGCGGAGATCTCCGCCGTATGGGAGTGGATGCCCAGCGAGAGCGCACTCGTCCTGAGGGCGGGACTCGGATGGCCCGAGTCGGCGATGGGCAGCCTGCGCTATCCCGACGGCGCGGGGTCGCAGGCCGGCTACACGCTACTGAGCGGCGCTCCGGTCGTCGTCGAGGACTGGAACACCGAGACCCGTTTCGAGCAGCCGGACTTCCGAGGGCGGCGCACCGGCGCCGGACTGTCGGTGAAGATCGAGGGCCGGTCGCGCGACCCGTTCGGCGTGCTCGTCGTCCAGTCGATGACGGCCCGGCGGTTCGCGGCGGGCGACATCGACTTCCTCCAGGCACTGGCCAACGTGCTGGCCGACGCCCTCGAGCGCCAGGCGATCGAGGATGCGATCCGCGACCGAGCGGTCCACGATCCGCTGACCGGGCTTCCCAACCGCGTGCTGTTCGTCGACCGCCTCGAGCATGCGCTGGCCCGGCTCGGTCGCCAGCGGTCCCTCTGCGCGATCCTGTTCCTCGATCTCGACCACTTCAAGCTCGTCAACGACAGCCTCGGGCACCACGTCGGCGACGAGCTGCTCGCGGCCGCGGCTCCTCGCCTCAAGCAGGCGCTGCGCTCGAGCGACACGGTGGCGCGATTCGGCGGTGACGAGTTCGGGATCCTGCTCGAGGACATCGCCTCCGAGCGCGACGCGATCGAGAGTGCCGAGCGGATCGCGGCGATCTTCGCTCGGCCGTTCGTGCTCTCAGGTTCGGAGCACTTCGTGACCACCAGCATCGGCATCGCCCTCGCCCGCGGGGGTGAGCTCGCCGACGAGCTGATCCGCGACGCGGACGCCGCCATGTACCGGGCCAAGGACCGCGGCCGCGCCCGGTACGAGGTGTTCGACGAGGCGATGCGCGGTCGCGCGATCGCCCGCCTGCGGATGGAGAACGACTTGCGCCGGGCCCTCGAGCGCGACGAGCTGCGCCTCGAGTACCAGCCGGTCGTGTCCCTGCGCAACTTCGCAATCGTCGGGGTCGAGGCGCTACTGCGCTGGCGCCACCCCGAGCGCGGCGAGATCGCGCCCAGCGAGTTCATCCCGATCGCCGAGGAGAACGGCCTGATCGAGCCGATCGGGCGGTGGGTGCTCGAGCAGGCCTGTCGCCAGGGAGCCGAGTGGTACCGCGCCCGGCCCGACGCCGCGCCGATCACGATCTCGGTCAACCTGTCGGCCGTCCAGGTGACCCGCCGCTCGCTGCCGGAGGTCGTGCGCTCGGTTCTGCGCAGCACCGGCCTCGACCCCGCCTGCCTCAGCCTCGAGATCACCGAGACCGTGATGTTGCGCGACGCCGACGGGCTCGGCGAGGTCCTCCAGGCGCTCAAGGCCGTCGGCGTGCGGCTGGTGCTCGACGACTTCGGCACCGGCTACTCCTCGCTCAGCTATCTCACGCGCTTGCCGCTCGACGTGCTCAAGGTCGATCGCTCGTTCGTCGACGGACTCGGCTCCGAGCCGCGCGACACCGCGATCACCGAGACGATCATCGCGATGTCCCGCGCGCTGTCGCTGGACGTCGTGGCCGAGGGCGTCGAGACCTCGGAGCACGTCCGCGAGCTGAGCCGACTCGGGTGCGGACTGGCCCAGGGCCACCACTTCTCACGCGCGGTGCCGGCGGACGAGATCACCCACGCGCTCGAGCACGGGCCGCTGTGGCTGCCCTCGCTCGACGGGTAGGCGCCACCCGATCTACGGATAGGCGGAGTCGCCGGACCGCAGCGGCGAGACGTTCGCGTCGCGGCACTCGTAGGCGCCGTTCGGGATCGACACACGCAGTGTGGCGGTGTCATTCGGCGGGATCACCTGCAGCGAGGAGGCGGTGGCGCAGCCGTTCGCCGTCGCCACCCCATGGCCGACGTCGAGCCGGAACGAGGCGCTTGCCCCGGGCGCGATTACGAGCGGCACCGCCGGGTTGGAGCCGAAGAAGTCGTTGGTGACGTGGTGCGGGATCGTGGGGAGCGGCCCGCCGTTCTGGTCCAGGAACTGGATCCCGGGCCACCCGTAGGTCCGGCAGCTCGCGCTGCTCGTGTTGCGCAGCTGGAAGCCGATCTCGCCGTGGCCCATGCCCCCCTGCTGGCCGAGGAACGAGAGCGCGAGCATCGACGCCGTGCAGGGAGGCAAACCGGACGCGGCGGCGGTCGTGGTCGTCGTCGTCGACGTGGTCGGCGCGGCGGTGCTCGTGCTGGTGGTCGTGGTCGTGGTCGTCGGGGTGCTCGCGGCCGGAGCACCCGACGCCGCGCTCGTCGTCGAGGTGCTCGCGCCGGGGTGGGCGGGGTTCCCATTCCCGCAGGCTGCGAGGAGCAGGATCAGCGGCAGCAGGAGCGCCCATTTGGTGTTCCGTTGTTCCAGCATCGCGTAAAGCGCTCCTTCGGGGTGGACGGGCTACCTAGTCCTTCCGGAGCGAGTGCGTGCCACTATCCCGGGCAGCTGGATATGGACCGTAGCGAGGAACTCCGACAGACGGCGCGTACCGGCCGGCGCGGCCCTGCGGGCGCGGTCGAGCGGTGGCTGCCGTTCTGGGAGCCCCAGCTGGTCGTGGCCTGTGCCATCGCGCTCCAGCTCTCGCTCTCCGAGGACGTCACGGTCGGCCCGAACTGGCTGTTTCCAGCGCTGGAGGGCGCCGTCCTGATCGGCCTCACGATCCTCTCACCGCATCCGAAGGTGCGCCATTCCCGAATCCGGCGACGCGTGGCGATCGGCATGATCGGCCTGGTCAGCGCCGCCAACATCGCCTCGCTGGTGCTGCTCTCCCACCGCCTGCTGCACGGCGGCAACACGAACGGGCACGCCCTGATCCTGTCCGGCGTCGTGCTCTGGTGCACGAACGTGCTGCTGTTCGGGCTTTGGTACTGGGAGATCGACCGGGGTGGCCCGGCGGCACGGGAGACGGAGGATCACCGGTTTCCCGACTTCATGTTCGTGCAGATGGACAAGACCCAATTTGCGCCCAAGGACTGGGAGCCCGGGCTGATCGACTACCTCTACCTGTCCTTCACCAACGCGACCGCCTTCAGCCCGACCGACACCATGCCGCTCACGCCGATCGCCAAGTCCCTTATGAGCGGGCAGGCGCTCGCCTCGCTGGTCACCGTCGGGTTGGTGGTCGCGCGGGCGGTCAACATCCTGTCGTGAGATCCTCGGTCCAATGGCAATGACTGAGACGGCCGCTGACGTTGACCCGCTCGAGCCCGCCATCCACAAGATCGGCGCCAAACTTGCGTCGGCGTTTCCCTCGAGCGCACGCCATCCGCTGAGGGCGCTCGACGCCCGGGCGATGGACCTCGCCTCCGCCGACCAGGAGCTCAAAGCCGCGCTGTTCCGGTTCGTCGACGTCACGCCCGCCTGCCGTTCGCTCGACGACCTGGCGCGTCACCTGCGCGAATTCCTGCGCGAGGTACCGGACGCCCCACCGCCGCTGGCGGCCGCGATGCGAATCTCCGACAACCGGGCCGCCCGCACCGCGCTCGGCGCGGCCGCTGCGGCCGGGGTCCGTCACATGGCCCACCGCTTCATCGTCGGCGAGACACCGAGGGCGGCGCTCGGCGTGCTGCGAGAGCTCTGGAACCGCGGCGTGGCCAGCTCGGTCGACCTCCTGGGCGAGGCCACCGTGACCCAGGCGGAGGCCGACCGCTACGCGGCGCGGTGCGACGAGGCGCTGGCCGAGCTGGCTCGTGCCGAGGCAGGCTGGCCGGCGCGCGAGCTGCTCGAGCGGGACAGCGTCGGGCCTATCCCCCGCACCAACGTGTCGGTCAAGATCTCGGCGCTGACCCCGCTGTTGCGCCCCGACGCCCCGGAACGCGGGCGCCGCGATGCCGCCGAGCGCCTGCGCCCGCTCCTGCGCCACGCTCGCGAGCTCGGTGCGCATATCCATATCGACATGGAGTCGCTCGATTCGCGCGAGGCCGTGCTCGACCTCGTGCTCGAGGTGCTCGCCGAGGACGAGTTCGCCGATGGGCCATCGGCAGGCCTGGTACTCCAGGCCTACCTGCGCGACTCTCCCGAGCAGCTCAAACAGGTCCTCGAGTGGGCCCGGTCATCGAGGCGAGCGCCCCCCTTGACCGTCCGCCTGGTCAAAGGCGCCTACTGGGACCACGAGCTGGTCCAGGCCAGTCAGCACGGCTGGCCGACCCCGGTGTTCGAGGTCAAGGCCGACTGCGATCGCAACTTCGAGGCGCTGACCCGCCGGCTGCTCGACGCCCGTCCGTCCGTCCGGGTCGCGGTCGCCTCCCACAACCTGCGCTCCGTGGCGCACGCGATCGCTTACAACCGGATGATCGGCGGCGAGGACCGCGACCTCGAGCTACAGGTGCTCCGCGGCCTGGGTGACCAGCTGGCCGACGCACTGGCCTCCCAGGGCTTCCGGGTCCGGGCGTACTGCCCGGTCGGGGATCTGGTCGCCGGCATGGCCTATCTCGTCCGGCGCCTGCTCGAGAACACCAGCAACGAATCGTTCCTGTCCGCCCAGGCATCCGGCATCCCGCTCGATCAGCTGCTGGCGGCGCCTTAGCCCCCACTGTTTACCGCCCCGCAGGACTGTCATTCTCATGGACAGTCCTGCATCTTGACAGTCTCACCCGCGTACAGTACTGTCGCCGCCAATGACGGAGAGGGCGTCTTACGAGAGCGTGCCGATCCCACAGCTGATGCTCGACGCTCGGGGGTCCTACGGCGATCTCGTCCGCCAGGCGCTCGCCGAGGCCGGATGCGACGACGTCCCCGACCAGGGCGGGTTCGTGCTCGCCGGCCTTGACGACACCGAGTTCACCCCCCAGGCCGAGGCGGTGGCCGGCCTGCGTCGGAGCAAGCAACGATCCAGCCAGCTGATCGACACGCTGGTGCTCCGGGGCTACCTGGAGCGCCGCAACGATCCCGACGACCGACGCCGGATGAGCGTGCGCCTCACCGAGCGGGGGCGCATCGCCTGGACCGCGATCCAGACCGCGGTCGCCACGCTGGACGCCGAGCTCGCCCGCCGGCTCAGCCCCGAGGAGCTGCACGGCCTACGAGCCGGGCTCGCCGCGCTGGCTGAGATCCGCAAGGGGTCGGGCGATGAGCACGTCTGAGGCGGCGGTCGGGCCGGCGACGCCGGAAGCTGCCACCAGGTCCTCCGGGTGGTGGCGTACCGCGGTCGGCGAGCCCGCCTGGGCGCGGCCGACGCTGCTCGCGCTGACCGTCATCGCGGGCCTCGGCTACGCCTGGAACGCCACCGGGAACCTGGAGATCTACTACGCGGCAGCCGTGCGCAGCATGTCGATCAGCTGGCACGACTTCTTCTTCGGCGCGTTCGATCCCGCCGGCACGATCACCGTCGACAAGCTCCCGGGCGCGTTCTGGGTGCAGGCCCTGTCGGTGCGTCTGTTCGGGGTCCACGCCTGGGCGATCGTCGCGCCGCAGGTGCTGGAGGGGATGGCGAGCGTGCTCGTCCTGTACCGCCTGGTGCGCCGGCTGGCCGGCCCGCGGGCGGCGATCCTCGCCGCCGGGGTGTTCGTGCTCTCCCCCGCCACGATCGCGCTCAACCGCGGAAACATCCCCGACACGCTGATGATCCTGCTGGTGCTGCTGGCCGCCGACGCGACGGTCCGGGCCGCCCTCTCCGGACGCCTGCGCAGCCTGGTCTGGGCCGGGGTGCTGGTGGGGCTGGCGTTCCAGGCAAAGATGATCGAAGCGTGGCTGGTGCTCCCGGCGCTCGCGCTCGCATATCTCGTGGCCGACGCCGGCGCGTGGCGCCGGCGAATCGGCCGTCTCGGGATCGCGGGGCTGGTCACGGCCGCCGTGTCGTTGAGCTGGATGATCGTCGTGTCCCTGTGGCCCGCCGGCAGCCGGCCGTACGTCGATGGCAGCAGCACCAATTCGATCTTCAGCCAGGTGTTCGTCTACAACGGGTTCGGCCGGGTCGACCAGGCCTCGCCAAATCAGCTGCTCACCCGGGCCATCGGCCTGCGGTTCGGTTCGCCCGCGCCCGGCTGGGACCGGCTGCTCACCGGTGGCGTTGGTCACGACACGGCCTGGCTGATCCCGGCGGCGCTGATCGCGCTCGCCGGCCTACTTATCGCCGGGCGCGGCCGGGACCGCCTGCTGCGCACCTCGGCCGCTCTGTGGGGGACCTGGCTGATCGTGCTGCTCATCGTCTTCAGCGCCTCCTCCACGATCAACCCGTACTACACGGCCGCGCTGTCGCCGCCGATCGCCGCGCTGCTGGGCACCGCCGCAGCGCTGGCGTGGGAGCGTCGCGCCGAGCCGCAGGTCCGGCTCGCGGTCGCGGCCACGGTTCTTCTCAGCGCCGTGTATGCCGTCTGGCTCTTGCCCGACCGGGGCGTGGGCCTGGTGACCGGGCTGCCGGAAGCCGTGATCGCGCTCGCCCTGGGCGCGATCGTGTTCCTGGTTTTGGCCCCCCGCACGTGGCGGACGGGCGCGATCGCGCTGTCCGCGGTCGCGATCATCGCCGTGCCCGCGGCCGCCTCGGCCTCGGTCGTCAGCAACGGCTTCGGCCCGTTCGACACGCCGTTCGAGTCCGCAGCCGACTCGGCTTACGCCCGCACGCTGGGACAGGTCGGGGCGCGGACCGAGACTCTGCTTCCGGCGCTGGAGCGGGCCGAGGCGATCCAGCCGGATCTGATGGCGACCCAGACCTCCGCCGTCGCCGCCCCGTTCATCTACGACTCCGGGCAGGAGGTCGTGCCAATCGGCGGGTTCACCGGGACGATCCCGGAGCCGTCCCTCGCCAGGCTGCAGGCGATGATCGCGCAGGGCGACTTCCACCTCGTGATCCAGGCGCCGACGGTCAGCGATCCCCGCCTGGTCTGGGTCGCCGACCACTGCTTCCCCGTGAAGCCGGCCGGGGGCGGCTCGGGCGGGCTGCGCTTCGCCGTCTACTTCTGCGGACGCCTGGGCCTCTGACCCAGCAGACGCGTGAGATCACCACGCGCCTGGTCGATGCGGGCTCCGACGATGCCGGCCAGGACCTGCATGAAGCGGAGCTCCTCGTCGACGAGCTCGGTTCGCGGTGCGTGACTCACGCAGCAGAACGTCCCGTGCACCCGGCCGTCGGCGAGCTTCACCGGCACGCCAACGTAGGCGTGAAACTCGGCCGCTGCGGGCAGGTGGCTGATCGCGGGCTCGGCACTGGTGTCCGGGACCATGTTCGGAATCTCGCCGCTCAGCATCCGCATGCAGAACGTCTGCTCCACGGGGAACACGGTCCCCTGGTATCGCTTCGCGGGGTCTCCCTCGTCGGCGACGATCGCGTGGATCGTCTGGTTTCGCTCGTCGATCGTGGTGAGGTACGAGGCGTCCATCCCCAGGTGGTCGCGGGCGGCGGTGAGCGCCTGCTCGACGACGTCGCTTTCCTTCGCGGCCTCGAGCTTGCGCACCAGCTCTGCGTACTCGGACGCCTCGCCCTCTCTCCCGGTCAGCCCCACGGGAGGATTTAACCAATGTGAAGGGCATCGATGGGGAGGATTCTCCGGCCGCCCGGACCCGTGCAAGAGCTGATGCACACGCGGTTTTCCCCGCAGAATGGGCCATAGTTCGGCCCCAGCTATGAAGCGTTCGTCACGCTGGAAGCGGAGGTTGGGCGCCTTCGCCAAGCTCGCCTTGGCAGTGGTGGCGCTGGCCGCGGTGGCAGCGCTCGTGGTCAGGTTCGCCCCGCCTTGGCTGGTCTCGACCAGCGGCCTGACCGGCTCGGCGCGGCTCGATGAGCTCAGCCGCGTGCGCATCGCCCTGCTCGTGCTGGTCGTCGGCGCCCTCGCCGCGGCGGTCGCCGTGTACCTGTTCCGCAGTTCGGTGCGCGAGCGTCGCGAGGAGAGCCGCGAGCAGCAGCTGACCGACCGTTTCATGCGTGCGGTCGACCAGGTCGGTCATCCCGCGCTCGACGTGCGGCTTGGCGGCATCTACTCGCTCGAGCGCCTGGCCCGCGAGTCGCCCGAGCACCACGGGCCGATCATCGAGATCCTCGCCGCGTTCGTGCGCGAACACGCGCCCTGGCCGCCCCGGGAAGGAAACGGCCGGCGTCGCCCATCGACCGACGTGCAGGCGGCCGTCACCATCCTCGGCCGGCGGATCGTGGAGCAGGACACCGGCGCCCCCATCAGCCTCTCCTACACCGCCCTGCCCGGCGCGACGCTGACCGGCGCCCACCTCGAGCGTGCGCTGCTCAGCGGCGCCAACCTCGAGGGCGCGGATCTGTTCAAGGCCGATCTGAGCTCGGCGGATCTCGAAGGAGCCAACCTCCGCAACGCCGGCCTGCTGCTGGCCAGCCTGAACGACACCGTGCTCTGGGGGGCAAACGTCGAGGGCGCGCGTCTGTACGGGGCCAGCCTGGAGGGAGCGGCGCTCAAGGGAGCGAACCTGAAGGGCGCCGGGCTCACCGGCGCCAACCTCAAGGACGCGGGGCTCCACAGCGCCGACCTGAGCGGCGCCGATCTGACCGGCGCGAACCTCGAGGGCGCGGGCCTGGAGGGCGCGAACCTCGAGGGCACCAACATGCAGGGGTCGAACCTCCGGGGAGCGGTGCTCCTCAACGCGGTCTACGACGAGGCGACGATCTGGCCGAACGGTCTCGATCCGTCCGCGCTGGGAGCGGTCCAGCGCGCCTGGCCGGAGCCGGCGTCCGTCGAGCCGGCGCCGGCTTGGAGCGAGCCCGCGGCCGAGCAGCCGGGTGCGCCCACCACGGTCGGCTGGCCGTTCGGGGAGCCCACGACGGCGGCGGCCCAGCCCGAGCCGGCGCCCGAAGAGCCGACGGCCGGACCCGCCTGGGCGCCGTCGCCCGCGCCGGGTTGGCCCCACGAGACGCAAGCGGCCCCTGAGGCGTATTCGGGCTGGCACCCGGCTCCAGACGAGCCGTCCGAGCCAGATGAGTCCTCCCCGGCGCCCCCGGAGTCCGATGAGCACGAGGACGAGCCCGGGTCTCCGGACCACGGCTAGCCCCTGCTAACCCGATCGAGGCGTCAGCCTCGATCGGCAGCATCGATTAACGTCGCAGGCAGAAATGTCCGCGCCTGCCCCGTTCGCCAACGAGCCCGTGCTCGAGCTGCGTCGTGCGCCCGTCCGGGCGCAACTCGAGGACGCCATGACGCGCCTGGCCCCGTCGCTGCCACTCCGGGTGCCGGTGATGATCGGCAACGATGAGCGCGCCGGGCAGGAGCTTCACTCAACCGATCCCGGCGAGCCCGAGCGCGTCGTCGCCGTGGCTGCCCGCGCCACCGAGCGCGACGTCACTGCCGCGGTGGACGAAGCGGAGCGGGGCCTGCGCACGTGGCGCGCCCTCGACGCCGCGGACCGGGCCGACGCGCTGATCCGGGCCGCCGCCTGGCTGCGCGAGCGCCGGCTCGAGATCGCCGCGCTCGAGGTGCGCGAGTGCGGAAAGCCCTGGCCCGAGGCCGACGCCGACGTCTGCGAGGCGATCGACTTCCTGGAGTACTACGCACGGGGGGCGATCGAGCTCGAGGCGGGGGCGCCACTGCTCCAGGTGCCCGGCGAGCGCAACGAGATGCGCTATGCGCCGCGCGGGGTCACCGCGGTCATCTCACCGTGGAACTTCCCGCTCGCGATCCCCTGCGGCATGACCGCCGGCGCGCTGGCCACCGGCAACGCCGTCGTCCTGAAGCCCGCCGAGCAGTCGCCCGGCTGCGCGCTGATGCTCGTCCGCGCGCTACGGGCGGGCGGGGTGCCGGCGTCGGCGATCTCGCTGCTCCCCGGCGAGGGGGACGCGGGCGCGGCGCTCGTCGCCCACCCCCGGGTGCAGACGATCGCGTTCACGGGCTCGCTCCCGGTCGGCCTGGAGATCGCCCGCGCGGCCGGGACCGTCGCACCCGGCCAGCAATACATCAAGCGCGTGGTCTCCGAGCTCGGGGGCAAGAACTGCGTGATCGTCCATTCCGACGCCGATCTCGACGAGGCGGTGCCGGGCATCGTCTCGTCGGCGTTCGTCTACGCGGGGCAGAAGTGCTCGGCCGCTGCGCGCGTCCTGGTTCACGACGCGATCGCCGATCAGCTCATCGAGCGGGTCGCGGGCGCGGTTTCAGTGCTGGTGGTGGGGCAGGCCGACCAGCTCGGCACCGACGTCCCCCCGGTCATCGAGCAGGCCGCCCAGGAACGGGTCGATCGCTACGCGGCGCTGGCCGCCGAGCAGGGCCGGCTGGCCGCGCGGGTCGAGAGCATCCCCGACAACGGCTGGTTCTGCCCGCCGACCGTCGCCGTCGATCTTCCCCCCGACTCCCCCGTGCTGAACGAGGAAATCTTCGGCCCGCTGCTGGCGATCGACCGGGTGGCCAGCATCGAGCAGGCGTGCGACGTGGTCGACGGCCTTCCGTACGCCCTCACCGGCGGCCTGTTCGCGCGCGATCCCGCCACCGTTCGCTACGTCCGCCGCCGCACGCCCGTCGGCAACCTTTACGTCAACCGTGGGATCACCGGCGCCATGGTCGGACGCCAGCCCTTCGGAGGAAACCGGCTGTCGGGCACGGGCAGCAAGGCCGGCGGTCCGGACTATCTGCTCCAGTTCGTGGAGCCGCGCGTGGTGACCGAAAACACCATGCGGCACGGGCTGGTCGTCTGACCTGGCGTCAAATTCGTCCGCCAGAGTCGTTCTATTGGGCGGTAGGCTTGATTTGCTCACCTGAGCGGTCGATGATCGCCTCCAGATGCCTTTGCCGCCTTCAATCGCGTGGAAGCTGGTTCTGGTCGTCGCATTGGTCGGCGCGATCCTCGTGAGCGCTTGTGCGCGGGCGCCACGCCGGCCGCTGCCGCGGGTCGAGCTGCGCCGGCTCGTGCTGGCCGCTCTGACGCTCTACGCGGTGGGCGTGTTCGCCTCGCTGACCCATCACCCGCTGCTGGCCGGCGTCGTGTACGTCTCAGGGATCGCGGCGTGCGCGCTGGCGGCCTGGCTCTCGCGCGGGATCGATCCCGAGGACCCTCCCGACGATGGAGGCCAGGACCCACCGAATGAAGGACCCCCACCCGATGATCCGGATGGTGTGCCCACGTTCGACTGGGCATCGTTCGAGCGGCAATTCCGGACGTATGCGGACCGCCGGCGCGCGCCGACCGGTGCCGGCCGCTAGCTAAGGTAGCGCGCCGCGAGGCCGAAGGCCTCGTCGGTGCGGCGCGCGATATCAATCATGTTTCCATCAGCGCTAGCAGCAATTGGTGCAAGCGCGGGTCGCCGCTCAGCTCGGGGTGAAACGAGACCGCGAGCACGTTGCCCTGCCGGATCGCCACCGGATGCTCCTCCACCCGGCCCAGAACCTCCACGGACGGGCCGTGCTCGGCGACCCAGGGCGCGCGGATGAAGACGGCGTGCATGGGACCGCCTTCGATTCCCGCGACATGGATGTCGGCCTCGAAGGAGCGGACCTGCCGGCCGAAGGCGTTGCGCCGGGCGTCGATGTCGAGCACGCCGAGGTGCTCGCGGTCGAGCATGATCATCCCCGCGCAGGTTCCGAGCACCGGCGTGCCGGCGGCGATCAGCTCGCGCAGCGGATCGGCGAGGCCCTCTCGCTCGATCCCGAGGGTCATCACGGTCGACTCGCCCCCCGGGATGATGAGTGCGTCGAGACCGTCCAGGTCGGCGGGCACCCTGACCTCGCGCGCGCGGGCGCCAAGGGACGTGATCAGCTTGGCGTGGGCTTCAAAATCACCCTGTAGCGCAAGGATGCCGACGAGCTTCGGCCGCTCCCCGGAGGGGCCGTTGACCGCGGGCGTGGCGGCCATGGTTACCAGCCGCGCGGAGCGAGCAGCTGCTCGGCCTCGAGCTTCGAGGTCTCGAGGCTGACCATCGGCTGACCGAGCCCGGTCGAGGCCGCCGCGATACGAGCCGGATCCTGATAGTGCGTGGTGGCCTCGACGATCGCGCGCGCCCGGCGCTCGGGATCCTCGGACTTAAAGATGCCCGACCCGACGAACACTCCCTCGGCGCCCAGTTGCATGACCAGCGCCGCGTCGGCCGGCGTGGCGATCCCGCCGGCGCAGAACAGCACCACCGGAAGGCGGCCGTCGGCGGCGACCTGGCGCACCAGATGCAAGGGAGATTGCAGTTCCTTGGCGGCGGTCGCTAGTTCGGCGTCGTCGAGCGTGGTGAGCTGGCGGATCTCGGAGCGGATCTTGCGCAGGTGGGTGACGGCGTTGACGATGTCGCCGGTGCCGGCCTCGCCCTTGGAGCGGATCATCGCCGCGCCCTCGCCAATTCGCCGCAGCGCCTCGCCCAGGTTGGTGGCGCCGCATACGAACGGGACGCTGAACGCCCACTTGTCGATGTGGTTGGCCTCGTCGGCGGGCGTCAGCACCTCGGATTCGTCGATGTAGTCCACCTCGAGCGCCTCGAGCACCTGCGCCTCGACGAAGTGGCCGATCCGCGCCTTGGCCATGACCGGGATCGTGACCGCCTCCTGGATCCCCTGGATCATCGCCGGGTCCGACATGCGGGCCACGCCGCCGTCGCGGCGGATGTCGGCCGGGACGCGCTCTAGCGCCATCACCGCCGCCGCGCCGGCGTCCTCGGCGATCTTGGCCTGCTCGGGGGTGACCACGTCCATGATCACGCCGCCCTTGAGCATCTCGGCCAGACCGGCCTTGACCGTGAAGGTCGCCTCGTCTCGTGGCGTCGCTGCGTTGTCCTCCATCCGGGGTCAGTGTAGCCGGGCGATAGCGTTCCCCTCCATGTGCGCGGAGCCAGTCTTCGAGGGGTCCGATGGCCGATTCGTCGCATCCGACTACTCGAGGGGCCCATGGGACCCCAGGGCGATGCACGGTGGCGCGCCGGCGGCCCTGCTCGTGCGGGCGTTCGAGCGAATCCCCGCTCCCGAGGGGCTTTCCCTAGCTCGTGTGACGTACGAATTCGTGCGCCCGGTGCCGGTGGGACCGATCGAGCTGAGCGCCGAGGTCGTCCGCCCGGGCCGGCGCGTTCAGCTGCTCGAGGCCTCGATCGTGGCCGGCGGCGTCGAGGTCGTGCGTGCCCGGGCCCTCCAGGTTCAAGTGGCCGACGCGAGCCCCAGCGCCCGCGAAGGCGCGCCGCCACCTCCCGGTCCAGAGCACGGCGAGGCCATAACCCTCCCTCTGCCCCACCGGCCGATGTTCGCCTTCGACGCGATCGAGCTTCGCTTCGTGGAGGGCACCTGGGGGCGAGGTCCGTGCAAGGCATGGTTTCGGCTCAAGAGTCCGATCGTCGCCGGCGAGCAGCCGTCACCGCTCCAGCTGCTGGCGGCGGCGGGCGACTTCGGCAACGGCATCAGCGCGACGCTGTCCTGGGATGACTACCTCTACATCAATCCGGATTTGACCCTGTACATCGAGCGCGAGCCGGTCGGCGAGTGGATCTGCCTGGACTCGCAGACCCGGATCGCCACCGGCGGGATCGGGATCGCCGAGAGCGTCCTGTACGACTCAGGCGGCCGGGTCGGACGCGCGACCCAGGCGTTGCTCGTCGCGCCGCGGTAGTCCGCGATGCGCGGTCAGCCAGTCTTTGAAGGCCTCGACGGAGGATTCGTCGCGACCGAGCTGGCCAGCGGACCGTGGGATCGCAACGCTCAGATCGGGGGGGCGCCGGCCGCGCTGCTGGCACGGGCGTTCGAGCGGATTCCCGCGCCCGAGGGGCTGATCCTCGCCCGCCTGACCTTCGACTTCATCCGGCCGGCGCCGGTCGGGCCGGTCGAGATCCGAGCCGAGGTCATTCGCGCCGGACGCCGGGTTCAGTTGCTCGACGGGGCGATGCTGGCCAACGGGGTCGATGTCGTCCGCGCTCGGGCCCTCAGGATCCCCGTCGCAGACCCCGGCCGGACCCACGCCGAGGAGATCGCACCGCCGCCGGGACCCGGGGCGGGCCGGTCAGGCGCGCTTCCAGGGCTTCACCGCCCGCGGTTTGCCACCGACGCAGTTGAGGTCCGGTTCGTCGCCGGCACTTTCGGCGACGGGCCTGCTACCGCCTGGTTTCGCCTGATCCGAGCGTTAGTGGGTGACGAGACGCCAACTCCGTTACAGCGCCTGGCCGCGGCCGCCGACTTCGGCGCCGGCCTGAGCGCGACGCTCGCCCGCGAGGAATACCTGTTCATCAACACCGACATGACGCTCTATGTGGAGCGCGAGCCGGTCGGCGAGTGGATCTGCCTGGACTCGCAGACCCGGATCGCCACCGGCGGAATCGGGATCGCCGAAAGCGTCCTGTACGACTCAGGCGGCCGGGTCGGACGCGCGACGCAAGCGTTGCTCGTCGCACCTCGCTAGCGGTTGACTTTCCTCAGTCCTATTCGCAGGAAACTCAACCGCAAACGGTCACCCGGTCTGGCCGTTGGCCGTCTCGCCGTCTCGCAGGTAGGAAAGCAGCCCCCCGGCGAGGAGAATCTCGCGCTCGTGCTCGGAGAAGTCCTGGGTTAGCGCGAGCTCCTCGCCCGTGTCCTCGATCTTGGCCGTGATCGTCTTCGAGCCGCTCTCGAGCTCGTCGTGGAGCTTCGGCAGCGACCACTTCTGCCCGACCTCGGCCTTGTCGTAGTCCGCCCCCTCAGAGAACGTCAGCGGAACGATCCCCTGGGCGAGGAGGTTGCGGCGGTGGATTCGCGCGAACGACTTGGCGATCACTGCCTTGACCCCCAGGTGCAGCGGCGCGAGTGCGGCGTGCTCGCGCGAGGAGCCCTGCCCGTAGTTGTCGCCGGCGACGATGAAGCCGCTCCCCCACTCCTTCAGGCGCTTACGGAACTCGGGATCACGGTGGCGCAGGGTGAACTCCGCGATCGCCGGGACGTTCGAGCGGTAGGCCATGACCTCGACCCCGTCCGGGGCCAGATCGCCGGTCGAGATGTCGTCGGGCTGGACGGTCGCCACGCAGGCCTCGAGCGACTCTCCGAGCGGCGTGTGCTCGGGCGGGCGCTTGATGTTCGGCCCGCGCGGGATCTCGATCGACTCGGCCTCGGCCTCGTCCGCCGGCGCGAAGATGTGCACGTCCTCGACGTACGGCTTGAGCTCCGGCATGGGCAGCAACTCGGGCGGGTCCCCATACGAGCGCGGATCCTGGATCTTTCCCGTCAGGAGGGACACCGCCGCCACCGCCGGCGAGCACAGGAACACCGAGTCCTCCGGCGTGCCGGACCGCCCCGGGAAGTTGCGATTGAAGGTGCGCAGCGAGTTCGAGTCCGACGGAGGCGCCTGGCCCATGCCCACGCACGGGCCGCACACCGGCTCGAGCATCCGCACGCCGCCGTCGGAGAGCTGGCGGTAGACGCCCGATTCGGCGATCGCGGCCAGGATCTGGCGCGACCCCGGCGTTGCCGTGGCGGTGATCGACGGATGCACAATCTGGCCGTCCTTGTCGGCGAGGATCGCCCCGGCGAGTGCGAGGTCGTTATAGCCCGAGTTGACCGACGAGCCGATGCACACCTGGGCGATCTCCGTGCCCTCGACCTCCTCGACAGGCACGACGTTGTCCGGGTTGTGCGGCTTGGCCACCAGTGGCCCGAGCTCGGCCAGGTCGATCTCGACCCGGTCGTCGTACTCGGCCCCGTCGTCCGGTCGAAGGTCGACGAAGTCGTCAACCCTGTCCTGTCGCTCGAGCCAGCGGCGCGTGTTGGCGTCGGGCGGGAATACCGCCGCGGTCGCGCCGAGCTCGGCGATCATGTTCGCGATGGTGGCCCGCTCGGGAATGCTCAGGTCCGCCGTCCCGGGCCCGGTTAACTCGAACACCTTGTTCTTGCCGCCGCTGGCGCTCAGACGTCGCAGCAGCTCCAGGATGATGTCCTTGGCCTGCACCCAGGGACGCTGCAACTTGCCCTCGAGTCGGACCTCGACCACCTCCGGGCACGTGATCTCGTACGGATGGCCGCCGAGCACGACCGCCACGTCGAGCCCGCCGGCGCCGATCGCGATCATGCCCAGGCAACCCCCCTGCACGGTGTGGGAGTCGGCGCCGAGCATCGTCTGGCCGGGCTTGCCGAAGCGCTCCATGTGGATGTAGTGGCTGATCCCGTTGCCCGGGCGCGAGAAGTGCAGCCCGTACTTGCGGGCCAGCGCCTGGAGCATGCGGTGGTCGTCGGGGTTCTTGAAATCGAGCTGGACGACGTTGTGGTCGATGTACTGGACGGCGCGCTCGACCTTGACGCGCGGCTCACCCAGCTCCTCGAACTGCATCAGCGCCATCGTGCCGGTCGCGTCCTGGAGCAGCGCCTGGTCCATCCGGATCGATATCGGCCGACCCGGCGCCAGGTCCCCGTCCGCGAGGTGATCCTTGAGGATCTGGCGGGTCAGGTTCTCGGGCATCTGTTCCTCTCGTCGGGCAACGCCGTTCTCACAACCGGTAGCTACCCCGCGCCTGCGCCACCATGCGCCGATCGGCGGTGGCGGTCGCGGTCGCCTCCGCGATCGGACCCTCGCGGCGCTCGACGCGCGCCTCGAGCTCGAGGAAGGCGCCGACCGGCGCGGGCGCGCTCAGCGTGACCTCGATCGCCACCGCGCGTGCATCGAGGCCGCAGGCGAGCGCCATCGCCTCGGACAGCGCCGCCGCGACCACACCCTCGTGCGCATTGCCACGATCGGCGCCCTGGTGGTCCTGCTTGATGAAGCAGCGTCCGGCGACCTCGCCCGGCGCGGTCGCCTCGACCTCGAGCAGCAGCCCGAACAGGTTGGTCCGGCCGCACCCGAAGCAGAGCTCGTGGTGCACGAGCGGAATTGGACCCCGCCCACCCACCCCCTCCAACCTTTCCCTACTTCAAGCGGAAGGCTTTGATCCGCACGTCGTACTGCTGCGCGTCGCGCGAGTACACCCCGTAAGCCAGCGCCTGGATCAGCGATAGCAGCGCGGTGTGTGAGCGCACGAACGCGGGCGTGTTCGACGAGTAGTAGAGCCGGATCCGGGCTAGCCGCGCGACCTCGGAGAGCGTCGCGTCGGTGATCGCCATCGTCGGCGCCTTGCGGTGCCGCGCGAGCTTCATCGTGCGCGTGATCAGCGGGTGCGGCCGGCCGGCCGACAGCCCGATCACCAGCGTGTGCTCGTCGATCCGGCTCAGGCGCCCGAGCGCCTCCTGTGATGGGCTCGCCACAATCTCCGCCCGCAGATCGAGCAGCATGAGCAGATGCCGCAGGTAGCTGGCGAAGAAGGCCATCTGGTCGGTACCGGCGATCAGCACCTTGCCGGCGGACACGATCGCGTCGATCGCGGCCTCAACGTCGCCACGGGAGAGCTTGTGCGCAGTGTCCTCGACGTTCACGTGGTCGGCAGCCAGCGCGGCCTCGAACTCGGTGTGATCGAGCGAAAACAGCGGAGCCACGCCGTTTGCGGCGCCACCGGACACGCCGGGCGGACGGCGGCGGTACTCGTCGCGGGCGGCCTGCTGGAGCTCCGGAAAGCCCTCGAAGCCGAGCGCCTGAGAGAACCGCACCACGGTGCTGGACGAGGTGCTGGCCCGGCGGGCGAGCTCCTCCGCGGTCTGGAAGGCCGCTTCGTCGAGGTGATCGACGATGTACTGGGCGACGTCCTTCTGCGAGCGCGAGAACTCATCGAAGCGGGCGCGGATATACGCGGACAGCGCCTGATGGCCGTTGACCGGCGCGGGCGCGGTGGGGGTGACTGGCTGAGTGACGGACTGCTTCATCGGCAGCCCCCTGATTCGACGCCTACCGCCGGCGTCCTTCACGCCAGCTTTCAGCGCGCTGCCGCGACCTCCCCGGCCGCGACCGCTAAACGTCCCGCTGGCGGAACTCCTGGTTCTGCTTACGCTCGACCATCACCTGGGCCACGATGTAGACGATCAGCACGTTGACGATGACGCCGATTCCCAGGAAGATGAGCAGCAGGGCGACCGTCACTCCCAGCGAGCTGGGGGTCTGGCCGAGGAAGCCTGCAAGGACAAACATCGCCAACGGGAGGCTACCTGACGGCGATGCCGGACGGTCCCGCCGGCCCGGCCTCGACTGCTAGCGTCGCGCTCGATTCGTGGCGTCGCCCGCGGCCCTGTAGCTCAGTCGGTAGAGCAGCGGACTCATAATCCGTCGCGCCCAGGTTCGAGTCCTGGCAGGGCCATGGCGATGACCGTCGATCAAACGGCCAGCCGTCCGCCCGCGGGCGAACCGTCGAGGAGTGCCGCGTCGACCCGCGCCTGGATCCTGCTGAGGCGACGCAGGGCGGCGGCGAACGCGTCGGCTCCCAGGTCGGAGGCGTTGAGATGGGCGGCGGCTCCGCGCGCGGCGGCATCGAGCAAGGCTGGGGCCTGCGCGCCCTTGGTGTCGGCGAGATCGCGGGCGAGCGCCGTGGCGGTGAGAGCCACGTCAGCGTCGGCGCCGTCGTACAGGCAGGCTCCAACCAGGCAGCGGGCACACTCCTCGACGACGGCCGGATCCGGCATGCGCGAACCATTGCGAGCTACGCCCCCGGCGGCATCCGGAGGGAGCACGCCGACTCTACGGGAAATCCACATGTCAGATTCGAAACAAAACTTCCTAAACCGCTAAAGCTCTCGACGCGGACGCCCGATACAGCCCTATCCGAGTTGACAAAGGCAAACCCGCCGTGAGGCGGGGACGCAAAGCCAGAGGTCTCACTCAGTGAGATAGCTCGGCCGCCGGCTCATCGTTCGCCATCCGAATCAGTCGTAAAGGAGGACAAGGATGTCCCGGTTCAAGTTCCGCACCCTTCAGCTGATGCTGACGGTCGTGGCCCTGGTCGCGCTGGTCGTGGTCTCGGGGGCCAGCTACAAGTTCTGATCATCAACGGCGATGGCCGGGCGCTCCGGCACTTAGCCGGGCGCCCGGACCGACCTTATGAAACAGCGCACACTCGAGCCCGTTCGTTTGTACTGCGTTGCGGTGGCGGTGGTCGGAGTGGCGCTGCTCGCGGGAGTGGTCGCGTGGACCCCGCTCAACCTCGGCGGTAACCGCACGATCGAATTCTCGGCGCTGGCCGCCAGCGTGCTCGTCGGTGAGCTGTTCCCGCTCGAACTCCCGCGCCGATCGGGAGACGGCGAGATCACTGTCTCCGTGATGTTCTCGTTTGCGCTGCTGCTCGGCGTTGGCCTGGTACCGGCGCTGGCGGCGCAAATCGTCGCCTCGGTCGTCCAGGACCGGATAGCTCGCAAGCCGTGGTGGCAGGCCGGGTTCAACGTCGGCCAGTACACGCTGTCGCTCGGTGCTGCGGCGGGAGTGCTGTGGTTCGCCGGCGCGTACATGTCGTTATCCCACGGCGGGTTCAGACCGGCCGACCTGCTTGCGGTACTCGGCTCGGCAGCCGCCTATTTCACCGTCAACCTGCTGCTGGTCACGCGGGCGATCACCCTTCACCAGGGCATTCCCTTCTCGCGCGCGCTTGAGTCCGACCTGACCTTCGGGCTATCGGTCAGCGCCGTGCTGCTGTGCCTGGCGCCGGTGGTGGTCACCGTGCTTCAGTTCAGCCCGATCCTCTATCCGCTGCTGCTCGTCCCGCTGGTCGGCGTCTACCTGAGCGGTCGTCAGAGCGTGCGCACCGCCACGGCCGAGCACTTAGCTCGCCATGACAGCCTCACCGAGCTACCCAACCGGCGTTGGTTCCTGGAATCGGTCGGCACCGCGCTCAAGAACCCGAGCCTCAAGTCCGGCGGCCTCTTGCTCGTCGATCTCAACGGTTTCAAGGACGTCAACGACACGCTCGGACACCATCGCGGCGACCTGGTCCTGAAGGCGGTTGGCCCCCGGCTGCGTGCGTCGTTCCGCAGCGAGGACCTCGTGGCCCGGCTCGGCGGCGACGAGTTCGCCGTGTTCATGCCCGGCGCCGACTCGAGCGCCGCGCAGGCAGCGGTCGCGCGCCTTCAGGATGCCCTTCACCTGCCGGTCGACCTCGATGGCATCAGCATCGAGCTCGACGCGAGCATCGGGCTGGCCTGGTACCCCGAGCACGGCGAGGATGTCGACACGCTGCTCCAGCGCGCGGACGTCGCGATGTATCGCGCCAAAGCCAACCACCACCCACTCGTCATCTACCGCGCCGAGGACGACTACCACAGCCCCGAGCGGCTCGTCCTGGCCGCCGACCTGCGTCGTGCGCTGGCCGGCGACCAGCTCGTTCTGCACTACCAGCCGCAGGTGGAGCTCGGCCACGGCCGGCCGGTCGCCGCCGAGGGCCTGGTCCGCTGGCATCACCCGCAGCGGGGCATGCTCGGGCCATACGAGTTCATCGAGGTGGCCGAACGGACCGGCCTGATCAAGGACCTCACCCACCGGGTGCTCGATCTCGGCCTGCGCGACCTGCGCTCGTGGAGCCAACAGGGTCGCAACCTGTCGCTGTCCCTGAACGTATCGGTGCGCAGCCTGCTCGACCGCCGCTTCCCCGAGGAGGTCGAGCGCTTGCTGGGCAGGCACGAGGTCGACGGACGCGCGCTCACGCTGGAGCTGACCGAGAGCTCGCTGATGGTCGACCCGGAGGCGGCCAAGCGCACGATGCACGACCTCGCCGAGCTCGGCGTATCGGTCGCGATCGACGACTTCGGTACCGGCTACTCCTCGCTCGCCTACCTGACCGATCTGCCGATCGGCGAGCTGAAGATCGACAAGTCGTTCGTTCGCGCGATGAGCTCCGACGCCCGCAACGCGATCGTGGTCCGCTCGACGATCGAGCTCGCCCACAACCTGGGCCTGCGTACGGTGGCGGAGGGAATCGAGGATGCGTTCACGTTCGAGCGCTTGCGCGCCCTCGGATGTGAGCTGGCGCAAGGCTTCCACCTGAGCGAGCCACTTCCCGCCGCCGGCCTGGAGAGCTGGTGGGACCGCCAGACCACTCCGCCGGTCGGTACATCCAGTGCCCCCTTCGCAGCGCCGCGCGCCACCGCCAAGCCCCAGCTGAGCACGGTCTGATGCTGCTGGTCATCGCGGCCCTCGCGCTGCTCGTCAGCGTTCCCCTCGCCGGTGGCCGGTTGAGCCGCCTCCTCGACATCCAGATCCACGCCGTGTGGGCTGTGCTGCTCGCGGTCGCCATCCAGGTCGGGATCTCAAACGTCGCCCCGGGCGGAAGCCATGTCCTCCACGCCGGGCTGAACGTTCTCTCCTACGTCCTGGACGCGTACTTCATCTTCGCCAACCGCCGGCTCGCCGGTGTCCCGCTTATCGCGGTCGGCGCCACGCTCAACGTGCTCGCGATCACGACCAACGGGGGCGTGATGCCCGCCAATGCGGTCGCGCTGCGCACCGCCGGAATCACCGCCCGCCCCGGATTCGACAACTCGGCGGCGCTGGCCCATGCCCACCTGGCTTTCCTCGGCGACGTCTTCCCGGTGCCGGGGCCGTGGCCGATCGGCAACGTGCTGAGCGCCGGGGATCTGATCATCCTCCTCGGCGCCGTGGTTCTGCTCCACGTGACCTGCCGCTCGCGCCTGGTCTCGCCGCGCCGGCTCAAGCCCGCGACCTGAAGGCGGCACAATCCTCCGTTAGATGCGCGAGGTTCGACTGCCGGAATCTGAGCTCCCGCTCCCCACGGCTTCGTTCCTCTCCTGCCTGGCCACGATCCTCGAGCTGCCGTTCGACCAGCTGCCGCGGCCGATCGCGGGCGAGGACGCGGCCACCGGCTGGACGCTGTCGCGCTGGCTCGGCGGCCTGGGGATCGGCCTGGTCCGGATCGCCGACCCGGCCTCCTTCACCTGGCCAGGGCCGTGGATCGGACGCGTGCCGGACGGGGATCGGGACAGGTTCGTGGTGATGTACGGCGTGCCCTCGGGCGTGGTCTGGGACCCGGCCGGCGGATCTGAGCTCGACCGCGCCGCGATCGTCGACGGCTTCGTCGTCGCGGCCGCCGACATCGCGCTCGCCATGCCTCACCGCCCGGACGCTCCGGTCGGCGCGGGAGTCGTGGAGCGGCTTGCCGTCGCCTCAACCGCCGGCGAGCCGGCCAAGCTCGTGGAGTCTGCCCATGCGCTCGCCGGGCATGGGCTCGAGGGCGACCGGCACGTGACCGGGAAGGGCACGTTTCCGTCGGGCATGCCGGGAAGCGCGCTCACGCTGATCGAGGCTGAGGTCTGCGAGTCCTTCGAGCCGCCGCTCGAGCCCTCCGAGCACCGCCGCAACGTGGTCACACGCGGGATCGATCTGAACGCGCTCGTCGGGCACGAGTTCAAGATCGGCGAGGTGCGCTGTCGCGGAATGCGCCTGTGCGAGCCGTGCACGGTTGCGCAGCGCTACGCCGGCCGTCCCGTGCTGCGCGCGCTCGTGCATCGCGGCGGGTTGCGCGCGGACATCCTGCACGACGGCCCGATCAGTGTGGGAGATCCGGTTCGGGCCACCGGAGCGCCGGGCACGGACGCCCGGCGCCACGGCCCCACGGATGCCGGCGCAGCCGGCCCAAACTAATCCTCCAGGTACCGGTAGGCCGGAATCGTCAGGAACTCGAGGAGCTCGCTCGAGAGCGCCACGCCCTCGAAGATCTCGCGGGTGTCCTCGGGCCGGCCCGCCTTCCAGACCTCATCCCCGACCTGCTCGCGAATCTTCGCGGTCTCCTCGTCGATCACGTCGCGAACGAGCTCGCGGGTGACGGTTTGGCCGGTGTCGAGCTCGACGCCGTGGTGGACCCACTGCCAGATCTGCGAGCGGGAGATCTCGGCCGTGGCGGCGTCCTCCATCAACGAATTGATCGCCGCAGCACCCGTGCCGGTGAGCCAGAACGAGATGTACTGAAAGCCCACGTTGACGTCGGTGCGGAGCCCCTGCTCGGTGACCTGACCCGGCGTCGAGGACAGGTCGAGCAGCTCCTCGGCCGTGACGTGAACGTCATCGCGCTGGCGCTCGACTTGATTTGGCTCGCCCCCGAGTCCCTTCTGGAACACCTCGCGAGCCACCGGCACCAGGTCGGGATGGGCCACCCAGGTTCCGTCGTAGCCCTGTGAAACCTCGCGCTCCTTGTCGGCGCGGACGCCGTCCAGCGCCTTCTGGTTGGCCTCCTGGTCGCCCTTGCGGCTGGGGATCAGCGCGGCCATCCCGCCCATCGCGTGGGCGCCCCGGCGGTGACAGGTGGCGGCCAGGAGCTCGGTGTATGCGCGCATGAACGGCACGGTCATAGTCACGGCGCTGCGGTCGGGAAGGACCATCTCGCGCCTGTCGGGGAAGCACTTGATCGACGAGAAGATGTAATCCCAGCGCCCCGCGTTCAGGCCCGCCGAGTGCTCGCGCAGCTCATACAGGATCTCGTCCATCTCGAACGCGGCGGGCAGCGTTTCGATCAGCACCGTGGCCTTGATCGTGCCCCGCGGGATTCCCAGGGCCTCCTGGGCGAAGCCGAACACGTCGTTCCACAGCCGGGCCTCGAGGTGCGATTCCATCTTGGGCAGATAGAAATACGGACCGCTGCCGGCCCGCAGCAGCCGCCGGGCGGAGTGGAACATGTACAGCCCGAAGTCGAAGAAGGCACCCGCCACCGGCTCGCCGTCGACCAGCAGGTGGCGCTCGGGGAGGTGCCAGCCGCGGGGCCGCACGAGCAGCGTGGCCGTGTCCCGCGCGAGCTCGTAGCGCTTGCCGTCGGAGTCGCGGTAGGTGATCGTGCCCTCGATCGCGTCCCGCAGGTTGCGCTGACCCTCGACCATGTTGCGCCACGTCGGGGCGTTGGCGTCCTCGAAGTCGGCCATGAACCCGTCGGCGCCCGAGTTGAGCGCGTTGATGATCATCTTGCGGTCGGTGGGGCCGGTGATCTCGACCCAGCGCTGCTGCATGTCGGACGGGACCGGCTCGACCGTCCAGTCGGCCTGCCGGATCGCCTGCGTGTCGGGCAGGAAGTCGAGCAGCTCCCCGGCCCGGAGCCGCTCGCGCCGGCGCGCACGCGCCTCGAGCAGCTCCTGCCGGCGGGAGCCGAAACGGTGTTGGAGCTCACCCACGAACTCGAGCGCGTCCGGGGTGAGGATCTCCTCAAAGCCCGCGTGCATGGAGCCTTGGAGCTCGAGCCTGGCGTGCGTGGTCATCGGTTCATCCTCTCATCCGGCAGTAGTTGATGTTTTCCCCGCTTCCGGGCCGATAACCCGGCGCACTACCTCGGACTCGGCCGCGCATAACAGGCCGAGCAGAACGGCCACGGCAGCCGCCAGCGCCCACGCCGCAAGTCCGCCGCCGATCAGGTAGAGGACGAGCAGCCCCACCGCCACGGCGAGCTTTTCGTGCTCGACCGAGCCGGTCATCCGCGCGGCGAAGCTCGCGTTGCCGAGCAGGTAGAGCGCGACGCCGCCGCACAGGGCAAGCCGCGCGGGATCGGTCAGCGGCGACGTCACGGAGTTACGGGTGAGGACCTTCACGCCTACCGCGAACGTGATGATGCCGGCGACGATCACCAGGTGCAGGTAGCTGTAGGCGTCGGCGGCGGCCAGGACCGGGTCCTCATGCGCCCGGAGGTGCTCCGCGGCTCTGTCGGCCAGTCCCTCGAAATACGTCCACCACATCGCCACCGTGATCAGCAGGCCCATGGCGACGGCGACGACCAGGTCGGCGTTCAGGTGCCGCTCGGCGCTCGGGCCGAGCGCGCCGACGCCGATGGCCACGATCGACTCGCCCAGGCAGATGATCACGAACAGGCTGTAGCGCTCGGAGAAGTGCGCGACGGCGACGTGCTGGAGCCCCCGCAGCCGGTCCCGCGTCAGCCACGCCGGGCCGGCGTAGTCGATCGCCGCAGCGAGCACCCACAGGACGATCCGGAGCGCTCCGTCGGCGAACGAGCCGGCGATCAGCAGCACCATGCCGATCGTGATCGTGACCACGAAGCCCACCATCGATGACCACTCGGCGTTGCCGCGTTTGGAGGCATCCACGTACACGCCGAGGTGCAGGAACCGGACGATCGCGTAGGTGACGGCGAACAGCGTCCCCTCTTCGCCGAACGCGTGGGGGATCGACAGGCCGCTGATGAAGATCGAGATGCTCGCGGCCAGCAGACAGAACAGCAGGACCGGAGAGCCGTCTGTCTGTGCGTTCGCCGCCCACACCCACGCCGACCACGCCCACCACACCAGGGCCAGCACCAGCATCGACCGGCCGAAGCCGGCCCAGGTGAGATCGCGCCATAGCAGGGTGGTCACCTGGGTGATCGCGAACACGAACACCAGGTCCCACAGCAGCTCGACCGGTGCGGTCCGCCGCTCCTGCGCGATCTCGGGCACGCTCTGGCTCACCGGCTGAGTATCGCGGGCGGGTCGCGTGGGGCTGGGTTCGCATAGGGTTCAGGGCGCAATGCAGCTCGGCCTGTCCCTCGGCTATCTGATCCCCGGCGCGACGCCGGCCGATCACCTTGCCGTCGTGCAGGAGGCCGAGCGGCTCGGCTACGAGGCCGTGTGGGCCGCCGAGGCGTACGGATCGGACACGGCCACCGTGCTCGCATGGCTGGCCGCGGGCACGAGCAAGATCAAGCTCGGCTCGGCGATCTTCCAGATGCCCGCCCGCAGTCCCGCGATGACCGCGATGACCGCGGCCACGATCGACCAGCTCTCGGGCGGGCGCATGCTCCTGGGGCTCGGTACATCGGGGCCGCAGGTGGCGGAGGGCTGGCACGGCCAGCGCTTCGCTCGCCAGCTGCAGCGCACCCGGGAATACGTAGCGGTGGTGCGGATGGCCCTTGCCCGCGAGCGAGTCGAGTACCACGGTGAGACGCTCGAGCTGCCCCTGCCCGACGGCCCCGGCAAGCCGCTCAAGCTGATGATCTCGCCCGTGCAGGAACGGATCCCGATCTACCTCGCGGCGATCGGGCCCAAGAACACCGCGCTGACCGGTGAGATCGCCGACGGCTGGCTGCCGATCTTCTTCTCGCCCGAGCACGTCGGCGAGGTCCGCGCGCTGCTCGAAGAGGGCGCCCACCGAGCCGGGCGGTCGCTGGAGAACTTCGACATGGCGCCGACCGTGAACACCTACATCTCCGATGATCGCGCGCAGGCGCGCAACCGGATGCGCCCATTCCTGGCGCTGTATATCGGCGGAATGGGATCGCGCAAGCAGAACTTCTACAACCAGCTGGTGCAGCGCTACGGGTTCGAGGATGCCGCTCGCGAGGTCCAGGACCTGTACCTGGAAGGCAAGAAGGAGGAGGCCGCCGCGGCGCTCCCCGATGAGCTGATCGACCTGGTCACCCTGTGCGGCCCCCGGGACGCCGTGCGCGACCGGCTGGCCGCGTTTCGCGAGGCTGGCGTGGGCACGCTGACGATCGCTCCGACGGCCTGGACGACCGATGAGCGGATCGATCAGCTGCGCGCGGTGGCCGAGCTCGCGGCGTGAGCCGGTTCTTCCTGGGCGCGTTCGGTGAGCCCGGACACGCCTTCCCTATGCTCGCGCTCGGCGCTCGGCTGGCCGCGCGCGGGCACGAGGTGACATTTGAGACCTGGTCGCGCTGGCGCGAGGATGTGGAAGCGGCGGGGATGCGCTTCGAGCCGGCGCCGGAGTATCCGCTGTTCTCGGGCTCGCGCGGAGCGTCGGCGATGTACGAGGCGGTGGTGCTCGCCACCGCAGAGACCCGGAACGTGGTCGCCGAGCTGCGTCCGCATGTGGTCGTGCACGACATCCTGACGTTGGCCCCGGCTCTGGCGGGCGAGCTCGAGGGTGTGCCCGTGGCGACGCTGGTTCCGCATCTGTTTCCGGTGGGCGCGGACGGCTTTCCGCCCTATGCGCTCGGGGCGCGGCTGCCCCGAACGCCATACGGGCGTCGCCTGTGGCGCGGGTTGGAACGCTTCACGCAGGCCGGGCTTCGCCAGGGCCGCGACGAGCTCAACGCGGCTCGTCTCAAGGTCGGCCTGGGTTCGGTGGCGCGGTTGCACGGCGGGCTGAGCGATCGGCTGTGCCTGGTCGGCACGTATCCGCAGCTCGAGTATCCGCGCGATTGGCCCGCTCACGTCAAGGTGGTCGGGCCGATCATGTGGGAGCCTCCATACGCCGCGGTAACGCCGCCGGCGGGCGAGGCGCCGTTGGTGCTGGTGGCCCCGTCAACCGCCCAGGATCCTCGGCACCGGCTGCTGCGCGCCGCGCTCGACGGCCTCGGCGACGAGCCGATCCGGGTGCTGGCGACGTGGAACCGCCGGCCCCTGGCCGCGCCGGTCGACGTGCCCGCCAACACCCGGCTGGTCGAATGGCTCTCGTATGCGAAGACGATGCCTTCGTGCGCGGCCGTCATCTGCCATGCGGGACACGGGACGATGGTGCGCGCCCTGGCCTGCGGTTGTCCCGTGGTCGCGGCACCGCACTCCGGCGATATGGCCGAGAACGCCGCCCGGGTCGACTGGGCCGGCGTGGGCGTCAGGCTGCCGTGGCGCCTCGTGACGCCGGGGACGCTGCGACTGGCGGTGCGGCGCGCGCTGGCGGAGGCGTCGTTCGTCGCCCGTGCGCGCGAGCTGGCGAGCTGGGCGGCGGCCCACGATGGTGCCTCGCGGGCCGCGGAATTGGTCGAGGAGTTCGCGCTTCAGTCGTCGCGTCGGGCGCGCACGAACTCGATCAGCTCGAGGGTCTCGCCCTCCACGACGTCCATGGGCTCACCCGAGCAGCTGCACAGCTCGACCACCGCGCGCTCGTCGCTGACCTCGAGTGCCCGCCAGACGGCGCCGTGAAGCTCCCAGTCCTTCAGTTCGGCGATGGTCAACCCCGAACGCACTCAGCCTTCATTCACGTCCGATTCGGTGGTAGCTAGCTCCGGGGGTGGGACTCGAACCCACAACATTTCGGTTAACAGCCGAACGCTCTGCCATTGAGCTACCCCGGATTAAGGTAAATCGATTGGCCTAATTCCGGCGCGATGGACTCGCTACGACAACTCTACCGGGCAGCACGACGAATCCGCCCTCAACCTCGGCGTGGCAGTTAGAGCACAGCAAGATGCATTTTCGGGCTTCGCGTCGCAACGCACGGATTGACTGTGTGACCCCGTTTCGACTGATGGTGAGCTCCTTGCTATCGCGATCGACGTGGTGGAACTGGAGCGCGCCGAGATATCGGTTGTAGCCGCAAACGCAACAGCGACCGCCTGCTTCCGCGACGAGCATTTCCTTCAGCTTCCGCCTCCGTTTCGAAACTCCCTCGGCGCGACATCGCTTGCACCGGTAGTACCCGCGACCTTCGACGGCAAATGCCGTCAGCCCGTGCGAGGGGCACACTGATTCGATCACCGCGAGGCCCGCCTCCTTCGCTCCACGCTTGCGTTCGATTCGCTGTGCGCCGGCGGTGCGAAGTCCATACCGCCGTAGCCAATGCCGGACGGTGCCCTTGCTGGACTCAAGCTTTTCCGCGATCTCGGCGATCGTCATCCCCTCGTCTACGAGTGCCTCGAGCAGCTCGCGCTCGATTCCGCCCTTGCCCGCGTACTTGTTCCGGTTCGGTGCCTGCAGACCGTGCTTCTTCAACCAGTACGAGACCGTCGACGGATCCTTTCCGAACCGTTTCGCGATTCTTTCCACACTCGTGCCCTGACTCAGCAACAGCGTCAGTGATTCCTTGTCCATGGCTCGGTCCTCGTCGTGCTTTACGAACACATGTTCGCAAGGCCACCGGACGGACACGCTGCCAGGCGGCCCTTTCGCCGACGGCGTCCGGTCCCGCGAGGCGGTCGGGACGGCGTCCCGTTGAGCCCGTCCTAACCTCCGGCCAACACGAAGCTTGGCCGTCACCATCATCGGCCAACCGGCGTCAATGCTGCTGATGCGCAGTTCACCTGGGCTTGACGCAATCTGAGGTCGCGATCCTTAGGATCGGGTCAGTTGCCTGTTCGACGCCGACGTGAGTGCATGGGGCTGTGGCGTTGACCGGCCGGTCTGGGACTGGTCGGCCGCGCCCGTCTGGGCGGGTCCTCCATGGATGGGGACGGCTCGCGGCCGCGCTGGGACTGGCTGTCGCGCTGCTGCTCGCGGGCTGCGGCGGCGGGTCCTCTCACCACTCGAGCACCTCGACGCCGGTCGCGACCCAGGGCTCCACGGCAAACCCGCTCACGACGACGACGGTCGGGCCGCAGCCGCCGGCCGTCGGCATCCACAAGATCCGCCACATCGTGATCATCATGCAGGAGAACCGCTCGTTCGACTCCTACTTCGGGACCTACCCCGGAGCGGACGGGATCCCGGGGTTGGCGGGCAATCCGGGAACCGTCCCGTGCCTTCCCGACCCGACGACCGGCCGCTGCGTCAAGCCGTTCCACGACCGCCAGGACGAGAACCTGGGCGGACCGCACAGCTACGCCAACGCCGTGGCCGACATCAACGGGGGCAGGATGGACGGGTACGTGGAGCAGCAGCAGAAGGGGATGGCGGGCTGCGCGCAGACGTTCAACCCGGCCTGCGGCGGAAACGGAGGCGCCACAGCCGACGTGATGGGCTATCACGATGGCGCCGACATCCCCAATTACTGGACCTACGCGCGCGACTTCGTGCTCCAGGACCACATGTTCGAGTCCGACCTCTCCTGGAGCCTCCCCGCGCACCTGTACATGGTGTCGGAGTGGTCGGCCTTCTGCTCCAAGCAGGGCGACCCGATGAGCTGCCGCAACGCGATCCAGAACCCCCAGATCCCACCCGACTTCGCGCGCCGGCTGGGCCGCAAGAACCCCTCCGATCCCAACTATGCGTGGACCGATCTCACCTATCTGCTGCACCGCTACGGCGTGAGCTGGGCCTACTACGTGTTCAAGGGGACCGAGCCCGACTGCGATGACGACGCGGCCATGTCGTGCGCCCCGGTCGGCCAGAGCGCCGCGACTCCCGGCATCTGGAACCCGCTGCCGTACTTCACCGATGTCCAGCAGGATGATCAGCTGGCCAACATCCAGTCGTTGTCGAACTTCTACTCAGCCGTAAAGGCGGGTTCGCTGCCGGCCGTGTCCTGGATCGTCCCCAACGGGACGGTGTCCGAGCATCCGCCCGGGCTGATCACGGCGGGCCAGACCTACGTGACGGGCTTGATCAACGCGATCATGAGAAGCCCGGACTGGGACAGCACCGCGATCTTCCTCGCCTGGGATGACTGGGGCGGCTTCTACGACAACGTCAAGCCGCCCGTCGTGGACGAGGACGGGTACGGTCTGCGCGTCCCTGGGTTGGTCATCAGCCCGTACGCGCGGCGCGGGTTCATCGACCATCAGACGCTCAGCTTCGACGCGTACGTGAAGTTCATCGAGGACGACTTCCTGGGCGGCCAGCGGCTCGATCCGCAGACCGACGGCCGGCCCGATCCGCGCCCGGACGTGCGCGAGGATGCGCCGCAGCTCGGAGACCTGACCGCCGACTTCGACTTCAACCAGGCGCCCCTTCCGCCCCTGATCCTGCCCGTGCGCCCGCAGACCGACCTGATCCCACCGGCGCAGCTGCCGTTCCGCCGTCGCGCCGCCACCGTCGCCGGCCTGACCCCGGCCGAGCTGCACGCCGCAGCCGCCTACCTGGGTATTCGACCCGCCCGGCTGCGGGCCGAGCTGCGCGCCGGGAGGAGTATGCGCGAGATCGCCCGCGAGTACGGCACGACCGTGGCGGCGGTACGCCGGGCGGTCGCGGCCGCCATCCGGCGTTAGCGGCGTAGGGGCCGAAGGCCTCGTCGGTGCGGCCCGCGGATCATCTACGTCATCACACCGCTCGCTCGAGTCGGGCCACGGTTTGCCGGATCCGCTCGAGCACTTCCTCACGCTCACGCGCCAGCTCGCCGATGCCGCTCGACCCCTCCGCGCGGGCGCGCCGGATCGCCCGCTCCAAGCGGGCGCGCTCGAGCACCAGCCGGGCATGCTCGAGCTGATCCTGGCTGACCGACGCGGCCCGCCCGGCGCGCGCCACCAGATCGGCCACCGTGCGCGCGAGTGGCTCGTCGTCCACCGGCAGGTCGGAGAGCGGCGCGTGCGTGCGCCCGGCGATGTGGCGGGCGGCGCGGCGCATCAACTCGCTGGTGATCAGCTGCTCGGGGTCGATCTCGAACAGCGTGCGGGCGCCGGCGTCGGGGAGCGCGACGCACAGGGCCAGGAATGTCCGCTCGGCCCGGGCGGCCTGGTCGAGGGGCTGGGCGGCGGTGGGCCCGGCGCCCGCTGCGTCCCCGTTCCCCGATCCTCCGTTCCGCTGCCCTGCGCGCTCGATCAACGAGGCCAGGCGCGCCTCGCTCAGCTCGAGCCGACCGGCGATCCGGCGCAGCAGCTCGTCGCCGAATGCCCCCCGCTCCAGGCGCTCGAGCGCCGGCAGAAGCTGCTTGAACGCGCGGTCGCGCCCCTCGGCGCTCGAAGTGTCGGTGCGCTCGAGAATCCGCTCGACGTGGAAGGCGACGAATGGGACCGACCCGGCCACACGCTCACGCACGGCGTCCGCGCCGGCGCGCTCGATCAGGTCCGCCGGGTCGGTGCCTTCGGGCAGCGGCACGACCCGGAGCTCGAGATTGCGCCGGTCGCTCACCTGGGCCGCGCGCAGCATGGCGTCCTGACCTGCCCGGTCCGCGTCCAGGCACAGCTCGAGCACGGTGGCCACGCGCCGGAGCTGGTCGATCTGTTCCTCGGTGAGCGAGGTGCCCATGATCCCGACCGTGTTCTGCAGCCCGGCCTGGTGCAGGGCGAGCACGTCGGTGTAGCCCTCCACCAGGATCACGCTGCCGGCGCGGGCCGCCGCGGCCCGCGCGCGATCGATCCCGAACAGCACTTCGCGCTTGTGGTAGAGCTCGCCCTCGGCCGTGTTGAGGTACTTGGGTTGCTGGTTATCGCGCATCGCGCGCGCGCCGAAGCCGAGCACGTTCCCCCGCGCGTCGGTGGACGGGAACATGATCCGCTCGCGGAAGCGGTCGTAGATCCGCCCCGGGTTGGTCTTCGAGCGCTGGGCCAGCCCGGTGGCGAGCAGGTCCTGCTCCCCGAATCCCGCGCGGCGCGAGGCGGTCAGCATTCGGTCCCAGGCGCTCGGGGCATAGCCGACCTGGAACTCACGGAGCGTCTCCTCGCGCAGACCGCGGCTCTGGAGATACTCGCGGGCGGGCTGCGCTTCGCGCGCATCCCACAGATATCGCGCGTAGTAGGTCGCGGCCCGGCCGAGCAGCTGGTGCAGCCGCTCGCGCCGCTGACGCCTTTGCGCGGCCTCCGGGTCCTCCCGCTCCGTCTGGAGCTCGACCCCAAAGCGGTCGGCCAGCGCTTGGAGGGCGCCGGTGAAGTCCAGGCCCTCGGTCTCCATGACGAATCTGAACACGTCGCCCGAGGCCTGGCAGCCGAAGCAGTGGTAGACCTTCTCCACCGGATTGACGCCGAACGAGGGGGTGCGCTCGTCGTGGAACGGGCAGCGTCCGACGTACTCGGTCGGGCCCGCGCGGCGCAGCTCGGTGTGCTGGGAGACCAGCGCGAGCATGTCCACCGCGTCGCGTACGCGGTCGCGCGAGTCGGCCGTGTACCGCGTCACGGTGCGAACGCCACCGGCACGCTCAGAGCCTCGAACGTGCGGATGCAGAAACGGTCGGTCATCCCGGCCAGGTAGTCGGTGACCCGGCGCGGGAGGTCTCCCGGCGGGATCGAGTCTGGGATGTCCTCGGGATGGGCGCAGTAGTGATCGAACAGCGAGGAGATCACGACCCTGATCTTCGCGTGCTCGCGGGTGGCCTCGGCGCCCAGGTACACCCGCTCGAACATGAACGCCCGCAGCTTGCCCATCGCCGCCCCGACCATCTCGCCCTGCACGATGTCGCCGGCCGGCGCGGAGTGTTCGACCAGATCGTGCACGAGCATGTCGATCCGCCGGGAGCCGGTGTCGCCCAGGATCGCGATCGGGCCTTGCGGAAGGTCCTCGGGCGTGAGCAGGCCGGCGCGAACCGCATCGTCGATGTCGTGGTTGATGTAGGCCACGCGGTCCATGAGGCGGACGATCCTGCCCTCCAGCGTGCTCGGCTCCCGCGCCCGGCCGGAGTGGCTCACGATCCCGTCCCGTACCGGGTCGGTCAGGTTCAGGCCGAGGCCGTCGCGCTCGAGTGAGTCGACCACGCGCAGGGAGTGCTCGTGATGCATGAACGAGAGCCCGAACCGGTCGGACAGGCAGCGGTCCAGCGCGTCCTCGCCCACGTGCCCGAACGGCGGGTGGCCGAGGTCGTGGCCGAGGCCGATCGCCTCGGCCAGGTCCTCGTTCAGGCTGAGCGCACGCGCCACCGTCCGCGAGATCTGAGTGACCTCGAGCGTGTGGGTGAGCCGGGTGCGGTAGTGGTCGCCGGTGGGAGCGACGAACACCTGTGTCTTGTGCTTCAGGCGCCGGAACGCCTTGCAGTGCACGATCCGGTCGCGGTCACGCTGGAAGGGGGTGCGCAGCCCGCAGTCGGGCTCCTCGCGCTGGCGGCGCGCGGGATAGGAGCGGGTGGCGTCGGGCGAGAGCTCGCGTTCCTCCCGGGCCCGGATCCGGTCGGCGAAGCCGGCGGCCACGGGGCCGGCGGGGTGGTCTTGGT